>Ga0207103_10317_pt1 | contig 12195 bp, 9 predicted proteins | sample Alteio_BWMinHeat_81_FD_153546 | JGI IMG/M metagenome (GOLD analysis project Ga0207103, IMG submission 153546) | Enriched cells from forest soil in Barre Woods Harvard Forest LTER site, Petersham, Massachusetts, United States -... | ecosystem: Environmental > Terrestrial > Soil > Temperate forest >...
GATTCTACGTCAATGGTACACCTTACAAGTATTCAACTTATACCGATTTTTCTTATGTCTGCTCTTGGTTATCCTGTATTGGTTTGGTAATAGCCTTGGTATTGCCAAGGGATCTTTTTCTGTCGTTTATGCCGTAGCCAGTGTTAGCTATTTATTCTTTTCCATGGTTTGTATGTTTTGCACCCATCACCGTAAACCTGACTTTGAATTTCAGGCCATTACGGAAGTTTTCATCGATATCCTCGCCCTGATTATTCTCATGCACGTTAGCCATAACGCCACCTACGGCTTTGGTATTTTAATTAATGCGGCGATCGCGGGCGGAAGTATTATTACCGCCGGGCGGATTTCACTGCTATTTGCTGCCGTTGCCAGCATTGCGGTACTGCTCGAGCGCGCGTTGTCAAATTACCCTGATTTATTGACGATATCGGGTTATCAACAAACCGGGGTATTAGGCGCAACCTTTTTTGCGACCGCTATTTCCGCATTTGTTTTATCCAATCGAATTCGTGCTTCTGAAGCCTTAGCTAGCGAGCGTGGGGTGGACTTACTCAAATTGGAAAAAGTGAGTGATATGATCATTCAACGGATGCATTCCGGAGTGATATTGGTCGACAACAATGATAGGGTGAGGATGATCAATCAAGCCGCGTGGTATTTGCTAGGATTGCCCAAGCGGTTGGGGACGTTGTGGGTCAGTGAGTTATCGTCCCAGCTGATGACGCAATTAAAAAACTGGCAAGACACGCGCACAGTTACGGCAAAAACGTTTCAGTCTGTGCTCAAGGGACAAGGGGTGATGGTGCAATTTATGTCATTAACCAATACACCTGGGGAAAAGTTAGCAACATTGATCTTACTCGAAGATACCGTGAGGATGACTCAACAAGCGCAACAAATGAAGCTGGCTTCCTTAGGACGATTAACCGCCAGTATTGCTCATGAAATTCGTAATCCGCTCAGTGCCATTAGTCATGCTGCACAATTGTTGGCGGAGTCGGAAAAATTGGGTAATGAAGATATACGCTTGCTTGAAATTATTCGTGCACAATCGGGGCGAGTGAATGAGGTGATTGAAAATATTTTACAATTATCACGGCGTAAACAAGCAGCACCGGAAATCTTTAAATTAAGGCCCTGGCTTGAACAATTTGTTGAGCAATATTGTGCGCAAACCTTAAAGCAGTTAGCCATTACCATTGACGTATCACCGCTGGATATGGAACTATTCACTGATATTAGCCAGCTTCAACAAATCCTCACCAACTTATGTGAAAATGGGCTGCGATTTAGTGAGCAAAAAATTGGAAAACCTGTATTGCAAATTGTCGCCGGACTCATTGAAAATACGCAAGAGCCTTTTATCAATGTGATTGATTATGGAATTGGGGTTTCCCCTGATGTGGTCGAATATATTTTTGAGCCCTTTTTTACCACAAAGCAAGAGGGTACGGGTCTTGGATTATATGTGGCAAAAGAATTGTGTGAGGCCAATCGGATCCGCATTAGTTATTCACCGGCCAGTACTGGCGGTAGCTGTTTTAGTTTGGTTTTTGGTAGTTCCGAATAGGTTGTAATGATGAATCATGTACCACGCGCTTTAGTTGTTGATGACGAACCCGATATTCGCGAGTTAATTATATTGACATTGCAACGGATGCAAATTGACTGCACCGGCGCCAAAGATTTGGCCGAAGCAAAACAGTGGTTAACGAAAAGAGAGTTTGCCTTGTGTTTGACGGATATGCGTTTGCCCGACGGTAGTGGTATTGAGTTGGTTGAATATATGCAACGGGAATTTCCGGAAATACCGGTGGCGGTTATCACCGCCTATGGCAATATGGAAGTGGCAGTGACCGCACTCAAAGCGGGCGCTTTCGATTTTGTCGCCAAGCCGGTTAACTTACAAATTCTCCGTAATTTAGTCGACACGGCGCTGAAATTATCGGATGTAGAAAAAAAAGAAAGCGCGCCCTTTAGAAAAGAATTGTTAGGGGAGTCGCCGGCTGCGGAATGGTTGCGGAGCATGATTCATAAGTTAGCGCGCAGTCAAGCCCCTGTTCTCATTGCCGGTCCCTCAGGTTCAGGAAAAGAATTAGTAGCGCGCTTGATTCATCAGTTAGGCCCACGCGGGGATGCGCCGTTTGTACCCGTTAACTGCGGAGCTATTCCCAGCGAGTTAGTTGAAAGCGAATTTTTTGGGTATAAAAAGGGGAGTTTTACCGGGGCGTTGATGGATAAGGGCGGATTATTTCAAGCCGCCCAACATGGCACCTTGTTTCTCGATGAGATTGCGGATTTACCCTTACATATGCAAGTTAAATTGCTTCGAGTTATTCAAGAGAAAGCGGTGCGGCCTATTGGTAGTCAAGAAGAGTTTCCGATTGACGTGCGGATTCTCAGTGCAAGCCACAAAGATTTACCCACCCTCGTGAGTGAAGGCAAGTTTCGCCAAGATTTATTTTATCGAATCAATGTGATTCAATTGGCGGTGCCAGGCCTGCAAGAGCGCCAAGAAGACATACCCATTTTAGCAGAGACTTTTTTACAACGGTTATCCCGAGAAACCGGTTTGCCAAAAACCACGTTGTCAGCACCAGCCCTGGCGAAATTAATGAAATATTCTTTTCCGGGGAATGTTCGAGAATTAGAAAATATTTTAGAGCGAGCGGTGGCGTTGTGCGAAAACGCAATGATTAAGGTCCAAGATTTACATTTAGATGAACGCGCGCCAGAGGTGTTGGAAACTGTTTATCCTACTGATTTACCATTGACATCCTATCTCGATACCATCGAGCGAGATGCCATTATGGCCGCGTTGGTGAAAAATCGCTGGAATAAAACCCGTACCGCAGAGCAATTGGGCCTTTCGTTGCGGGCGTTGCGCTATCGGTTAAAACGATTGGGGCTTGAGAAATGATGGTGACTACCGAGACTAAAGCCATGTCGCTGCTGCTTTCCCTTCGCGGTACCACTTTATTAGAGCTGATGCTGACGTTATCCATTATTGCCGTATTGTTATTAGTGGCAATTCCAACCGGCATAGAATGGCGCACAAAAATACGGGCGGAGGTCACCATTAATCAATTATTTGCTTCAATCCGTTACGCACAGAGTGAAGCGATTCGTTTAGGAAAACGCGTCATTCTCTGTCCCACCACCCAAGGCGAACGTTGTGCGGCTGATTGGTCAACAGGTTATATGATTTTTGTTGATCAAAACGGGGATAGAACCGTGGCCGATCGTTCGCAAGTGTTGGCGGTGTATCGACTGCAATTGGCCGGTGCTACGTTGCGTTGGCACGGTTCTCGATCGCAGGCTTATTTTGAATGGGTGCCCTCAGGGTTGCATCGACAACAAAACGGCACCTTTGTTTATTGTTCGCAGCGGGATAATGCTTATCAGCAAAGGCGAGGGCTGATAGTGAGTAAAACCGGACGAGTTCGTTTTGCCCCCTTCGAGGGTAGCGGCCTTCAGCCTTGTTGAGTGGCTTGCACCGCATCGGCGAACTATACTCATAGTTATAAGATTATTTAACACCACACAGGCATGCATATGATACCCAACAATAGATTAGCTCGAAAACACTCACTCTTGGCCGGATTTACCATGGCCGAATTAATCATCGTGATTCTCATCGCCGGCGTTATGGTGACCTTGGCCATTCCCAGCTTCACCAGTTTTATGCAAAATAATCGGGCCTTAACCATTAGCAGCGATTTTGTGAATGCGCTCAGCTATGCGCGGTCGGAGGCAGTGAAACGCGGGGTCGCCGTTTCCATTTGTTCTGCCAGCAATAGCGCTTATACTGCCTGTGGAGGCACTGGTAGCTGGACCAATGGTTGGATTATTTTTGTGGATGCCGCTGCAGGGGGTATTGTCGGCGGCAATACGATTTTACGGACGCACGATGCATTACAGACAAGCTCAACCTTTGTGACCACCCAAGCGTTTGTCAACTATGCCCCCTCCGGGTTTATTAATAGTGGGGCAGGAAGCTTTACCCTGTCAGCGCCAGGATGCACAGGTACTAATGGGCGGTTAGTGACGTTACTCAGCTCCGGACGAGTGGATGTTGCTACCGTCACTTGTCCATAAAGTACTTGCACCTGAAATCACTGGAATAATCTCATTGAATTTGGGATAATCTGCCTTTTTATTGGGGACTCATCCTATGCCTGAATTATTGCTAAAAACCGCTCATTCTGAATCCTTTGATAAAGAGGGCTTACACGCCTTAGTCAAGGATGTTTTGCACCAAGCCGCGGCTCTTGGGGCCACGGGCGCTGAAGTAGGGGTGAGCGTTGCCTCGGGCTTTAACGTGATGGTTCGCCTGGGTGAAGTCGATACGGTTGAATACAATCGGGATAAAGGCGTTGGCCTTACCGTATTTTTTGATCACCGCAAAGGCTCTGCCAGCTCTTCAGATACATCCCCGGCGGCGATTAAAGCCGCTGTGGAGAAAGCCTGTCATATCGCCCGTTTTACTGCCGAAGATCCGTGCGCTGGCTTGGCCGACAAAGCGCTAATGGCCACTCAGATTCCTGACTTGGATTTATATCATCCTTGGGCAATCACCACCGAAGAAGCTATTCAATTAGCCAAAGACTGCGAAGCTACTGCCTTAGCGCGTGATAAACGCTTGAATAACTCCGATGGCGCTAACGTGTCGACCTTCCAAGGTTATCGTGTCTATGGCAATAGTCATGGTTTTATTGGCGGTTATGCGGGCAGTCGCCACAGTATTAGCTGTTCCTTGATTGCGGGCCAAGAGGGGCAAATGCAACGGGATTACAGTTATTCAGTGGCCCGGGATCCAGAGGATTTGTTGTCGATCAATGATATTGCCAAAGAAGCCGCCGATCGGACCTTGCGTCGCTTAGCGGGTCATCGCCTCAAGACTTGCCAAGTCCCCGTGTTGTTCGAAGCCTCCATTGCCGGTGGTTTAGTCTCCAATTTTCTTGCTGCCATTCGCGGTAGCCAACTCTACCGGAAATCAACCTTTTTATTGGATAAACTACACGAAAGCGTATTCGCCAAGGGCGTCCATATTTACGAAGACCCCTACGTGCTTAAAGGCCTAGGCAGCGCTCCCTTCGATGATGAAGGGGTTCGCCCGCAAAAACGCGATTTAGTCCGCGACGGCATTTTAGAAGGCTACCTCCTCAGCAGCTACTCCGCCCGTAAATTAGGCTTGCAAACCACCGGCAACGCCGGCTCTTCCCACAATATCTATATCACCCAGGGCAATGACGATTTCCCCGCATTGCTTAAGAAAATGGATAAAGGCTTGTTAGTGACTGAGCTCATGGGCCAAGGCGTCAATATCGTCAACGGCGACTATTCCCGCGGCGCCAGTGGCTTTTGGGTCGAAAATGGCGAAATCCAGTATCCGGTGGAGGAAATCACTATCGCTGGGAATTTGCAGGATATGTTTTTGACGATGGTGGGGGTGGGGACGGATGTGGATCGACGTAGTCATATTCAGAGTGGGTCGATTTTGTTGGAGCAGATGACGGTGGCGGGGCATTAAACCGTTGTTGTCCTGAACCTGATGTATCCCCACGAATGTTAAGTATGATTTGCTAGAAAAAATATCGGTAAGCGGCTACTGATATTGATTCAAAAAAAGCGCTGTCATCCTGAACGCAGTGAAGGATCTCGGCGCTGGTGGCCAGAACAAGGCACCATTCTTTACCGCACCTGGATCTTGCCTACCGCGGTGATCGAAAAACGCCAAGCAACTTTTCTTTTATCATTTCCGCGCGCCGAGATCCTTCACTGCGTTCAGGATGACAGCGGTTTTTTGAATCACCATTGATAGGGTATTGATAATAGTGATCTTTTCATAATTTTTTTTCTAAAATTTGAGAGGATACCTCAGGGGAGGGGGCAGTCTGTGGAATGCTGTGAGTATTGATGTTTTTTAGGTAATCATTAATTAGGTAAGGCGCATCTCGCAAGAAGGGCGCCCACAAGGGACGCCCCTACGCGACAAACTACCGTTCTTCCGTCGAATCCTGCTGTTCAGTCTCACTCTGCCCGGCCTCAGTCGATTCTTCCTTCGAAGATGAACGGCGATAATGCCGATGCTGGCGATTATGACGTTGATTGCCACTGCCGCGGGTGCCGCGACGCCGTGGTTTCTCGGTCTCAGATCCGGGTTCAGTCTCTGCTGATCCCTGGGGTTGGGACTCTTGAATATTATAATTTTTTTCTGCCGACTCAACCGGCGCCTCTCTTGATACCGGCGCACTGGCAGGTGCGGTGGAGGACTCAATAACCATCGGCAACGATTCTTTTTGCACCGGCGCCATCGGTATTGTCACTTTTTCCTGTTCTGTATCAAACACCATTTTAACTTCCTGCGCGGTTTGCACTTGCACGATTTGCTCTTGTACGCTGGGTTCTGATACAGCAGGATGTTGTTCCCGTGGCTGATGATGTTCATGGGTCCGCTTTTCCGCTGCAGGTTTTCTTACCTTTTCGTGATGGCTGTCATCCCGCTGATGAGGTGGATGATTACTTTGGATTTCATCGCTCGATTTCGATTGAGAGCCACGGCCTCCTCGCTTTGTCCCCGTTTGGGTACGTTGACGCGGCGCATTGCGACGAGTTCGCTTTCTTGGACGTTGTTCGCCATCCCGTGTTGATTCGCGTTCCGTGTGTCCCGCTGCTGTGGTTGGTGATTTTTGGGCCCCAAACAAGGAACTCCAAATTTTCCCTAATACGCCAGATTTCTTATCGCTAAAACTGGGGCGTTGTGGGATATCCGAAATTCTGACCGCAGGTTCAACCGCTTCGACCTTATTATGTCGGGTTTCACGTTTGGTGTGGGCTTCAGCTTCCGGTTTTTGCAAAAACTTATAACTGGCGCGTTTTCCCGTGCTTGTGCCTGCTGCATCTTCACGAATACGTTCAACCTTGTAATCAGGAATTTCGATATAAGGGTTGGGAATCAAACGCAGGGTAATGCCATTCTGCTTTTCAATATCCATGATGGTGCTACGTTTTTCATTCAACAGGAACGTGGCCACATTCACCGGTAATTGCAGAATCAATTCGTTGAGATTTTCTTGTAACGCTTCTTCGTGAATAATGCGCAATATAAATAAGGCAATGGACTCGATGTTACGAATCGTCCCTTGGCCATTGCAGCGTGGGCAGATGGTTTGACTGGATTCAACCAGGGAAGGGCGTAGCCGTTGTCGCGAGATTTCCAACAAGCCAAATTTAGAAATACGGCCGTATTGGACACGAGCGCGGTCGACCCGAATTTCCCGTTCAAAGATTTCAACCACTTCTCGTTGATTATCAATCGACATCATATCGATGAAATCGACAACGATAAGACCGCCAATATCCCGTAATCGCAACTGCCTAGCCACTTCAATGGCGGCTTCACGATTGGTATTAAACGCGGTTTGCTCGATATGACCGCCTTTCGTATCCCGTGACGAGTTAACGTCGATGCTAACCAAGGCTTCGGTCTGTTGAATGACAATGGAACCACCCGAGGGCAGTCGCAACTCATTTAAGAATGCAGACTCAATTTGGCGCTCGATTTTAAAGCGACTAAAGAGGGGAACGGGGGACTCATAAAGATGGATTTTATCGCTAAATTCTGGTCGGATTTGTTCAATGTGTTTTTTTGCTTTTTCAAACACTTCCGGGCTATCGATCAGGATTTCTTCAATGTCTTGGCGGAGATAATCGCGAATAGCGCGGGTAATAATGTCGCTTTCTTGGTGGATCAGGAAGGGTGCTGAACGTCCTCGATAGGCTTCGTGAATGGCTTCCCACAGACGCAATAGAATGTCTAAATCCCACTGCAATTCCGCTTGAGATTTGCCAAGACCGGCGGTACGAATAATCAAGCCCATTTCTTCATAAGGAAGTTGGAGCGAGTTCAGTAAATCCCGTAACTCATCCCGTTCTTCGCCTTCAATGCGCCGAGAAATGCCTCCTGCGCTAGGATTATTGGGCATTAACACCAAGTAACTTCCCGCCAGAGTAATAAAGGTGGTGAGAGCAGCGCCTTTATTGCCACGCTCTTCTTTATCGACCTGGACCATAATTTCTTGACCTTCTTCGAGAAGATCAGCGATGCCGTGACGGTCACCGGAAATATGGGGATTTTTGTAGCAATTGCGGGCAATTTCTTTGAAAGGTAAAAACCCATGGCGCGCCGAACCAAAATCAACAAACGCGGCTTGTAAACTCGGTTCGATCCGTTTGACTACTCCCTTGTAAACATTGTTCTTTTTCCAGGAGTCGGGTTGTTCTATGTAGGCGTTTTCTAATTCACCTTTGCCATTAATGATGGCAAACCGTACTTCAATATCAGGTTGTGTTGCGTTAATTAAAAGTCGTTCTTTATTTGTTGTTTCCATTTTATTCCCCTGCGCTCACTTCGTTGCTGTACCAGCAAACAGGGTAATTTGTACCGTTCCATCGCGATAATTCACCTAAGGTTTAAGTCTTAAACCTACCGATTGTTGAGTTAGCAGATGTGCACTCAACAATTTCATTTTTATAATCAGCTTATAGAGGGCCTCTGTTGCATCGAGGTAAATTTCCCCACTTCAATTTTGGATAACTTTTTTGTATCCAAGACGACGCTTTCATGGCGTCGCTAAATTATATCTCTATATGTGTGTTTGGCTACTGATGGTGAAGTATTCGCAAATGGGCGGTCCATTTAGCTTGTTATCTGTCTCGGAGCGCCTGCCTATCAATTAAATTCATGACACCATAATTTTAAGTACCTGCGTTAACACAACAGGCTCTTGAAGGGTTAACCTCCGATTTGAGGCTAACTTATACTCAGTGTCGCTAGTGTATGTTGAGGAGTCTCTTGCGTATTAAAAATGTACTTTATTGCGACTTCCACCAACAACCCCAGTATTCTAGCAGGGTTGTGGGGAAACATCAATAAAAGCAAAAACATATTAAAGGGTCCCGTATGCTGTTCAATACACTTCTCATTGTCCCATGTTTAGCGACAGGTGGCGGCGAGGCGGGCGCCCACGAGGGGCGCCCCTACGAGGGGACAATGGTTGTTAGCAGACAATTTCAGCCCTTGGCGAGCTTTTATCCTAAATTTGTGTTATAGTGCGTCTCACAATTGCACACCCCCTCATCCCAACCGGAACTAAACCCATGCTTGTAGCCTTAAGATTTGCCACCATTACCGCTGATCATGCCGGTCAGCGGATTGATAATTACTTATTCAATGTCCTCAAAGGCGTGCCCAAGAGTCGGGTTTATCGGCTGCTGCGAAAGGGCGAAGTGCGGGTCAATAAAAAGCGAATGAAGCCTGAATATAAGTTGCAAGTGGGGGATGAAGTCCGGATCCCGCCAGTAAAATTGGATACCGAAGAATCTAAAGCCCAACCCGGCAAAGCTCTGCAGTTGCGGCTCGCGCACAGTATTATTTATGAAGATGACGATATTATCGTGATTAATAAGCCTGCCGGCGTGCCCGTTCACGGCGGTAGCGGGGTTGATTATGGGGTTATTGACGCGATTAGGTTGTCACGCCCCAAAAATACGATGCTCGAATTGGTACATCGGCTGGACAGAGATACTTCCGGTTGCTTGCTGTTAGCCAAAACCCGCCCAGCCTTGACCTACCTCCATGAATTATTTCGCAGTACCCAACTGGATAAATGCTATCTCGCCATGGTCCATGGCCATTGGCCCGATAATCTGGGTGTAATTGACCAGCCCCTCTACAAGAACCAATTACGCTCCGGTGAGCGCCGGGTCGAGGTGAGAGCCGATGGCAAATCAGCCCAGACCCATTTTAAAGTTCTTCATCGTTATTCACAGTGGACCTTGCTCGAAGTATCGCCCCAAACCGGCCGTACCCATCAAATCCGGGTCCATGCCGCCTTTGCCGGTTTTCCGCTTGTGGGCGATAAAAAATACGGCGATCTGAAGCTAGATAAACAAGTGCCCCTTAACGGCGGTAAACAACTGTTTTTACACGCAGCATCCCTGACCTTTAAACTCCCCCCTCATGGCCATGAAGTGACGGTACGGGCGGATTTGGAGAGTGAACAGCAGAAGTTGTTGGACATGTTGGGGGAGGAAGTGGGATTGGTTTCTCATGAAAATGATGAGCTTCCTGAGACCTATTAACAGGTATTCGTGGATGGTTATTCCGGTTGAATTGCGGGATCGGTATATGGCGGCGTTGGAAGAGGCGAGTGTGAATAAGGATATTGTGCCGTTTTGTGAGTTTTTGGCGGGGTTGGTGCCCCCCCGAGGGCTGTCATCCTGAACTTCGTTCTGTCTCTCATACACAAGTTTTGAAAGACAGCAAAATTCGATTCCAAAACCGCTGTCATCCTGAACGAAGTGAAGGATCTCGACGCTCGGAAATCAGAAGTGAAAAAATGCCCGGCGTTTCTCTGGCACCGCGGTGTAGAGAGAACCAGATGCGGTAAAGAATTTTGCTTTGTTCTAGCACGGAGCGTCGAGATCCTTCACTTCGTTCAGGATGACAGCGGTTCTTTGAATCAGCACCGTCGATGAAAACCCATAATCCTCAATGAAAACCCCTAATCCTCAATATCCGCAAACGCCTTATCCTTACGTTTCTTCACCGGTGGCTTAGAATCCAGTGCCTCTTCCTCTCCTGGAGGTAAACGGTCTTGATAATATTCCGTCAATGACTGCACCATCACTCCCAGTACCGAGTATTCCCGATCCACCTTTTTAATCTCGAAGTCTTTATTAATGGGTTTCAGATAAAGATCTTCACCATCAAACAACACTTGTTTAAATTGTGCTTTCTTTTGGCCTTCGACATGGACCAGCGCAAAGTCTTTATCGTGCACTTGGAGGCTCGGTTCAATGATTAACAATGTTCCCTCGGGGTAACGAGGATCCATGGTATTGTCTTCAACCTTGACCGCAAACGCTTGTTCGGTTACGTTGGACTCGGTGGAAACATAACTAAAGACTTCATGGTGGGTGACTCGGTCAGGCCAGCCGGTAGCTTGTTCCCAGGACAACAGCGGTAGTTTGCTCCAGCTACGGTAATACGGATTATGGCTACCAGAGATCCGATCGCTGGGTAAAGGTTCATCCCCAATCAGCTGGCTGATGTTAACGTTAAAAAACTTAGCGATGGGGCTTAACGAGCCGACTTTAGGATTGTCGGTTTCTCCTGAAGCCATGCGGTGAATGACAGGTTGTCCAATGCCGGTTTGGCGAGCGAGTTCAGTAACGGTAATTTTTACTTCGTTCATCAATGCCTTTAAAATGGTACTGAGTTTGCTATTGCTTAACATGGGACCTCCTAAATAAGCGATGTTATTGGTGTAATTAAAGTCGAACAGTTTTTTGTTTCTAGCAGAGATTCAGTTGAGGATACGAAAAATATTATACAGCAAAGTATGCGTGAATGCATCCACATAGAAGAAATTATATTTCTATGGGCAAACAGATAAATCATCCACTATTTTTTTTAAATTGTTGTTTTGCATAAGAATTATTATTGACGACCATAATGGCTGAATTAATGCTTTAATTATTTCAACGATTATGACAATCTGTATAGCGCGTTCAGTCCTAACCAAGTTTAGCAAACTTTAAGAAAGTTGCACCAATAATTGCAGTACTAAAAAACAAAATCTTTTCCTGTTATTTCAAGGAGTAACCATGAAAGCCGTTCAAATGACCACATTTGGCGATCCCGATGTCCTTTCCTGGGCCAGCGCCCCTGATCCCAGCGTCGGCCCCCATCAATTATTAGTCAAAGTAAAGGCCACGGCCCTGAATCGGGCTGATTTATTACAACGACGGGGCAAATATCCGGCCCCAGCAGGCGATTCGCCCATCTTAGGCCTCGAAATTGCTGGCGATGTGGTTGCCTGGGGAAGTGAGGTCACCGGTTTTAGGGTCGGTCAGCGCGTATTTGGCCTGGTGGGCGGGGGTGGCTATGCCGAATATTGCGTGATCGATAAAGAGATGGCCATCCCGCTCCCCAGTACTTGGGATTACGTTCAAGCCGCCGCCATTCCTGAGGCATTTTTCACGGCCGATGAAACCGTGTTTAAGCTGGGAGAGCTTAAAGAAGGGGAAACCATCCTTATCCACGCCGGTGCCAGCGGCGTTGGTTCTGTGGCGATTCAAATGGCGGTCTATAGCGGCGCCACCGTGTTTACCACAGCGGGTAGT
>Ga0207103_10300_pt2 | contig 12153 bp, 13 predicted proteins | sample Alteio_BWMinHeat_81_FD_153546 | JGI IMG/M metagenome (GOLD analysis project Ga0207103, IMG submission 153546) | Enriched cells from forest soil in Barre Woods Harvard Forest LTER site, Petersham, Massachusetts, United States -... | ecosystem: Environmental > Terrestrial > Soil > Temperate forest >...
CTGGCGGTGAGTTTGGAGGGAAGTGTTGGGTAAAATAAAGTTGCCACAGATTTCGCTGATACTCGCAAAAAATTGAATCAGTGAAAATCTGTGTAATCAGTGGCAAAAGAATAAAATATGTTGAGTATAAAAAATTTAAAAGCGAAGATTGGAGAAAATGAAATTCTTCACGGTATTAATTTGGAAGTGAAGCCGGGAGAAATTCATGCCATCATGGGACCGAATGGTGCAGGTAAAAGCACGTTGTCATCGGTGCTTGCAGGACGAGAAGATTATACAGTTACAGAAGGTGAAGTTATGTTCAACGGAAAAAATCTGCTGGATATGGCACCCGAAGATCGTGCGCGTGAAGGGCTGTTTTTGGCGTTTCAATATCCGGTGGAAATTCCGGGTGTGAGTACAACAAATTTTCTGAAGACAGCAATCAATGAAAAACGCAAATACCATGGCCTTGAACCTATGGAAGCAACGGATTTTTTGAAAATGATGCGCGCCAAAATGGAATTTGTGGAGATGGATAAATCATTGACATCACGCAGCCTTAACGAAGGATTCAGCGGTGGAGAGAAGAAACGGAATGAAATTTTTCAGATGGCAATGCTCGAACCAAAACTTGCCATACTTGATGAAACAGATTCGGGTTTGGATATTGATGCGCTGCGATTGGTTTCCGAAGGTGTGAATAGACTCAGAAGCAAAGAAAATGCATTTATTGTCATCACGCATTATCAACGCTTATTGGATTATATCATTCCTGATTTTGTGCATGTGTTGTATAAAGGAAAAATTGTTAAGTCAGGAGATAAAGAACTTGCCAAAGAATTGGAAGTAAAAGGTTATGACTGGATAAAAACAGAGGTAGAAAACGAATCTGTGAAATCGGTGTAATCTGTGTCTTATCAAATAAAAATGAAATTACAGGAACTTATAAAAAATAATTTTCAGCAAAAGGGAACACAACCGGAACGTGCGAAAGAATTAAGTGAACAGGCATTTGCCGAGTTTGAAAAACTTGGTCTGCCTACTACAAAACATGAAGAGTGGAGGTACACCAATCTGAAAAAAATTGATGAAAAGGATTTTCAGATAAATGTAAGATCAGAAAGTGTAAACACATTTTTCGAATCACTTCCGATAAAAAATATTGCTGCAAACAAGCTTGTTTTCGTTAACGGAAATTTTTCAATCGAGCTGTCAGACATCATTGAAAAAGATAAATCCATAATTATTTCAAACATATTTTCTGCAAGAGAAAAACACGAAGAGTTATTTTACAAACACTTTGGTAAATATGCAAAATCAGAAGGTATTGCATTAAATGCGATGAATACTGCATTAATGAATGATGGCGCGTTTATTTTTATTCCTGAAAATAAAACTCCGGAGTACCCCGTAATTATTTTATGTATCTCAGATTCTTCTCAGGCAAACGTGTTTTATCAACCAAGAAATCTTATTGTTATCAGTAAAAATTCTTCTTTAAAATTAGTTGAAGGATATTATTCGAAAGGGAATAATGTTTCTTTTTCAAATAATGTAACAGAAGTTTATGCCGGAGAAAATGCAACGTTGGATCATTATAAAATTCAACAGGAATCCGGAGAATCGTATCAAAATAATTTCACACAGATCATCCAGGAATCAAATACAAATATCAATCATGTGACACTAACCCTTGACGGAACAATGGTTCGTAACAATCTGCATTTTAATTTGAACGGGGAGAACTGCAATTCGCTTTTATACGGATTGTATGTCACCGACAAAAAAAATCATGTTGACAATCACACCAGAGTTGACCATTCGAAGCCAAATTGTTTCAGCAATGAATTGTATAAAGGAATTTTGAAAGATCAGTCAACAGCAGTATTCAACGGGAAGATATTTGTTCATAAAGACGCACAGAAAACAAATGCATACCAGCGAAATCAAAACATATTGCTGAGTGATGAGGCAACGATCAATACCAAACCACAATTAGAGATTTTTGCAGACGATGTGAAATGCACGCATGGTGCAACGGTGGGGCAATTAGATGAAGAGCCGATGTTTTATCTTCGTTCGCGTGGAATTCCTGAAAATGAAGCACGTAAAATGTTGCTGAATGCATTCGCAGATGCGATTGCTGAGGAAATAAAAATTCCTGAACTGGTAGCAATTATAGAAGAGGAGATAAATCATAAGTTATAGCCACAGATTACACAGATGATTTCTCGTCCGCGAGCGATCGAAATGACAAAAGAATCTGTGTAATCTGTGGCAAAGAAATGAATACATCAGTGGTTAAATTAAATATAGAATCAATCCGGAAACAGTTTCCTGTTTTGCACCAGTTGGTAAATGGAAGACCACTTATTTATTTTGATAATGCGGCAACAACACAGAAGCCTCTGTCGGTCATCAATGCAATAAAAAATTATTACGAGCAGGATAACGCAAATATTCATCGTGGAATACACACGCTTGCCGAACGTGCAACTGCTGATTTTGAAGCCACACGTAAAGCAGTTCAGAAATTTATTAATGCAAAAGAGGTTGAAGAATGTGTGTTCACAAAAGGGACAACTGAAAGCATCAATCTTGTTGCCACTGGATATGGTCGGAAGTTTATAAATGCAGGAGACGAGATCATTATTTCCGAAATGGAACATCACAGTAATATTGTTCCCTGGCAAATGTTGTGTGATGAAAAGAAAGCCGTTCTGAAAGTTATTGCGGTAAATGATGAAGGTGAATTGATGATGGATTCGTTTGAAAAGTTACTTTCTTCCAAAACAAAATTTGTTTCTGTTGTTCATGTTTCGAATGCATTGGGAACGATCAATCCTATAAAAACGATTATTGAAAAAGCACATACTGCTGGAGCAAAAGTTTTGATTGACGGAGCACAGTCAAGTGCACATTTGCATATTGATGTTCAGGATCTGGATTGCGATTTCTTTGCATTCAGCGCGCATAAAATTTACGGACCAACAGGTGTTGGTGTTTTGTACGGTAAACGCGAACTTCTTGAACGCATGGATCCTTATCAGGGCGGGGGAGAGATGATCAGGGAAGTGACGTTTGAAAAAACAACATTCAATGATATTCCGTATAAGTTTGAAGCAGGTACTCCAAATATTGCAGATGTGATCGCATTTAAACAGGCCATTGATTTTGTAAATGAGACAGGCAAGGAAAATATTGCTTCACACGAAAATGAATTGTTGAAATATTGTGTTGATTCATTCCAACAAATAAACCAATCAACAAATAAACCAGTCAACATAATCGGAACCGCAAAAAATAAAATTTCTGTTTGCAGTTTTATAATAAACGGAATGCATCATTTTGATACAGGTATGATGCTGGATGCAAAAGGAATTGCCCTTCGTACCGGTCATCACTGCACACAACCGTTGATGAAACGATTTGGAATTGAAGGAACAACACGCGCTTCATTTTCAGTATATAATACGATGGATGAAGTGAAGGTTTTTGTTGAAGCGGTTCAGAAACTGGTAAATGCGATGAAGAAAAATTAATCAGAATAACCAGTGGCTAAAACAACAACCGACATTCAAAACGAAATCATAGAAAATTTCTCACTTTTTGACGGTGATATGGAAAGCAAATTGTTTTATCTGATGGATCTCGGGAAAAAATTACCTGCAATGCCTGATGAACATAAAACGGATGATTATATTGTAAAAGGTTGTCAGAGTAAGGTTTGGCTGTATCCGAGGAGCGAGAACGGAAAAATCTATTTTGAGGCAGACAGCAATACGGAAATAACAAAAGGTTTAGTTTATTTGTTGGTGAATTTATGGAACGAAAGAAGTTCCGATGAGATCATAAATACAGACCTGTTTTTTATAGATCAGATCGGGATGAGCAGAATGATCGGATCTCAACGAAGTAATGGTTTTGCGAGCATGATCAAACAAATGAAGTATTACGCTGTTGCATATAAAAAGAAATAACCACAGATTACCCAGATGCCACAGATGAATAGAAAATAATCTGTGATATTTGTGAAATCTGTTGGGTCAATAAACATGGAAGAAAAGAAAGAAAATACGGAGATGAATTCAATCCGCACATTTGTGGATGTACAGAATGAGGCTATAAATGTGTTGCAAACCATTTATGACCCCGAGATCCCCGTAAATATTTATGAGCTGGGTTTGATCTATGAAGTGAATGTTTCACTCGATCTGAATATCGATATTGTAATGTCGCTTACCTCTCCGTTTTGCCCTGCAGCGCAAAGTATGCCGGCTGAGATAAAAGAAAAATTATCATTGATCACGGGTGTTAAAGAAGTGGAAGTGAAAGTGGTGTTTGACCCGCCATGGACACAGGATATGATGAGTGAATCCGCAAAACTGCAATTGGGTTTTATGTAAAGAAATATTTTTATTTTGTTGAATACAATTTGATTTAGTATAATTATAAATTAAATAACCTTCACAATATTCAACCATTTAATCCATGAAATTATGATCATTGAACGTAACGAATTCCGCATTAAGTTTGGGAAAATGAAAGATGTATTACGAATCTGGAATGCCATTTTTGATGAATTTAAAAATGTAAAGGACAGACCTAAAATGCGCATCCTTACTGATCTTTCCGGTCCATCTTACACATTGGTTCTTGAATTGGAGTTAAGAGATTTTATACAGATCGGATTTAAAAATTACCAGTGGATGACCAAAGATTCAATAGCAAAAATGTATCAGGAATTTGTTCCATTATGTGAAAGCTCAACCAGAACGTTCTATAATGTAGAAAATGAAGAATGATAAAATTTGAAGGTTATAAATAGTTTTTAGCAAAAAGAAATCTGCTGGTTTAAATTTCTTCATGATGAAGACACTTGTATTATTAGTAATAATTTTTTGCTCTTCACTAATATTCGCTCAAAGCAGCGGTGTTGAGATTGGTCAGAAGTTTGAACCGGAGATACATAAGGTTTCGCTTGATTCTGTGTATTCTATTTTTAGCAGTTATCTTAAGAGTGGTGCAACAAATTTTGATGTAATTTATCAGCCGGTTAAAGCAGATGCTATCTTTCTTCATACTGATACTTTAAGTATAGAAAAATTGAAAAAGGCTAAACCCAAAGCAGGAGATAGAATTATTATTGCCCATTTTGATATAGACCGGAAAGGAAAACGGAAGCCGGTTGGTCGTGACTTATTTTTAGTGATACAATAATTTTCAATATTTTATTTCGGCCATCACAGGCACATGATCGGAAGGATAATACGTACCGTTATTATCATGAATTACAAAATAATTTATTGGTTCTAAATTCATCGAACAGAAAATATAATCGATCCTTTTACATTTTTTATTTTTTACGTCAAATCCGCAAAATGTTCCTTCAGAATTTTTTTCTCCTGCAACGTCAATAAATATTTTGTCACCTTTATTCATAAGGTTTTGATAAGCTTCTTCAAATGGTTCCGTATTCAGATCTCCTGTTAAAATGAAAATATTGTTCCCCGCTATCTCCTTTATTTTTTCTTTGATCAGTATCGCACTTTTTTCTCTGGCAATTTTACCGACATGATCAAAATGAGTATTGAATACAAAAATATTTTTACCTGTTTTCTTATTCATCAGTTTGCACCATGTAACCATTCTTGTTAATGCAGCATCCCAACTTTTACTTCCCGCAATGTCTGGTGTTTCTGAAAGCCAAAAGAAGTTACCATCCAGTTTTATAAATTCTTTTTTTCTGAAAAAGATCGCTGCATATTCTCCTTTTTGTTTCCCGTCATCTCTTTCAACACCAAACGATTCGTATTCGGGCAGAAGCGCATTTAAATCATTTAATTGATTATTCAACACTTCCTGTGTGCCGATAATATCCGGATCGTATTTATGAATTGATTTAGCTACATCAGCTTTTCTTTTTCCCCATTTATTCATTCCGTCATCGGGATTATCATACCGGATATTGTAACTCATCACTTTTAAATTTTGCGAGAATGCAAATCCGGGCAGAAATAAAAAAAGTAATATTGATCTGATTTTTTTCATCATTTCAATATTACTTTTTTAGTAATAGATTATACTATTAATTTATCTTCTTCCGCCTCCGCCTCGTGGGGCTGGTGCTGGAGCTGACCTCGAAGGTGCAGGTGACTGAAAACTTGGACGGGCAGCAGGTGCCGGTTGAAACATTGGTCTCGGAGCAGGAACTGGTTGATAAGATTGTTGCGGTCTTGTCTGAACCTGTTGCCAGGTTGAACGATGATATTCTGTTGCATTGTTATACTGCTGATGATCATTGTATGTTGGATGTTGAATAGGTTGATTTGAAGCTGGATTATTATAACGAGGTTCAGGCGTTACCTGCTGATTCTGCTGAGGTTTGTTGTATTGCGGTTGCTGTTGTGCAGGACGATTTTCATTTTGCCGCTCCGTATTATAATGAACAGGTTGTTGTGCAGGCTGCGGGTTTACCGGATTATTATATTTAGGTTGAACATTATCGTTTCTGTTGGAAGGCTTTTCTTCATTCATTGAGGGCCTTGTTATGTTATTATTAACAGGGGATTGCATTTGTTGTTCATTATGAGCAGCATTTATATTTTGATATTGCGGACTTACTGTTGCTGCTTTCATCATCGGATATTTATCCTGATTCGAATTTATGAACTGTGTGCGATCAACTGTATGTTGTGGATTTTGTTTATTGAATGTTTCGCGATTCGTTTCCATCTGACCGTATTCTTTAAAAAGCTCAACACGATGAGCATCGTTTCTGTTCCAGTCGTTGGTTACGATATTATGATTCTCAATTCTCCAGTTGTTTACAGTTCTGCAAACAGGGTTATACCATACTGAACCGGGATGACTGTAATAATAATTATAGCAATGATTTGAAAAATATGGATACCTGTAATGATGTTCATTATGGTACCAATACCAGTTAAAGAAGTAAGGTGAAGGCATTCCAATGAATACCATTCTGTATCCCGGACCATAATAATAACCCAGATCATACCAATACGGATAAGGTCTCCAGTATGAGTACGGATACCATGTCGGATATCCAAACCACCAGTTATACGGATAATAACTCATCGGGTTGTAAGGATACGAATTTTCGTAAGTCTGGTATTGAATATTATTTTCCTGGGCATATTCTTTTGCAGCTTGTTCGTATTGTTGTTTTGCTTCAGGATTTTTTTCCAAAGTTTCATTCCATTCTTTTGTCTCTTGTTTTTGTTTTTGAGAAAGAACATGATTCAACGAATCTGAATTATGTTCTACAAGTTGAGGATTTCGTTTGTAAAGATCTCCTATCACAACCGTCATGTGCATATTGTCAGACAATATCGTGAGAACCTCAGGCTGTTTTATAAGTGAACGGAAAGCTTCCTGAGTTGGTGCTGGATATTCACGTATGATATTTTCAAATTGAGAATTATATGATCTGTTTGACTGATCGATCTGCGACAAAAGAGAATAATATTTTGTACCCGCTTCCATTGCTGTCTCATCTATTTCGTGAGGATACGAATCCAGTATCTTATTAATTTCGGGAGCTGATTTTTGTCCATTCTCAACGAGTTTGCTTATTAATCCGGGGTAGCGAGTAAGGTTCCATATTTTTTCCTGAACATCTTTTGGATAAGTCGACAAAAGGTTTGAAAAATCAGCATTTGTTTTTTTCTGCATGGCATTCAATCGCACAATCACCTCCGGTTGTGTACATGCTTTGTAAATACTGTTTCTTGTTTCTTCCGGATAGAGCGCAACGGCATCAATTGCAGTTTGGTCATCTTTGTTTAACTGATTCATCAGGTTGGTATCTTCAACCTGGTTTTGTGCATCAGCTTTAATAAAAATTGCGGTAAGAAAACATGAGGTGATGATTATTCTATTCAGCGTTTTCATAATTCTGTTGATTTGGTTTTATTAAATCGTATGTAAAGGTAATGCCAAATTATGTGCCTGAAAAGAACTGCTGATAAACTTAATTTACGATTAACTCATTTTTAATTTCTTTTTGATAATGAAGTGTACATTTTTTTGAATATTATAAACCATCATGTATAATCAGTGGTTGCATAACTCAGGTCTTCTGCACAAATTCGCCTGATGGCAAAAAGAACTGCTAAAAGGAAAAGTATTCGCTTCTATTTAATTATTGCAGTATGCATGATCGGGGTGTTGTTGTCGGCAGCAGCTATTCAAATTTATGAAGATGTTTTTAGTGCAAATGTAAATGTGCCTGATGGTGAGACAGCAATTCTTTATGTTCATACCGGCAGTGATTTTGAAACAATGGCAAAAGATATTGATGGCAAAAAAGTATTGAGAAATGTTGAAGGGTTAAGGAGACTTGTTAAGTTGTTGAAGTATGAAAATAAACTTAAACCGGGCAGATATAAACTTACTTCTGATATGGGAAATATGCAGATCATAAGGATGATCGTTGCAGGCAAGCAGGAACCATTTGATGTTGTTTTCAGATATGCAGAACGTAAAGAAGACCTTGCTTCGTTTTGGGGAAATCAACTGGAAGCTGACAGCAACGCGATTTTAAAGATGCTCAATGATTCATCGTTTGCTTCAAAATTTGATCTTACAACAGATAACGTGATCACCATCTTTATTCCGAATAAATATAATTTTTACTGGAATACAACTGCATTTAAACTGGTTGACAGAATGCTTGATGAATACGATAAATTTTGGGATTCAACTCGCTTAAAAAAAGCCGATGATCTCGGACTTACAAAACCAGAGGTGAGCACAATGGCATCCATTGTTCAGAAAGAAACGGTGAAGGCAGATGAAATGCAGGTAGTTGCCGGAGTGTACTACAATCGGTATAAAAAGGATATGCTTTTTCAGGCCGATCCAACAGTAATTTATGCGATGAATGACCGCACCATAAAACGTGTTACAGGAAAAATGCTTGAAGTGGAATCACCTTACAATACTTATAAATACAGAGGTTTGCCTCCAGGACCTATTTGTGTTCCATCCGTTCAGGCAATTGATGCGGTATTAAATTTAAAGAAACATAAATACATTTATTTTTGTGCGAAAGATGATTTCTCAGGCTATCATAATTTTGCTGAAACATTTGAACAGCATCAGGTCAACGCGCAAAAATTTCAACGGGAATTGAACAGAAGAGGAGTTCACTGAAGCAATTAATAAGGAGAAAGTAAAAATTAAAAAGTGGGGAAAGAAGAATCAAAGAAGTTATCAAAAAATAAAGAATATATGTTCTTTCTTTTGATGCGTGTTTGTCTCACCATTGGTTTGCAGATGCAGGCAGTTATTGTTGGATGGGAAATCTTTAAGATCACCAAAGATCCGCTGTCGCTTGGTTTGATTGGTTTGGCTGAAGCCATTCCCGCGATTTCCATTGCATTGTATGCCGGTCATATTGCAGATGTATCAAGCAAGAGAAAAATAATTTCACGAAGTATTGGCGTGATGATTTTTTGTTCACTAGGATTACTTATCGTGACTTCCGATCTCTCGCATTTTAATTTTCCGGAAAACTATATCGTAAATGCGATGTATGTTTTTATTTTTCTGAGCGGACTTGCACGGGGATTTTTTGCACCAACCGGATTTTCATTTTTATCACAGCTTGTCGATCGTGAATTGCTCACCACTGCTTCTACCTGGAACAGTTCATCGTGGCAAATTGCTGCTATTTTCGGACCTGCAATTGGCGGGTTATTTTATGCATGGCTCGGAATCACGCTCACGTTTCTATATGTTATCTTTTTTTGTTTTGCAGCATTGTTTTTTGTTTTACGGATAAAAGCAAAACCAATTATCCCTTCAGTTACCAATGAATCAATAATTGATCGGTTGAAAGAGGGAGTGAAATTTGTGTTCAATAATAAGGTGATTCTGCATGCGATATCACTTGATCTGTTTTCTGTTTTATTCGGTGGAGCAGTTGCATTGCTTCCAGTGTTTGCTGATCAGATTTTGAATGTAGGTGCGGAGGGACTTGGCATGTTGCGCGCTGCGCCTTCGCTTGGCGCAAGCATTACGATGATATGGATCTCGATGCGCAAACATCCGAAGCGGCCGGGAATTATTTTATTGTATTGTGTTGCGGGATTTGGGTTGAGCATAATAGGATTCGGTTTGTCTTCAAATTTTTTACTGTCGCTTTTCTTTTTGTTTTTAAGCGGTGCATTCGATAGTGTAAGTGTTGTGATTCGAGGAAACGTCCTGCAACTGCAAACACCGGATCATATGCGCGGAAGAGTTTCGGCTGTAAATACCATTTTTATAGGCTCATCAAATGAGATCGGTGCATTCGAATCGGGTGTGGCTGCAAAGCTGATGACAACTGTGCCTTCTGTGATCTTTGGCGGAAGCATGACGCTGCTAATTGTGGGATTTACTGCGTTGAAAGCAAAGGCACTGAAAGCATACAGGTATTAATTTAAATAGAAACTGGAAAACAAAGAATAACTATTTCGTATTGAAATCAAACTCTTTCAACACAGTTGGTTGCAGTTCCCATATTCCGTTTCTGAATTCCAGATAATTATACGAACCTTCAGGCAGATAAGTTTCCGGGTGTCCGTAATCCTGCAAACGTGGAGGTGAAACATTCTCATAGATAAGGTATTTTCGTTTATCTTCGTATCTCAATAACATCGTTGCCGAATTGTTGTATTCGAATACCATTCGTTTCAATAATTTCTTCTTTTTCAGATCAAATACCGGTGCACCGAACAACGGAATATTTTTCTCGAAAAATAATACATCCACAATTTTTTTGTTTGTCATATGTGTGCTTCCGTTCCATCCTAAAAGTGTGTAATACGTTTTCTTTTTATCAGTGTTCAGAATTATTTTATAATAGGTTGCGCCATACCAGAACTCATTATTAACAGTGGTGTCAAGGGCATTCCGTATTTTTTCGGAACGGTCGATCAGCGGATAAAAAGGACGGAGATTTGCAGTGTCTTTTATTTTTTTTACGTACTCCGGATTCAGTTGTATTACACCGAAATAATGAAATTTCTCTTGTGCGGTAACAATATTCCAGGTGATGATACGAAAATTATTATCAGGAGAATAAATGATGGAAACCGATTTCAACGAATCAAATTTATAATCATACGAATGATTCACACGAAGCGTACGGCTCATAGTTCGCACAAACATATATGCACCTGAAACGGTTTCTTTACAAGTCCGATAATTTTATGGTAAAGCAGCCTTTCATCAACCGGCTTTGCGATATAGTCATTCATACCAACTGCTTTGCATTTTTCAAGATCAACTGTTGTTACATCAGCCGTTAATGCGATAATGGGGATTTTCGAATTCATTGTGTTACGAATGTACTCCGTTGCTTCAAACCCATTCATTTCAGGCATCTGCAGATCCATCAAAATAATATCGTATGTTTTGGCCAGCAGTTTTTCGATGGCTATTTTTCCGTTAGAGGCAATATCACGTTCAAATCCGAAATCATCCAGTAGTGTTTTCATCAGCAACTGATTGAGCGCAATATCTTCAACAACCAATACTTTTATATTTTTAATTTCGGTGTCAATATCAACTAATCCGGTATCAAGTTCAACTTCAGCTGTTGTTTTCATGAAAGGCAGTGTAAAGCTGAATGTTGAACCTTTTTCAATTTTACTTTTTACACGAATGCTTCCTCCCTGCGGTTCCACGAGTTGCTTAACAATGGAAAGTCCTAATCCGGTGCCTCCGTATAACCTTGAGGTACGGCTCGAAGCCTGCTGAAAGTTATCAAATATTTTTCCGATTTTATTTTCCGCTATCCCGATTCCGGTATCAGCAATTGAAAATTCAATACTCGCTTTTTCTTCGTCCTCTTTTACTAAACGAACACTTACTGTAATTTTTCCTTTTGTGGTAAATTTCACTGCATTGCCAACAAAGAACTTGCTTTCCAAAATAACGAAAAAGAAAAAAGGGCTGCCGAATTAGTAATAGCCAACAAGGAACTTGTTTTTCAAACGGGAGAGAAAGAAAAACGGGCTGCTGAGCTGGTTCTTGCCGATATCGAACTTGAATTTCAAAACAAAGAGAAAGAGAAACGGGCTGCCGAATTAATTATTGCCAATTATGCGCGCAGTCTCATTGAAGCAAGCCGCGATCCTTTATTTACAATAAGTCCAC
>Ga0207103_10320_pt1 | contig 12056 bp, 10 predicted proteins | sample Alteio_BWMinHeat_81_FD_153546 | JGI IMG/M metagenome (GOLD analysis project Ga0207103, IMG submission 153546) | Enriched cells from forest soil in Barre Woods Harvard Forest LTER site, Petersham, Massachusetts, United States -... | ecosystem: Environmental > Terrestrial > Soil > Temperate forest >...
ATGACTCCAGCCAGCCAGATGCTCGAGAAGGCGTCCGCAGAGGACATCAAAGTCGCGCAACTCAATGCCGAGTTGGCGGCCATCGAGGGGAAAAGAGCTGAACGAGATCGCAAACTCGCTGAGTTGACTGCGAAGCAGGGCAAGGCGAAGTCTGAGCTGGAGGAGTCGGTCAAGCGCAATGAAGCTACGCGCCAAGACGCGATCAGTCTGACTGAATATCAGAAAAAAGAGCTGTCTGAAGTCGAAGCTCGCCAGGCAACGATTATCCAACAGTTCAATGCCGACACCGAACAGCTTACCAAAACCATCGCCGATCTGCGCGCGCGTCGCGAAACCGAGGTGGGCCGAGCCAGCAAATGGAACGCCGAAGAGGCCCGCATTGAGAATGCCTACAAAGCGCAAATGACGGAATATGCGAACAGGAAAGCGGCTTATGACAAAGCCAAGGCGGAGTACGACAACGCCGGTTTTCTCAAGCGTTCGTTGATGAAGGAGCCCATTAGTCCCGGTGTGCCTCCCGAACGCGAGTCCAACACGATTCTTAAGCCAACTTTGGTCGCCGAGCTCGACGACCAAATCAAAGCCAAAGAAGGCGAATTGCTTGCCGTCAACAATAAGCGCCGTGACCGTGTTGCCCAGGTGGACGCCGATGCCCGCCGGCTGCGGCAGGAATTTGACCAACGCTCCGGCACCAAGCGCGAGGAATCGGACCGCAAACGCGAAGAATTGTCGGCCGCCCTGGCCACGTTGGCGACTGAAGAGAAGGCGGAAAGGGAACAGATTGACAAAGAGTATGAGGCCGTTGTCCAGAAAGTGGATGGGATTCATGCCGAAATCGACGCCTGCCGCAAGAAGGCTGAAGGGTTTTACGAGGCGCGTGAAGCCTCGATTCGAAAAACTCAGGTGCACCGTATTGCTACCACGGTGGAAATCGTGCGCGGCTTAATCAAGGGTGAGCGCCCCATGTCAATTAAGGCCACGGCCAAGGAGCGCGGCGACATCCTCACCGACCAAATCAGCATGGTGCGGATTTGGGTTTACCCGGTACTGGCTTTCATCGTCGCTTTCCTTCCGACCCTGATGGTTGAGATCGGTTTCTCGACCGTTTTTCAACCCGAGCAGCAGCGCCCGCCACATCGCCTGGGCTTCCTCGGTCGCCACCTACACTGGCTCTACACTCGCGCGGGCCGTCAAAAGATTTTGCGCGCCGAACGCATGGCCAACGAGGCTTCCTTCGAAATTGCGGCTCGGGAGCAGGCTTTGGCCGAAGTGAGGGGCGCCGCGGACAAGGCCTTGTTCGACAAAGACGTGGAGCTGCAAGCCGCTCGCGAGGCGCTAAACGCCGCCAAAGCGGAACACGACGAGCAGTTCAAGCAAAAGGAAGACGAATGGGTGGCGAAGCTTGCCGGCATGGCCGACTCGCTCAACCGCACAGTGGTCGAGAAAGACGCGCTGCGCGATTTGCAGCGGTCAGAAATCGAACGGCAGATCCAGTTGCGCCAGAATGCATGGTCGGATCGCCTGACACAATTGCGGCAGGAACTCGACACGCAGCGTGCCGCGAGCGAGGCGGAGCGCACGGCCCTGATGCAGGAACAGCACAAGAAATTGATGGAAGTGACCGAAGATTGCAAAAACCAGGTCATGCAGGCCCGCCGCCAGTCGGCCGACGCCGAAATGGGCTCGGTGGAAGCATCCGCCAAATTGTCGCGAGACTTGAAGGAAGCCCAGAATGCCCGCGATGCCGCGGAGACTCAGTTGCAGCAGCAGGCCGATTCCTTTGCGCTCAAGTTGTCGCAGACCAAGGAGGAAGCCGCCCGCGAGCTGGAGAAGGCGACCCGACTGGAGAAGCACCGTTCGGAGCGGCAGCAAATGGAGTTTGGGAAGACTTTGCGCCAGCGCGAAGAGGGCTTCGAACATCGCTTGAAACAACGCGAACAGGAGTTGTCGCTCGAATTTGAAGCCCGACTGGCTGAGGAACAAGCCAGGATCGAACAGGATTCGCGGCGCCGCGAGGCGGAGCTGGAACACCAGATCGAGGGCCGGGCCGTTGAAGTGGACGCTCGCTGGAAACAAGAGGCCCAGCAGCGCGAAGAAGCAGCCCAAACCAGGCTGAAACAGCGCGAGCAGCAATTGCTGGCGCAGGCTGAGGCTCGATTAACCGAAGTCCAAACCCAGGCCGAGCAGGATTTGCGGCGCCGCGAGTCGGAATTTGAACGCCAACTCGGGGCCCAATCGCGCGAGGCCGAGACGCGCTTGAAACAGGAATTGCAGCAGAAAGAACTGGCTCTCCAGGCAAAACTTAAAGCGCGCGAACAGGAATTGGCGATCGCCGCCGAGGCCCGAGAACTCGAATTGCAAAATCAGCGGGCGTCGGATTTGCGAATCCGCGAGCAGGAGTTGGAACGCCAGGCTGAGTCGCGGGTCCGTACCGCAGAGACTCGTTTTGGCCAGGAAGCGCAGCAGAAGGAAGAACAGTTCCTGACCAAGTCGCGGCAGCGCGACCAACAATGGCAAGCGAAGCTGGATGCCGCCCGAGCCGAGTTGCAGACCCAGACCGAGGATGCTCGCCGCCGCCGCGAGGAAAACGATGCCGCCATGCGCGAGCTTGAAGCCGGCCTCCGAAGGGAAATGCTCGAAAAAGAGGAGGCTGCCCAAGCCAAGGCCAGGCAGCGTGAGCAAGACCTGGTCACTCAAGTCACAGCGCAAGCGGAGGTCCGCCAGATGGCGGCGCAGGCCCTGTGGGAGAAGGAGTCGGAGCGAAAAGCACGGGCCGCCATGGAACCGTTCAGGGCCCAGTTGGCTCGCGCCGAGAAAGAACGTGACGAAGCCAAAGGACTCGCTACCGAGGGCGCCCGCCAGGTTCAGAGCCTGGAGAAGAAATTGACGGAAGCATCCACGTTCCTCAATGGCTGGAGAAACGGAAAGAATTTCGTCGAAGCGGATCGATGAGAAGCTGTGAAACCACGGGCGTCGAGCCCGTGGTTTCTTCGTTTGGGTTGATTGGAATCAAGGGTCAATTCCCGTTTGCGCTTGGGTTTCCAGTCGGTGGGGGAGCGTGGTCCCTGCTCGCAGGGGGGCCCAGCAGCTCAGTGAAAATCGGCCTTAGAGAGTCCGCCCAAAGCTGATAAGCCTTCAGCGTTGGATGAAGCTTATCGGAATTCACCATGCCGGAGAAAAATGTTCCTTTGCTGTCCGCAAGCTTGTCGTTGATGTTGATGTAACGGATTTGTTTGCCATCGGCCAATCGCTCGATGTTGCTGTTGATCTGATTGATCGTTGGAATCACGTCCATGTTGTCGTTGCGAGGGAAGATTGCAGTCAGGATGAGAGTGGCGTTCGGAGCTTTCGTGTGACAAAGGTCCACGATTGCTTTGAGCCCACGGGTTATGTCTTCCGGCTTTTTTGGATCGCCTGGCTCAGTGCCGACATTATTAATCCCCGCCAGCACCACGATTACTTTCGGATTCACTCCGTCGAGTTCACCGTTCTGCAGCCGCCACAGAATATTCTCTATCCGGTCCGCTCCCCAGCCAAAGTTAGCAGCGTTCCAGCCAAAAAAGTTTGTCTTCCAATTCTCAAGCAAGGCCCGGTACTGCGGTTCGGCAGCGCCCCAACGGCGGGTAATTGAGTCACCCACGAAGAAAACATCGATACCCCCTTGCTTTGCCTTTTCGACGAGCCGTTCATGAGCCAGGCGTGAGTTGGGATCGCTTCGCTGAACGGGTTGAGTGGCGGAGCCCGGAAGGTTGTCGGCTTGAAGCTTAGCGCCGCAGTTCAATGCCAGCGCCAAATAAGCCCAAATAACACGGCGATTCATGCCGCTGGAAAGCATGTCGCTGTCACTTGGCGACCGCGGGATCAGGGGTGGCGTGTTTGATAAACCTGTTGGCCCAGGCGATGAAATACTTCATGTTCGAGCGGTCTTCATGACCGCCATCGTGTTGACGCCACGCTAGTTCTCCGTCCAATAATCCAGAGTTCACCGGCGGCATTTTTGCGACCCGGTAATCTTCCTTCTCGCCAATGTCCCGAGCTCCCAACAGCCGGAATACGGGTCCGGCTGCCACGGTGGCCATGTAACTGCCTTCCTGGTCCAGCCAATTGGCGTCCCCGCGTTCAGGCACACCATAGCTGATAAATGTGAGCCGAGGAGCACATAAGGCAATCAACATGTGCGCGTCCACAGGCAGATCCGCCGCATTCCTGCTGCCGAAAGAGGCCTCCGCAGCGCCATACTTGAGGAAGTTGCCCGCCATCCAATGGTACTCGCCTGAGCCGGTCAGATTCTCGACTGCTTCCCCAAAATTACGGCGGTGCGGCTTCGCGCCTCCTTCACCGGAGGACCCAACCAATGTTATGGCGAAGCGCGGCTCAAAAGCCATCGTGACGAGAGCGGCCTTGCCGTAACGGGACACGCCCTCGATGCCGACTTTTTTCGCGTCTACGGCGGGATCCGTTTCAAGATAATCTAATCCTCGAGCGGCCCCCCACGCCCAGGCGCGCAGCGCTCCCCAATCGTCCGGCTTGCGGGGACGGCCCTGGTTTGCCAGGCCGATAATTCCTTTGGTTAGTCCAGCGCCGTTGTCGGCCTGAATGCTTCCGGGATTGATGCTTGCGTAACCCCAACCGGCGGCGAGCAGTTGTTCAGTGGACGGAGGATCCTTAAATGGGCCGCCGAACTCGGGAAATCGGTTCGTCAGCACAGGAGAACCGGCGGGGCGCGGCATGCCGTCACCACCGAAGCCGCCGAACATCATCAGGACCGGTACGGGGTCCTTGGCCCCAGCCGGCGTCACCACTGTCATGCGAATGTCGACTGTGATAGCAGGGAAAGACGAGTTGTCCACATGCCCGAGGAGTCGTTTGCCGTTGGCCGTTAGGTTGCCAACCAGCCCGTCGGTCACGTTCGAGACCACGGTCCATGTTACCTTGGGCACGTCCTTAGGCACACGGCCGATTACCTCTCGCTCGAAGTCCTCGACGATCTCAGGGCGGCGTTGATTCCACCACATCGCGGCTGTGGTGACTCTCTGGCCGTTTTTCAATGTGAGGGCGTCGGGGAAATCCGGAAAAGGATTGGCCTTGGCAGGATCGTAATTGGCGGAATTAGTGGCGCCGGGCTGTCCGCTTGGTCCTGGACGCAGCCGGACGATGCCCAACTGCTCCATCATGTTCTTGTGGTCCTGCTGCGCGGTCCAGTTTGAAGATGTATTAGTCTTGCCCGGTTCACTGGTCGCCAGGGCCGCCGTCTGAGCGAATACAGCGCCAGGCAACATCGCGAGAGCGAGTAGAGCGATGATCGGACCGGGTCCAACGATCAGATTTGCGATGCCTTGCATTAACTGATGAGATTAGTGGTACGTGTGTCACGTTCAAACCATTTTCCATCACTTTCATTTCTTCGAACGTTTCGATGGCATTCATAATTGTAAGATTCGGATCGGTTCGCGGCATCTTCATCGCCTGTTCGCCGCCGCGTTGGGCGCGCGGCGCGTCGGACAGAAACGCTCCGACCGGAGGACTGGTCTGGCTAGTTTGACTCCCGGGAAGGAGTCTCTTAGTGTAAGCATCGGTTCCAGTCACGCAAGTAGTCAACGCTCATGAATTGCTTCGAGGCAACGCTTTCAGCGCACGGGTTGGCGTTGCGACGGGCGCGGTTGCAGACGCTCCAGATCAACGTGGGGCGCAAGTGCAACCAGGCCTGCCGCCATTGCCACGTGGATGCAGGACCGTGGCGAGCCGAAATGGTGGGGCAGAACGTGGCTCGCCGCGTCGGCGAATGGATTCAGCAATACCGGCCTGAGATCGTAGACCTGACCGGCGGAGCGCCTGAGTTGAGCGAGTTTTTCCCTTTCTTCGTTGAGACCGCCCGCGGCGCGGGGTCGCACGTGATTGACCGCTGCAACCTTACCATTATCGAGGAGCCGGGATATGGAAACCTGCCGGTGTACTTGGCGGGACACGAGGTCGAGGTGATCGCCTCGCTGCCGTGTCACACGGCGGAGAACGTGGCCAGGCAGCGCGGCGCTGGCGTGTTCGAGAAGAGCATTTCTGCGCTGCACAAACTCAATGACGTCGGTTATGGCACCCGTCTGCCACTAAATCTTGTGTATAACCCCGTCGGCCCGAAGTTGCCCGCCCCGCAGGCCGAGTTGGAGGCGGACTATAAAGAAGTCCTCGGACGCGAATTTGGTATCAGCTTCAATCACTTGTACACGATCACGAACCAGCCGATCGCTCGATTCGCCGAGGACCTTCAACGGCAGGGCAAGACCGAGGAATACGTGACACTGTTGGCCAACAGCTTCAATCCCGCTACGGCCGAGAGCCTGATGTGCCGCACGACCTTAAGCGTCGGCTGGATGGGTGAGGTGTATGATTGCGACTTCAACCAAATGCTGGGGATGCAAATGCATAATGGCAAGCCGCTCTACCTGTGGGACGTGACGCCGGAACTGCTGGAAGGATGGGCGGTCCGGACAGGTGAGCATTGCCTCGCATGCACCGCGGGTTGCGGAAGTAGTTGCAGCGGGGCGCTGCAAACGACGGCGGCCTAACCCCTGTTCCGCCAGAGATCGAGGATCAACCTTCTGTGGAGTTCACTCATGCCGGGTCGCCTCAGCTTCTTTGCCATGCCAACCAGCGACCCATCCACTTCTTCACCGTCGGCGTGAGCCGGGTCCGATTGTAGGCATCACCGCATTGGCGGAGTGCTTCCGCCTGCGTCGGGTACGGATGAATCACGGAAGCCAATTTGCCCAAACCAATCCGAGCCGCCATCGCCACACTGATTTCACTGATCATCTCCCCCGCATGGCGCGCAACGATGGTGGCTCCAAGGATTTCATCGCGCCCCTTCCTGACGTGGAATTTCACGAAACCCTCTTCCTCACCGTCTAGAACAGCGCGGTCCACCTCCTTGAACTCGCGCACGTAGGTGTCCACTTCCATGCCGCGCTCGCGGGCGTCACGTTCATAGAGACCGACGTGAGCAATTTCCGGGTCGGTGTAAGTGCACCAGGGCATTGTGAGAGCACTTGCCTTCTTGCGGCCAAGGAACAGCGCATTCTGAATTACGATGCGGGCGGAAAAATCGGCGGCATGGGTGAATTTCCAATCCAGGCAGACGTCGCCGGCGGCGTAAATGCGCGGATTCGTGGTTTGCAGGCAATCGTTCACCAGGACGCCTTTGCGCCCGTCATACTGCACGCCTGCAGCCTCCAGGTTGAGTCCCTCGATGTTCGGCGCACGGCCGGCCCCCGCTAGAATCTCGTCCACGGCAAGCGTCTCCTCTTTTGCCTGTGCCTCGTAGTAGACGAGTCTTCGGCCGACATTGCGCTCGACGCGAGTGATCGTCGCATTGAGGCGTAGCTCTATCCCCTCACGGATGAAGGCCTTCTGCACGAGCGCGGCTGCCTCCATGTCCTCACGGTCGAGCAGGTGGGCACTTTTGTGGAGCAAGCTCACTTGGGAACCCAGCCGCTGAAAGGCCTGCGCCAACTCGCAACCAATCGGTCCGCCACCGATGACTGCAAGCCTGGGCGGGCATTGAGCAAGATTGAAGACTGTTTCGTTGGTCAGGTAGCCGGTTTCAGCCAGTCCCGGGATCGGCGGTTCCACGGCGCGCGCGCCGGTCGCGATGACCGCACGTTTAAACCGCAGGGTTTTCCCTGCGACTTCGACTGTGTCTGGACCGGCAAAGCGTGCCTCACCCAGGAACACATCCACGCCAAGTTTCGTAAAACGTTCCGCTGAATCATGAGGGCTGAGATCGGCGCGAAGCTTGCGCATGCGTTCCATGACGGCTGAGAAATCAACCTGGACTGTCGAACCCACCCGCACTCCGAAAGGGCCTGCCTCCTTTGCATCGAACACGGCGCGCCCGGAGCGGATGACGGCTTTTGAAGGAACGCAGCCCACATTGAGACAGTCCCCGCCCAGGAGAGACTTCTCGACCAAGGCAACCTTTGCTCCGAGACCTGCTGCGCCTGCCGCGGTTACCAACCCAGCCGTCCCCGCACCGATGACGACAAGATTGTAGCAGGAGGCGGGGGTGGGATTCTGCCAATCAGGGGGGTGCACATTGGACAAGAGTCGCGCATTGTGCACATCCGCCGGTTTGACCAGGACAGGAGCCGAGGGGGCACTCATCATCTCTTTGGGGTTTTGCTCAATCTTGTTGCTGCCGATCTTCTTCGCCAATGCCCTCCTGGCCACACGCGTAACGAACACCGTCACTATGACAGTGGCCAGCAGCCCTACACCGTACAAAACCCACTCGCCAGTCGTACGCTGGCGATGGCCGGCTCCGACGTTGACCAGCGAGCCGAGATAGACATACATCACCGTGCCGGGAATCATGCCGAGCCAGGAAGCCAGCACATAGTGGCTCAGCTTCACTCGCGTCAGGCCAAACGCATAGTTCAGCAGAGTGAACGGAAAGACCGGCGAGAGGCGCGTCAAAAGAACAATCTTCCACCCCTCATCGGCGACCGCCCGGTCAATGGTAGCGAACGTCTCGTTCTTCTCGATCTTCCGCGCGATGGCATCACGGGCCAGATAGCGGCCTACCAGAAATGCCGCCGTGGCGCCAAAGGTTGCGCTGATGGATACGCACACCGAGCCAAGAACCACGCCGAACACCGCCCCAGCCCCAAGCGTGAGCACCGAGCCTGGGACGAACAAAACCGTCGCGACAACGTAGAGGCCGACGAAAATCACCGGCCCCCACGGCCCAAACTTGCCAATCCAGTCCAGCGCTGACTTCAACAAGTCCTGGACATGGAAGTATTTCAATGCCATCACAATCAGAACACCGGCCACTGCGTAAAGCACCCACCTCCATCTCGAGCTGACAGCGGAAGAGGTTTCCTGCGGTTGCGCCACGGCTTCGCTCTCGGCGCCGCCCTCGGGCTGGGTCTGCACGGCATGTGAACTTTTAGATAACATAAACTATTCGAATCCCTGAGGTTCTCCCTGGTTGGGGCACGCTTACGGATTCTTGCCTATTATCGCTCTTGCGGTCAAAGCCGTGACTATCCCGAAGGGCAGATTTATCAGCAGAAGATAAACTGTAAACGCCGGCCCCTTGTGCAACCCGAAAAACCCCGCGCCGCTCATGGGCAAAAAGAACAAGAACAGTGCGAGTACCGGAGCAAGGACATATAGAAAGCCGACGAGGTACAGACGATTCCAAGCGGTCTTTATAAACAGCCCGAACAGGATGCCCCATAGTCCTCCCCAGAAGAGCGGCCTGTATATATCCGGCGACTTCAAGGAAACCGGGGCCTTTACCCCGAGTGTCGCGCTTAGTCCCAACTGAAACAGTACGTGGCTGAAAAGGACTACGGCCAGTGCGCCTATCGCCCCCGCCGCGAAGCAGATCGCTACCCGCTGGCTAAAAGTCAAGGCACTCTTCATCGTGTTCAAGTCTTTTTCCATCGTGCTCACCTCCCTCCATTGTTTGTCAGTACCAGCTTCATCCATTTTGATTTCTTGGGACATCTTAGTCGTATTCATTCCAACCTCCGTAGTTGTAGTTGCTTTGTTAAATCAGGTTAATCGCGACGTCGATGTTCCCTCGTGTGGCTTTGGAGTAAGGGCACGTTTGATGCGCGCCGTCTAAAATCGACTGCGCGACCTGACGCTCCAAACCCGGCAGGCTGACATTGAGACGAGCCTGGAGAAAATACCCGTCGTCACCAGTGCAAAGGTCCACTTCGGAGTCGATGGCCATGTCAGAGGGGAGTTTCGCCTTCATTTTCGCTGCCACAATCTTTAGAGCGCTTGTGAAACAGGCCGACCAACCAACGGCCAACAACTGCTCCGGATTGGTGCCGTTACCGGGTGCGCCAGGAAGGGAAAACTTTACGTCCAGCCGGCCGTCGGAGGTACGGGACGCGCCTCCCTCCCGGCCACCGGTCGTGCGGGCTTTGGCGGTGTAGAGCACTTTCATGGGTTGAGTCATGGTGCTTGCTGTGGACATTTTCGTTGAATTCATAGTTGAATTTCCTTTCGTTTACAGTTTATTGGATTTTTCCAGATCTTGTTTCAAGGGTTCCGGCTAATCCTTAATTCCGTTTGTTCTTAATTCTGCCCATATCGCTAATAGCGAGAATTTCTCCCGGAACGGCCAATAGGAATTCGAAGACTTTCGCTGCGAGATCGATCACCAGGAATGCTATTTCCTTGGCTTCACGCCACCGGTCTTGACCTCCTAGGATAATGCTCACGTTGCGCAACGAATCCGCCACGTCCACGTGTTCCATGCCGAACAGTTTTCGCCTGATTTGCAGCGCTTTCCTGGCCATCGCCTCCTCTGGTGGCTCTTCCAAGAAAGAACCGGCCCAATCATTGGACTTGAGCCAAGCTTCTATTTTGTGACGGAGGTCCTTGTCTTCGCCGAAGGCCTGGTCCAAGAACGCGACACGCTCCTCAATCGGAAGCTGAACCGATTCCGTGAATACTTCAATGTCGCGTCCAGAGCTACCCGGCATGGATCAATAGAGTCACATTCACACAACCTCGAAAGGTAACTCGCCTCCGCTCCGGCCTGAAAATATTCGTCCGGCTCGCGGCCAACACCGCAAGCTGACGTCACCAAAGCAAGACGCTACTTGCCTTCAATTTCGTTCAACAGCCAGGCGCGAGAGAACGTCCAATAATTCTTTGCTGTAGAAACCGAAATCCCTAGAACCTGGGAAACTTCCTCGTTGGTCAGTCCGGCAAAATACCGCAGCTTGACCAATTCGGCTTGAACAGGGTGCTCCACCGCCAGTTTCTGCAGTGCTTCATTCACCGCCAACAGTTTGTCATCAACGGCTGGAGCAGCCAAATCCAAGTCCTCAAAATCGACGCGGTGGTATGCGCCACCATGACGCACGGCGTGTTTCCTGCGCGCGCGATCGATCAAAATGCGGCGCATCGCTTCGGCGCTGGCGCGAAAGAAATGCTCACGGTCTTTGAACGAGGGAGATTGGTCGCCAACCAGCCGCAGCCAGGCTTCGTGCACCAGCGCCGTAGGCTGGAGTGTCTGCCCGGGAGCCTCCCAGGCAAGCTTTGAGGCTGCCAGGCGCCTCAATTCGTCGTAAACAAGTACGAGCAACCGCTCCGCGGCTTTGGAGTCGCCGGCTTCAACGGCAGCCAACATCACAGTCGCATCTTTCATGTTATCCGCCCGTGGCCTTTGCGATAATACCTCATCCATACGATATGCTCCACTGGCATTTTCGGTGCTCTCACGAGGAAGAGCTAAGAGACTAGAGTTGGACATCCCTAAACGCTCACTCAAGTCGTCTCCCTTGTAAGCAACGGAGATGTGAAGGCCCCATCATGCAAATCTGCACTCAAGTCGCCATGATCAATGCTTGGAGAATGGGCTTGGATTACCTCCACAAGTTTCGGCGTCGCATTGTGCAGCTGAACAGTTGGTTTCATTCGACAGAAGCTCCGGTTGGTGGTTCTTCCAAAAAATTTCCGAGCCGATCATGTGCTCTCAGTAATGCCTCCACTTTGTGGCGCAGATTCTCGTCTCCGGCGCACACGCGTTCCAGAAACGCTGCACGCTCTTGAACGGGAACCTTAAGAGCCTCAGTGAAAACGACTAGCTCGCGGTCAGGATCGCCCCTCATGGAATTGTGGAATCCTTCTCTAAGCCGAGGTCGCGATGGAAACCAAATAAGATATTTAGAATCAACATCTTAACTACGGATCTACTCGCTCAAAATATGTTCGAGATGTTCAGCTCGGCATCAATGAGGGCCGCCCGATTGGGCATCATCGAGACCGCTCTATGTATACAACAGCGAGATTTCCTCGCTGAAAGGCCAATGGGCTAAGGCGAAGAGGATGTTTCTGCTCCTGAACTTCATCAAGATCTCCCAGAAACTTGAGGGCCGATGAGATCGGCGTTTTGGGGATGAAATCGATGGGGGACCTCTTTATCATCGAGAGGTAAACCTTAACGCCTATTGAGTACCTGCACTAAATTATGAGTTCTCAAACCCAATTCGCTAGTCGGCCGCTAAACCGCCGAACGTTTTTGCGACTGGTGA
>Ga0207103_10130_pt2 | contig 12028 bp, 9 predicted proteins | sample Alteio_BWMinHeat_81_FD_153546 | JGI IMG/M metagenome (GOLD analysis project Ga0207103, IMG submission 153546) | Enriched cells from forest soil in Barre Woods Harvard Forest LTER site, Petersham, Massachusetts, United States -... | ecosystem: Environmental > Terrestrial > Soil > Temperate forest >...
GACCGAGTGGACTGAGCATCGACCGCCATGGCAATCTTCTGGTCAGCGATTCGCATTACCATTGTCTTCCAGCATTGGATTATAGGCAACCGGCACTTCCGACATTAAGCAGCCAAGGAAGTTGGCTTTAGACAGAAGCTCCGCGGATGCGAAGGGGCCGGTGGATTGAATGGGAATGCGCTCGAAGATCGAGCGGCGAGCCACGAGAAACCAGCATTCCGGGTCTTTTAAGCGTAAACCGAAAATGATTCGGATAATCCAACGGAACAGACGCTCGCTCCAGTTTCGTTTATATCTCTGGACAGAGTCGGGAGCCCCGCGCCCAACGAGCGTTCGGTAACCGGCGACCAGGTGGACCTTGTCGATCCACTGAAGGAAGCGAATCAAATCTCCGGACTGATAGCTGCCGTCGCAGGTGGAAATCAGCATCAGCGGGTAGTGGGCGGATTGCAAGCCGGTGCACAAGCAAGCGCCAAACCCCCTATGCGTTTCATGGCGCAGTAGTCGAACGCGGGGATTTTTCTCCACCAATGTTTGTGCTAACTCCAAGGACCCGTCGGTGCTGGCGTCATCGATCAGAAGGATTTCATAATCCCGGTTCAGATTGTTCAGGACACTAATCCACGTCTCCAGGGACGATTGCAATCCGGCAAGATCGTTGTAAATCGGCAGAATGGCGCTGATCGGTTCGGTCTGGATGGGAGGGAGGTCCGCGGACGGATCGCTTTCTTGCGGTTTTTCTTCGGCATGTGGAGTGGAAGTCGGCGCGATTGGTTCTGATGGTTGCTGTTCCATGTCCGAACACCTGCTTTGCAAAGTTTTTTATGGAATTGCAGCAAGGGGGTGCAGCGTTTATTTGGAAATTGGTTTCGTGCGCAGGAGAACCAGGGGGTGGTCATGTTTTCCGCCGGCCAACTCCACATTTCCAGTGACGGGTTCCAGAGAGCCGTGATGTAGATGGTCCGGCCATTCGCGGGCACTTTCGCGGTCCATGACGACGTAAAAAGGCCGAGGCTGTCCGGCCCAGAAATCCAGATTTTCCCATTCGAGGAGCGTATCTAACGGCCGGCCAATGTGGAATGCCAATGCATGCTCCTCCACGCGAAAAAAAAATAACCGGGTCGGGAGGCGGCGCATAGCGGCGGATGGCCGCGGCGAAAGTCCGATCCTCACGTTCTGCTTCAGCTTGCGGTAGAATCCTATCGAGATAGATCCCCCAGCCCACTAAGCAGGCTGCCACGACCCCGGCCAATGCGCCGGCCAGCCGGAGCGGATGCCGCACGGCCACCAGCCATCGTTCGACAACACAGCCGAGAAACAGCGCCGCGCCGGGATAAGCCGGCAGCAAATAATCCGCCCGTTTGAACCCGACGCACGAAAGTACCGCCATCATGCTGACCAACCAAACGAGTCCGAAACGCGCTTCCGGGTCCAAACGCCATCTGTGCCGACGAATCAGGTACCAAACAGCGAACGGCAACAGCACACTCCACGGCAAAAAATCCACGCCCAGCCGCGGGATGTAAAAGAGGACCGGCCGGGCTCTCATCTTTTCCGTGCCACCAACGGCACGAACGACGTTGTGATACCACAAGGATTGCTCCAACGCTCCGTCGGTTTGAAAACCGGCCCACAAAAACCAAGGTCCCGCGATGACCAAGATCAGAGGCAAACCCCACCACAACCCCAGCCGGTGAGCCAGCATCCACCAGGATCGAATGCGCCAAGGGGGGGGCAACTCTCTTTCTGAAAGAAGCCAAGCGGCCACCACGATCCCCGAAAGAACCAGGCCGATTGGACCTTTAAGCAGAACGGCCAATGCAACCGCTAGATAAGCAGGCAGGAGCCATGGCCAGGATTTCTGGAATTTCCAACCGAAATAAAAGCAGATGAGGGACAGGGAATTGGCAAGAGTCAAAGGCATGTCAATTCGGCCGATGCGAGCCAACCAGGTGAAATGAACGGCGGTGGCAAGGATGATGGCCGCCGTCAAAGCCGCCCGGATCCGGCCTCGATAAATTCCAAAACAGAAGAGGAGAATTACGCTACCCAAAGCGGCAAGAGCCGAAGGGAGACGCACGGCCCAGGCATCCACCGGCTCCCCTCGAACGAAAGCGATCGATGCCACCATCCAGTAGTAGAGTGGCGGCTTCTGCAAGTCGACATACTTGCGATCGAATAATCGCGGGAGTCCCCAATGGCCGTCTTCCAGAATCGATTCGGCATCCTGGGCCGCCCTTCCCTCGTGACTGCTCCATAAGTCTCTATCGCCCAATCGATAAAAGAAGAGGATGAAGGCGAGAGCCGCCAGGAGCAAAAAGGAGATAAGAATCAAAGGGTATGTGCCGAATTTAGAGAACTGAGAGCTGTGTGATGAATGTTGAATAGGGAGTGGTCGTTCCACGTCGATCGTGCGTGACTGATACAGCAGAAGTTTGGTCAGCCATTCAGTCGTCGCAAAACGTAAACTTGGGAGTCTAATCATCACTAATTACTCAACCCGGATCGTCACTCATGCGACCAGGCGCTGGAACTGCGCTTCATGGAGCCGCTGATAGACGGAGCAGCTGTGGAGAAGCTCCGTGTGCGTGCCGACCGCCTCGATGCGGCCTCCGTCCACGACTACGATGCGATCGGCAATTTCCAAGGTGTTGAGCCGATGGGTGATGACGAAAGTAGTTCGGTTGACCATGAAAGTTTTCAAAGCCCGGTGGATGAGGGCTTCATTCTCGGCATCCGAAGCACTGGTAAATTCATCGAGAATCAAAATGCTGGGATCGCGAAGGATGGCGCGGGCTAGGGCGATGCGCTGTTTCTGGCCGCCCGACAGCTTGGATCCGGCCTCTCCAATCCGTGTCTGGTAGCCCTGGGGCAGACTCATCACAAAATCATGCACGAAAGCCTGCTGAGCGGCCGCTTCGACCGCTTCCTTGCCCGCCCGACGATTGCCATAAGAAATATTGTTATAGATGGTGTCGTCAAACAAAATAGTTTCTTGCGTGACGATACCGATCTGCTGCCGCAGACTCCGCAAATTGACGTGGCGAAGGTCCATGTCGTCCACCAATATCGAACCATGGTCCGGGTCGTAGAATCGCGGAATCAGGCCGACTAAAGTGGTTTTGCCGCAGCCGTTCTTGCCCACTAATGCAACGGTCTCGCCGAAACGGATTTTCAGATGGACGTTGGTCAGAATGGGTTGCCCCGGTTGATAGGAGAAGCATACATCCCGAAACTCGATGCTGGCGTGATGCCGGTCCAGGCGCCGGCCGCTGCTGTTGGGTTGAACTCGCGGCTGGCGATCCAAGTAATTGAAAATACGGTCCGAGGCGGCGGCGCCGGATTGAATCCGGGTATATACGCTGGACAATTTCCGGATGGGATCGGCGATGGCGGCCAGAAATGCATACAATTGCAGCAATTCTCCCGACTCCATGGGCTTGCTGGTCATCTGCATGCCAAACAAATAAGGCTTTTGATTCAGCACCAGCCAGGCCCCAGCGATCAATGCCAGGGCCACGGCCGCCACCCCTAACACCTCAATAATCGGGTCGGCCAATGAGTCGATGATGACCAGACGCATCGCCTTGTGGTAGTAGTCCTTGGTAGCCATGTGAAATCGGCGGCGCTCGTAAGGCTCCATCGTGAAAGCTTTCACCACTCGAATGCCCAAAAAGGATTCTTGCAGGATCTTGTAGATATTCGACATCCGCTCCAAAAGGCGTCGAGTGGCGCGCTTCATGACCCTCCCCACCTTGGTGAGAATGATCAAGGCGAGCGGCACGAGAATCAAAAACAGGAGGGTCAATCGCCAACTAATTAAGCAAGCGCCGATGACGCAAGCCAATGCCCGCAGCGGCTCGGCCACAACTTTGCCGAATAGGGTTTTCGTGCCTGTCCCCAGCATTTCCATATCGTTGGTGAAACGGGCCATCAACTCGTGCGTGCCTTGTTCGCTGAATTGGTTGACGTCGAGATGTATAACGTTCCGGTAAAATCGCTTGCGGAGATCGAAGAGCGAAAGATTGACTACGCTGCCGACCAGGGTCTCTTGACAGAACTCGAAGAAGCCCTTGATGGCCACGCCGATCACGACAAAGATGATGACAATAGCAAGGGTTTTGAAACAATCATCCGGCAGGAATTTATGGATGTATGTCTTTGCGGTAAGGTACAGGTCCTTTTTTCGGTTGAGGGTGGCAAGCTTGCTTTCGAATTTTGCCAAATCTGCGGTCAATTCTTGCTCGCGATGATCGTGGCCTTTGTTGAGGCTTCTAATTTCGTCATTGATTTCGATCACCTTTCTTTGGATGCCGCCAACTCCATCCTTGCCATGAATTTCTAACTCCGTTTCATCGATTTTCGTTTGGACCCACTTATGTAGGCTTTGGTGGTTTACCAGCCCTTGTAGCACCGGATAGATTGCGCCGAGAGTGAGGCCCCAGAAAATGGCCGCGATCAACGCGCAAGCAACGGAAAGAATGAGCCGGCGGCGATAGGGCAAGGCACAGCGGAGCGCTCTCAGGAAATTCTTCATAGGATGAGATGGGCCAGGATTGGAGGTAAGACGCGGTGCGTTCCGGGATGGCCGGAAATTTGTAGCACATCGGCAGAAGAGGGACAAGCCCTGAGGCAATTGGCCGCGGAACTTGCTCCGCGCAGGCCAAGGCCTGCGGCTAATTGTCTCTTCCTGTCTTGCCCTATTTGCATCTTGTCCCCGGATTTGGCATCTTAACTAGAGACAGCTCACGAGGCCCGGAACGATGCACCAGCAGATTTGTGAATGGCTAGGATTGACGGCGGAGAATTGGCCGCCCGATCATTACACGCTCCTAGGACTCAAACGCGGGGAGAGCGATCCACAAATCATCGAGCAACATGTTCACGAGCGCATGCAGCGAGTTCGTCCCCTTCAGCTCATTTATCCCGATCAGGTCACAGAGGCGATGAATCGGCTCGCCCAGGCATTTAGCTGCCTGACCGATCCGGCCGCCCGAATCGCGTATGATGAGTCGCTTCGTGTGCCGCCGCTACATCCGGCGATTCGGGCACCTTCCCAGGAAAATGGATCCGTCGATCCTGATGCCCCGTTGGCCTGGTTGTTCGGACCGTGGGATCGACTAACTGAGGAGGAGACTCCTTTCCCAGCTTCGATCACTCGACCAAAATTCCGGGACTGGACGGAATCGCTGCCGCCGCCTCGGCAGAGAAGAAAGCGGATATCCCGAAATACCAAGCGCCGGAAGGAGGATCCACTAGCTTTGGAGACTTCCACCGAGGTGATGAATGAAGAGCATCCGCAAAAGGGGCTGTTTTGGAGACATTCCAATACCCTTTTGCTCCTATTGGCTCTATTAGCTCTCCTAATAGCTTTCTGGCGGCAATTGGGGCGATGAGGCGAGCCGTACAACCCGCATGGTCCATCCGTTTGCTACGATCCGCCCCAAATTCTTCCTCCACGGGGCTGGAAGATGCAATTCGATTGACAGGGGTATGTCAGCCTCCTTAAATAAAGGGTAAGAACCGATCGGCATAAACCCAGGTTGCGAGGTTGTCAGGTCCCGCCACGACGCTTGCGGCCTGGGATGGAGCGGGAAGGGAAGAGTGGACATGGTCACCGCCAGTTCCGGGGCGTCTACGGGAACCCATGCCAGAAGGCTGGAAGAGATTGCTCAGGACCTGTATGAGGTCATCACGCACTTGTGCATGGCGGCGCCGCGCCGCCGCCGCGGCGGTGACCTCAAGGAAATTGAGTATCTCGCCCTGGCGCTCTTGCAGGATCGTCGCACCATGATCGTGGGCGACATGCAGCGGCTCCTGGGGGTGTTGCCGGCGCAAATGTCCCGCGTAATTAGGTCGTTGGAGGCTCGGCAATGGCCGCTCATCGAATGCCGTATCAATTCCCAGGACAAGCGCAAAATCGACGTCGCCCTCACCGAGGCGGGGGAAAAAGCTCTCGTGGAATATCAAGGAGTCCGCGTGCGTCGAATCGCTGAGCTGCTCCGCGATTTACCCGACGAGGACCAGGAAAGCCTCGTGCACCTGCTCGAAAAGGTAAGGAATTCGCTTGCCAATCAGGTGTCAAGTTGACCAGCTCGAAGCCAAATCACCAAACCTGAACTATTAGATTCCCAATCCGGAATCGGGGGCGCTTTCTGGAGCCGGCTGAGGAGTAGCGGCCCGATCCCCTCCGCCATTGACCGTGCTGGGTCGACCAATAGTCGAAATGCCGGCGGCGTACAGTCGATTTTCAACCGATTTAGTGAGCTCGATCCGTTCGGCGGCCAGGTTAAAGTCCAACTTGGATTCTTCTGTCAGTTGCAAAGGCAAGCGCACTTGAAAGGTGCTGCCCCGCCCCAACTGGCTTTGCAGAGTCACGTCTCCGCCCAAGAGCTTGCACAACTCTCGAACAATGGACAGCCCCAAGCCAGTGCCGGCGTGTTCGCGGGTCAGGGGGTTGCCGCCCTGTCGGAATTTCTCGAAGACCAGCTCCTGTTCCTCCGGTACGATGCCGACGCCCGTGTCGGTCACGGTCAGAATCAAGTTCTTGGCGGCGCTTCCTTGAGGTTCGGCCTCGGCCTTGATCAGCACGCGGCCACCTTCCGGAGTGAATTTGATGGCATTGGAAAGAAGATTCGACAGAATCTGGTGCAGCTTGGCCATGTCTTGGCGGAGCAACGGGATGCCGGGATCCGCCTGGCTGCGCAACTCGATGTTCTTTTTTTCCGCCAAAGGTCGAAACATGGTGAGCATTCCCTCGCAAACCTCTTGAATGCTAAATTCCTCGAGCCGCACTTTCATCTTCCCCGCCTCGATCTTGGCCAAGTCGAGGATGTCGTTGATCAGATTCAGCAAGCGGTCGCCGCTGGTTTGGATGTTGCGGACCCAGCGCTGTTGCTTATCGGCGAGGTTGTCACCAGAAAGGAGGACCTCGCTAAAACCCAGAATGGTGTTAAGCGGTGTTCGCAGCTCGTGGCTCATGGTAGCCAGGAAGTCGCTTTTGAGCCGATTGGATTCATACAGAGCCATGTTGGCCTGGGCCAATTCATCCACTTTGCGATCGAGATCGGCGTTTACCTTCTTCTCGCGGTCTTGCATGCTGACCAGGGTGCGAAGCATCCGGTTAAAGGCATGGCTGAGGTCCTCAAACTCGTCCCCCGTCTGGATCTCACTGCGGACATTGAGCTCTCCGGCCGAGATGGCGTCACTGACTTCTTTCAGGTGCTTGACCGGCTTGACAATTACATAGCGGACAATGAGATAGCTGCCGGTCATGATGAGGATGGCGCAAATGAGGGCCGTGGCGATCAGCATGGCTCGGTTCATGACGATATTTTCTTCGATGGACTTGGTGGAAATGATGACTTTGACCACCGCCAACAGGTCTTTTTCTTTGATGTCGCCATAAGCATCGAGCTCCTCCTGAGTCAGCTTTAGATTGGCCAATCCGCCCTTGGGCGCCCGCATCGCGCCGTAAAAATGGATACTCGGGTATTCTTCGCTCCCCCGGGCTGGGACAATCCGCGATTCCTCGACTTTGTCCGGATTGTTTTGAAATTCCTTGAGCAGGTCGTTTTCATAATTGTCCGGCCGGTGAAAAGCCTTGGGGAGAATGACCTCGGACCAATAGTTGGGCAGAGCCTTCGGCATGTTATCCTTGGCCAGGTCCTCCAACTTTTGGAACTCCTTTTCGTCGAGCCGGCCTTTGAGGTATTCGCGAAGGAAGGTCTCATTGGTCAAGAAGCGGCAGGTAGTCGTCGCTTGCTCGTAGGCCAGCCTTTCCGTCAGGTGCGCGTACAACCAGAAGCTAGCGGAGAGTAATGCCAGGATGCCAATGCCGAAAAGGAATCGGCACTTTCGCTCCAAGCTGGTCTCGCCCACCAGATGCTTAAAAGCGCGATAAGACATTGATTCTACTTTTCTTTCTTGCTCTTACTACTTTGGAAATCAAGAAAAGAGAAAGAGCAGGAGTAGGAGTAAGAGCAAGATTAAGTCTGCCTCTGGCACCCCGGACAAAAATGGGTCGATCGGCCGGCCAGGCGGATACGTCGGATGGGCCGGCCGCAGCGGGGACACGGCTCGCCGAATCGGCCGTACACCCGAAACTCCTCCTGATATTCTCCTCGGTTCCCGTTGCCGCTCACGTAATCGCGGATACTGGAGCCTCTCTTTTCAATGGCCCGGTTCAAAACCGTAAGGATAGCGCGGCGAAGCCGGCTGGCTTCTTTCGAGCCTACATTCCGACCCATCCGTTTCGGATGAAGCCGGGCTTCAAACAACGCCTCGTCGGAATAAATGTTCCCAATTCCAGCCAGCACTCGCTGGTCCAGCAGCACCGCCTTCAGACACCGGCTCGTCCGAGCCAAGCAATTTTGCCAATAAATCGAGTCCAAGCCAAATGGCTCGGGTCCAAGGTGAGATTGATTGAAAAACTCCATCAATTTAGTTTCGTCTGCGAAGAAAGTGATGCTCCCGAATCGGCGAATGTCGCGGAAACGGAGTTGACGCGAGGGTTCTTCTGCCGGATCACGGCCAAACGGCTTCAGTCGCAATATCAAATGAGTGTGAGGCAGCACGGGTTCCTTCCTGGAAACAACTGTCAATTGTCCTGTCATTCCGAGATGGAATACAAGGTAAACGTTCTTGTCCAGACAGAGGACAATCCACTTTCCCCGTCGAGAAAGAGATTTAATCCGTCTTCCAATTAATTTCGGAGTCCATTGGGGATCGTAGGGTCGGCGAAGACTCTTCTCGCCGACCCAAACCGCGGCGATTCGCCGGGCGTGCAACCGTGGACGTAAGTCTCTCACGATCGTTTCCACTTCCGGAAGCTCCGGCACGGTGATTCCCTCTTTCTTGGGATGATTATAGTCGGCCTGACGATTCGGCACTATGCGAACCGGAGTGAGCGTTTAGCGGCGGGTCGAAGACCCGCGGGTCTTCGACCCGCCTAAACGTTAAGAGGCCGCTAAGGAAGGGCGATGAATGGAAGCCATGCTGGGCAACTCCGCCAGGCTGGAATCTATAAAGGTATGGTGCCACAATTGGGTAGACACGACTCCTACCAAGCCCATTTCGATACTCGTCCGTTGATTCGAGCCGGCCCGCATTTGCGAATAGGCCTGACGCCAGTGGGTCACGGCCTGAGGATCGAAGTAGCCGGTCTGCTGGAGCGACTCCTCGCTGAGAAGTTGGCCAACGAAGGATGGTGGATTGTCTAGCGAGAAACTATCGAACGGCGCTCGGAACATGGCTTTGGGTCGCCAGGCGATCGAGCGAGGCAGCCATCGTTCCGCCAAGCGACGGAGGATGTACTTATCGCGCAACCCGCGCATTTTCCAGCGTGGGTGCAAGCGAGCCAAAAAAGCAAAGACATCTTCATCCAAAAATGGATAGCGCGTCTCCACCGAAGAATTCATGGCTACGCGGTCGCCCTTGGCGTTGAGCAGTAGGCCCGGCAGCATGACGCGGCCGCCGATATAAATAGACCGATTGAGCGGATGCCAGCGGCGAGCCCGGTCGAGGTTCAATCCCAGATGCTCATATGGCAAGTCATCGAGACTTTTCTCCAGCATTGGCCGACTGAAGAAGCGAAGCTTGGACATGCTCATCAGGCCGTATATATCCAACCAGGCGTTGGGACCTCCCAGGGCCGCCTGATTTCGACGGGACAATGCCCAAGGAAACCGAGGCGCGCCGGTTAGCCGCAAATACGCTCGCCGCGATAGTTGACTCAGGTTAAGGCCCGGAATGAAGTCGAGCGCGCTGAGGATTCGATGGACCTTGTACCAGGGATATCCAGCCAGCCATTCATCGGCGCCTTCTCCCGTGAGAGCGACCTTGTACCCCTGGGCGTGGACCTCTCGGGCTAGCATGAGCAGGGCCGCGCAGGCCGTGTCAATCACAGGCCCCTCGGCCGCCCGGATCAAGGCGGGATAGGTCTCTAATACTTCCTGTCGGCCGCAAGAGACCACCACCGGTTCGGCTCCGACGTGGCGCGCCACCAAATCCGCCTCCCGTTTTTCATTTAAAGCCGGATCTTCGATGCTAATCGTAAAGGTGGGAACGGGTTTCCCCCGGACTTTGGCCGTGAGGGCGACCACCAAACTTGAATCCACACCGCCGCTCAGGTAGGCGACCACGGGAACATCTGCCCGCAATCGGCGCTCGACCGCTCGAATCATCACCGACTCAAATTCGTCCAACACGGACTTGGAATCGGCCCCCGAATCCTCCTGCCCGCGGTCTGGAAAATCGATCTCCCAATATGCGCGATCGTTGATCGCCACGGATTTTCTAGAATCCAGGCCAGCCCCCTTGAGGGAGCTAATATCGATGCTCAATCGATGGCCGGGGAGCAAGAGCTTCACTCCCTCGAAGCAAGTGCTCGGCCCCGGCAAGGCGAAAAATGTGAAAACCTGATTGATGCCATGCCAGTCCGGCTTGGCTTCGACGAGCCCTGAGGCCAACAAGGATTTGATCTCCGACGCGAACAACAGCCAGTCGTTCGATCCCCGAGTTTGCCGAGTCCAATACAAGGGACAAATACCAAATCGATCCCGCGCCAGGATCAATAATTGACGGCGCTGGTCCCACAAGGCTAAGGCGAATTGGCCGCGGAGGTGCTCGAACATCGCTTCGCCGTAATCTTCCCATAGATGCGGAATTATCTCCGTATCGCAATGCGTAGCGAAGCGATGGCCCTTCGCTTCCAATTGGCTCCGAAGCTCGGGGTAATCGAAAAGCTCGCCGTTATAAACCACGGATACGGAGCCGTCTTCATTGGAGATAGGCTGTCGGCCGTCCGCCAGGCCGATAATGCTGAGCCGCCGGGAGGCCAGTCCTAACCTTTTACGATCGAAAAAGCCGTCTTCATCCGGCCCGCGATGGACAATCGCCTCGGCCATCGACTGAAGTATGCCATCCGGAATTGAGTGTCTACCGGTTAGGTCCACTACGCCGGCAATACCGCACATGAGAAGGTCCTCTTTTCCATCCGTGAATTTACGCACATGATTCTTATAGAGTGGGTTGCGAAAACTCCGCCCACCCTACGTTTTTTTATACAATTTGTCGACGCGGCGGGCGATAAGCCGATCCACCAGGCGAGGGAAGAATCGGTTGACGCGGAGCATCCAGCGGGCTTCGCGGCCCAGAACCGTTTCGGTTCGGTTGTTTTGCAGAGCTTGGAGCACCGCAGCCGCGACATCTATAGGCCCCATGCCGCCTTGAAAGTCAATCTTCATTCGACCGTCGTTGCGGAGCAGGTGCCGGGGCAAGTCGCTTTGCGTGAGTCCCGGAACCATCAGCAGAACATCAATGTCGAAGCGCGCCATTTCGCCGCGCAGGGCTTCGGTCAATCCGCACAGGGCGAATTTGCTCGCGGAATACTCGGTCCATGCCGGCAGACCTCGACGCCCGCACATGGAGGCGATGTTCACGATGGCAGGTTGATTTCCCTTGACCAAGATGGGAATCGCGGATCGGATCAGCTCGGCGGGTGCGAAGAAATTCACCTCCATAATCTGTCGCAGGATATCCTCCGACGACGTGGCAAAATGACCAAAACTGGCCACGCCGGCGTTGTTGATGAGAACGTCCAAGCCGCCTAGTTGTTCGACAGCGACTTGCAGCAGGTGTTGGCGATCGGTTTCCTTGGTAACATCGGCGGTAACGGGGATGACTTCCAAGTTTCTCCGTTTGAGGGAATCCGCGAGGCGCACCAGCGCGTCGGTGGATCGGGCGGCCAAAATAATCCGAGCGCCCTCTACCGCCGCCTGCTCGGCCAGACATCGGCCGATTCCACTCGAAGCGCCAGTAATAATCATTCGCCGTCCGCGTAACTCCCGAAGCATCAGTGCTCCTTATTTCTTTAGTAGGTAATTAGCGCATCCGTAGGAGCCTGCCCATTGTGCGTATTTTGGACAAAACCGGCAACGTATTCCTTATCCCTGCTTTGCATTTCGCTCCGCTCCTGCGTCGTGGCTAAAGAGCATAAAGAGCATATCGGCCCACAAAGAGAATTCAT
>Ga0207103_10321_pt1 | contig 12024 bp, 13 predicted proteins | sample Alteio_BWMinHeat_81_FD_153546 | JGI IMG/M metagenome (GOLD analysis project Ga0207103, IMG submission 153546) | Enriched cells from forest soil in Barre Woods Harvard Forest LTER site, Petersham, Massachusetts, United States -... | ecosystem: Environmental > Terrestrial > Soil > Temperate forest >...
GCATCAACTCGCTTCCCAAGCTGATTCAGCAGCCGTATGTAGGGTTCGGTCTGCAGCTCGGGATATTCCATGCGCGCGATGGTCAGAGCAGCGCGCTCCAGGGAAATCCTGTCTTCGTCGATGTCGTGGCTAACCAGCGCGGAAAATTCCCCGCGTATTCCCCACTCCTCGGCCATCCCGAAATCCTAGCAGAACCGGGACGAGGGAGAGCAGAAGCTGAAACTGACCTTAACGTTCAATGTAGGACGACGTCATCTGAGCGCCGCACATCTGCCTCATTTGACATGTGGGATCGTGAAACGTGAAACGCAAACCGTGAACGCCCTTAGCGCCTCAACAGGTTGCGTGCGATAAAGAGTGCGTTCGCAGGACGCTCCGCCAGCCGCCGCATGAAATACGGATACCACTCGGTTCCGAACGGAACATACACCCGCATACGCCAGCCTTCGCGAACAATCTCCTCCTGCAAATCGCGCCGGATGCCGTGCAGCATTTGGAATTCGAAAGCTTCTCGTGGCAGCTTTTCGCGTTTGGCGAAAGCGATTATCTCGCGAATGATACGTTCATCGTGAGTAGCCAGCCCATGGTAGACCCCGCTCTTCACCAGGATCTTCGCCAGCTTTAGATAGTTCGCATCCACATCCGACTTTGCCTGGAAAGCTATTTCCGGCGGTTCTTTGTAAGCGCCTTTGCACAAGCGAATGCGAATCCCTTCAGCGAGCAACTTCTCGACATCGGCTTCGCTCCGCTTCATGTATGACTGAATCACCGCGCCTACCCTACCCTGATTACCCGGAACGCGATGCATTTCATGCACGAAATCAAGCGTCTTCTGTGTATAGGGCGAACCTTCCATATCCACGCGGATAAAGTTATTGATCTTGGCCGCATGCGCAATCAAACCGCAGACCAGTTCCCGCGCCAGCGACTCATCCACGTCCAATCCCATGTGGGTCAGCTTCACGCTGACGTTCGCATTCAGCTGGCGCTTGGCGATGTCGTCCAGTATGTGGTGATACAGCCCCGCGCTCTCCCGCGCTTCGGCGACGTTGGTCACGTTCTCGCCGAGATTGTCGATCGAAACCGCCATACCCTTCTGATTCAGTTCAGCAGCAGTGGTAATCGCGTCACTGACCGTAGTTCCGGCAACAAAACGGTGCGCCATCGGCTGGGCCAGCGGCGACTGCTCGGCGAATTTCCGTAATGCCTTACTTTCCGAAAGATAGATAAAGAATGCTCTTAACACGTTCCACCTGGTTGCAACGCATAAAAATACCGGCGCGCGCGCCGGCTGGATACTCCGCGACCCTCCTTAAAACGCTCGAAAGGCCGCACTGGAAACTTTATTATCAAGGCCATTTCTGAATAGTCGTTTGTATCACATCGCCCGGGATCGCAGTCAGCCAGATGCATCACTGGACTTGAGGTTTGCGATCACGGCCCGCTGCTTCAGGACACGTCCTCGCCGTCCAATGCGTCCGCAATCTTTCCCGACGCAATCACTTCGGCTACGCGTTCGAAATCACCCGCGAGGATTCGGTCCTGCTCCAGCTTCTTCGATACCGCACGGACGCGATCGTACGCACGTTGTCCACGCTTCCCGAGTTTCAACGGTGCCAGAAAATCAATCGCCTGCGCCGATGCCAGCGCCTCAATTGCCAGCACGTTGCGGGTATTCTGCACCACTTTTTTCAGCTTGATGGCCGCCGCCATTCCCATCGACACGTAATCTTCCTTGTTGCCCGATGTCGTGATCGAATCCACGGACGCCGGATGCGCCAATATCTTGTTTTCGCTCGCCAGCGCTGCTGCGGTCACCTGCGCCATCATGAATCCAGAATTCAGCCCAGCGCCTTGCGCAAGAAAGGGGGGCAGTTCCTCATTCAACGACGGATTCACCAGCCGCTCAATTCGCCTTTCAGAAATTCCTGCCAGCGCGCTTAGAGCAATCGCCAGGAAGTCCAGCGCAAACGCCAACGGTTCACCATGAAAATTCCCGCCCGAGATTACATCTCCCGCAAGATTCTGCTCACGCTTTCCAATTTGCTTTGGCGAAGCAAAAACCAGGGGATTATCCACTGCCGAATTCATTTCAATCTCGAACACCCGCCGGCAGTGCGACAGCGTGTCTCGCACCGCGCCGTGAACCTGCGGGATGCAGCGCAGCGAATACGCGTCCTGTACTCTTCCGCATTGCCGGTGCGATTCGCGAATCTCGCTGCCTTCCAGCATCTTGCGGATGTTCTGCGCGCTTCGCATTTGCCCCAGGTGCGGCCGTGCTTTGTGTATGCGCTCATCCATCGCGACGTCGGTTCCGCGTAGCGCGTCGAGTGACAGCGCGGCAATCACGTCGGCGCTGTCGATCATGATCTCCGCCGCTCGCAGCGTGAGCGTACCCACCGCGAGCATCGCCTGCGTGCCATTGATCAGCGAAATAGCCTCTTTGGCCTCCAGCATCAGCGGCTTGATGGCTGCACGCTTCATTGCCTCGGACCCGCTGATCCGCCGGCTCGCAGGATCGCCCTTCCGCCGCGGCTTCTTCCCCGGATTGCCGGCAAAATAAGCTTCTCCTTCGCCGATCAGCACCAGTGCCAGGTGCGCCAGCGGCGCCAGATCCCCACTCGCTCCCACGCTTCCCTGCGACGGCACCACCGGATGCACTCCGCGGTTCAACATCTCGCATAGTGTTTCGATCACCACGGGCCGCACTCCGCTGTTCCCCTTGGCCAGGGAATTGGCGCGCAGCAGCAGCATCGCGCGAACTTCCGGCTCTGACAGCGGCTCTCCAACCCCCACCGCATGCGATCGCAGCAAATTCAATTGCAGCTCACGAATCTGCTCCGGCGCGATTCGCACGTCGCTCAACTTACCCACACCGGTATTCACCGCGTAAGCCACGCGATTTCCCGCTAGCAGGTCTTCAACAACCGCCCGCGCTCGTTCGACGGACTCCCGCGCAAAGCTCTCCAACAGCACAGGGCGTTGTTCGTACACCACCGCGCTGAGTTCTTCGAAGTCGAGGTCGTTTCCGTTGATTCGGACAGGCTGCATAGGGACCATGTATTTGTCGGCGTCCTTCCGTGGAACCTCTATCAGGCCGCACCGGATGCTCGAGGCAAACGTGTCAGTGTATCAGGTGAGGCATATCGGAGGCTGATCGGTGCGGGAAAAAGCGGCAATAGTACCGGCGCCGGGGAGACTTCACCCAATTACCTATTACCTACAACTATTATCATGGCCCCTACTCTCCCGCCGCTCCCCTGAACACGCTCAGATATTTTCCCGGCAGCGAGCGTCTGCTAAAAGTCGAGTCGGTGACGATGTGCGTTGTTTCGCCTTCGGCGAGCAGGGTTTCATCGCTCGCTCGCAGGATCTCATATCCAAAGTGAATCAGCGATGCGCGCACTCGCTTGATTCGCGTGCGCAACAGGATTTCATCGTCATATTTTGCCGGCGCCTTGTACCGGCACGAGATCTCGACTACAGCGATGTAGCAGTCATCCTTCTGCTCCATGTCCTTGTAGGTAAACCCGAGTTGCCGCAGCAATTCCACGCGGCCCACTTCCATCCAGATCAGGTAATTGGTGTGATACACCACGCCCATCTGATCGGTTTCAACGTAGCGCACCCGCAGCGTAGTTTCCGATATCGTTGGCTTATTCATTTTTCGTCAATTGAAGACGCCGCTCATCCCTGCCAGTTCGGTTTCCGCTTTTCAAGAAACGCGTTCAATCCTTCGCGGAAGTCGGCTGTCGTTCGGATTCTCGCATTCTCGTCGACCGCCGCGTGGATCTGCGTATTCAGATCGCTGAATGCGTAGCCGCTCAGCAGCCGCTTAGTGGCCGCGAGTGATGTGGGACTATTTTGCTGCAACGTCTGGGCCAGCTCCTTTGCGCGATGCATCAATCGTTCGTGATCGAGCACCTCGTTCGCCAGTCCCATGCGATAGGCTTCGTGCGCATCGATGATCCGCCCCGTCAGCAGCAGATCGCGTGCCTGCTTCTCGCCGATCTGCCGGATCAGGAACGTCGACACAATCGCCGGCACAAATCCGATCCGCACTTCTGTGTACCCGAATCTCGCCTCCGTCGAGGCCAGCGTGAAATCGCACAGCGTCGCAATGCCGCAGCCTCCGGCCACTGCCGGACCGTTCACCGCCGCAATCGTCGGCTTCGGAAACTCATAAATTGTGCGGAACAGCCGCGCCATCGTCTCCGAATCCTTCGCGTTCTCTTCCTGCGAATGCGTCGTAATCGCACGCAGGTTGTCCAAGTCCATGCCAGAGCAAAACGCCTTGCCCGCGCCGGTGATGATCAGCACATGCGCGCGCGACTTCTCCACCTGCGCCAACGCCGCTAGCAGTTCATCGATCAGTTCGTAGCTGATTGCGTTGCGCTTGTCCGGACGATTGAGAGTTACTGTGGCACAGCCATGGTCGTAATTGAGCAGAAGAGTATTGAAGTGCATGTCTACTCGCGCCAGTGTACGTGGCACGCGATTATAACGAGCATGATTCGCATTTACACCAACTCTAATCGTCAACCGTCGCGACACTATATCTCTGTGCAATGTCCTCGGACATCCGCATCACATTCTCCAACGACGTCCTGATCGGCAATCCCACACCGCGCGTCTTCAGCGCCTCGATAACTTCTTCCGTAGGGATATTGCCAACCAAGTCATCCTGCGCAAACGGACATCCGCCCAGTCCGCCGATCGCCGAATCGAAACGCCTGCAGCCCGCGTCGTAGGCTGCCAGCACCTTCGCGTGCGCTTCCTCGCGACGGCTGTGCAAGTGCACGCCGATATCGAGGTAGTTGTATTTGGCCACCGCTGAAAACACGTCGCGAATTTTGTCCGGACCCGCCACTCCCACCGTATCTGCCAGTGAGATTGCGTGAATGTCCATCTTCTCCAGCAGATCCACGGCCTCGACTACCTCATCCGCGTTCCACAAATCGCCATAAGGGTTGCCAAACGCCATCGAGATGTAGACCACCACGCCCAGCCCTGCTTCGTCGGCTTTCTTCTCGATTTTCTCGAGCTCGTCCAACGCTTCTTCCGGCGACTGCTTCTGATTCTTCTCCAGGAACGTCGGTGAAATCGAATATGGAAATCCGACCGTGCTCACTGCTTCCGTCTTGATCGCCCGCTCCACACCTTTTTCGTTCACCACGATGCCGATGATCTCGACATCATCTGGCGGACCGAGCAATTCGAGCACCTGTTCGGAGTCAGCCATCTGTGGCACCGCCTTCGGCGACACAAGCGACACCGCATCGATGTGTTTGAATCCCGCTCCGATGAGGGCGCGCAGGTATTGCGCCTTCACATCAGTCGGAATCTGCCCCTTCAGTCCCTGCCACGCATCGCGTGGGCACTCGATCAATTTCACCTCATCTGCCATTGGCTGCCCTGTGTTGTCGATCTTTACCGTAATCGAGACGGGAAAATAGCAAGCTCAGTACCACCCACCACAGCAGGATCCAGCAGGCGATGCTTCCCCACACTTGTGCGCGCGAGTGCAAGTCCGCGCCTCCGAAGGGAAAGCTGTAGAAGCGCAGTCCCAGGTGCTGTCCCACCTTCGCTCCAAGCATCGCATAGGTGATGCCGCCGACCGGAACTGAAACCAGCGCGGATCCCGCAAAGCGCAATGCCGGCACCGAATTGCGCACGCCGGATGTAATCAGTAGAAAGCCGAACGAGAAGAGCAGTCCCGAAAGGACCGCCATGATGCCAGGTGTGCTGATCAATCCTTCGCTCCATCCTGGGCTCGTCTTAGGATTGTTTGCCGCTTGAGGTCACCGACCCCGGCGCGCAGCGACACGACAATCGCCACCACCGATCCAAGTAGGAGTACCTTCAACCCCATCGGTGGATGAAGGTCGACTTCCGGTGTCCACTCAATACTCGAATCGCTTACACTCCACTTCTCCCCTCGCGTCCCATACGTAGCCTTGTACCACGTGCGCCACCAGACAATGCTAAGAGCGAGGCCAACCACGCCGATTACAATCAGCAACTTTGTCCTGCGGGAGATCACGTTTGCAGAACTCCCACACTGAACTTCGGAACCTCCGGATTCAGCGACGCCGCCGCCAGTGCCGCGATAATCGCATCACGTGTGTCCAGCGGATCGATGATCGCATCAATCCACAGCCGTGCCGCTCCATACCGCGGATCCGTCTGACGTTCGTACGTCTCCTTCACCGACTCATACAGCTGTTTCCGCTCTTCCTCGCTCAGCTTTTTGCCGCCACGCTCCAATTGCTTAACCTTGATCTCTACCAGTGTCCCTGCCGCCGAGTCGCCGCTCATTACCGCATAACGGGCCGTCGGCCAGGCAAACAGGAATCGCGGATCGTATGCCTTGCCGCACATCGCGTAGTGCCCCGCACCGAATGATCCGCCCAGGATCACCGAAATCTTCGGCACCACCGAGTTGGACACCGCGTTCACCATCTTCGCGCCCGCTTTGATGATTCCGCTCCACTCTGCATCGCGCCCAACCATGAAGCCATTCACGTCATGCAGGAAAATCAGCGGCACCAGGTTCTGATTGCAATCCATGATGAAGCGCGCCGCCTTCTCCGCCGATTCGGTGTAGATAACGCGTCCGAACTCCAGGCGTTTGTGTCCCTGTTCATCAGTCTGCTGCTGATGGCTTGGCTGATTCGCTACGATCCCCACCGCATATCCGCCAATGCGCGCGAAGCCGCACACCAGCGTCTTGCCATACTCAGGGCGATACTCGTCCCATCGGCTGCCGTCTACGATGCGCGCAATTATTTCCTTCATGTCGTACGGCTTCGCCGGATCGGACTCGTATATGCCGTACAACTCTTCCGCCGCGTATACAGGCTCCTCCGTTTCGCCGCGGTCAAACGGCGCGCGCTGTCGCGCTCCCATCTTGTCCACCAGGGACCGTATGCGCGTGATGCACGCTTCGTCGCTCGGCTCGTGATAATCCACCGTCCCGCTGATCGCTGAATGCATCTCTGCTCCGCCCAGTTCCTCAGCCGAAACCTTCTGACCTATCGCCGCCTGTACCAGCGCCGGTCCGGCGAGAAACAGTCCGCTGCCGTCGGTCATCAGCACGTGATCGCACATTACCGGCAGATATCCGCCTCCTGCGACGCACATGCCCATAATCGCCGCGATCTGCGGAATCCCCTTTGCCGACATCACCGCATTATTGCGAAACACGCGTCCGAAATCGTCGGTATCAGGAAATACATCTTCTTGTAGCGGTAGAAACACGCCCGCCGAATCGACCAAATAAATCGTAGGAATGTGATTGTCGAGAGCGATGTTCTGCGCGCGGATCACCTTCTTTGCTGTCATCGGGAAAAATGCACCTGCCTTCACCGTCGCATCGTTCGCGATAATCATGAACGTGCGCGCGTGAATCTTCGCCAGCCCGGTGATCACTCCAGCCGAAGGCGCACCGCCCCACTCTTCGTACATTCCACTTGCCGCGTAAATCCCGAGTTCGAACAGTTCCGTGCCTGGATCGAGCAGCAGCGCGATCCGTTCCCGCGCCGTCAACCTCTTCTTAGCATGTTGCGCGTCGATGGCCTTCGATCCGCCTCCCTGGGTAAGTTCGTCTTCTTCGTTGCGAATTCGCGTGACCAGTTCGGCCATGGCGCGCATATTTTTCTCAAAGCGCGCCGAGGTAGGATCAACACGGGTCTCAATCAGATTGGGATGAATGCTAGAGGACGTCGACGTCGGCTTCATGGGTCCGCCCGGACAGCGAGATATGAACCGATAACGATAGACCAGCAGCGGGACCTCAGGCAATGACCCCGGGGCTTTCCGCCTTGTGACCACTAAGCAGCAGTAAAGCTTCCGCCACCGGGTCAGCGGCTACTTTCGTGACCAATCCGATCTCGAACGCATGTGCCGCCGTCAGTTTCTCGGCAGCGACGAACATCTTCAGCGCTCTCGATTTCCCGATCAGCCGCGGCAACCGCTGTGTTCCACCCCATCCCGTAATCAGCCCCAGTGCGGCTCCACGATGTCCGAAAGTCGCGTGTGGGTGCGCGATTCGCATATGACAGGCCAGTGCCAGATCTAGCCCGCCACCCATGCAATACCCTCGAACCGCCGCGCAGACCGGCGCCGGAAATGCCTCCAGGGCATTCATCAGCTGCTGACCCATTTTTGAGAATTCGTACGCGGCGGGACCGGTGAGTGCGGTGATCTCGTTCAGATCGGCTCCCGCGGAGAAGAAGCGCTCATTGCCAGTCATCACCAGTGGCCGCGCAAACTGTGCCAGATCGCGAATGGCAGCTGTAAGCGCCAGAACGCAATTGCGCGTCAGCCGATTGGTGCCGTCTTCCGAAGCAAGTCGAAGCAGAGTCACTCCGGCACAATCTTCAATTTCAAAGAATCTAACCACGGATCGCACCGATCTGCACGAATCCATCTCTCCCGAGAATTATCGGTGAACATCCGTGTAATCCGTGGCCGGTTTTCATTCCAGCCAGCCGTCCACTTCGCGCCCATTTTCGCTTAGCCGAAACGCCGGAATCTTTACGCCATCTCCGATGATCCGGTGCGACACCGGATCGCGCGTCAGCCGCGTAATCCACTGCCGACCTACATCGAACTCTTTCCGATTGAACCAACGCTGCGGAAGCACTTCCACCAATCCCGCATGCGGATACAGCACGAAAATAGCGCATGCCGGATCGGCATCATCTGTTGTACCCCGCCGCGCGACGATCGAAATTTCTTTCAAGTCCCGAAGCAGTTCAGGCACGCTCAATTCCTGCATTCCCTCGTTCAGTTCGGCGGAAAATTCGAAATCGGCAGATGGTTCAACCTTGGCAAAGATGCGCTCAGTCGATTGCTTGAACCAGCCAACAATCTCCTCGAAAACGAACGGCTTTAGCCCGTCCAGTTCAAATGCTACGACCCGTATCATGTTGCGCCCTTCCGGGCACCATATTCCTAATCTTCCCTCGCCAATTGCAAACGGCGTGCAATAGATGTTCAACGCCAGCAGCGGGTCGTTCCTCTTACCCGCCTCGTGCAACGTGACCAGGTGCGCCAGTTGCCCATCTTCTCCGTGATGCACCCACTCATACTCTTTTCCCGATGCGCTCTTCACCACGGGAAAACTCTTCCAGTACCACGGCGCCGGACCGGTTGTTTTGCTGATGATCTCTTGCAAACGAGATTTCTCAGAATCAGTAGGGATTGTCATCAAGGAAAGCTTACAAGAATAGATCGTTTTCGCGTCGCCGCTAGCGTCCTCTGCTCCAGACCTGAAAGATTCCCCATCCAATAAGAGTTATCCCTAAGAGGAATTGAAACAGCCTCTGATTCCACTTCGCGTTGTATGTTTTGGAGGGTCGAATCTGTCTAAATCGCCACAGAACCACTGACTGAAGAGCCAGGAATGTACCGGCACTGATTACAAGAACATCGTCCCACTGCCAGATGCGATGATTCACTTACTTCGCGGCCGTTACGCCGCGTGGCTTCACGTGTTCGCGAATAAACTGGACGATCTGCTCCATCGGCGTTCCCGGCTGAAACACTCCGCCCACGCCGATCTTCTTCAATGCTTCAATATCCTGGTCGGGGATGATTCCTCCCACCAGCACCAGCACATCATCCATCTTGTTCTGCTTCAGCAGGTCCATGATGCGCGGCACGATGGCGTTGTGCGCACCAGACAGAATCGACAGTCCGATGACGTCCACGTCTTCCTGCAGCGACGCGTTCACCACCATCTCCGGCGTCTGCCGCAGCCCTGTATAGATCACTTCCATGCCGGCGTCGCGCAGCGCGCGCGCAATCACTTTGGCGCCGCGGTCGTGCCCATCGAGCCCCGGCTTGGCTACCAGCACTCGGATTTTCGCTTGCTCTGCCATGGGAACCGACTATTTAACCACAAACGAAGAACCGGGTCACGAAGGCGTGCCCCACTCGTGCGGAGCAACGGGTGGGAACGATCACGAGGCTGATGCCCTCTTCGCCTTCAGTTTCGCTCGTTTCTTTGGTTTCGCCGCCGGCTGTCTCGGCGGGATCGCCGCCGGAGTATCCATACTTCGCCACAGGTACCAGCATGCATACGACCGGTACGGACGCCATCTCTCCGCTAGCTTCAGAATCTGTTTCGCCTTGGGCACCTTTCGCTTTCCATACAACTTACGGATCGCGTTGTTGATCCCCAGATCGAGCGTGGGCATCACATCCGGACGCCCCAGCGCGAACATCAGGAACATCTGCGCCGACCAGGTGCCTATGCCCTTCACGCGTGTCAGGTGCTCAATCACGTCTTCGTCTGACATATCGGGCAGCCGCTCGAAGTCCACCTCCCGCGAAATTGTCTTTGCAGCCAGATCGCGAAGATAGCTCAGCTTCTGCCGCGAAAGCCCGCACGCCCTCATTTGTTCTTCCGTAAGCGCAAGTACCGATTCCGGCGTGATCTTGAATCCGCCGTATAGCGATCGCTCGCCGCCTTCGCCGCCAACCGCCTTCTCACACGCCGCCTGTAGACGCTGGAAGATCGTCCTCGCCGCCGCTCCTGCCAATTGCTGGAAGACAATAGCGCGCGCCATCGCCTCATAGGTCGCTGGCCGCCGATCGATCCGCAGTGGTCCCACCTGCTCGATGATCGCCGCCAGCACCGGATCGCATTTCTTCAAATGTCGAACTACGTGTCTCATCGTGATAAGTTTATCTATGGCAAAGCCCCGCAGCCTAGCGCCAAAGTCCCAGCCCGATACTCTCACCTTCCTGCTCGCCTTCGCTGCCATCTACATCATCTGGGGCTCCACCTTCCTCGCGATTCGATTTGCTGTCCAGACCCTGCCCCCGCTGCTCATGATGGGCACACGCCATCTCGTTGCCGGTTCCATCCTTCTGGCCTGGATGCTCTTTCGAAGTGACGTACGTCCCGAGCCTCGGTTATGGCTTTACGCAAGCTTCTCCGCCGCCTTTTGTTTTCTCGGATGTCACGGGCTGCTCGCCTGGGCGGAATTGCGCGTGCCTTCCGGCCTCGCCGCCTTATTGGCCGCGACTCTCCCCATATGGATGGTCGTTCTTGCGCGCGCTCGCGGACAAGAGCACGAGCTCACTCCTAAAGTGTTGGCTGGAATTTTTCTGGGACTGGTAGGAGTTGCGATTCTCGTTCCCTTCGGCATTCACGGTCACCAGCGCGCCGTGTTCTTCAGCGCGATGGCCATCGTTGTTGGCGAAGTCCTGTGGGCAGTGGGAGCTATCTACTCCCGTGGTGTGAAGACCAAGACTTCCGTCATGACCTTTGCGGCCATGCAGATGTTCGTCGGCGGAATCCAACTCTGTCTCGTCGGCCTCATCTTCGGCGAAGGCTCGCGTGTCCACGTCTCCGACTTCACGCCCCTCTCGGTGTTCTCACTGCTATTCCTCATCCTCTTCGGATCGCTTGTCACCTTCACCGCCTACACTTGGCTGCTCAAGGTGAGTTCGCCGGCGATCGTTTCCACGCACTCGTATGTCAATCCTCTCGTCGCCGTTTTCCTCGGATGGATGCTCGCCAACGAGAAAGTCACCGCTCGCACCATAATCGGGACCGTCATCATTCTTGCCAGCGTGGCACTCACCAGCCTTCGCAAGAAGGACGAGCCTAAGACAGAGGAAATTACTGCCGAAGCCGCTTCTTAGACTGCTAGGACGAAACTCGTCCGGCCACAAGAGTGTGCTTTCGACCGATCCGCACGTATTTCCTCGCGAACCACATCCCGACTGCGACGGCCATCCAGGCCGTTATTGCGATCAGGAACACGATCCATACGTCCAATCTCGGCAGCAGTAGCCAGAACACACAAGCGAATGCCACAAGGCCAAGGCTCCCCATCGCGGCTCCCGCTGCTTCCGCGGCCGCCGCCAGGCGTCCCCGCTCCACGCCCGACAAGCCTTTCTTACGCTTGCGTTCCTTCTCACGCTTTTCTGCAAGCGTGGCAGTAGCCGGAAAGATCGCGGGAAAGGCCAGGAACAATCCACCAATAACTGGACCAAACTCCTTCG
>Ga0207103_10322_pt1 | contig 12008 bp, 16 predicted proteins | sample Alteio_BWMinHeat_81_FD_153546 | JGI IMG/M metagenome (GOLD analysis project Ga0207103, IMG submission 153546) | Enriched cells from forest soil in Barre Woods Harvard Forest LTER site, Petersham, Massachusetts, United States -... | ecosystem: Environmental > Terrestrial > Soil > Temperate forest >...
TTGCGGCGATGGAACCCTGACACGATCGACCCGGCTAAAAAGGACATTGCGGTGTTGATCTTTCATGGCTTTACCGCCTATAGCGGGCCCTACAGTATGGCGGGCATTCCCATATCGAAAGGCGGATATACGGTATTTGGCCTGGACTACCGGGGTCATGGTTTATCGGGCGGCAACAGGGGCGACACCCCGGGCAAGGAAAGATTTACCGCTGACCTGGCCGAAGCGGTAAAATATGTCAGGAAGCTTGGTTTTACAAAAGTGATCGTTTTGGGGCATAGCCTGGGTGTGGCCTCGGCCATAGTCGCGGCAAATGCCGTTCCGAACGATATTGCGGGATTAATATTGCTCTCCGGCGCTTATGAAGGGCGCAAAGGGCTAAACAAACCGGTCCCGTTTTTTCAGCAGGCTAAGATATTGTCCAGTTCGATTTTCCGCCCTTCGTACCAGGCAGTGGAGTATTACCGTGACGGTATGACGGTTTCGAAAGATACTTTATGGAATTATAGGTATACACTACGTTTTCTGACCATGATGGATGTGAAAAAGCTTAGGTTGCCGAAAGGCTGGAACGTCCCGATATTGGTCGGTGTTGGCGACCATGACGAATTATTTGCGATAGACAAAGTGCAAGACTTTTATAATTTGATACCCAGCAACAAAAAGGAATTTTTTGTGATGAAGAATGCCACCCATGCTAAAATACCTGTTGAAAGCTGGGAAGAAATTGTGGATTGGCTGAATAAAACTTATACTGCCGACCCCGCCATGGCAATAGCAAAATAAACTCCGGTCGATCCCTATAATTTAACGGTTGCAGGCAGGTATTTCGCTATCAGGTCCTCGTAATAGGGCTTTAGTTCGGCAACTACAGGCGGTTTTGCAGCTTTTGAGTACAGATCGTAGGGGTTAAACTTATCAACCCATTTAAACATGGCCTGGTCGTGGCTGTTGAGCAGGTGGTCGTACTCATGCTCGCGGTGCTGCGCATAAAAAGAATGGTAGCGTATCATATACAGCGCCTCCTGGGGCAGGTAATTTTTGGTGATGTGATACAAATACTCATCGTGCCCCCATGACATGTGCACCTCATCCAGTCCGCAATGCGGCGAATAAGCGCCATATTTGGTATTGAAGCGATCGTCGTAAGTGTCGGGGTTGTCGGCAAAATACTCGGGGTAGACGATCTTATCTGAAAATTTGCAGCCTACCGGGAAGGTATCGCCCACTACATTCCACTGCGGCTCGCCAAACAGGCAAAGCACTTTGCCCAGGTCGTGCAAAAAGCCCGTTAATACAAACCAGTCGGGGTGACCGTCAGCGCGTATCGCCTCGCCCGTTTGCAGCAGATGCTGCAGCTGGTCCATCGAGGTGTCGGGGTCCGAGTCATCGACCAGCTGGTTAAGATAGTCCAGCGCATCCCACCAGGGCATTTCCTTTTTGTCGAATTTTAGGAAATTGGTCTTTTTGGCCAGCACGTTATCATAGGTTTGATATTTATGGTTAAGGCGATAAAATTCCCGCACACTGTTATTTGCCGGATCATCGTAATTTCTGAATTCCTCTTTCTTTTTGGCCGGTTCACCAGGTTCGGGATAGCGCTGTAAGACATCATCTTCCCATTGGTACAAACTGGCCAGGGGAGCAGCTTCGGGGCTTATATTTTCCATCGGCTTATAATTTTTGAAGGTTGAATAAAGGTAAGGTATTTTTTGATTATCCGGTCAATTGCAACAAAAGGCAGCGATTTAATGAAGTCGGGACAAAGTCTCCGGGCACAGGCGTCAGTAGTTTAGAAACTAAGGACGGCGGGCAGCGGCGCAAGCGTTCCATTTTCACACGCTGAACAGGTGGGACATCATGAAACACGCTCATTATCAATACGTTTCATTTTTAATAAATTGACATACTTTATAAGTGCCGGATAATCAATTATTCTGAGAAATTCGTTTTTAAATGCATTTCAGTAATTCGCTGATTTTCAACATATTTCATTGCAATTAGGGAATTTCTTACACACATCTAACGACATTTCTACCTTGTCACTATACGTTTACCGACTCCGCTATTTCTTTCAGCATGTTTTCGGCATCGGCCGTTGTTTGCATGTACTTTTTAAACGTCCAGCGGGCTAAGCCATAAACCAGCGGGTAAGCGATGATGTACACAAACCATGTAGTGTCTTTTTTAAACGGATCCTTTCCACCCATCAGTTCAACAGCAACGGGCAATATGGTCAGCAACAGAACGGCGCCGAGATAAAAACTGAGCTTTTGCGCAAATACAAATTGTATTTTACCTTTTGCATAATCGGATAAGGTCTGCTTGTAGCTGTTTGCCGAAATATTTATGGAGCTGATCTGGTAAACCGCCCTGACGGACACAACAGGCTGTATGAATAAGATAGCGGCCGAAATAATTGCGCAGGCCTGCATGTACCCCGTATCCAGTTTGTGGAAATTGACAAGTATAAATACAATTGCAGCAAAACAGAGCAACGCGCCGCTCACTTCCGGGATGATTATTTTATTGAGTTTATGCCGGTAATTCATCTTCGTCATGCTAATGATCAATGATCCGGTTAACTGTTTTTGTTTTTCCATCTCTGCCGACATTTCTCCCCACAGCAATTTCATTTCTTCTAATTCCATAGCGTTTGTTTTTTAAGCAATTTGATCTTTTATTTTTTGTTTTATCCTGCCCAGGCGGGTGCCGATATTGGTTGTGCTAAAGCCGGTAATGCCGGCTATTTCTTCATAAGTTTTGCCTTCCAGGTAAAGCAGCACAATACCTTTTTCCACATCGTTCAGCAGCCTGATCCGGGCAAACAATACCGCGCTTCGTTCTTCTTTTAACCCATCGGTCATATCAGGCTTGTTTAACAGTAATTCATCTATCTCAATTTGATTTCCTTTCTTTTTCTCTTTATTCCGGTGCGCAATAGCAGTATTCAATGCAATACGGTACATCCAGGTGCTGATTTTAGCTTCACTGCGAAAAGAGCCGAAACAGTTCCAAAGCTGGTATACAATATCCTGGTACAGGTCTTCCTGGTCCTCCCGCGTATGGGTGTACACCCTGGCAACCTTATAAATAAGGCCCCCATTTTCCTGTATAATTCCTATAAAGTCTTTCTTGTCCTCCATTTAAAACTGATTACAGGTAATTAGTATGGAAGGTGTCGAAAAAATCACACAAAAGATGAATTATTTATTTGGGGGGCTTCAGCTAACCAGCGCTTAATTTTCTACGTGCATAGCGTCCGTGGTTTGGAAACGACTGACAGCGGGGGGCTTTTATGGCGGCTACCTGGCTGCGAGGCACTAGTGCGCAGCTGCACAGGCTGGCCGCGCACACACGCGCCAGTGGAGGGAGTCATCGTAGTTCCTGAATTCCTCTTTCATTTTGGCCGGTTCGCCGGGTTCGGGATAGCGCTGTAATACATCGTCTTCCCATTGGCCAAGGCTAGCGAGGGGCGCCGCTTCGGGTGTTAGATTTTCCATGCGGTATGCAATTTTGAAGGTTGAATAAAGGTAAGGTGTTTTTTTGATTATTTGTTTGATCGGCGCATCCTGAGAATTATTAATTTTCACCTACAAACCAAGAATATAACCGTCCGGGTCGGTGATATAGAATTCCCGGCCATACGGCATCTCCCTTAGCGGCTCTATAATGTTTACTGGCATATCCCTTATTGTTTCATACAGGTAGTTCTATTTGTTCAACAGAAAGAACAATATCCAGGTCTTCGTTTTTTTGACGGATTTCCCGTTCCGCTGTGACAGGCGTGCCCGATTTGAGGTGAATTGAATACCCATCTTTTGCACTACCTGCATAAAAGCCTTCGTATACAAAAGCAGTTTCGAAACCCAGGCTGTTGTAAAATTGAACGGAACGCTCAAGGTCGCTGACCAATAATAGCGGACTTAAACTTTTGATTTTGAGATGAGCTGCTGTGTCCATACCGGCGATTTGACCAAAAAGTAACGAAACCAATAAGGGGCGGGAAAGCTTTGAGTGGCGCGCTAAATCGCCGATGGATCCAGCGGCAGGCGTATAATTCGATGGCTGTAACCGGCGTCATGCTCCGAATGGGTAACCATTATGATGGTGGTCCCCTCTTTATTCAATTCGGTTAGCAGGTTCATCACTTCATTGCCGTTATCGATATCCAGGTTTGCGGTTGGCTCGTCGGCAAGTATCAGCCCGGGTTTGTTTATTACGGCCCGCGCTAATGCCACACGCTGCTGCTGCCCTCCCGACAATTGCTGCGGATAACTTTTGCGCCGTTCGCTGATCTGCAATTTGTCCAGCACTTCCTCGGCCCGTTTAACCCGTTCCGAACCGCGCAAACCCCTGTAGATCATCGGCAGTTCCACGTTTTCGAACACGGTTAAATCATCGATCAGGTTAAAATTCTGGAACAAAAACCCGATATGGTCTTTACGCAGGTTGGCACGCTTGCGCTCTTTAATATGGGTCACTTCAAACCCTTCAAAAAAATAACTTCCTTCATCGGGTTCGTCAAGCATACCGAGGATATTAAGCAGGGTTGATTTGCCGCAGCCTGAAGGGCCCATAATGGCGACAAACTCGCCTTTTTCAACTTCGATGGACAATTTTTGTAATACGGTGATTTCCATCTCGTCGGTGCAATAATGCTTTTCGAGATTAGTAGCTTTTATCATACCACTCTTCATTAAGGTTCCGAAAAAAACTTGGGATTGCTTATATACAATAAATATTATGCCAATACTTAAACTGTTTGCTATCAGCTATTTATGATAGATAAATTAAACCGGGTGTGCGGTTTCGTAACACCAGATGTTCTTAAACGATACAGTGCTGTTAGCCTGAAAAGAAGGAAATTGGGGCTATTATTTTCTTATCTCATAGCATAGTTCTACCATCCCGCTTTTGTAGGCTGTCACATCCCGCAGGTGCAATGCCCGTTCCTGTCCTATGTGGTCAAAAAAAGGCATTCCGTCGCCCAGGATGACAGGCAGAATTGACAGCCGAATTTCGTCAGCCAGTTTTAAACTGATGAAATCTTTTGCAAGTATTGCTCCGCCTACCAGCCAAACGTTCCGGTAATTTGGTTTTAACCGTTCATTCACCAGACTGTGCAGATCGCCTGCGTAAAATTCAATGTTCGGTCGTTCATTGGGGAGGTTTCTGTGCGTCAGAACAATCGTCGGCACGTCACCATAAGCCCAGCCATAGGCTTTTGAAAGTTCCAGGGCGTGCTCATAGGTACGGGCACCCATTACATAGCAATCTATCGTTTTCAAAAATTCGGCGGCAGCTTGTGCAGTAACCGTAACTCCATTTTCGTAGTGATCGGCTGTGTCAAACCACGAAATGCTATTGTCTTTTTTGGCAATATAGCCGTCGAGGCTTGAAACCATGTGTACTGTTACCTTAAATGCGTTTGTGGTCATTCGGGGGAGATGGCAATTGCTTTATACCGATCATGTACTAAAAATACATTACTTAAATGCAAAATGCAAAATTGTTGTAACAGGGTGCCCGTCAACGCAGGGCGCGGGTATACAGATCTGCATAATTCAAAATTGCAGACAATAGTGAAAACTACGCGTAACCGGTTCGGGTATTAAATGGTTGAAAACAGAATTTGCGCCCTTTCGCCCAAAAATGGTATTGGCTTTTTTGCACTGTTAATAGCACCGATCAGCCCAATTATCCACAGCACAAAAAACGCGAATACTAAAAGCCTCGTAACGTACGACAATGAAAAAATACCGTCTGCCGTCCAAATTGAACCGAAAAGGAAGGGCACCCCGAACAGAACGACCATATAGACAATATGCAGCAGAAGGGTTTGCCTAAGCTGATAGCTGCCGATTGCTGTTTTTTTGTTTTGGTGAAAGCCAAAATACGCGATGAGCCACCCAATAATTGTAAAATAGCTTAATATACCGGCTACTTTCCCAGCGTCTTTTATTTTTAATTTTTCAGTGAGCTCCATAACACTTGTTTTTTAATGGATATATCTTGTAAACCAATGAATAAAAGGACTGTTTTTATTTGTTTGCAATTTTTCCGTCTCCACGGCTGCGCAGCAAAATTCCGGTATACAAAAGCTTATTTATATCTTTAGGCTATGAAGCGCATTTTAAAACCCCTTATTACCGGCCTGTTATGCTGTTTGCTGCTGCCGGCTGTTGCACAGCAAAAAAATCAGTATGTAAAAATCGTAACGGCACAGGGCTATTGTATTGTTAAGCTGTACAACGAAACGCCGGTACACCGCGATAACTTTTTAAAGCTGGTAAAGGCTCATTATTTTGATGCCACTACCTTTAACAGGATCCTGAAAGGTTTCGTTATCCAGGGCGGAGACCCGGATTCGCTTTACGACAAATCAAAAACATTAAAGCCCGAACAAAAATGGATACAGCCCGAATTTAATACGGCTTTGTTCCATAAACGGGGCGTTCTGGCCATGGGCCGCGACGATAATAAAGCCAAAGCATCTTTTACTACCCAGATCTACCTGGTTGACGGTCAAACCTGGACCAACGAACAACTGGACGTCATTGAAAAAAAATATAGTTTGCACTTTACCGAGGCCCAGCGCGAAACCTACCGTACCATCGGCGGCACGCCGTTTTTAGACCAGAATTATACTGTATTTGGCGAAATTGTTAAAGGCATGGATTTTATTGACAAAGTATGCGCCGTAAAAGTTAATAAAGACGGCAACCCGGACAAGGAAGTTTGGATGAAAATAACTATGTTATCAGGCAGTGAAATTGCGAAGGAACTGAAGGCCATGTGATTGATGATTAAGCAATAGGACAAAGTCTCCGGGCAAGTTTTCGTAGCTCCGAAACTACGGACGGCGGGTGGTTAGTCCTGTTTAAACAAAGGCCTCCCAATACATTTTCAATGATTACTTTTGCCAGCACCCAATTAACACTCGCCCCAAATATGCCGTCACCTTCACTAAAAGATAACTGGAAGGTAACCTGGAAATCACGTTACAAACGCTGGCAAATCATCATCGGAACCGCCATCATCGCTGTCATAATTTATATCTTGCCGATCTTTTTCGCTTACATTCAAAAAAGGAAAGGGGCGGTGTTAAATGACTGGCTATTAGCGCGCATACCGCCGCATGATGTATCCGTATTTATTTTTGGATTGATCTTTAGCATGGCTTTATTAATAGTGATCAGGACTATTAACAATCCATCCATTTATATAACCTTTTGCTGGACGCTGATATTTGTTTATATCGTACGTTTCATTACCCTCAGCCTGGTTGCGCTCGATCCGCCGCCGGGCATGGTCCCTTTGGCCGACCCGCTTAACAATGCTTTTTACCGGAACGCCGTTATTACCAAAGACCTGTTTTTTTCGGGGCACACTACCACCATGGTGCTCATTTATTTATGCCTTCAAAAACGAACGGATAAAATAATAGCGCTTATCGCCGCTTTTGCCGTTGCTTGTTTATTGCTTGTACAGCATGTCCATTACACCATCGATGTGCTGGCGGCGCCTCTTGTTGTTTATCCGTGTCATAGGTTAACGCGATGGCTTTTTTTTAATAATAGAAGCCATTTTTAAGCGCCATGCAGTGGGTTGACGTTATAATAAAACGGATAAAACTGCTTTATTTGTTCTGTTCTAAATAAAATCAAAAAAACCAGGAATCATGAAAATTTCAGCCCATAGCCTAATTGTTGCCGGCGCCGCGCTGGCCTTTATTTTTAGCAGCTTTGCCGGCCCGGACAATCAAAATAACGTGCTTTCAAAAAAAGAGAAAGCCGAAGGGTGGAAACTGCTTTTTGACGGGCAGTCGACAGAAGGCTGGCACTTGTACAATGGCAGCAGCCAGTTTACCCTTTGGAAGGTTAAGGACGGTGAACTTTTTTGCGATCCCAATGACAAATCAGGCGCCACTGACCTGGTTACCGACAATTTGTATAAAAACTACGATCTGAAATTTGACTGGAAGCTGCCCAAAGGCGGTAACAGCGGCGTATTTATCAATGTTTTGGAACGTGCCGATCTCCCTGCGGCCTGGTCGTCCGGGCCGGAATATCAGTTGCTCGACGACGCAAATCCCGACTTTGCCAAGCCGGAAGACCGGAGTGGCTGCCTGTTTAGTTTTGGCCCGCAAATAACCCCGGTTAAAACCAAACCTGCAAATACATGGAATCATTCCGAGATCAAACAGGTTAACGGGAAAATCCAGTTCTATTTAAACGGGACGCTGACCACGGAAGAAGATTTCAGTTCCAAAGCCTGGGCCGACAAAATCGCAAAATCGCATTTTAAAACGATCCCCGATTTTGGAAAACACCTGAGCGGCCACATCGGTTTACAGGACTGGGCTACCGGTATTTCGTTCAGGAATATTAAGATTAAGGAATTATAGGCCGAATGGGGTTTGGCGGTAGCCCGCGCCGGGTTTGGCGGACACCTTCCTGGCACGAAGGGAGGCAAAGTCTCCGGGCATCGTCGTCGACAGTTTCGAAACTACAGACAGCGGTATGTACCATATAAAAACCGTATATTTAAACCGATAAAATATTGAAAACAACCTCGCCCCGGGTAATAAATCCATAGTTATGAAAACTAATATTACCCGGGCCATCCTGTGTTTGGCTGTTTTTATGCTGTTTTACACCAGCTGTAAAAAAAATACAATTAAACCGGCGGCCACTACCGCAACTACGGTTGATTATGGTAAACTCAGCAGCCAAACAGCGGTAACGTTTTACAGATCAATTACGGGGCAATACGGCGGCGCCGACGTAAGCAAGGGCATTAAATCGCCCTTTAGCGCCAAACTTACCGGCCGCGCGCTTTTCAGCACTTCGCCCCTGTGTGGTTTTGTAATTGACACCAGCTACTATTATACGATAGATACCGGCCCGGACATACACTCGCTCACAGATACCTTAAAAACGTACTCCGGCACGTTCCGTTTTCAATACACCTGTACCGGGGGCAGTGTTAACGGTTACATTGTTAATGATACCGTAAATTACCACGAGCAAAATGCATTCACATTTTCAAACAATACAACCGTAAACCAAAATTATACTGTAAAAGCCCTGGACCAAACTTATAAATTGGTTTCCATGGATGGTTCAATAAATACCGCGGCGGGCTTTTTCCAAACTTTTAACGAGGTAGGGACTTCCCTGTCCGCCTCGTACGTGCTAACCGGGCTAAGGGTTAATTTTGCTTCAGGAACTGCCGATGTAACACAGGGTACGGCAACCTTTCATATAGTTTACCTGCCGCTACAATTCATTGGTTTCCCTCCCAAGCCTCAAACTTATGATGGCACCATCCAGTTTTTAGGCAATCATAAGGCCAAACTGACCATTAACCCCGGCCATGTTTACCTGGTCGACTTATTAACCGGGGTGGTAACGCCGGCTTAGTGGCTAAGATAAGCAGGAGATAATTTTTTTCAATTATTGGCATCGCGGCAACTTATCAGCGGGGCACGGGTGATCAGCCGCACAGGTTGGCTGCGCACAGTCACGCCTGAGAACAAAGTCTCGAGTAACAGTCATCCCTAGTTTCGAACCTACCAATAACTATTACGAACACTACCCACCCCCGCCCATCTCCGGCAGCTGCTTCTCCGCATCGATAGCCAGCCAGAGCAGGCAGCCTGCCAGCAATACAGCGCCGACTACGTACACCGGGTAATCGAAACGGTGGGTGGCCTGTACGATTTGCCCGAAAATGAGGGCGAGGAAGAAGGCGCCCATCTGTCCGAAGAAGTTCATGGCGCCGGTTACCGTGCCGGCGTTATTGCGGCCAATATCGGCACATACGGCGTAGGAGACCATCACCCCGAATGAAAAAGCGAAATTGGCCCCGATGAGGCAGCAGGCCGTGAGGGTATTATTGCCCGAGAGCGCGGCTGCAAACAACAATAGGCCGCAGCCGCCAAGACCAATCATGCCGGTAAGGCGGCGGCCCAGTTTAAGTCCTTTACGTTTTAGCAGCCAGTCGCCGGCGGCGCCGCCGGCCAGGAAACCGCCTATGCCCACCACAAAAAGCAGCGAGGTAACCTGTTTCATGCCGTTTTCGGTAAAACCGCGGCCTTCCTGCAGGTAAACCGGCATCCAGGCAATAAAAAAATAATTGGCCCACTGGCAGCAAAAATACATCAGCAAAAGCGGCCACAGGGTGCTGTTGCGTACAATCAGCTTCCAGGGCACCAGGTGCTGCCCTTCGCGATGGCGGCATTGGGATTTAATGAGCGCTTTTTCGGCATCGGGCATGGCTTTTATTTGGGCGGGGAAATCGCGGAACCAGGCATAGCAAACCGCCACCCATACCAGGCCGATGGCGCCCACCACAAAAAACGGCGCCCGCCAGCCATAAGCCATGGCGATGGGCACAATGATGAGCGGGGCCAGCGCGGCGCCTATTTGCGAGCCAATGCCCACCCAACTCAGCGCCCTGCCTGTTTCGCTTACCGGGAACCACCGCGATACCGTTAAAATGCTATTGGGATAAGTGCCCGATTCGCCCGCGCCAAACAAAAAGCGGATAATGAGCAGGCTGAGCAGCCCGGTGGCCAATCCAGTGAGCGCGGTAAACACCGACCATGCGATCACAATGCGTATAAATACTTTTTTTGGGCCGATACGGTCGCCCAGCATGCCTGAAGGGATCTCGAAGATGGCATAAGCCAGCGCGAAGGCCGCCAGTACCCAGCCGAACTGCTCGTTGCTCAGGTGCAGGCCGGCCTTGATGCGCACGCCCACAATGGAGATACAGATGCGGTCCATATAGGTGAGCGTGGTGAGCGCGCACAGCAATACCAGCACACGGTAACGGTACGGCACTGACGGCAGCGTAAAAGGTTGGCCCATTAGTTGATAAAGCTGATAAATTTATGGTTTTTTTTTAGACTTTTTTGGTCGGGCAGCCTGGCAACAGGGAACCGCGTGTAAAATTTAATTGCAGCTACCCTCTTTACGCCGCAGGCGAAGAGAGGGTGAACGCGCGAAGCGCCGTTCGGGTGAGTCGATGCGTGGTGCATGCACTGGCGGTAATGCACGTCGGGTCGACTCACCCGGTCATCGCTGCGCTTGACCACCCTCTCTCCCGCAAGCGGGAAAGAGGGTAATCGCACTTATTTACAATTTAGTATCCATGGCCATTTTAAAAGCGATTTCCCTGAGCTACGGACAGCGGGGATTGTGAATTAATACGTATTTTTGTTCACAGGAAATAGCTGATGCAATGAAAAATTTAGAACGGATAACGCTTAACCCCGATGTGATGGGCGGAAAACCCTGTATCAGGGGATTGCGGATGACTGTTGGTACGGTGATCGGCCTGCTGGCTTCGGGCCTTAACGCTGACGAAATTTTGAAAATGTACCCTTACCTGCAGCATGAAGATATTATCCAGGCCTTATCCTACGCCGCCTGGCGATCAGAGGAAATAGAGGTACAGCTGGCATAGGCATCTATGGTTTTAAAACTTTAACTAAAATTGTTATGGCTGGCTACCTGTCAGCGGGGCACGAGTGATCAACCGCACAAGCCAACTGCGCACACTCGCGCCAGAGAAGGGGAGGCATGAGTCATCAGCCGTACAGGCCTGCTGCGCACACGCACGCCAGAGAAGGACCAAAAAAGTTAGGTTTATGTAAAATTTTCAATTCTTCTATAGTCATTTCCGGAATATCTTTTATATATGTTATTTTTGTGTAGTCCAATAGCTCAGTGAATAGAGCAACTGATTGCTAATCAGTAGGTGGTGGGTTTGAATCCCACTTGGAGAGTTAGAATTTAATTCGTAGCTCTCCAAGTGGCTTCAAGTCTGTCGCGTCAGAACACCAAAGCAAATGCAATTCTGATTTTTCTTGAAATGGTCTCGGCCTTATTGAAGAACGACAATTAAGTCTCCAAGAGTTTTTTATTGAATAAAAATTATTTTACAAAACGAAGTATATGGACACTAACAGAAAAATGATTGAGGATATTGGTAAC
>Ga0207103_10323_pt1 | contig 11926 bp, 7 predicted proteins | sample Alteio_BWMinHeat_81_FD_153546 | JGI IMG/M metagenome (GOLD analysis project Ga0207103, IMG submission 153546) | Enriched cells from forest soil in Barre Woods Harvard Forest LTER site, Petersham, Massachusetts, United States -... | ecosystem: Environmental > Terrestrial > Soil > Temperate forest >...
TGGCGTTGCTCGGCAGACCTGCCACGTTCACCGTGGTGGTGTTCTGGAAGCCGGTGTCCAAATACCCTTTCATCATGCGCATGTTGCCAGGTTGATCGACGATGGGCAGACCCCAGACATTGTCCGAACTCCAAGTGGCAGTGGCGGTGGTGGCACTGCCGGTTTCATCGACCAATGCGAGCGGAGCGGTGCTGCTGGCCCCAGTGGCGCCGTTCCAGTTGCTCTTGGGCACCACCCCGGCCACTTCCGTACTGCCCATGGCCTTTCCCAGACCTACAAAGCCTATGTTGATCGCATTGGCCCGAGGCAAGGACATGATAACGTTCAGCACAAAGCTCGTAGTTTTTGTCTCTGAGCCACTCGTACTCGTGACCGTGACCGTCGAGCTACCCAGTGGGGTACTTATCGACGCATTCAACGTAAGCACGGAAGTGCCCGACCCACTGATCGAACTTGGGTTGAACGACGGCGTCACACCCGACGGTAGGCCGCTGACGCTGAAGGTCACGGTTCCCGAAAATGGACCTTCCGGAGTTATGATTGCATCAACCTGCGTGTTGCCTCCTGGCACAACGTTCTGTATCGTGGGCGTCACCGATATTGAAAAATCTGGTAATACCGTGATTGTCCGCGTCGGTGGACTCGGATCGTTAACACCTGAGTTGTCCGTAACTGTAAGCGAGGCAACAAAGGTGCCCGCAGTCGAGAAGGTCACTGCTCCGGGATTAGCGCTGGTGCTTGAGGCAGGGCTGCCACCGGGGAAAACCCAAGAATATGCAGCGATTGTGCCCGAGGAGCTGCTACCGGTTCCGGCAAAATTAACGGTCTGACCAGGCAAAATCGTAACATTGTTTGCGGGACTCGTGATAGTGCCCGTTGGGGGCTGGTCTGTAGGGTTTAAAGAAAGCTGTACAAATTGGGCAACGGACGGCACGCCGGACGAATTCAGAATAAAAAGCAGGTAGTAACCAGGGGGGGCGATGTTGCCATTAGGGGGCGCAGTCGCGGTCAACACTCCGCTGCCAGCTGTAAAAGACAAACCGACGAGCCTCTGATCCATGTCAAACGCATGCGTCGGCGAGCCGGCACGGACCAACACAGCAGAAGATATGCTGACTGCATCCGGCGTTTGAATCTGGAATGGACTCCCGTAGCCAATCACCCCGGGCGTGACGCTAGTGATCGTGGGCCGGGTAGCTAGACTTCCGTCAGAGTTGAAAAGGTACGCGGGAGAATAAATCTCCATGTGCGGCTCGTAGGTGCCTCGCGACGGATTGCCGCCAAGGACTAAGACGGTCGCATCCGGCAGGAGCAAGGCGCCCGAGTGGTACAGCCGCGCGTACGCACCGGCGCCAGCCGAGCTAATCTTATTGGTCGTCGGGTTGTAAAGATCCGCGCCAAGGCTTGCGGTGGTTGCATCCTCGTCGTTTACCGATCCATTCAAGATCAGGACGTTTCCAGTTGGCAGCATTACGGCGTCCATTTCGATGCGCGCGGCCGACATGTTTGGGCCGTAGACCCATTGTGGGTTGCTAGCGCCCAAGTCAATAATCTCTGTGCTCGAGGTGGAAGGACTGCCACCTCCCATGATCATCACACGAGGATCGTAACTATTTGCGGGAGTCAGGGGGAGCAAAACGGAAGAGCCGTAGGTTCGGGTTCCGCTGTAATTTGTGATAGCCACTCCCGTTGTCCAAACCTGGTTTGCCGGGTTAAAGATGGAGGAAATCGTTGTAGAGCCAGAATAAAAGACGGTGCCGTTCGGTAGCAGATGCATTCGGGGATAAAGCGGCGGGGTCCAAGGCGCCTGAAACGGCTGACTCCAACCGGAACCCACCGTGTAGAACTCCACACTCGTGTTTGTATCGCCGTTTTCGTCCAAGCCCGAAAAGACCATCACGCGACCATCGCCAAGCGTTGTCGCGGTTGGATACCAGCGTCCGTGTGCCATGGGCTGAAGGTCCACGAAGGTTCCGGTGGCCGGATCGTAGGAAGACGTTCGAGGATATCCCTTGAAAGGATCGTATTGGAGCGTGCCGCTTATGATGAAGGGACGACCGTCAGGCAAAACGACCATGCCGTTACAAAACATGTCCCAATTCAGAGGCTGCGTCGTAAAAGTTTCAGTTTGAGGGTTCCAGACGGCTGCCATATAACTAGTGTTTGACGGATGGTTCCCCGAACCAGAAACTATCAACACCTGACCGTTGTGCATAAGCGAGACGTGGATCGGATTGATGGGTGCCTGGGTGGTCAGGGTCTGCCACTGGCCTTGCACGTTCGTCTGAGCTGAGGCGCACGGTTGGAATCCCAGGATCAAGAGGATCGCAATTGCCAGAGCCCCGACTGCACGCATGGGTGTGGGCGAAGGAACAACTTTGTCTCGGAAGCTGGACTGATGCATTACGCGCTCCTGTTTGGCTGGGGTGTAACCCAAGCCTGGAGATAACAAAGAAAGACGAAACGACGGATGTCTCGACAATTTACTCATGCAAAGCCTGCAACCTCAGTCCGGAGTACCCGACCGGCGAAAGAGACGGCAAAGCGAATTCGGTTTGTAGTTTCAGTTTTGTGGAACAGGCTGCGCATGGACTCTGACAAAGGGTCAGAATTATGCCCATTGGCTCGCATAAGAGAGAGGCAGTTTGGCGTCCAAAAGTGGCCAGTGTCTCAAAAATGAGAATTTTCTAGCTAAGTAATTGATAATAAATGTTTTACTTGGAATTGGCGGCTAAGGACGTGCCTGAGATGGCGAAGAATTCCGGTCTGCATTTGCATGAGCAGGAGTCTGATTTCTTAAACAGTGAAATGTTTTTCACAATCGACCCGAGCGGAGCTGAAAGGCTACGCAGCCAGAACTCGCTATCGCCCAAATGCACCCACACACGTAGGAAAACGCATGTTGCGGGAGGCACGTTGTTCGTTTCTGGAGTCTGTGTTTGGCGATCGCAGGCCGGGATCATATTCCCCCGAGAATCTTAGGTCCCACGCCGTTCTAAATTCAAGAAAAGACAAGCAATAACGATGAACGGATGACCTCGCTTCGGAACCCGGTTGGGCACAAACCAAGTATTAGCATTTGATTGCTCGTGCGCAAAGACTCTAGACTCTGTGTGGTCCTTCCTGCGGAGAGACGCACCTGAAAGGGGTCTAACCGCGGGATTGTTTTGTGGCTAAGCCTGCAGAAAGTTCTACTTGGATCGCCAGCCAGCTGGCGAGGCTCAAGCGAAGAGAGCACGCGAACCACTCACGAGCGGAGCTAGTTAAAGAGCGATGCCGTTTCTTTAGCAAGAGGTTTCACGGGCCCCGGGGAATGAATCGGAAAATCATGCCGAGTGCTGCAGAAGAAAACGCCAAGACGCCGACTAGGTCATCCACTGCACGACCGGCTAAGAGTGTCTTATCCAATTGGATGACATATTTTCTCAGCGGAGCGGTCAGCTTCTTCCTCTCGCCATTTATTGTCCGGCACCTAGGCAATTCGGCGTACGGCGTTTGGGTTCTTCTAGTGTCGATGACTGGTTACCTCGGGTTCCTGGACTTGGGGATTCGAGGTGCGGTTACGCGATACGTAGCGAAGTTTCACTCGGAGAAAGACCATGAAGAATCGAGCCGAACCGTTTCGTCGGCCTGCGGTCTGTTTCTCGTTGCGGGTGCGATCGCCATCGTTGTTGCCGCCATTTTCTCTGTCTTTGCCATTCCCCATTTCAAGATCCCGTCTTCCTACATGAAAGCGGCGCAGGTGGTTGTGCTGATTGCAGGATTGAATGTCGCGGTTTCACTCATTAGCGGAGTATTCGGCGGAGTCATTGTAGGGCTGCAGCGATTTGATCTTTTGAGTTCGATTGCTATTGGCGGGATCGGATTGCGTGCGATCGCTATTTTCATCGCACTGGAGCACGGAAAAGGGTTGGTCACTTTAGGCCTAATCCAGTTGGGGGGCACTCTCTCCGAATTGTTGCTCGGCCTTGCGCTGGCCAGAAAACTTTATCCTGAACTTCGAATCGCGATTGGAGACATGCGCCGAGATCATATGGCTCTTGTGTTCTCCTTTGGCTTCTATGCGTTCCTGCTGCACCTCTCAAATTATTTTATTTTTTTCACGGATGCCCTGGTGATCGGCGCCTTCCTGCCCCTGAGCATGGTTACGTTCTTCGCGATCGGAGGCAATCTCGCCAACTATGGGCGAGATCTCGTGGGGGGCTTCAGTCGAACGATGACGCCCCTTGCCAGCAAATTGGAAGTTGAGGCTGGCCGGGAAGGTTTGCAACGCGCCATATTGAAGCAGGCTCGCTATTGCGCGATGGCTATGTGGCCGATCTTTTTGACTTTCATCATTCGTGGCCCTTCATTCATCGGACTGTGGATGGGTTCATCGTACGCGGCATTGTCAGGTCACGTACTCTGGATTTTGAGCGTGCCCTGGCTATTCGGCGCTGGCGCCTCAGTAGTTGCGTCGGCAATGCTGGGCATTAGCCAGCACAAGCGCGTCGTTCCGTTCGCGCTGGCCGAAGGACTCGGGAATTTGTTGTTGAGCATCGCCTTGGTCAAACCGATGGGAATCCTTGGCGTGGCATGGGGAACGGCAATTCCAAACTTGGCGATAAGCATATTCTTCTGGCCCTGGTACATACGGCGAACCCTCGGGATTGCCCTACGCGACTATGCCTATTCGCTTTGGCTGCGGCCCGCAATCGCGATGTCACCATTCGCTGTCTGTACCTTTGCAGTCAACCGATGGTGGCATACGCCGAATCTGCTCTTTTTCTTCGCCCAAGTCGCTGTCACTCTTCCCAGCGCGCTGTTAGGAGTTTGGTGCCTTGGTCTGCCGTCCGAGGAACGCCATGCATATTTACAGGTTGTCTCCCCGTATTTCCGCTTCGCCAACTGGAAAGCGCGGTGACGCATAGCTTGCGGGGCTTCCAGATTTTCACCCCCGCAATAGCCGCAGCACTCGGCATCCAAAAAATCCTGGAGCGCAAGAGATGCAGAAATGCAACTAATTCTCCAAAAGAATACACACCGCGCATCGTTAATAGCGGGACACTAGAGTGATACAATTGATCGCAGAAGCCTCAGAGAAGCGGTGTAAGCTGGAACGTCTGAAAAAACTGAGTCTTGTGAGAAACCCAAGGATATGAGCGAACCAGATTCCGGGCAAGTCTTTGCCAGAACGGCGGCCCGCGGTGGCACCGGTAAGTTACGTCTAGGGATCATTGGTTGCGGAGCTATCGCAGAGAATGCCCATCTTCCGGCCGCGCTTTCCTCACCGAATGTCGATTTGACAGCCTTAAGCGACACAAGCGAGTCCCGGCTGCTCCATATCCAAAGACATTTTGGGCTCGACACGATTGGAGTCGTGGACTACCGCGAAGTTGTCCCGCGTGTGGATGCGGTGATCCTAGCGTTACCCAACGCAGTGCACGCGTCTGTAGGGACTGAGTTTCTCTCCCGAGGAATCCACGTTTTATGTGAAAAACCGCTCGCTATTTCCAGCCTAGAATGCAAACAAATGTGTGAGGCGGCTAGGGCTGCGTCTGCGGTGCTGGCCGTTGGCCTAGTTACACGCTTCTTTCCGAGTACGGAACTGACAAAACGGCTTATCGAGTCTGGTTTCCTGGGGAGGCTCGAATCATTCGATTATGAGTTTGGAACGGCTGGCGGCTGGGAGACGCAGTCCGGTTACAATTTAGTTCGCTCCGCTTCCGGCGGCGGAGTCCTTGTGGTTAGTGGCAGCCATTTCGTAGATCGGATGATATACCTTTTCGGTGACGTCAAGCTGGTGAGTTACCGTGATGACAATTACGGAGGTGTGGAAGCAAATTGCGTCGCTCAGTTCGAAGGAACTGTCCATGGCAGTACGGTTAAGGGCCAGGTAACTCTCTCGAAGACCCATAGACTTTCGAACCGACTTCGTATTGTGGGAGCACAGGGGACCCTGGAAATTCTTGAAGGCCAAACTCGATCCGTGACGCACATACCCATTCTCGGAGGCCTCACCCATGATATTTCCAACCTTGAAATGGGGACTGGGAAAGCCGAGCCGGACTACTTTGCCGTTCAGCTAGAAGACTTTGTCCGAGCGATCCAGACTGGAACCTGCCCCCGCGTCGACGGCTGGCAAGGGTCCAAGTCTGTCGCGATTATAGAGCGTTGTTATGAAACCGCCAAACCGCTCGAAGAGCCGTGGTGTACGAAGACGCTAGGACCACTGGAGGCAGCTATTCGGAATCAGGTCGAGGCAGCGCGTTCCCCACATTTGGCAGTCCATGGAGAAAAATGAGCACAGGTCATCACGCGCTGTCGACTCTACGCGGCAAGGTTCTAATCACAGGCGCCACTGGTTTCATTGGCAGCCGACTATGTGAGGTTCTGGCTCTCACGGGTATCGCCGCAGCGCGCGCTTTCGTCCATTCTACCGCCGCAGCGGCTCGCATTACGCGTTTTCCTCTAGACTTCGCCATTGGCGATCTCTGTGACCTGAGCTCCGTTCAGAGGGCTATGAAGGGGTGTGACGCGGTAGTCCATCTCGCGCGCGGTGGCAGTCAGGTAATGCGCGCGGGTCACGAGAACGTTTTGCGGGCAGCTGTCGATCAAGGAGTCTCGCGCTTTGTGCACATAAGCAGTGTCGCAGTTTACGGAAATAATCCGCCGCCAGAGAGCTCTTCAGAAACCGCGCCAGCAAGGCAGACAGATATGGAATACGGCAATCAGAAGCTTCAGCAGGAGAAGCGCGTCCATCACTATGGAGCTCGTCGTGGACTTCCCTTTACCATTTTAAGACCCCCTAACGTTATTGGGCCATTCTCGCCGTTTACGTTGGAAGTGGTGAAAAGGATCCGCGAAGGGACACTCGCTATCGTTGACGGAGGTAAGAATCCTTGCAATTTGGTCTATGTCGACAACCTCGTAGAAGCAATTCTGCTGGCGCTGTTCGAACAGAAAGCGATTGGCAATATTTTCTTCGTTACGGATGGCGGTCAACTGACATGGGAGCAATTTCTTAACGATCACGCCGCTTTATTGGGAGTTTCTTTGGCTCGCATTTCCGTGGCGGACCTGGTTAGCAAACCGGGAGAGCGGCTCGTGCGCGGCTCTTTGCGAGAATTCCCCCGCGTTATGCTTTCCGGAGAACTTCGTCGCGTCTTGCGACAGATTCCGGCTTTCCGATCATTCGACGGCTTCTTGTATTCCAAGTTTCAATCTCTTCCCGCGAACATCCAACAAAAGATCAGGCAGCGTGCGCAGGGGCCGACAGTGTTTCGGCCTCCAGATGGAAACAGTCAGGTGGTATACCATAGGGATAACATCCATTCGGCGCAGTGTCGCACGGTGGCGCATTCCATTGAGAAGGCACAACGTTTTCTCGGTTACAAGGCATTGGTATCGTATCGGGAAGGCTTGGAGCTAACCGAGGCCTGGTTGCGACACTCGCGTTTCCTTTAGGCGAGGCCCCCCTTTAGCGGAGCCGGAGATTGGCCTCTCTTCTCCCTTATTTTTTGCTCAAAGATTGCTTGGATCTTTCGGATCCGCTCCTCCACCCGGTTTTCGAAGGCAACCTGAATCCGCTTCTGTACGAGGACGGAATCGTGTTCATTGAGAGCATCTTCGATGCTCTGCAGCCATTCCTCGGTAGTGCTCGCAATTCGCAAAACATGAGTGAAGTCTCGGAGGCTTCGAATGGGACATGCAACTACAGGCTTGCCTGCGGCGAGATACTCGTGGAGCTTCAGAGGGTAAATGTAGCGCGCCCATGCTCCCTCCATACGATAGGAGATCAGGCAAACGTCCAGCCCTTTGACGTAGCCGGGGAGTGATTCCCGCGGTTTGGCACCTAGCAAGAAGACGTTGGGCAGCGCCTTAAGCAAGTCGACCACAGCAGCAGATTCAGTTGTACGCACGTTCATAGGGCCCACAAGTATGAGCGACCAATTCGGACGTGCCTCACTCAACGCTCGTAGCAGCCGAAAATCAACCTTGTCGTTCAGGTTTCCAATGTATCCGATGCGCGGATGTGGAACACCTGCGAGATCCCGAGGCACAGGAGTCTCGGGAAGCCCACCTTTGGAGTACAGTTCAAAATCTGCAGCCATAGGAATATCCACAGCGTTTCCGTAGCGATTCTTCACTTCGAATAACGCTGGACCATTGGCAAGAACAACGTCCACATCATGCAGTAGTGTGTCCTCCTGCTGAACGAGCAATTCTTTCGCCGCTTCACTTACACCAGGGTAGTCCGTAAATTCGTCAACAGAATAGAAGCAAGTAAGAACCTCGCCGAACTTTCCCAGCAGCCCGAAAAGGCGCGGATGCCATATGAAAAGTACTACGTCACCGAAGCCGTGCTTTTTCATGATTCGCCGAACGTGTCGATTGCGGAGAGAAACAATCACTCTCTGGAGGCGTGGGAATCGATACACGTCACTTAGATACTTGGGAAATACGAGAGTATATAAGCCATTTCCGCGATACTGCAGGCCGCTCTTGGGCAATTTCCTGCCCTTTAGCTCGCCGAACGCTTCGCGGAACGACACGGGAGGGGACACGAAGAGAACTTTGTGATCTTTGGCTAGGCATGCCGCAATTTGGTGCCACGCCTGCCAGAGATCCTCCGCCCAGTAAGTAAGTGTGAAGAATAGGAAGTCCATTTGAGCCTCGACTTCGAGCTTTGTTTGAAATGCCGTCTATATACATTGGTCCAGATCTAAGAGTGGAGCAATATGTTCATTCAGCCGAGACAATCCCTCAGTGGTCGGGTCAAAAGCGGCCAATGGTGGTCGGGGTCACAACCGCCCAACGGATGTAGCCCGGAACGTGGTCCTTTTATCCTAGTTTCTCCCGGTCAGGCAAGTCCGTTTTCGTTTTGGTCCGCATTTCAGTATGTGGCCGTGGTGTAGCAGCCGGTCGAACATGGCAGTGACTTGCGCGATGCGCCGTAACGTCCAGCCGAGCTTCCCTAGTGAGATGATTTGCTGTTTCTTCTATTCGCTCAAGACATTGCTCATGCTGAGCGAGGCTATAGGCCCTCTCGCCAGAGTCAATGTCCCAGGCTTTATCGTTGGCCGGTTTTGGGTGATCACTGAGGAGATAATCCAAAGCTCGACCAATCTCATCTTCACACGACATAGAGAGTACTCGGCAGTCTCGAGAACGAATGTGTCGATTCTGTGACGGCCCATTTGACAATTCCGTAGGCTCTTTCGCTGCGATATTTTTCTTAACTCCGGATGAGATTCGCCACGAGCGGCTAAGCGATGGGGCGAAGAATTCAAATCCAGCAAGGACTCGTCGGTGAGCTAGCATCGTTGTGTCGCGTGGACGGGATCGCCTGCCAGCGATGACAAAGGAAAGATGATGGTCGCAAGCCGCCGCAGCCAGAATGCGTGCTACCGGATAAACTCGCCCGCAAGTGCGAGTCTGCGATGCGTGATTCTCAAAAAAGTCCGCCTGGCGCTAGGCGAGAGGCGGACGCGGGATTTAAGCTTAGCACGATTCCGATCGTTCGACTCGCGGCGCGGAATTGATACCACCATTCGCTGTGTGGCGTTCTCTACCTTGACATTGCTCCACCTTCATCGCGAGAAAACTTCAGACAGATTAATGGAGGGAGTCCTCGAGTGGTCGCGCCTGATTCCTCGACCGGCGAGCCGACAGATTGAGACTCAAAATCGCGCAGCAGGCTCGTGACTTTGCTCTCCGCACCCCGAAGCCCCCATGTAATGCCCGAACCGCGCCGAAATGCTCACACGTCTACCCGTGTCTGGCAGGGATCGAGCTCCAAGGGGGAACATACACACGCCGGCTGGTTCCCCGAATTCGTTCAGGTGCCGAATGCCCCATGGGTGTAAGCGCAAGTCAAAACACGTAGGTGCGCGCCACCCGTTACCGGAGCACGCCGTCGGTTCATCTCGACTGTGGACATAGCGAACTGCACAACATCCCTTGCTACGGTTCGAAGAAGGGAGATCGCAAGAACTATGTCACACCTTAATTTGGATGTTTGACGGTGAAAATGCTCGAGCGGTATTGAAATGTGTACTTCCGGCAAGCCTGCGGTACTCTATCGAGCGAAATGTCCCTTATTTCACTTTATACGCAATTTTCTTGTTGCCGATCCCCAGGGAATGTGAGATAAAATCCCCAAGTCAGTAGCTTGTAAATGCTAGGGCAAACTCCCCGCCCGCGCTAGCAAGAAAACATGTACAAATTAGCATTAAACCCTTGGTTGCGTTGTGTCGAGTGCTGCAGTCTGTGCGGGACTTAAATGCTTCCTACTTTTAAAGGTTTTGGAGAGATCGTGGCTGCTGTACCCATCGCCGTTACTCTTGCTGAGCGACAGCTCGCCTCATCGCCTTTGTTCATGGCGCGCCATTCCTCCGCAGCCGTTTTGCTGCGCTCCACTTGGGTAGTGGTCCTCATAGGGACCCTAGCTTTGTGTGTTCAGCCTGCTCAGGCGCAACTTCCAACCACTATTGGGTGGACTGCACTTCCCGCAACCACATCTCTCGAGGGGAGCGGCGCATGTCCTCCCGACCACTTTGAGGGTGATCCCTATCCGTTCTCGACCGGCTGCGCAAATGTGATCCGTGCCTGGAACGGCGCCATCGCCGATACTACCGAAAATCGCCTAATTATTTGGGGCGGCGGTCACATGAATTATTTCGGAAATGAGATCTACTCACTGAATCTCACTGCCAACCCCATCACGCTTACGCGCCTGATGGACCCGACGGTTCCCACCAATTACGCCAACGCGGCAAATTGCGTTGAGAGCATTCCTCCGGGTACAGCGGACTTCGCGCCAAATTCGCGAGAAGTCTATGGCGGCATGGCCTTCATACCTGGCGCGGATGTAATGTACATCCTGAATGGCTCGCTTGCCTGCCTGCTGGGCCATGGAAGCCTTGGCACTTGGACCATTTCGCTTAACAACCTTTCTAACTCCACCGCCTGGGTGCATGAGGACCCAACTTTGACCGGTCCTAAGCCAGGCGTTTTTCCCCTTCTCGGAGGATCTTCTTACGGCAACATCGCCGCTTATGATCCCAACACCGGTTTGGTCTTCGTCAGTGATTCTTCGGCCCTCTTCACCTATAACTATCAAACGAATACCTACACACGTGTCACGGCGATAGAAGGTTTTTTGACCAACGACTACCTGAGCGGAGCCATTGATCCCAGCCGCAAGCTATTCGTTGCAGTAGGAGGCTGTTCTGGAGGAACTTGTGGTCCGGGCAACGGCGTCTTTGTTGCCGACATAAGCAACCCGTCCGCCACGACGATGCAAAACTGGACCTCAGCGACGATGACCGATCCCGTTTGTGCGGAATTCCTCAATGGCGGCTTGAATCCGATTGGCTCCGTGAATCCCGGCATCACTTTCGACAGCGTAGCCAATGATTTCGTGGCTTGGCCCAACCAAGGCAACAGCGTTTACATTTTGACTCCCGATCCCGCAATCCACCAACTCACCTGCCAAAAGCAGACCTTTCCAGGCGGGCCGCCGAATTCCTCACATTCGAATAACCTGCCCAATACGACGTATGGAACCTACGGGCGCTTCCAATACTTTCCTGCATTGGATGTCTTCGTCCTCGTCAACGACTGGAACATCCCTGCTTACATCCTTCTTCTGAGGAGTTCGACCAACTTCACGCTATCAGCCACGCCCAGCTCGGCCTCAGTGAACCCGGGAGGCAGCGCCACCTACACCGTGAGCACGGCTGCATTCAACGGATTCACTGGTACGTTGAACTTGTCCGTGAGTGGCTTGCCCACCGGCGCGACAGCTTCGTTCAATCCTATGTCGATTGCTGCGGGGACGAGTTCGACGCTGACGGTAACGACGACCGGTAGCACTCCCGCGGCGAGCTCGAATCTTACCATCGCCGGCACCAGTGGCTCGATCACTAACTCCGCGACCGCG
>Ga0207103_10324_pt1 | contig 11893 bp, 9 predicted proteins | sample Alteio_BWMinHeat_81_FD_153546 | JGI IMG/M metagenome (GOLD analysis project Ga0207103, IMG submission 153546) | Enriched cells from forest soil in Barre Woods Harvard Forest LTER site, Petersham, Massachusetts, United States -... | ecosystem: Environmental > Terrestrial > Soil > Temperate forest >...
GAACTTTGGCGCGCCGGTAATAGTCTACCAGTTTTTCCTGCGGCAGGTGGTCAATAAAATCCACGTTTGCCGCAGCTATTTTGCGGCATTCGTTATAATAGTCCGGTTGGTTTGGCGCGGCTGCGCCGATGATCAGCAAGCGGAAACGGGTATTATTTAATGCCTTGATCAGTGTCAGCTGGTTTTTAATGCCCTCTATCCTTGCCGCACATATCACCAGGCTGTCGTCCTTCCTTATGTTTTGATGATTTTTAAACAAGGCCGGGTTAACGCCGTTAGGTACCACCGTGTAATCAGCCTTATCAAAATAATTTTGCTGGATACGCTTGTATTCCGACTCCGAATTGGGCAGTATCCTATTGGCGCTCTTTAGTATTTCAACGATGCTGTTGCGCTGTCCCTTCCAGGTGTACGACAGGCTGGCCAAATGATCACGCCCAAGCACCCAGCGCCCAATTGTTTTCAAATATTCAATGCTATCGCCGGGTAAATAAGTAAACAAAAGCCCCATCCCCTTGCGGTGGTTTTTATCGTATTCAGCGTAGTCGCACAGTATGGTCGATACCACAAATGGCTTTTTTGCTTTTTTGAAGTGATAAAGGATATCTGCCGGCCGGATGATATTAAAAAAATGCAGCAGGTCATATTTCTCGTACGAAATGTTTTGGTTGGACAGCAGTATATCAGTTTCGACGCCCATTTCAACCAATTCCCTGGCCGTTTGCTCAATTTGCACGGTGTCGCCGCCTGGGGCGGTGTATAATGTCGATCTGGTTATAAACGCAACTTTCATGATTGTCTTTTTTACGCCCTGACGGCGCTGATCTTGTAAATCCAATTGATCATTCTTTCCGGCAAATAGCTCATTACATAGATGGCGTAATTATCAAGCCGTAATGGTTGCAGGCTAATTGCCCTCGCCACGTTATACCTCGCTTTTTCGGGCTGGTAATTATTTACCAGGAATTTTTTGCTGCATAGCGCGTAATAGGCGCCATGCTTTTTCCGCGCCGGGTATTGTTTGCCGCTGATCTGGTATAATTCGGTTCCCTGCTCTTCGGTGATGGTCCGGTTTTTTAGGCTGGAATATTTTATCGACCGGAACTTTCGCGAATGCCATCTTTCGTCAACGGTGATCGATTCCGGGTTAAGCCTCACTTTTATAAGCGCTTTCGACAGGTTACATGCCCTCGCCTTTTTCAGGATATTCACCCATAAAAAATGGTCCTCGTAGGTGTAAGCATGATCGTTATACCCCCCGTTATTGATGATCAGCTCCTTTTTATACATCACGCTGGAATGGATAAAGGGGCACACAGAATATTTAAGCTCTTGAATTTCTTCGTTGAGGTGGGCTGCCGGGTAATGGGTAAAAATATAGTGCCCCCCGGCGTCTACATAGTCTGCCGCAGAACCGATAACGCTGTATTCGGGATAAGCAGTAATGAATTCGTATTGTATTTTCAACCGGTCGGGATAACATATATCATCAGCATCAAACCTGGCGATGTAGGGCGCCCTGGCATGTGATAAACCTGCATTCAGGGCAGCGGAAACACCTTTGTTTGTTTGATTGACGAGTACGATCCGCTGATCATTAAATGAACCGATAATAGCAGCGGTATCGTCTGTAGAACCGTCGTTGACGATCAGTAACTCAAAATCTGTAAACGACTGTTCCAGCACCGACCGGATCGCTTCGCCGATATACCCCGCCGCATTATAAGCAGGCATTAAAACCGTAACTTTTGGTTCAGCGTTGTTCATTTGTTGCCAGTTTCAATTGATTTTCTTTTATGTCGAGGAATAACAGCAATTCAAAAAATACGATCACCGACAATTGCTCAAACCAGTAATCGATAAAAAAATACCGCCAGCACTAACAACAGGACTGGAATCCCGTAAGTTAAATACCGGCGTTGCCTGATAAAAAAACCGAGGTAGAAGATGCAAAAAGCCAGTATGCCCAGCAAACCATATTCCGCAAGCAACTGATCATAAACCGAAGACGGGCTATTTGTTAGCGAGTGCAATTCGGCTTTTTTGCTGAAAAAGTTAAGGTATACATCCAGGTGATTCGCCAGAAAATCGTTACTGATGTAAACATGTTTAGCCGGATAGCCGCCTGCAAGTCCAAGTCCGGCCGCTTTAAAAGCCACTTTTGATGAAAAATTTCCGATACCGTCGCCGGCCACCGCCTTTAGCGGGTGACGTTGTAAAAATTTCAGCGTCTGTAAAAAAGCGATACCCTTGCCTGGTAGTCCATACGAAAAACTATTTTTTGCGGACATGGGCAGTTCTGTTTTGTGCGTATCAATAAATGCCAGTAATTGCCGTTGTTCGTTGTCCGTGTCTGTCGCGGTTTGATAGGGCGGCGTATTAATGTCAGGCCCGGAAATAATATAGCGGCCGGCGCCAACATAAGGGATAACATATACCGCTGGTATTGGCTGGCGGTTGATGTTCAACTTAGCCTTAATGCTGTCGAGATAGTTTTTGGCTGCCTGTCGTTTAATGTCCTCCGGGTTTACGGGCTGCTTGTTATTTGCACTGGCTTCACTCACAGCGGGTAGCGTCGGCGGAGCTATCATGTTTCTTACCGTCACAAACGTATACAGGTTGTTTTGCGGCGAAACTTTCGCCATAAAAACAGCCAGCAGCATTGCGCACACAACAATGATGCTTTTTTGGTCGCGGTTGGTTTTAAAAATAAATAAAAGCACCAAAACAGCCATTAATGCCACGTTGGTAAAATTACTCCCCGTCAACAGCAGTACCACCATGCAAACCAGCACCATCATTGGGTTTTTCTTGGTCAGGAAATAAATTACGCCAAAGGCATTGAGCACAGCGTTTGTGGTAGAGGTATCGAATGTAAGCCCCCTGATGTAATCGCCGGTTTGAATAAAGTACTTTTGATAGCCGCCCTGGTAACGATAGGGGTTAAGCGCGCCGGTTTCCCATACGATCAAACCGATGTTGATGAGCGATATAACGGCATTGATCACAAAAAAAGCAATAATTGTCCGGTGAATTACTTCGGTGTCATTCTTTTCAACCGCCAGTTTAACCTGGTGGACCGCCAGCAGGCACATCCCCCAAAAAGCAATCCCGATAAAAAAAACGGCCAGGTAATTTGGAGCGTCAAATGTATCGTTTAGGGCAAAACCAACAAAAGCGGTAATGATGATCAGCAAATAAAAAAGGGGAAGTCTCGGGTTTTTAAAACTGAATTTGAAGTCGAAATTGAAACGCAGCAAGTAAATGATGATGATGGCCGGAATTTTTACGGCGAGCTTTACGTTTAAAAAAAGCATCAAAAAAAGCAGGAGTTTCCAGTCAATGGCATTTAGTATTCTCCTGAAATTGAAATTCCTGGCGCTATAAAACATTTTATCCACTTGGTGAATGGCGAAAGCGGTTTTTCCGTGCCATTATTCAACGGAATTACGTCCGGAAAGCAGGAGGGGTTGCCTGCATAAGCGGAGAAAGAAGTTGCTTTTTAGCTTAAAAGCCTTTTGAAAATATTTTGGTCGCTTTGCCTGACTTGTTTGGTGGCAAAAAGAAGCAGGCCATAGATCAAAACAGCCGAACTCAGCATTATCCAGTTGTTTTTGAAAAACAGCTGCGATATAAAACCGCTTGATGCCGCGCACAAAAGGCAGATGAGCAGGGGCTGCCAAACTTTCGTTAGTTCGATTGCTGAGTTTTTTTTGAGATAGTAAACCGTTTGGACGATACAGGACGCAAGGAATGCCGCGGCGGCTCCTTCATTTTTAAAAAAGGGTATGAGTATAATATCGCCGGCAACATTAACTGAAAAAGTGATGATGAACGATAGGAGGATCATTTTTAAATAGCCCTGGCTGAAATAGATCGACCAGAAGAAATTATTCAGGTAAATAAATGGCAGGCAAAGCGATAAAATGAATATGGTTTTAACGTTGATTAAACCGTATTTGCCGGCGGTTATTCCGTCGATCACGGGTGACCAGCAAATATTCAATAACAAAACGGTGAGGGCTGCGATCATCATCTCTATCCGCGCCAGCAACTTTAACTCTTCAGTTGGGATAACGTCCTGTCTGAATATCCGGGTGAACCAGGGGATCAGCAACGGCGCTAACGCGAGTAATGGCAGTGAGGATATCTCAAATATTTTATAAGCAAAGCTATATTCGGCCAGTTTGACGGTCGATACCAGTATGCCGATAAAAATCCAGTCGAACCTGGCGAGTGCAGAAGTGATCAGAACTACTCCTGTTTGTGGTAAGGCTTCGCGGAGTAGTGTGAAATATTTTACCCTGTTCCATCTGACCCCAAGGGGGATCTTTACGGAAAAAACAAATATGAGGACGCAAAATACCAGTTCGGCGGCATCTCCGCCTATAAACAGGATGACAATATTGTGCAGGCTTAATGCGCCGGATAAACTGAGAACGATAAGCCCGAAGCAACGGATAACATTGGATACCACCAGCATATACGCCAGCATTTTAAAACGCTCCATCCCGTTTGCCGCCTGTTTGAACGGGGTAGAGAAGAAGATGAACAGCTTGCCGGCGCCGATCAGCGCCAGAAGCCAGTACAAAAGACCGGAGTGCGGCATCAAAAAATAGGCGCCGATAATGATCCCGTAAAAAACGATCCCCGTAAACAGAACGTGACATATATAAAGCGATAGCGTTGACCTGATGTCATCGCCGGCAGCTATTTTTTTCACCACCAATTGGTCTATTCCGCACGATAAAATATTGAAAGCCGCAAGCAGGATGGCCAAAACCAGGTTGATCTCGCCAAAGCTGGGTTTATCCAGCCCGGTTGAAAGGATATAAAATATGCCCAGCCCTAATAGCTGGTTTAAAATAAGCTGAATGGCATTGATAGATAGGTTTTGAAGCAATCGTCCTTTCATTGCTTAAAGGTAACCATTTTTGACGCCTCCACCGGTGCCTGTGATCTTAGTATTCAACTGCGAGTTTGTCTTCAACGGCTTCTTTTTTGTGCTGGCGAACTTCCATTTGACTTAGCAGGAGATATTTACGCCTGGTATTCTTTAACATCACCTTTGCGATCTCCCATCCCTCGCGGCCATCGAGTAAGCCGAGATAAAACAGGTAATTTTTAATAAAACCGAACAGTGGCGAAAAATACAGCTTTACGAATCCGGCCTTTTTTCCGTTTTGCAGATACTGCCTGGCGCTTAGTTTTGCATAATACCCGCATTTTTGGTTGTATTCGGCAAGGTTTTTCACCGAATAGTGATGGACGCATCCCTTTAGCCGCTTCACCGACGCGTATTCGGGCAGATGCAGTGTTTCATGCACCATCGTTTCCGACCATTTTATTAAAGTACGATTGAAAAGCCGGACGTGATGATCCCTCCCCCAGCTTCCAAAACGGATGAGCTTTTGGCCAAAATACGAACGGAATTTTATATCATAGGCTATTGCCGGGCTTGTTAAATCTAAATTATGGAGCGATTTGATCAACTCTTCGTCCGCCACCTCATCGGCATCCATGCTTAATATCCAATCGTACCGGGCCAGTTCAATACCTTTATTTTTGTTGGCGGCGTAACCATCCCAGGCCCGCTCGTATACGCGGCAGCCACACGCTGCCGCGATCGTAAGCGTATCGTCCGTACTTCCGGCGTCAACAATAACTACATCATCGCTAATAAGCTTTGCACTATTTATGCAGCTGCCAATTACGTCAGCCTCATTCCGGGTAATGATAACGATTGAAACAGGAACCATTTAATTAAATGTGTTTATTGGCATTACCACAGGTTTAATTATATCGGTTGCCTGTCCCGGAAATATTATTTTTCGCCGGTGGGCAATTCATGAGCCCTTATTTCTATCATGAAAAGCCTGCTGTATGTTCATAATTTATTTTGCCAGGATGCGGCAGAAGGCGTACCTTAACAATAAATTCTATGGTAATAATAAACGGCCGTCGGTTATTTAATTTTAATTATTTGATGACCAGTAATTTAAAGTGTACATTTTTTTATAGCGATAAGGCAACCTTTAGGAGGCCGAATACGTGATGTACACAGAAAAGCAACAATTTAACTAAGGTAACCCGTACCCACATGGGAGAAGAAGAGATACGCCAACTGATCAGGGGCTGTATAAAACAAGACAGGAAATGTCAAAAAATGCTGTATAAGGCATTTTATGGCTTCGCTATGGGTATATGCCTTCGTTATGCCGGCAACAGGGATGAGGCATCCGAAGTGATGAACCAGGGTTTTTTCAAGGTTTTTACTCATATTGAAAGCTACGACACCACCAGGCCTTTCAAAGCCTGGCTCGGAAAGATCATGATGAACGCTTCCATTGATTTTTACCGTGCAAACCTGAAAATGGCCTATACGGAAGACCTTGATAGCGCCGAACACCTAAGCGATGGTGATGTTGTCGACAAAAACCTGCATTATGAGGATCTGCTTAAAATGGTGCAGCAGCTGCCGCAAGCTTATCGTACAGTTTTTAACCTGTTTGCCATTGAGGGTTATTCGCACGAAGAGATCGGCGCTATGTTGAACATCAACGCCGGTACCTCAAAGTCGAACCTGCATAAGGCCCGGCAAAAACTTAAACAAATGATATTAAATGCAGACAGACCTGCAAAGCCGAATAGATATAATGACGGTATGAATTATGCTCCCATAGTGGCGATCAAAACGATTGACCCGCAGGGGGTATTTTTAAATAAAGGTATTAGAGAATGAGTAAAGAGAACGAATTAGACGATCTGTTCAAAAAAAGGCTGGAAGACCCCGTCGATAACGAAAGTTATAACGAGGCCGACTGGGACGCCCTGGAACAGATGCTTGACAAACGAAAAAAACGAGGGGGCGTTATTTACTGGCTGCCAATTTATGGCAGCGTTGCTGCTTTATTGCTTTTGTTTTTGGGCTACATGGCTTTAAGGCCTAAGGCTGCTCACCCTAACGGGCCGGTTAACAAACAGGCAGCAACTCAACCAATGAAAAATTCCGGTAAAAGCGGCGGGTCCATGCGGCAACAAACTGACCAGTCGCCAAAGGCGTCAAATCCTGTTGCTATCGTAAAAAATTTAAAAGACGGCAAGGGCGGAGCCGATCATAAACCAGTCTTCCACTCATCTTCTGATAGAGCCAGCCGTACCGCCGGTATTGTAAAACCAGCGAGCCCGGGTCAAAACGGTGATCGTTCGGGGGAGCTTTTAACGGCGCCGGGCACATCCTATGCTTTGGGTAGTACGCGCATTGATGCTGAGCCGCTTTATGCAGTTGCGCTCCCGGCAGGCAAGTCTTTTGTCGCTGTGCCTGACAATAAAAAGGCAACTATCGCAAAGAAAACCGAGGGTTACCGGCCGCAGCTAACATTGAGCGTTATGGCAGCGCCCGATATAAACGGCGTTGGTTCCTTCCAGCAAAGCAAAGTCGGTACAAACGAGGGCTTACTATTTTCGGTAGGCTTGTCGCGCAAGTTCAGCATTAGCACGGGCGCTATTTACTCGGATAAGCCTTATGTAACCGGCTTTGAAAACTACCATACGCCGTACCAGTTTCCTACCAACCCGGTTAATGTAACGGCCGATTGCCGTATGCTGGATATCCCGATAAACCTTGGTTATACCATCTACAACAGGCACCAAAACTCGGTAGCCATCGGCACAGGCCTTTCATCCTATATCATGCTGCACGAGAGCTATAAGTTCAATTATGCCAATACTTATGTTACCGGGCCGGCCCAGTATACGGTTCCAAACTCCGAAGGCTATTATTTCGGCATACTCAACCTTAACGCTACCTTCCAGCACCAGGTTAACTCAAAGGTTGGGTTTACCGTGCAGCCCTATGTAAAAGTCCCGCTAACCACCGTTGGCTATAGCCAGGTAAGGCTGCAAACAACAGGCGTTGCGCTTGGGCTGACATGGAACCTGAATTCGGCCTCAAAACCCTGATTTGGGGTTCGGCAATCGTAAAATAATGCGCAGTAAAATGGCGAAATTTCGACCTCGATTTAATACAATTATTTTTTTGAAAATTAGTTTTATCTCATATCTTTAGGGAAAAACCTTCGGTATGAAAAAACTGTACTTTATCCTTTTATTTACTGTTTTTCAGTTTGCATTTGCGCAAACCAGTCCTTTTGGCCAGTTTGAAACCTCACTTGATATCGGTCACCCTAAAAACGCCGGTTCAGCTAAGTATGACCCTGTTACGCATAGTTATATGCTGAAAGGATCGGGCTATAACATTTGGTTTGCAAGGGACGAATTTCACTTCCTCTTCAGAAAAATAAAGGGCGATTTTACCGCCACCGCAAATTTCGACTTCGTTGGACCAACTGGTAATGCTCACCGCAAGATCGGCTGGACGCTGCGCCAGTCGATCGATGAAAAGTCCGCGGCAATCAACGCCGTTTCTCATGGCGACGGTTTAACTGTTTTGCAATGGCGCCCTGCATCCGGCGAAACAATGAAAGACCCTGATGACGAAATATTTTATCCGGAAAAAACGTTTGAGACTGTTCAAATGCAGCGTATAGGCAAGCGTATTATTATGCGCGTGGGCCGTATAGGCGAACCGATGGTAACGGTAGGCGCTCACGAGATGCCTAACATGCCCGACGATGCCCTCCTGGGAATTTTTATTTGCTCGCACGATCCGGAAGTAACCGAAGAAGCCCGCATATGGGATGTGCATATCGATCAGCCTCCTGTTAAGTAAGTCATTAGTCCCTGGTCCATGGTCAGGAAGGCTTTTAACGTCGAACACAGAATGCAGAATATCGAATAATGAAGTCTTAAACTTCGACATTCGATATTCAAAATTCGTTATTCGATATTAAAACTTCTTAACCCCATGATGTGGCGAAAACATCCGACTGCTAACAAGGGCCTTGCCGTCAAACTTTTGATAATATTTCCCGCCACCGGGCGTCGACAAGCTGACATCTTTTACCTGGCCGGCGCCTTCAAATTCAAAACGAATGCCGGCAATTCCGCCCAGCGCGTTTTTTTGTGCAATGTCAATAACTAACTTATTGTTCAGGTACACCCGGAAATGATGATTCGCCACTGTGCATTTCAAATCCTGGAACTGGCTGAAATCGCAGCCAAAACCGCTCAGGTCATTGTCCTTGCCGCTGATGAAACCATCGCCGGTTAACAAGTTAATGTTGGAGATGCAGCCCTTATCGCATAGCGGGAGTACTATTGCCGAACCTTTAAGTAAGATGGTGGCATTTACGCGCCGGCAGATCGATGCTTCTACTGACGAGGTATTTCTAAGGTTGGTTTCAAAAATAAAGTTGTTAGGATCTATATTTTTATAGTCATGCACGTCGGCAAACTTTGCCCATACTTCATTAAACACAGGAGATCCGGTTTTTCGCAAAAGCGTGACTGCCGATATTCCCATGAAACCATCGTCATGGCTTTCATTTGACGACAGGTAAGTAGGCACCGGGTCTTTATCAATGATGCCTTTCCAGCCTTTGGTTTGAATATTCACCACACATTCCTTTTTTATTTGGTTATCAACGATCAGTTTTGCGTTAAAATAGCCGGGGTGGTAATAGATTGAAGTATGCTGTTTGCCATTCCCGTCTACAAGTTCCCGCCGCCTGGGGTCCCATGACTGCTGGATGTAAACGCTATCTGAATGAAAAGCGGAGGCATCGTAATTGAATATCACGGAGTTGGGTAAAGTATCGGACACCTTTATCGCTTCAAATTTTATTTTTGAGGGATCGACCTGAATTGGTGCTTTTTTCTTTACAATGAATATTATGGCCAGGATGATCGCAGCTACGGTAACTAAAGCAACCGACAGGTTAAATTTTTGCGACCGGAAACTCAACGATGGTGCCGCAACCTGGTCGGGCAGAGGAGATGCTGTCTTGCCAGGAGCAGGCACCAAACCACAATCATTTTTTTGTTTGAACTCCCGCCAGCTTCCATAATCTAAAAAGCCAGCCAGGGCGTTCAACGTGGCGGTGGTCGGGGTATTTTCATAACGCACTTTTCCCCATATCCTTTTCAGCGTTGAAATGCTAAGTTGTACCCGCGTTTTGTCGAATATCTTTTCGCTTAAATGTTCAAAATCGTCGTTGCTCCAGGCTTCGGCGTCGCCCCACATCAGGGTTTGTTCAATCTGCCGGCAGCAAAGGTGCAACAACTGTTTTTCTTTTTCCATCAGGCCTAAAAATAGTCACACCTATTGATTAACCAAACAAGCAAAATGTTACACCCGGATTGAACAAAATTGAAATCGGTTTGAACAATGCAATGAGCAGCTTTTTTGCCAGTTTTGAATAAAAATAATTTCAACAAAATGAGCAAGATATTATTTCGGCTGTTGTTTGTTTTGCCGTTTATCGCATCGGTTTGCAAAGCGCAAACATCGGTGAAGTACGATTTAAGCCGGTTGTTTGCGGAGCATAAGTTAGCTATATTGAATGGAGATACCTGTAAAGCCCTTAACGACAGGCAATATAAGGGCGTTACAAGCTCCGGCATCGCCTGGATAAATGGCATCAGCTTCTCAACCGGCAGTATTGACGTCGACATTCGGGGCAGGGATGTGTACCAGCAGAATTTTTTAGGGATCGCTTTCCATGGCAATGATACCACCACCTATGATGCTATTTACTTCCGGCCGTTTAATTTTCAAACGCCCGACACGCTCCGGCGCAAGCACATGGTGCAATACATCAGCCAGCCCGACTATCCATGGGAACGCCTCCGAAAAGAGCATCCATTGGTTTACGAAAACACCATAACACCAGCGCCCGTGCCGTCAAACTGGCTGCATGCGCACATTGTGGTTACCAGGAGCGATATAATCGTGTATGTAAACCATTCAACCATCCCCTCATTGAAAGTAAAAAAACTGAACGACCGGAATAGCGGCGGCATCGCCCTTTGGGACGTGTATTATGCCGGGGATTTCGCCAACCTGGTTATTACCAATGATCGTTAATTCAATTAAATCAAAATAACATGAAAAAACTATTTACAACAGCTTTTATAGCCGCTTTTACGCAGATCGTATTTGGCGGCTATTGTTTTGCACAATTGACCGTGCTGCCCAATGGGGGCAATAAAAGGGCCTCGGTAACCGAGCAGGTAGGCCTTGCCGATATAACTATCCGTTACAACCGCCCGCATGTGAACAAACGCGAGGGTCATATCTGGGGCGAATTGGTGCCGGTAGGTTATGTTGATCAGGGCTTCGGTACCTCCAAGGCCGCCCCGTGGCGTGCCGGCGCCAATGAAAATACGACCATCGAGTTTTCAACCGATGTAAAGATCGAAGGGCAAACTTTGGCGGCCGGTAAGTATGGCTTTTTTATCGCTTACGATCCTAATGAATGTACGCTGATCTTTTCGAAAAACTCCACGTCTTGGGGCAGCTTTTATTATGACCCGGCTGAAGATGCGCTGCGCGTAACGGTAAAACCGGTAACCGCGGACAAAAGCGTAGAATGGCTGAAATATGAATTTACCGATGAAAAACCTTCGGGGGCCACCGTAGAACTGGAGTGGGAAAAGCTGGTGATCCCTTTTAAAGTTGAGGTTGATGTGCAGCAGAATCAACTCACCTCATTCCGGAAGGAGTTGCGCAGCAATAAAGGTTTTACCTGGGAAACCTGGAACCAGGCGGCCTTGTACTGCGCGCAAAATAAGATCAACCTGGACGAAGCCCTAACCTGGGCCAATAATGCCATTGGGCCGAACTTTGGTGGTAATCAAAGCTTCGCCCCGTACAAAACCAAGGCGATGATATTGGACAGCCTGGGCCGCAGCGTGGAAGCTGCCGATATTATCAAAACAGCGCTGCCTTTTGCAGATGAAATACAGCTTTACCTGTACGCTAACGACCTGG
>Ga0207103_10325_pt1 | contig 11881 bp, 9 predicted proteins | sample Alteio_BWMinHeat_81_FD_153546 | JGI IMG/M metagenome (GOLD analysis project Ga0207103, IMG submission 153546) | Enriched cells from forest soil in Barre Woods Harvard Forest LTER site, Petersham, Massachusetts, United States -... | ecosystem: Environmental > Terrestrial > Soil > Temperate forest >...
TTAACATTCGTGGGGATACATCAGATCCTTCGCTGCGTTCAGGATCTGAGAGATCGTCACGAATTTAAAGAAAAAATAATTAGAGAAGAACGAAACTCGGAACACACCATGGACTACCCCCTCTCCCGCGCTCGATGTTGGTACGAGTAACCGATCTATTTCGCGGGAGAGGGCCGGGGAGAGGGAAACAAGCAAAACTATATCAAGGCGATGTAAGCGTGCTAAAAACCCTCTCCCCAGCCCTCTCCCGCGAACAAGACTAGTTGTTTTTTTGAATTTTGAGCGCGGGAGAGGGGGTAGTCCATGGGGTGTTCCAAGTTCTGAGTTCTATTTTCATAAAGTTATTTTTTCTTTAAATTCGTGACGATCTCTCAGGTTCAGGACAGCTCATTTAACTAAGGTTGTGATAAAACGTCGCTTTTCATGGTGGGGTCAAGACAGGCACCCACAAGGTAGCTAATGATAGCAGAAGATAATGTTAGACAGAAAACCCCATAAGGGCGCGTATAACCGCGCCCTTACAGAAAAACTCTTAGTAATCAGAGTTGTTGTTGCTATTGCTGTTGCTAGGAGTTGTACTAGTACCCGTTGAGGAACCTGAACTATCCGTGCTGCTGGAGCTTGAATCAGTGCTTGGTGTAGAGGAAGAGCTCGTTGAATCACTGCTGCCAGTAGAGTTTGAAGTGTCAGTCGAACCGGAAGTAGCGCCGCTAGACATTGTGCTGTCGCTACTACCATCAGCAACGATAGCGTGTTGTTGATTGTCAGCCCCGTTGTTGGAAGTTTTCTTCCCGGAATTGTCGGTCGCAGGCGTGCTTGGCGTACTGCTAGGGGTGGTGCTATCAGACGGCATTGCAGCGGGCGTTGTCGTATCAGTAGGTGTCGTCATGCCGGAATTGTCGGTTGGCATGGTTGAGGTATCCGCTGGTGTCGAGGTGGTGGTCGTAGACGTTGTTTGTTCAGTGGTGGTGGTGTCTGAGCTAGCGTCGTCTGCTTTTTGCTCTTGTTTACAGCCGACCATGCTGATTGCAAGACCAAAACTTACTGCAATCAGGCCAAATTTTTTCAAAAAGTTCCACATAATAAAAGTTCCCCTTAAGGTTTGGTTAAATATAGCAATTACAATCGTAAACAATAGCTTGTCTTTGTTAAAAGTGCAACTCAATGTTAGTGTTTCTTCTAAATTTTTTTATGCTGTTTACCGGGGAAATTGCTGATATACTCAGTGCAACTTAATCCATTTGTAGCGGCAAATTGTGGTTATTTTCTGTCTCAATAGGTTCCAAAGGAGCGTGTTTTGAAGCGAGCATTAGTTAATTTTAAACCTATTTTCCTTGTAGGTATCCTCTGGGGAATTTCACTGGTCAGTTTTGGGGCGACGTTTCCCTTGCCCGATGGGCCCAATAATCATGTGGTGGGTGAACCGCGGGTCGAGGCGCTCAAAGAAAACCAAAGCCTGGATGTTTTTGCCCGATCCCACGACATCGGTTATTACGAAATTCTTGAAGCCAATCCCCGTGTCAATCCCTTACGCCCCCGACCCGGTATGCAGTTGGTCGTCCCCGCCCAATATATTTTGCCAGACGCGCCTCGAGAGGCGGTGGTGATCAATCTTGCTGAGTTGCGAATGTATTTTTATCCCAAAGAAGGTAACGAAGTGGTGACCCAACCTATTGGCATCGGTCGTCCTGGTTGGGACACACCTGTGGGTGTTACCGCCATTAAAGACAAACGAGAACACCCCTCATGGCGCGCGCCCGCCTCCGTCAAAGAAGATATGGCCCGTCGCGGCATTATTATTCCTGATGTTACCCCTCCCGGCCCAGATAATCCCCTGGGAGACTATGCGATGCGTTTGAATTTGACCGGTTATGTTGTTCACGGCACTAATGTGGCGTTAGGCGCTGGGCGTCGCGTCAGTGCGGGCTGTATTCGCATGGATGCACCGGATATCGAATATTTATTTAAACACGTGGAGGTCGGCACGCCCGTCTACATTGTGAATCAACCCTTCAAAGCGGGTTGGTTAAATAACAAACTCTATTTGGAAGCCCATCGTCCGTTGGTGGAACAGCGCAAGTTATACAACGGCCAGTATATGGCGGCCGTGAAAGAGGTTATTACTAAAGCGACGCAGGATCGGAAGGTGGATGTTGATTGGCTTACTGTGGAAAAAATAGTGAAGGCGCAATCGGGGGTGCCGGGGGTGATTGGGGTGGAGGCTGAGAAGGGGGCGGCGTAATTCACGGTTGAAAAATTCCCACGAATTTTTTTAAAAATCAACGAACCTTGCCTCAGCTTCACCTCTCCCGCAAGAGGAGAGGTGAAGCTGCGGCAGTGACATTCACTGTTTTTTTAAACAACAGTTTCTTTAAATTCGTGCCGATCTTCCAGGTTCAGCCCATTTAATTAACATCACTAATACATTGATAATACCCCGATCTTCCCCTTATTACCCCTTAATGAGCTATACTTAAAGTTACTGACCTCCGATCCAGACATTTAGGTGAGCAAGATAGTGCGACCTCCAATTTCAAAGCAACGACAATCCCGCGGTTTTTCATTAATGGAAGTGCTCGTCGCTTTAATCATTTTATCCATCGGCTTATTAGGTACCGCAGGCATGCAGTTAGCGGGTTTACGCTATGGTTATAGTGCCAATCTCGTTTATGTGGCCACCCTTCAAGCCAATGATATGGCTGATCGAATTCGCGCCAATCCGGTTGCTCTGGCTGCGGGCAATTACAACAGTATTGCGGGTACTGGCTCCGATCCCGGTTGTATTAGCACAGCGTGCACTCCCGCACAAATGGCGGCTACAGATGCCTATCAATGGAACACGAACAATGCCCTAGTTTTACCTGCTGGGGTAGGAACGGTGACGGGAGGAGGGGCCGGATCCACTTTTACCATCACGGTGAGTTGGACCGAAGTTGGCCCAGGCGATATCGGCAATATTGCCCAAAGTTATACGTTGAGTTTTCAGCCATGAGTTATTTATTGCGAAATCATATCCCGCGAGGAACTTATCGACAAATTGGCCTCAGTCTTATCGAATTAATGGTAGCCATCGCCGTGGGCTTGGTATTAATGGCCGGTTTATTACAAGTTTTTATCAATAGTTCGGGCGTTTACCGCATGCAAAATGATCTCATTGAAATGCAACAAAATGGCGAATTTGCAATGGAGTATATTGCCCGGGACGTTCGTAACGTCGGCTTTTGGGGTTGTTTGCGTGCCCTTGGCAATGTCAATAATCAGCTCAATACTGCCGGAAATACGACTTATTATGGTTATACCGCCGAAATGTCAGGATTGGCCAATCAAGCGGCGGGTACTGTGGTCGCGGGTACGGATGCGATCACGATCCGTGGTGCTACCAATATTGGCCAGGGGCTTGCGCTCCAATCGCCTTATCCTGGTTCTTTATCGGCAACGGTTAACGTAGGCGCAGGATCCAACGTTGTCTCTGGTAATGTCCTATTAATCTCCGATTGTTCGGTGGGCGATTTTTTCCAAGTGACCGGTATTGATAGCTCGGGCAATATCAGTCATGTCACAGGCTCCGGTAGTCCAGGCAATGCTTCTGCTAACTTAAGTAAGGCTTACGGTGCAGGTACTTTTCTCTATCGTCCTTATACCAGAACCTATGATATCCGCCCCGGCAGTGCCGCAGGCAATTTGCCTTCCTTGTTTGTCACTGATGTGACCGGATCCACCGAATTAGTAGAAGGAGTGCAAAGCATGGTTATCCTTTATGGCGAAGACACCAATGGGGATGGCTCGCCGGATCGGTATGTGCGCGCGAACTTGGTCGGTAATATGGATAATGTGTTAGCGGTGCGTATTAGCTTATTGATGCAAACGCTCAATGATTTTTTAACGCCCGGCGGCCAACACATTCCCTATACGTTCAATGGTGTGACCACAACGCCCACTGACCAACGCCTGCGTCGCGTGTACACGACTACTATTTTATTACGTAATCGAGGCTTGTAACATGCGTAAAGATCTAAAGTTATGTTCTCCCGTACATCAACGTGGAGTGGTTTTGATAGTGGCATTGTTGGTGCTATTAATTATGGCGATGATCGGGGTCACCAGTCTTCAAGGTACGGGTTTACAGCAACGCATGTCGAATAATTTGCGGGATTCAACCGTGGCCTTACAAACCGCAGAAACCGCATTGCGCGTAGCCGAGGTGTATATCACCGGCCTTGCTAATACCACGGGTTTTACCGCAGCCGGACCTTACTACACCCAGGGCAATGCACCTAATCCTTTAACCTCCAGTACCTGGACGGGGGGCGGTGTTGTGACCGCAACCGGAACTTATGGTTCGGCAGTAGCGCCTCAATATTTTATTGAGATGGAGGGACTTTTTTCCCCTCTAAACGGCACCGCGTCCTCGATCTCGAGTTATGGTCAAGGTAACGGCAATGCGACCACTGTTTTTCGTATTGTTTCGCGGGGAACTGGAGGCACCGGGGGCTCACAAGTGATCTTGGAAGAATTTTACGGGCGAACCTTTTAATCAATCGTTAACAAATACGGGAATGAATTATAGCTCAAATTTACCATAAATCCAGCGTAGGACTATAATTAAGTTATATGCTTTTCACTTTAATGATCAGAGGTTACCGTAATGAAATTTAAATGGTTTAAGGGGCTAGTAACGGCAATGGCCGCGCTATCGTTGGTGTCGTCGGCGTGGGCTGCTCCGGGCTCATTATCGACTTTGCCTCTTATCACCTCCACCCAAGTTGAACCGAACATAATGTTAATCCTGGATAGCTCAGGGTCAATGCAGAATCCCGTTCCCGATCTTCCATTTGATCCCACCGTGACTTACTTTACGTGTCCTGCAGCAACCACGATTTCCACTTCAAGTAATATCGCCTTGTATATCAGTAGCAGCAGTAATATCCCTTATTTTTATTCTTCTACTGATAATAGGTTATTTGACTGGGGCACGGGTTCAGGCAATGGTAGTACCGGCAAGTCTGCACGGTGTTTTAATCCAACGCAAACTTATAATGCGGCTTTATTAGCTAACACAACAGTGAACAGTAATGGATGTGATTTAAACTCCGGTAATAACATTTCTAACTTGTTTAATTCACTAAAAAATGATCGTTGTACCGATACTGGCGGCTCTAATACCACAGCTTATGGCCCCGCTACTTTTTCAGGAAACTACTTAAATTGGTATTTCGGTAGCACTCCAACCAACTGGGGATCGAGCGCACAGATAAAACCCGGGGTTCAATCTCGCATTCAAATTGCGCGTTCAGTGATGACCTCACTGGTTAACTCATTAACTAACGTTCGCGTTGGCGTGAGTCAATACGATAATGCCAATGCGGTTAACGGGGTGAATATTCTGGTGGGGATCGATGATATTGGTACCACCAAGAACCCTATTGTAACGGCCATTGCCGGTATCGGCGCTGCAAACGGTACCCCGCTGGCCAGTTCCATTTTCGAACTTGGCCGTTACTTTGTTCAAGGTCACAATAGCACGTTGACGTTGCACCCGGGTCAATCAAATCAAAGTACGCAGGCGGCTTATACCGCACTTCCTAATACCCCTTTGTATAAAAGTGGCGTGACTCAGAGTTCGCCGATCCAATACTATTGTCAGAAATCATTTATTGTTTTAACCACCGATGGTTTGCCTTCCTTGCCTGATGATAACACCAATATTCTCAATTCCGGATCGGGACTCATTAGCTATGCCGGGACTCAAGGCGATCAAACCTCACAGCTCGATGACATGACAATGGCGTTGTTCGATATCGACTTACGTCCTGATTTAGTTCCCTCAACCGGGACTAAATCTGCCAAAAATAATGTATCAACTTACACCGTCGGTTTTGCAGATTCTGCAGTGCAAGGAAGTTCATTATTAGCATCAGCCGCATCGCTAAGCGGGGGCCAATCCTTTAGCGCATTAAATACCAGCCAACTGACCACAGCATTGCAACAAGCCCTTGCCAATATTGCCGCCAAAGCGAGCACAGCATCAGGCGCTACCTTCAGCACACCCAGTTTATCCACCGGGACCACTATCTATGCCCCCCAATACAGTTCAGCCAGTTGGAGTGGCGATTTAATTGCTTATCCTGTGTCGTCTACGGGTGTCGTTGGCACCCAAGCTTGGAGTGCGGCTACGTTGCTAGATGCAGTTGCAGCGACCAATCGTGTGGTCATTACCTATAATCTTGCAACCAATACCGCTATCCCATTTCGGACTTTAACCAGTTTGCCGACCACTCAACAAAATGATTTAAAAATCTCTCCTAGCGGTTCGTCCGATTCCAATGGTCAGTTGCGTTTAAATTTTTTACGCGGCGACCGTAGTTTAGAAGGAACGACGTTCCGTACCCGCGGTCACGTGCTAGGAGATATTGTTAACTCAACGCCAATTTATGTCGGTGCGCCTGAAAGCGGTTGGCCTGACACCGCTCCATTTCCAACGGCCACTGGGAGCAAATATTCCGATTTTGTGAAAACCAGTAGCGTTGCTAATCGAACGCCAGTTGTCTATGTCGGCGCGAACGATGGCATGCTCCATGGCTTTAATGCCAACACCGGCCAAGATATTTTAGATTTTATTCCTAACAATCTTTTCACCACCACCAGTGGCTTAGGGCTCCATTATTTAACGGATCCCGCTTATCAACATCGTTTTTACGTTGATGGATCGCCTACGGTTCAAGATGCTTATTTTTCAGCGCGCAGTGGAGCGACCCAATGGCGCACGGTGTTAGTGGGTGGCGAGAACGGTGGCGGTCGTGGTTATTACGCACTCGATGTAACCAATCCGTCGAATTTCTCAGAGGCTAATGCCAATAATATTTTCATGTGGGAATTTAATAGCGGCGTTACCGCAGATTTGGGTTACACCTATGGTCGCCCCATTATCGGCTTAATGAATAATGGTCAATGGGCGGCGATTTTTGGTAATGGCTACAATAATACCGGCACCGGCTCCGCAAAATTATTTATTGTATTTTTAGGTGGCGGTATTGATGGCGCCTGGACTGCGGGTACGGACTATATTACCATCGACACCAAAGTGGGGACCCTCTCAAATTTAAACGGATTGTCTGCACCGACGGCCGTTGATCTGGATGGCAATAAGACCATTGATAGAATCTACGCCGGTGATGTTCAAGGTAACATGTGGGCATTCGATTTAACTGCGTCCTCGCCCTCAAGTTGGAAAGTGGCTTATGGTACTACCACCACTCCTGCGCCTTTATTTGCTGCGGGAACAACACAGCCAATTACGGCAGCGCCGACGGTCATTCAAAACCCTGCGGTGGGAAGTGGTACCACCAATCAACCTGATCTACTTGTTCTTTTTGGTACGGGGCAATACCTGACTTCCGCCGATCAAACGACCACCTCAACGCAATCGTTCTATGGGGTATGGGATGCTGCGAAGGGCTCATTAACCCCCAGCAATCTGGTTGCGCAAACATTTAGTTTAACCTCTGGTAACCGGATTATGACCAATAATTCAGTGGGCTATAGCAATACGGGCACGGGTAAGACTTATGGCTGGTTGATTAACTTAACCGCGGGAGAGCGGGTGCTGACTTCTGCCGTGGTGCGATCCGTGTTATTGCAACCGCAAATCAGTACCGGTGCTAAAGAAACACTCGTATTTTTCGATACCATGATCCCCAATGTCAGTACCCCTTGCGCGTATGGCGGCAGTGGATTTCTGATGGGTGTTTCCGCAACAACCGGCGGCCAACCAACCCAACCGATTTTTGATGTGAATAATGATAACCAGGTGACGACGGCCGATAACATCAGCAGTCTCGTTGTCAGTGGTATCCCCTTTACCCAAGGCGTACCCATGGGCTCAGCACTACGCGGCGATTACTTGTTTACACCGGCCAGCGATAGTAGTTTGACGGCGACTAAGATCGTGAGCGATACGACTTTATTGGGACGGATCTCATGGCGGGAGATTATGTCGGGGCAGAATTGATTACGATGATTTTGCGGTCGAACATGGGTGTTTTTTGATGGTTTGTTTGCTAAAATTCGTGAGCCTGCTGTATCAGCGGGGTTGATTATCTGCTCATTGTTTATTACAATCCTCTGCTACCATAATAATAATAAAATAAGGTAATACTCTAACATGACCCGATCTCTCCACCAATTAGTATCAGATGATTTGCTAACCCTTGATAATAATACTGATTTTATTCCCTCCTCCCAAGTCAGTAATCTCATTATTAAAGCCTTCATAAATAGCCCAGAAGGTGCGCTGCCACCTTGCCAGCGAATCAAATTATCCGGCTTGCCCAGTGATTCAGAGCTAATTTTCAGCCCTATCCAGGCCCTAGCAGAAAAAAGCCAAAAAACCCTAGGGGTTCACCAGCTACGATTATTTTTAGAAAAAGGTTCTCGCTCATTAAGTTCCCTCCATTATTTTGCCGGTTATGTTGAAGCCGAGATGGGAAAGGTAAAGGTATTAATAATCGATCAATCTATTGGTTATGATACCCTGCAAGCAGCCAGGGACAGATTAACCGATGGTGAATTAGATTTAGATTACTACGTGGCAGGGGGCGTGACTTTGCAAAAAGACTATACTAATTGTCTTTTCTTTACTTTGTCCTCTTTAAATGAAGTACCGCATATTCCCAATTTATTTGCAGATCTTGAGCAATGTACACTGGATGTAGATAACAAAGAAAATGCCAGTGAAAATGATATAATAAGCCATAATTCATCGTCTGAAAATAATAAACAGGAAAACTTACCCTCGCCTGCGTATAGAAAAATCCATTGGCTGGATATGCCCCCGCAATTGGTCTGGAATGGGCAAAGCTTCAGTTTTATTTTAGGCTATATAGACCATCTTAAACAGAAACATGCACCTAATTGCCCTGACCACATTCCTGTACTGGCGCAGCCATTAAGGCATGGGTCACTGAACTTTGCTCAGCATATAGCGGAAGGTATTTCACTTAAAGGTGATAAAGTGCTGGTGGATTGTATTCGACGTCTTGTAGTCAGCTACTATGCTTCACTCGGCTTTAATACTCAGGAAAATATAGAAGATGTAGATGATCTCATTGATATTATTTATCAAAAAGATATGAGTAAGATTAACACCATTATGCATCAGCTTGTAAAAGTTGAAGAATATACGAATCATGATCTTTTTGAGCTTTTTTATCTTCAACCCGAAAAATATGAGAAAGCGTTAGAAAATGCTACTTTTTATAAGTTGTGTTCTGATGAACGTGTTCACCATCTATTACACAGGGTTCCTGGATTAGCAGCCGAATTAATGTCGGTTTGCAATGCGCTGGGTGCCTTAAATAAGCACGCGCTTAATACTATAATCAAAAATCTTATCATTGTTCCCGTTTTGATTAATCTATTGGACGAGGGGACTATTACTCCCGATCCAACGATTGTTAAACAAATTTTGATGCATAATTTGGGGAAAGCGCTCTTAACAACGCCTGTTATTCTTGAGCTAATGAGAGCTCGTTGTTTAGGAATAGAATCGGCTTTAAATGTAATTCCCATAAAAATTAAAGAGGACGTCTTAACTCGGTGTGGGACTTTGGATGAAAAACTCGCTTACGTTGAGAGTCGAGCAGTTAGCCCCAATCATCCTAAACATAAACGTAAAATATCGGCGGACTTAGGTGCTTCGTTAAAAGAGGTTCTTAATCCTACTGTCCTGACCGTCAGCAGTATTTCAAATTTCAGTCCGGAAAAAGTAGAAAGTGGCGTATTCGTTTCTCAGGGATTGGGATGTTTTTCTTGAGGAATAAGTAGATTGCTTCCCTGAATTCTCGCCTTATCCTCACCGAGGGTAAGGCGGAATGTTAGCTACGTTGAAAATGCTCGCCAATAATCTGGGCCACACAACACGTCAATTTCTTCCCCATCGGAATATGCAAAAACTCATTTGGTCCATGGGCATTAGAGTGCGGACCTAACACTCCCGTAATCACAAATTGTGCGTTCGGAAATTGTTGGCCCAGCATTCCCATGAAGGGAATTGAACCACCTTCACCCATGCTAACCGGTGGTTTACCAAAGACATTCATTGATGCCTTCTCGCACGCTGTTGCTAACCAGGGAGCCGTTGCGGGTGCATCCCAACCTTGAGCGGCTTGTTCAACGGTCAAGGTGACGCGGGCACCGTAGGGGGGATCCTGTTCTAGCGCCTTTTGTAACACCGTGCCGGCGTGCGCCGGATCACACGTGGGCGCTAATCGCAGCGAAAGTTTTGCCGTGGTCGAAGCGCGCAACACATTCCCCGCATTTTCCAGCGAGGGTATTCCCCCCATACCGGTAACGCACAGAGCAGGGCGCCAGGTTCGATTCAATATCAATTGTTGTGGGTCATGACTCACCGCTTCAAGTTGAGGCGATATGCGCGGGAATGCATTGACAATGTCAGCACCGAGCACATCGGCTGCAAGCTGAGCCTGTGACACTCGATAGGCAGGAATGTCAACGGATAATTCCGGCAATAAAATTGCGCCGGTGTTTTCATCTTCGATGCGGCTTAATAACTGACGTAAGATGCGAAAGCTGCAGGGGATAATGCCCGTGCCATAACCAGAATGTACGCCCTCTGTTAATACTTCCACGTTTAACTCGGCATTAATCACTCCGCGCAATGAAGTCGTACACCAGAGTTGATCGTAGTTCCCACATCCCGAATCCAGACAAATGATCAATTCCGGTGTTTTGATCCGATCTTTTAAATGCTCCATGTAAAACGGTAAATCGTAACTCCCACTCTCTTCACACGCTTCAATTAAAATAAGGCAGCGACTGTGGGGAATGCCTTGTTGCTGTAACGCCTCAATCGCACACAAACTGGCAAATGCAGAATATCCATCATCAGCCCCGCCGCGACCATACAGTTTGTCGCCTTTTAACACGCCTTGCCACGGCGACAAGTCGGGATCCCAGCCCGTCATTTCTGGTTGCTTATCTAAGTGGCCATACAATAAGACGGTAGCATCATTTTGCCCAGGAATTTCAATAAACAGCAGCGGGGTTCGTCCTGGCAAGCGGACGACTTCTAACTGCAGGCCTCGAATAGTTTGCTGTCGACACCAATCGGCAATGAGCGAGACTGCCTGCTCCATGTACCCGTTGGCTTCCCACGCTGAATCAAATGCCGGTGATTTATTAGGGATAAGCAGGTATTGCATTAAGGTGGGGATAATCGATTGTTCCCAGCGCTGGTTGATGAATTGCTGTAGCTGATTTGACATAGATAAATCCTTTTAACGGTGAGATTTCAAAAAATAATAGCATACATTACCCCACATTTATTAACACTTTCTTAACCGATCGTGGTTTTGAAAAAATTTAACAATATTTCTTGCAAAAACCTGGGTAAAAATAAATCTTTTTCTAGGTTGGATTATACTTCCATTTAAGGGAGCTTGAGAAACTCGTTGCACGGATAGAAAAAAATTAAAAAAGTGGGGCCCTATTATGCGTCATCATTACACTGAACACTTAATACGTCGTTACGGTCACCCTGAAGATGAAGGATATATCGAAGAAGATTTGGATGTTGAAGGGCTACTGGGCGATATTGAAAATAGAAATCCTGAAAAACACCATAGCCGTTTTACCCGAAAATCCATTGAAGATTACCTCGAGCAAAAACGTATAAAAGAGTTGAATCGGGATCCGTTTGAGGATGAGTATTTGAATGATTAAGGGAGCGTTAACAAAAAAAACATTACAGCTCTTGCTAGAAGCACATATCTTTTTAGAGTGGGGAGAGGGCTTTGAATCGCTCTAAAAAAAGCACTGTCATCCTGAACTGATGTATCCCCACGAATGTTAAGTATGATTTGCT
>Ga0207103_10326_pt1 | contig 11878 bp, 8 predicted proteins | sample Alteio_BWMinHeat_81_FD_153546 | JGI IMG/M metagenome (GOLD analysis project Ga0207103, IMG submission 153546) | Enriched cells from forest soil in Barre Woods Harvard Forest LTER site, Petersham, Massachusetts, United States -... | ecosystem: Environmental > Terrestrial > Soil > Temperate forest >...
CATCCATAAACAATGCGCCGCGCAGCACCGATCCGAAAAAATCGTTCACGAGCTTATAACGATATTCCAGGTTCGACACCACGCGTATTTCGCCAAACTGGTCCAGGTATTTTAAACGGGTGCGCAGATCGTCTCCTTGTGTGGGAGCCGATTTGGGTCCGGCCGGGCCGTAAAACAGGGCCCTGCTAAACTGGCCGGGGCCCAATGTCCGCGGAAGCCATGCCCGCATATCATTGGCGCCGCCTGCATAAAAGTTTTTTTCAAATACCAGGCCGCCGATGTAGGTGGTGTCTTTAAACTTTAGCTGGTGACTGTTGCCGTACGGCACACCAATTCCCGGGTTGATCCTGAATACCAGTTGCCGCTCGCCACCCAAACTGTGGTATACCCGGAAATCGGCATCAACCTTGGCATACTGGGCAAATGGGTGGCCGAAAATGGTACGGCTGCCTAAATTATCCTCCGGCGTTTTTAAAATGTTGGTCAATATGGCCATCGTATTTCCGCCCACATCCAGGCTGCCGCGTAAATAAACAAAATCGCCGTAACTGTTAAGCTTATTGGCGTTAAACTGGTAGGTATACTGGCTGGCGGTAACATACACGGTACGGCCAATCAGGTAACTATAGGCAAAAAGATTTTTAGAAGCCAGTTCCGCCTGGGCGATGGGATTGATCACTCCTCGCGAAAATTCGATGTCAATTGGCGTAACGGTATGTGTTTTTTGGGCCGTTTCCGCAAAGTCATAGGTGATGTTATTGATAAAACTGGTACGCTGCACCAAACCCTGTTCATAAAACAGCTGATAGTTGGTAGAGAAAGTAGTATGCGGCACGCCATACTTGCCCAATATCGGAAAATGCCAGGGAGAAATGATCCTTGGATAGATTAGGTTGGCGCCCACGGTCAGGTCCTGGTTTTGAATACCACTCTGGCTGTTCTGGCTGCCGCCGCGGTTAAATAATACGCTCCAGTTAAGTTTTATCTGCAATATGGCGGCGTTCTTAAAAACATCCCTATCAGTAAAAATATTACCCAGGTTGTAGCCAAACTGGCCTGAGTTAAACAAAAACTCTGCTTCTACACGGTCCGACATTTGCTTCAGGGGTATGATGTCGATTTCAAATTTAAAGACCCGCAATTCGATGGTTCGGAGCAGTGGGTACTGATCAACCATTTTGACGAATTGTTTTATAACGGGCCGTTCAAACGGGCCTACCAGTTCAACAACAGCGGCGATACCTACAATTTTATGCAGTTGAACTTTGGGATAGGGATGCCGTTTTGAGTCCGGAAGTCCGAAAGACGGAAAGTCCGAAAAGTTGGCAAAGTCTGTAAAGGCATTTCGATCGGATGATTCGCCACCTGCATCCCGATCTTTTTTCTTTCCTTACTTCCGGACTTTCCGACTCCTATTATTATTTGTTTTTCTTATTTTTGCAGAATGGAAAGTAAGGCTATGCTCCCGCTGTGCGAAACCAATTCGCTTGAGTTGAAGCTTAAAGGCTTTAAGGTTTACGAAATAGAAACGGCGGTCCGGCCGTCCCCCTCGTATACGAGGCGCGACTTTTACAAGATATGCCTGCTTATCGGTGACTCGATCATACATTATGCGGACAGAAGCGTCGTATTGGAGGGTTCATCATTGTTTTTTGCCAACCCCAGGGTGCCGTATTCAGTAGAGCATATTTCCGCAACCCAAACCGGGTATTCGTGCCTTTTTACCGAAGATTTTTTTAAAGCAAGTGAACGCCCGGAGAGCCTGCTTGAATCGCCTTTATTTAAGATCGGGAGCGACCTGGTCTTTTCTTTGGATGATCAGCAAACCGCATTGATCAGCGCCATCTTTGAAAAAATGCTTGCCGAACAAAGCACCGATTATATTTATAAGAACGACCTGATCCGCAGCTATATCAGCCTGGTCACCCACGAAGCATTAAAAATGCAGCCTACGAAAAACTACTTCAGGCATAAAAATGCTTCCGCGCGCATTACATCCCTTTTTCTTGAGCTCCTGGAACGGCAGTTCCCGATAGAAAGCTCCGAACGGCCGTTAAAATTAAAAACCGCCCAGGATTTTGCGCAAAGCCTGTCTGTTCACGTTAATCACCTGAACCGGGCGATAAAAGAGATTACCGGGAAACCCACTACCGCTCATATCGCCGATCGGATTATCAGCGAAGCAAAAGCCCTGCTGCAACATACCGACTGGAGCGTTGGCGAGATTGCGTACGCCCTTGGGTTTGAATATCCCACCTATTTCAATAATTACTTTAAAAGACTAACCGGCACTATCCCCAAAGCCCAAAGATTGGCAACTGTTTGATTTTATTAATTTTTTGTTTGATTATCATTAACGCACGCCGTAGCGTGGTTTTATCTTTGCCTAAACTTTAGCAGACAACCGACGTTGAGCTAATTAAGGTATAAAGCAAATGGAAATTAAACGAATAGGTACACAGCCTTCAGGAAAGGGCCCGGCCGAGTATTTCACTGGGACAGTACGCATCGATCCGCTTAACAGTCCGCCGGAGCCGGCCCGTGTGGCTATGGTGTTGGTAACCTTTGAGCCGGGCGCCCGTACCGCCTGGCATACCCATCCGTTTGGGCAAACTTTGATTGTTACAGCGGGTGCCGGCTGGGTGCAGCGAAAAGGCGGCCCGAGAGAAGGTATCCATCCCGGAGATGTGGTGTATTTCGAACCCAACGAAAAACACTGGCACGGCGCTACCGTAACTACAGCCATGAGCCATATTGCAGTACAGGAAAAACTGAACGGATCGCCGGTTGACTGGATGGAACATGTGACCGACGAAGAATATTCGGCCTTAGATAAATAAGAAAACACATTATGCAAAAACGAAAATTAGGAAATAGCGGCCTGGAAGTATCGGCAATGGGGCTTGGCTGCATGGGTTTAAGCTTTGGCTACGGCCCGGCTACCGATACACAGGACGGGATAAAACTTTTACGCGCGGCTTTTGAACGCGGCATCACTTTTTTTGACAGCGCTGAGGCTTACGGACCGTTTAAAAATGAAGAACTGCTTGGCGAAGCGCTGGCGCCGTTCCGCGATGAGATAGTAATTGCCACCAAGTTTGGTTTTGAGGGTGGTGTGCCGGCAAATGGTTTGAACAGCCAGCCGGAAAATATCCGCAATGTTGCCGAAGCGTCCCTAAAGCGACTGAAGACTGACCGCATCGACTTGTTTTACCAGCACCGCGTAGATCCGAAGGTGCCGATGGAAGACGTAGCCGGAGCGGTGAAAGACCTGATTCAGGAGGGAAAAGTAAAACACTTTGGTATGTCGGAAGCCGGGGTACAGTCTATCCGCAAAGCGCACGCCGTACAGCCGGTTGCCGCCTTGCAAAGTGAGTATTCGCTGTGGTGGAGAGAGCCCGAGGCTGAGATCATCCCGGCGCTGGAAGAGCTTGGCATCGGCTTTGTGCCATTCAGCCCGCTGGGTAAAGGTTTTTTAACCGGCGCCATCAACGAAAATACGGAATTTGACAAAACCGATTTCCGCAATATAGTTCCACGGTTTTCGCCTGAGGCACGCAAAGCCAACCAGGCAATGGTAGACCTGATGAACTCCATTGCCGCGCAAAAAAATTCAACACCCGCACAGATAGCGTTAGCCTGGCTGCTGGCACAAAAACCGTGGATAGTTCCCATTCCGGGTACTACCAAATTACACCGCCTGGAAGAGAACCTTGGCGCGACCGGCGTTGAGCTGAGTAAGGATGACCTTGCCGCTATTGAAAGCGCGGCAGCGGAAATCACCGTCCAGGGCGAGCGGTATCCTGCACACTTGAAGGCGCTGGTGAGCAAATAGATAGAGGCGTTGAAAATTAAGCGAAACATGACCGACCTGCCGGGACATAGTTTAAGTTAGCTATTCATTCAGTGACCGGTATCAATTAACACCGTATGCAGGTAGCGTGAAATAAAAGCAGGTGCCGCTTTCCGGTTCGATATCTTCCACACCGATTAGCCCGCCATGCCTGATAATAATTTCAGCGCTTAAAAATAACCCGATGCCAAAACCGGGTATGTTTTTTGGTGTGGTGGTTGCCCGGTAAAACTTTTTAAATACTTTATGATGTTCGCTTTTTGCCAAACCGATGCCGTAATCTTTTACCAGCACCTTAACCGCGCTGTTGTGTGTACCGATAGATATCTCTACAACTTTGCGCTCGGGCGAGTATTTAACGGCATTGTTAACCAGGTTGGTTAAAACCTGCCCGATGCGGTACCTGTCGGCAAATACCAGGCTATCTATGTTGGTAGTAGATACCTGTATTTTGTAATCAGGATTGATCAGCATGGCATTGCCGGCAATTTCTTCGCCCAGCGCACTCAAATCAAAATAATCCTTTGCCAGGCGAATTTGATTGGAATACAGGTTGACCGGGTCGGCCATCTCATTTAATAACCGGTTGATCCGCTCAACCGATCCAAGCGCCCTTTTTGCAACCTGGGCTATCTTCTCATTTCCGGTTGCCGCAATAAAGCGGTCCAAAAGCTGCAGATAGCCTTTAATGGCCGAAAGAGGGGTTTTAAGTTCATGTGTGGTTACATTAAAAAGCTCATCCCTTAAAAGTTCCAGGTCTTTCTTCTCGGTAATATCAACCATAGTACCTATTATCCGGCTGGGGGCCTCAGCCTCAAACAGAACGGTGCCGTTTGCATCTATCCAATGAATACTTTGATCGGCATGCCTTACCCGGTACTGTAAGCTGTAAATACCATCTGTTGATTGTATGGCTTTTATGATGGCCTCGGGCATTAAAAACCTGTCTTCGGGCAAAATGCATTCTAATAGCCTGTCGTAATCCAATATATCGTTTACCCGGATACCTATATTCGTTTTACATTTTGAGGTGCAGTTTAGCGCATAGTTCGCCAGGTCAAGTTCCCAAAAGCCTAATTGAACCTGGTTAAGGGCGATATCAAAATGCTCCTGCGTTACTTCGAAAGTTTGTTCTTTATAAGGGAAAGTTGACGACATAAGGGTCGGAAATTAAATAGTGGGTTAAGCGAACAATATAAGCAACAGTTTATGTACCGGGTGTCATTTGTTTGGTGCGATGTATCCTGTCATCAGTTAAGCGTTAGCTGGTTTAAAGGTAAGTAAAAGCAAAAGCTGCTGCCTTTGCCCGGCTGGCTTTCAATGGTAAACCTGCCCTCGTGCCGTTTGATGATCTCGGATGCAATGTATAGTCCCAGGCCAACCCCCTGGTAAACCATAGCGGTTTTGCTTACGCGGTAAAAACGCTGAAATAATTGATCGATATCCCCGCTGGCAATACCTATTCCAAAATCCTGCACGATAACCAAAATGTTGCCGGCTTCTACCTTCGCCTTTACAAGTATCTTGCTTGTATCAGGGGAATATTTTATAGCGTTATTCAGTAAGTTGATCAAAACCTGTTCGATACGAAACTGATCGCCGGAGTAGCGCACATCAACCGTGTTTTCCAGCAATATCTCATGCCTTTTTGTGATCTGCTGCACATTTGAAATACTATTGACCAAGGCATCTGAAAAATCGAATTCAGCAATATTCAGATCTATTTGTCCAGAGTTGATCTTGGTAACATCTAACAGGTCGGCTATCAGTCTTTCCAGGCGTTTAATGCTATGGTTTGCATTTAAAATAAAGGGATATATTTTGTCGGTTTTGTTTACTGATCGCTCAAGCAGCTGGTTAACTGCTTTTATATTGGTTAAAGGTGTCTTAAATTCATGACTTACCACATTAAAAAACTCATCTTTTTTTGCCTCTGCGATAGCGCGTCTTTCTTTGTACTGCTTTTGTACCAACAGCTCTCGTTTAGCTATTATGAGCTCCGCGGCGCGCTTGCCTCTTTGTTCGTCCTGGTATCCCAGCTCTTTAAGCGTGATGATCAACTCCGCCGCGCGCTTTTCTTTTTCTTCATCCTGGAAATCAAGTTCAATGTTTGCAATGATTAACTCCGCTGCGCGCTTCCCTTTTTCCTTGTTTTGAAACACCAGCTCTTTGTTGGCGATTATTAACTCCGTCGCGCGTTTTTCCTTTTCCTGGTTTTGAAAGATCAACTCAGTGTTTGCGACGATCAATTCCGCCGCACGTTTTTCTTTTTCCTTGTTTTGAAAGATCAGCTCGGTATTAGCGATAATTAATTCTGCCGCGCGTTTTTCCCTTTCCTGGTTTTGAAAAGCCAATTCGCTGTTTGCTATTATCAGTTCGGCGGCCCGTTCCTCTTTCTCCCGGTTTTGCGAACTCAGCCGGGCATAAGCGATGACCAGTTCGGCCGCGCGTTTTTCCTTTTCTTCATTTTGAAAGACCAGTTCGATATTGGCAACCAGTAATTCGGCAGCGAGTTTTCCTTTTTCTTCATTTTGAAAGTCCAGTTCCTTATTGGCGATCATCAATTCTTTGGCACGTTTCAGTTTTTCTTCATTTTGAAAATCCAGCTCAATGTTGGCAATAATTAACTCTGCGGCACGCTGTCCTTTTTCTTTATTTTGAGCGTCGAGTTCGATATTGGCTATGGTTAAAGCTTTGGCAAGCTTTACTTTTTCGTCATTTTGCAAAAGTAATTCGGCATTTGCGTCGTTTAACGCAATGGTAAGTTTATCGTTTTCCCGGTTACATATAACCAGGTCGCGGTTAGCAATGATTAGTTGCGCTGACAGATCTTGTGTGTCCATAATGCGGCTTGACAATTGTCATTTTAAATGACGATATCATAGCCGTCCGAACGGTTTGATATATACAATAGTGGTAAGCTGATTTTGAGTTGCTAGCTTAAAAAAACCGGATCAATACAATAGTACGTATAAAACTATATTTTCTTTGATAGATTCACATGAATTTATCCACTTCGTACATCGTATACCAGATTAACCCCAAATTAATAAAATTGTTTTTGTAAACGGGCGGCAGAAACTTGTGTGGCAGGTACGGCCGTTTTTGCAATAGTGCAGACGTAGTGTACAAGCATGGGCGCCCGACCTGGAAACTTTGGATAGCGGGGTATATTGAAAAAATGACCGGGCGATAAATAAACAAAGCCTGTTCATAAACTACATACTCATTTTATCGCCGCCATTTTTAAAAAGCGCCTCGCTGTTTAAGAGGTATGCGCCATTGCTCACTACAACATCACCAGGATTTAACCCCGAAAGTACAGGTATATAGTTTTGGTTACCCGCGGCTGTGGTTATCATTTTGGATGAAAAGCTGCCGTCACTGTTTTTAAGCCAAACCCTGCTGCCTTTCGCGTCTGTTAAAATGGCTGACGCAGGGACCGCCAATGAATGACTGTTACCGATACCGACAGAAATGTACGCCAGCATGCCAGGTTTGATATTTCGCTGCTGGTTTGCAATGCTTACCCTTATCAGATCTACTTTCGAAGCATCCGATAGTTCCGGGTTTACAAATTCTACTCTACCGTTGATCAACTGCCCGCCAAGGTCGGGGAAAGTTACTGTTACTTTGTCATTTTCCTTGTAGTCTCCGGTTTCATTAGCATATAGCTGCGCCTCTACCCAAAGGGTGTTTAAGGCTTGTGTTTTCAGGATGGGCATTCCTTCGGTTACATAGTCACCTTCATGAACGGCAATTTCAGTCACGGTACCGCTGATTTCGCTAAATGTAGTTGTCGTTGCCGATACTTTGCCCGAGGCAGCTAAGTTCCTGATTTGTGCGGCTGACAGTCCCCAAAGCCGCAGCTTGTTTTCGGCGGTGCTCACCAGTTGCCTGTAATCCACGTCCGGGTTATGCAGCATTTTTTGCTGTTGTATCGCCAATAAATATTCCTTTTCGGCCTCCTGCAAATCGTCGCTGTAAAGGGCATAAACCGGCTGGCCGACTGCTATTTTTTCGCCGTTTGTTCGTACAAATAATTGCTGTATCCGCCCGGATATCCTTGCGCTTAGTTCTTCCGTTTTATTCTCATCCATAGTTACCGTTCCGGTCAAGGTTTTTTCAACACCTGTATTTTGTTCTCTAACCGTATCAGTTTGTATGGCTCCCAGCTGCAGCTGCGTTGCAGTTAAGGTGATTTTGTCAGACATCGGGCTGTTGTCGCCGCCGGTCAGTTCCACTCTGATCAGTTTCATGCCGCAAATGGGGCAGTTGCCCGGTTTTTCCTCATGCACCTGCGGGTGCATCGAACAGGTGTAATAGCCTTTGCTTTGTGCTTTGGCTATGGCCTGCTGATGTGGTTTTGATTTACAGGCAGTGAACAGTACCGCTATCAGCACGATATAACCTGCATATTTTAAAATGTTTCTATTCATTTCCTTGTGTTTTGATAAAACTTTCACTGTCTGTTAAATATTGGGCGTTGGATGCCAGGCTATCGGTAGCCGATAAGCCATTGGTGACCTGGACGTTGTTCCCTTTAGCCATACCGGTACTAACCCGGTGCGCCTCGTAAGCACCATCCTTTTTCAGCCAAACGATCTTTGCCCGCCCAAGGTCAATTAATGCCGTCCTGGGTATCCATAAGCCGCCTGCCAGCCCGGTTTGTATTTGTGCGTTGACCAGGCTGTTTACCTTCAGTGCGTGATCCATATTGTCGACATAAACCCGGATGCTGGTCGACTTATCGCCATTCTCCAAAACAGGTTCGATAAAATTCACCCGGCCATAAATGATCTTCCCCGGTAAATCGGGGAATGTTATGGTAACCGGCTGGTTTAATTTTACCGCGGAAACCGCTTGCGGGGCAATCTTAATAATGGCCCATAACATGTGCGGGTTAACTACATTAAACAGTGTTTGGCCTTTTTCGACATACATTCCTTCTTTAATGGAGAGCGGCAGGTTATTCGCCAGATCGGAGGGGGGCTGTTCATTGGATGCGCCTGCCATCTGGCTATGCGGCATATCGTGAACGTGACCGTCATAGGCGCTATACACCGGCAGGCTATAAAAGGTTTTGCCTGTTTTAACTACCTGTTCAACTTGCGGGGGGGTCATACCCAACAATGATAGTTTCTGTTTAGCCGAACTGATCAAAGCAGTTTCGGCTGGTGAATTTCTAACCAGGAACACGAGGTCCTGCTGCGCACTAACCAGGTCAGCGCTATAGATATCAAAGATTCGCTGGCCGGAATGAATTTCCTGGAATGCGTATTTGATGTATAATTTCTCAATCCGGCCCGAAAACCGCGAGGCGATATTATTAAACGTCCGCGCGTCAAAATCAAGGTATCCTTCGGCGGAAATTGTTGTGGCTACTGATTGTTGTTTGGGTGTGACAGCGGCAACGGTTGAGATAACCGACGAGTTTACAGGCCGTAACACCGTATTTAAGCTGATGCCGGCGCCCTCACTGGCCTGGCCTGATTTTTTTACCAGTGTCATGCCGCAAATCGGGCAGCTGCCGGGGTGATCTTCCAATATTTGAGGGTGCATCGGGCAGGTGTATTTTATATCACTCTTCGCCTGTGCAATCGTTTGCTGCTTTTGCTGGTCAGAGCAAGCAGTTAACAGCGCCGTGCTTAGCAGGATGCTGCTCAATATCAATTTAATTGCTTTCATTTTCTCTTTCATAAGCTACCTGTAATGCTAAAATTTGCTGTAACCGGTCAAGCGCTTCCATCCGCGCCGTTTGCAGGTCTTTTACCCCATTTAATACGGAGGGCAGGTCGCCGGTATTCTGATCGTACGCCAGCAATGCCGTTTTATAACTGTTTTGCAACGCCGGAATAATATTTTGATCATAGTTTTTGAGCTCCCTTTTTTTGCTGGCCATATCAGCCCTCAATCCGGTGAGCTGCCCTTCGGCCTGGTTGAGTATGTCCATTTTCTTTTGTTGTAATTCCTCTGTTTCATATCGAATGCCTTTCAGATTTGCCTTATATTCTTTGGATGCCCATGGAACAATGGGTATGGTGATAGAAGCCATCAGGATATATTGGTTGGGATAACCGCCATAGCTAAACATGTGCGCAGCCTGAACGCCAAAATCGGGTTTGCGTTTGCTGTATTCCATTTGCGCGTTTAACTGCTGTAATTCTATGTTCCGGCTGATACCATTAATATCGCTGCGGGCGCCGGCGAGGCTGGCCGTGTCGGTTATCGCCGTTTCGTAATCCTTAAAAACGATATTGGTGTCAACCATAAATGCTATTTGCTTATCCCTGTTCATCAGCGTATTCAGCATGATGTTCTTTTGGCTGATCTCGTTGTTCAGCTGTTCACGGGTATTATCCAGCTCATATAGTTCCGCTTTGGCCTTATAAATGTTAGCCAGCTTTTCCTTACCGTAGGTTAAGCGGATATTCGCATCTTTCAGCATGTATTCCAGCAGGTCCTGCGTGTTTTGCAACAGGGCCAGTTTCTTTTCCAATACTACCCGCTCAAAATAGTATTGCTTTGCCTGGGCGATCAATTGATTTTTAAGATAGTTTTTATCTTCCGCGGTTACTTTCGATAATCCTTTCATGTAGTTTTCCTTCGCCCGAAGTTTTGCCGGATTAATAAACATTTGCTCCCCGCTGATCATAAATGAACCGGCATTTGGCGATAGCAGGTAAGGTGTTTGGTATTGACCGGCGCTGATCTTTGGCGCATCCAGGTTTTTTGCTCCTGCTGCGTAGGCATCCTGTGCACTCATCCGGGCATCATAAGCCTGTAAAGCGGGGTTGGCCGAAACCCGCGCCAAAACGCTGTCTAAAGGCAGCCGTTGTGCTTTCGCGGTGAAGCCCGCCAGGCATAGGGCCAGGGTGTATATAATTTGGTGTTTCGTTTTCATTTCGTTATTCCTTTACATCCAATACATCCAGCTTGCCATATTTTTTTAGCTCATACTCCTTCACCATTAAGAAAATCAATGGCGTAACCAATAAAATATGCGTGGAAGAAGTTAATACCCCGCCGATCATGGGCAGGACAATGGGCAGCATCACATCGCTGCCCGTCCCGGTAGCCCATAGCACGGGCACTAAACCGAACAGGGCGACACACACCGTCATTAATTTTGGCCGCAGGCGTTTTACCGCGCCGTTCATTACATAAATGCGCAGGTCTTCTTTCGAAATATTTTCCCGCGAATTACCTTTTAAGGCCACCAGTTGCTGCATGGCATCGTTCAGGTAGATCACCATTACAATACCTGTTTCTACCGCTATGCCAAACAAGGCGATGAAGCCGACAGCAACCGCAACTGACAAATGCACCCCGAAGAAATACACCATATAGGCCCCTCCGATCAAAGCGAAAGGAATAGAAATGAGGCTGAAAAATGCCTCGCGGATGGAGTGAAAAGCGAAATACAGGCAGGCAAAAATGATGATGAGCACGATGGGCAATATCAGCTTAAGTGTTCTTTCGGCCCGGATCAGGTTTTCATACTGCCCGCTCCATTCTACATAATAGCCTTTCGGCAATGTTTTAACAAGGCTATTCAGCCTGCCCTGCGCTTCTTTTACGGTGCTGCCCAAATCACGGTCGCGCACATTAAATAATACTGTTCCCCGCAGCAGCGCATTTTCCGATTGGATCATTGCCGGCCCGTCGCTGATCTTTATATCGGCCACCGACGACAAAGGAATAGGACCGTAGTTGGATGTTTGTACCAGCGTCCGTTTGATCTCTTCGAGGTTGCTGCGGTAGTCCTGCGCCAAACGCAGGTTTACGCTGAATCGCTGCCGGCCTTCAATGGTAGTGGTTAAATTCATCCCGCCTAAAGCGCTTTCAACCACTTCATTCACATCATCCACGCTAAACTGCAAATACCCGGCGTAGTGAATGGCTGGACACAGCCCATCATCAACCGTATCAACATGCTTTCGACAGGCATCCGCACCGATGTAGGCTTGAAAGTTTACGGACAGAACCTTGATACCATCAATACCTTGTCCAACCGGATGAAAA
>Ga0207103_10327_pt1 | contig 11877 bp, 11 predicted proteins | sample Alteio_BWMinHeat_81_FD_153546 | JGI IMG/M metagenome (GOLD analysis project Ga0207103, IMG submission 153546) | Enriched cells from forest soil in Barre Woods Harvard Forest LTER site, Petersham, Massachusetts, United States -... | ecosystem: Environmental > Terrestrial > Soil > Temperate forest >...
GCCGACAGTGGTGCTGGTCAGGCCGCTGCAGCCTGATGCATGGCCGGTGTGAGCATTGTCATGATGATACATCCACCAGTCCTGAGAGAAAAACCAGCAAGGCAGCGGCCACGGAAAGGGGAGAGGGAGTGGCAACGGAATCGGCCAGACGATGCCGCTGAACTTGTCGACAAGTCGCTGATCCAGCCCCGACCACGGCGGCTGGTCCGGTCCGCCGGGCACAGCCCAGGGCGGCTGGTCATCGTCGATGCGATCCGGTCGAAAGAAGAGAGCTTCTTCAGGGAGCCCGCCCGCAAGGGGTGAGAGTTTTGCGAGTTTGGCGCGAAGCTCTTCGAGGGTTGCATCTCCGGGAAGTGCCAGGGCCATCACTGCCGCACCGCGGCCGCGCTTTATCTGTGCCTCTGGAATCTGGCTGCCGCTGGCATGGACTTCGACTCGGGCCAGAGTGTTGCGCAGCTCTTCCAGCGCTGAGTTGTCAGCTTGCTGGAGCAGCTTCAGCGTTCCTTGAGTGATTGCCGCCATTTCATCAGAGGATCCCGACCCCGCATAGATCCGCTGAAGTGCCATCCCCTTCAAGATCTCCTGCAGGAGCCTGTCGCGGGGAAGGCCGAGCGGGACGTATACTCCGGGCTGGCCCACCATCGCCCAAATGAACTTGAGGCTGAGATTGATTCCCGAGTTCCAGACGGGCTGGGCTGTTCCCGACTTCGGATCAAAACGGAAAAAGCATACCGACGTCGGGTCTATTCCGACGATGTCGCCGGGGGCAAAAGGTTGGACAAGTACTGTTAGCGGAAATTGATCGGGGCCGCTTACTTCAGTCGCTCGGCCAAGATCTCCAAGGGATGCGTTGACCAGAGGACTGGCGGTCGCTTTGAGGTTGACCGCGGCTGCCTGGGCCGCAGCTTCATCGATGTGAATCACAAATGGCTGGAGCTGGTCGGGCGGTTTGCCCGAGCCAGCCGGCGTTACGCCTTTGGTTGGTTTCGGGGGAGTTTTGTCTGTCGACCCTGTCTTGGCCATGGCTCACACTCCTTTCGTCAATTACCCGTGTTCTGGCGGAGGGACTGGCCACCATGTTGAGGTGGACCCTATTGTTCGCAAGGGTGAATTGTGTCGCTTCGGTTCCGGCTGCTACTTCCGATCAGGATAAGGCGCCAGTCACGATGGGGAGACATCGATGAAACTACCGGCGCAGATCCGTTTAATCGGCCTAAATGCGACCGCTGGTTAAGCTTCTTCGGCCCGGCCCTGGAACCCGCTTATTGCTTACCGAGCTTCGTTTCCACAGGCTCTATTTGATCCCTATCTTTGAGCGGCCGACGCCCAGCCGCCGTCCAATTTCTGGCGTACTTCTATCACCGGCTGAACTTGGAGTCAATAGCAGCAACAGACTATTTAGGTAATGTGGACGGGATATTAGAAATACAGGGACTCGCAGTGCAGGTTGCGAGTCGTGAGTCTTGAGATTCTAGGTGCCAACAGATCCCTCAGTGGAGTTTCCTGATTATTTCCTCGAGTGGGGTAGAGCTATGATCGTGATGTTCGTCGACGATGTTGAGGGTATGGCCATCGATCTCCACGTATTTCAAGTCGTATGCATCGAGGATATATCTGAGTGCCTGGGGTATGCTCACATCATTAAGACTGACTGTTAGCATGCTTGTCTTTGCCGAAGCCTCGACTGTGGGGTCAAATAGAACTCTAAGATGGGCGGCGCCTGCCAGGCTCTGAAGGCCGCCAGCCAGGGTCAGCTGTTTAAAGACGACATCGTGCAGGTGAGACCCTTCGGCCTTGGTTCCGTGGATTCTCTCCGGTGTCTCTTCCGCGGTTTCATGACGTCTCTCTTGGGCCTCTTCCGTTTCCGCCTTCGCTACAAGAGAGTGGACAGACGTGTGTGTCTCGTCGCGCTGCCCCTGCTTGACGATCATAATCGCCCGCCGGTCAATCTGAATATGGCTCAGGCCATAGTCACGCAACAGGACGTCTATCGCACCCGGCGCAGAGACATGCTTCAGAGCGAGATCGATATTGGAACTGTCTGCCAACTCGAGGCTGGAGACATGATAGACGACATTGAGCTTAATGGAATGCGCCAGATAGTCAATGTCATCTCTGAGACGCCTGTTCCGGAAGGCGTAGTCCCGTGAGACCATGACGCCCGGTTCACCACTCGCCTCAATGCCGGCCGCATCTTGACCCACAGCGGTGGTACCAAAGAGTATTACTAAAATAGTAACCGCGGTCAGACAGGTGGCGATTGAGAAAGCACGCCGAGGGATTAAACCCTGTCTCATGTTAATGGCTCTCCCCGTCTGAAGATCGAGGACTGGGTACTGGTAAGCCTAGCGCGATTCAGGGACAAAGACAAATTACAAACGGACACTTGGGACCGCCTTAAGGGCGGAACTACGAACGGGTATTCATTCGGCACCTACCACAAAGGGGATGTGGATCCTACAAGATCAAAGAGCAATTGCTCGGGCGGCCTCAGAGTATCCGCCCGAGCTCTTATGTCTAAGCAATTCCTTGGAGGTCGCCTGCGCCGCCGTCAGTCTCATCATCGATGGGTGCGAAAGGTGAGTCGTCGCGAAAGAACAATCGCTGATGGCGTGGCTCCGCACCCTATTGGTGCAGCCTTTACAGGTCTTTCGGTTCGACAGATTTCGCGGCGTATTCTACCAGGAGGGGTTTGATGGAGGGATCTAGCTTAAGCCCCCGGTCGAAGTCTTTCCTGGCTTGAGCCTCTTTGCCTAGCGACAGCCTGGTCAGTCCGCGGTATGCGAAAGCGAGACCGTAATTCGGATCAGCGTCGATGGCTTTGTCGAAATCGGCCAGCGCGCCTTTCGTGTTGCCCTGCATCTTCCGGGCGTACCCGCGGCTAAAGTAAGCCAGCGCAAAATCCGGATCGATGCTGATTGCTGTGCTGTAGTCGGCGATGGCCTGTGACGCGTTTCCTTTGCGGAACCAAGCCTCGCCTCGCCCCTGGTAGGCTTCGGCAACATTCGGCTTCAGCTCGATGGCCTTGTTGTATTCTGATATCGCTTCGTCAAAATTACCCTCGCTGCAAAGCGTCCTGGCCCGGTCGCATGAGCCTTTGACAGCGCCCGGCATTTGGGCCTGGCAAACCAATGTCATAAGGGCGAGTAGTAAAGCTGCTGAGACGGTTAGTTTAGTCATCTTGATCCCTTCAACCTCTTGATCGGTCCAACCTTGTTCGGTGTGTCTGGCCAGATACGGGGGCTGTCCCTCCCCAAAGGGAACCGCACGCATCCCTCTGCGTGCGTCCGGGTGCGGCCCGCGGCAACCTTGCCGTATCTGGTCTCATTTACTCATGCGATAAAACTGGCAAGATAGCCGCATGTGTTCTCGGCCTTTTGCGGTTATTGCCTTCAAGTGTTGCAGGGGATGGTTTTAACCCTGAACTTGATGGCGGTCGCCAAATGCGATAGTATGACCCGACCTTGCAGCGCCGAGCCCTCGCGCAAGACGAGCAGCGGCGCGGCTTCCCCCCTTGGTATCAGGATGGAGTCAGGCGGATCTTGTTAAGCGATGAAGTCTGAGAACGAACTCACTCAGCTTTTGGCGCGGTGGAAGAGCGGAGAGCAGGAGGCCTTTGAGAGCCTGTTTGCCGCGGTCTACGAGGAACTGCGCAAGCTGGCCTCCGGTTATATGCGCCGGGAGCGGCCAGGCCACACACTGCAAACGACCGCGCTGGTCAACGAGGCCTATATGCGGCTGGCTCCGCAGGGGACCGCGCCCGGGGAAAGCCGGCTGCACTTTTTCGCGTTGGCGGCCAAGGTCATGCGCCAGATCCTGATCGACCATGCTCGTTCGCGCAATATGGCCAAGCGCGGGGCGGGCGCGATTAAATTGTCATTGGACGAAGCGGTCATCGTCTCGGACGAACGAGCCGCGGAACTGGTTGCGCTCGACGATGCGCTCAGCGAGCTTGCCCGCATCGATCCGCGACAGAGCCAGATTGTTGAAATGCGATTCTTCGGGGGCCTGACTGTTGACGAAGTAGCGCAGGTCCTCAACATCTCTTCAGATACCGTCAACCGGGACTGGAAGGTCGCCAAAGCCTGGCTGTACCGGAGAATTTCGAGCTGAATCACCAACCTATGAATGCTTAGAGCCGAGAGAAGGCCAAAGAATCTGGATCTCCGCAAGCGGGGCACTCTGAGGCCCGCAGACCAGGGCAAGCCTGATGAAATCGCCGGCAAGATCAAGGACTGCACCGAGTCCGCAGCGCGGCTCAGCGGGAATGGGTGTTAGCCGGCCGGGCTGTCAATCTGCTCGCTCTCGTTCCGCCCCTCGTGCTCGCCGGCCCTCCAGGCCCGGTTCTCTTCTCGAATAGTACGAAACAGAGCGTGGGTTACCGAAATGATGATCGGGCCGAGAAACAGTCCGATCAACCCGAATGCCTGTATGCCTCCAAGCAAGCCCAGGAATATCTGCAGCGTGTGAAGCTTGGCGCGGCGCCCCAGCACGATTGGCTGGACGACGGTCGCCAGCATCCCCACGACGCCCGCCCCCCAGGCAAATAAGATTATGCCCTTGGCCCAATGACCTGATGCCGCAAGTATGATCGATCCCGGTAACCATACCAGCGCGGTTCCGCCAATTGGCAATAGCGATACTACTGCCGAGAGTGCCCCCCAAAGAAACGGCGAGGGCAATCCCAGGACCCAGAATGCGAGGACCATCAGCAGCCCTTGAGCTATCGCGATGGCGATAACGCCGTACATATCCGCGATGATCGTATCAGTGACGCTGCTGAAAAGGCGTTCGACCTGCTGGTGACTGAGGGGTATCACAGCCGACACCAACCGGCGCCCCGAGTGACCATCGCGCAGCATGAAAAAGAGAATTAGGAGCGTGAGTATCCCGTGTCCAAAAACCGAAGTCACGTTGCCAAGCACGGTGGTCGCTATAGAGCCGGCCACGCCGCTGATCTGGCCAACGCGGGCCAGCACCTCTCGCTTCAGATCGAAATCCGCCGCGTGAACTTGATTGCCGATCCACCGCGACGCCGCGTCGTTAATGCGGGTGATGTATGGCGTCCAGCCGCCCTCGGCAGCGCTCCTTTCACTAAGGCCTTGAAAGGCGCCTTTTAATTCAGCAATCGTCGCCATGGTGAGCAGCATCGCCGGTACAATGACAATCAATATGACTATGACGACGGACACCAGAGCGGCAGCGCTTCGATTGTGAACAGAGCGATGTATTCTATCGTGTATAGGATGAAAGGTGACGGCAATAATCAGCGCCCATGCGATCGAGGTCAAGAAAGGGCTGGCGATCAAATAGCAGAAGTAGAGTGCAATCCCGGTGAGCGCAGTCAGAAATAATACAGTGATCCATTTCCGCGTTTGGGAATCAGCCGGTTGTGCGTCCATTCGGTCGCAATTCTCGCCTGCAACCCGCTAACAGTCAAGACCTGGATGACAGACCCGGGCAACGAACCAGTAGCTTGACAGGGTACGGGAGGCATCCGGCAGCAGGAAGGTCTGGGCCGCGAGCACTTCTGCGTACAGCGTTACATGAAGGACCGCAGCCCGCAAGCTCAACGGTTGAAGGGGAGTTCCTGAACCCAGTGGAAGCCTCGGTTTTTTAGCAGGAATTTACTTTCGTCAAACCGGACCAGCCTGGGGCTTGTTTTGTGGAAGTCGATGGCTCCCTCGATGTTCAAATGGTCGCCATCCATTGAATTGAGAGACGCGCAAGTCCAGGGGGATGGCGCGGATTTTGAACCGAGTTCCAAAGGACCCAGCCGAAAACTATAGCCAAGGGCCGCTCTCTTGGGAAGGGCTCAACGGACGGCGCTCCTCGCCCGTTAATCATGGCAGAACCGCTTATGGTAGGAAGAAAGCCTCCTGACTCTCCGACTAGTCTTCTGCTGTTGCCCAACCTCGATGCAGAAGATAAATGAGCAGGCCCGCGCCCCCGGCGATTGCCGTGATCCAAGCTTCGCGGCTGGTGCTGTTTGCCAGAAGCCAGCAGCACCCGGCGATCGACACTGTTGCTATGAAACTGCCTGCCGGTATCTTGAAAGCGGCCGCCGGTGCGCTGGGGTCGCGGCGGAGGACAGGCAGTGCCGCGCAAGTCGTGCCATAGAAGACCAGCTTTGTTAGCACGCTCATGGTAAGCAACTGGACAAAGGTGCCCGACATCGCAAACCCTAACATCACTGCCGTGGAAACCAGGATGGAGACATGCGGCGAGCGGAATCGCGTATTTACAGCGGCGAGAACTCCCGGAAGCTGCTTCTGCTCCGCCATCGCGAAGATCGCCCGTGTGGTTGCAAGCATCTGCCCGTTCAGGTTGCCTGCTATTGATACCATGGCGGCCACTGAGATTAGACTGCCGCCCATCGCGCCGATAAAGACTTCGCTGGCATCGGCGAGTGGCCGTGCCGAGCTACCCAAATCCGGCACGGTCCCTATACATACAGCCTGAATCAACACATAAAGAAGAGTAATAGTACCGATCGTTGTCAGGAGGGCGAATGGCACTGCACGCCTCGGATCGCGCGCCTCGCCAGCAGGAATCCCCAGCGATTCGAACCCGCCGAATGCAAAGGTGAGCAGCAAGACGGATCCCGACAGTCCCGAATATGTGGGTCGACTGGTGATTGCCAGGCGATGCGGATCCAGAAAGAATAGACCCAGCGCCACGAATAGCACTAGCGGGATGAGCTTGCCTACTACGAGAATGTTGCTTGCAATCGTGGTGTCCCGCACTCCGACGATGTTGATGCCGGCGAGCAAAAGGATGGCGCCGGCGATTACAATACGGCGTCCGTTCCCGGTGGTGAGAAATGGTGAGACGTAGCCAAAGTAGTCGGCGAACAGGTTCGAGTTGGCGGCAATCGCAAGCACGCCGTTCAGCCACCTCAGCCAGCCGACTTCGAACCCAACCACCGGGCCGAAGGCTTTGCGAGCGTAAAGGTAGGGACCGCCGGTCTCGGTAAACCTGCTCCCTACCTCGGCGAAGCACAACACGATCAGAATTGTGGCAACGGCGCAGATCGCGTACGCGATCAGGCTGGCTGAACCAGAGAGGCTATAGACTCTTGACGGAAGTCCAAAGATGCCCGCCCCGACTACGATATTGATGCCGAGCGCGACCAGACCCCACTTGCGAATTTCTCTGACCAGGCCCGCGGCATTTGTCTGAACCATTTTGGGTAGTCTTGTTTAGGCGGCCCCCGCCTTTTGCTCAATCATCTACCTGGCTATGGGTAGGACGGTGGCACCGCCAGCAACCATCAGGGCCAGCATCAAACTTCCCAGTGCCCACTCAATAAAACTGACCCGCAGAGTGTAGGGAGCTAGTTTGGAGAGAAGATAATAGAGAGGCAAAGGCAACAATAACACCGGTAGACCGCATGCCAACTGGATGGGCATGTAGTGACGCAGCAGTTTAGCGATCGCAAGGCCCAGGACCATTGCAGCTACCGTCGATTCAATCCAGACGGCATATCGGGCAAAGCTTGTCGGAGGTTTTGGAGGGATCCAGTACGTCGGCAATAAAACTATCGTAGCTGAAATTTTAAGCGCCAACTCTAGCGCTACTCCCAAGTATCTCCAAAGAAGGTTGTGTAACCGGCAAAAGTAGAAGACCATCGCGACAGTCTTAACCAGTGATCCGTCCACCTTTGGGTGATTGTTTTGTTCCATTTTTCCCTGCGTCGCGCCAGACACTCTGGAACGGGAATCGCGATGGTACCATAAAAGAGGGGACCTCTCATACGTCCCTTCTTCGTGCGGTCTCTAGATGAGGCAACGCGCGCGTAGTGTTTCAAGATTCTCAAGATCATGCATCGGGCCCAGGGGTGACTTGTGCGAGCTTGGGCCCGTTCCTTAAAACAGTGAGAAAAGGTGAGTTTTAAAGAGACTCACTTTATAAGGAGTGGAGGGCCGGCGAAGTTTCAGATGGCGGTTTCAAATCGCACGCAAGGATGCGTGCGGCCCCAGGGTGACTTGGGCGATTTTGGGCCCGTTTCTTAAAACAGTGAGAAAAGGTGAGTTTTAAAGAGACTCACTTGATAAGGAGTGGGGGGCCGGTGAAGTTGGTCGCCGGTTCCAAATCGCACGCAGGGATGCGTGCGGCCCCAGGAGTGACTTGGGCGATTTTGGGCCCGTTCCTTAAAAGAGTGAGAAAAGGTGAGTTTTAAAGAGACTCACTTTATAAGGAGTGGAGGGCCGGCGAAGTTTCGGATGGCGGTTTCAAATCGCACGCAGGGATGCGTGTGGCCCCAGGAGTGACTTGAGCGAGGCTGGGCGGATGCGGCCGGCCCAAAGGGGTCGAGGCTAGGTTCGACCGCTCGTTAAACATAATAAAACTTTAGTTTTCAAAGATCGCGGTTTGGTCTTTGCCCGCTGCAAATGCTCCATTGTCCAGTGGCGCCAAAGGAAGTACTGCACCGCGACCATCTCGACCATCGATAGCTCGATGGCGCCCCTTGGCTTGTATTCCTCCAGCATCCCCTCGAAGACGGCGACAAAGTGTGCCCTTTGCCATACGTCCTTCTGCCAGTCGGTCCTCTCGAACAATTCCGCGGCGTAATGCCCGCTCTTGAAATCAGCGAGCGCTTGTTCCTTTATATCCTCCCATATAAGCTGCGCATAGTCTGGGTCTGACCTAAAGATTCGATCAAGCGAATACCAACTGATATCATCGACGCTTTGTGACGCCAAGCGCTTGATATCTTCCTCTGTCGCTTCTTCGCCCAGTTCCGCGCTGGCCCTCTTGATTGCCTCCGCCATCGACAGCTTGCCTCCGTCGGCGCTCGTATAGAAAGTGACCATCCGGACATGAGACCGCCAAACCTCCCTTACCAGTGACCACTTCTCGAGCTGCCATCGACCCTCCAGCGAGTTGCTATCTAATTGACTGACCTTGGTCCAATCAGGGCCGTTCGCTTGAGTGTCGGCTATTCCCGCTCCCAGCGCAACGTCTCGCCCGCCCTCGGCTGGCGTCGACACTATCTCCATCTCACCAGTCTGGCGTTGCGGCCGTTGCTTCCAATTTGCCTTTGCATTGCTCATGACTTCAGCGCTCCCTCTACCATCGTCCGGATGTCGGCCCGGCGCTCCCGGGCTTCTACCCGCATCCGAGCCAGCATATCATCCAGCCGCCTCTGTTCAGCCCGGCGAGCACGATGCGCGGTAATGCTTGCCTGTACCTTCTGTGCTCTGCTGGCTCAATGTATCTCTTCCGTCGACGGCCATCCTTTTGCCATCGCAGATAGAAATACGGGCCGTGCAGGAAACCCCTCGCGCATCTGCAATTGGGATGTCCACACCTTACGAGGCGAGCGACGATCGAACCGACCGGGTACAGAATCTTAGGGGCCATCTCAGGAGATATGTTTTTCTGGCGCAATAGCGAGCCTCCGTCTCAAACTAGCATCTTTTTTTAGGGGAAGTCCATAACCTGGATCATGCGGCGCAACACCTCACCGCCTCCCACACCTTGGCATCAATCTCCGAGATTGCATCCTCGGGCTTCGTCAGCCCCTCGGCGATCGCCAGGCCTCTGACCTTAGACCGCATCCGATACTTCTGCATCGAGCCCAATTCGCCAACCTCTATCATAGCCAAGACCGCACCTTCGCCGAACGCCTTGAGACCGGCCACGGCTAACACCCGCTCAAGCTGTTTAACTCGCCGCACCTGGTCCCCAAGTTTCAGTCGGTGAAGCCGACCGATTGCAAAGTATTCCTCTTGCCAGCGAACGGCAATGTCGCCGTACAACCCTTCACCCCAAAGCATCGAAGCCGTCACTTCCGGTCTTCGAAGCTGGCCAGCGACTCGCCGAGTCAGCCGGTATTCGTATCTGAGCAAGTTCGGCCCCATCCCTTCCAGTACCGTCTCCCGATGCCGCCTGAAATCATTCGCCTTGTCATAGAAGCTCAAAGCACGGCTGGAATTCCGATACTCCAGGCCATTCCGGTACGGCACCCGCTCATAATGCCTGGATTCACCCAGAGCCGACAGATACCTCCCGACCGGGCTAGTCATCTCAAACGTGCAACCGAAGTCCAAACGGTTCACCTTCGCGCCGTCCATAGGCATCCCCAGGTTGTCACTCAGGTCCTCAATCGCCCTGGCAATCTGGCTTCTATCCAACCCTTGCAAGTTATTGCCGACATGAAATTTAGGCAGGCTGCCACTGACATAGACCCCCTTGGTCCTCAATTGCACATCCAGATTCTTCAGCTTGCCAGCATAGGTGACCTCACCAGAGTCATAATCCCGCCTCTCGGCGACCTTCGATAGTGCCGCCAGTATGCCACTGTGAGGCTGCCTGTCTAACCATAAAGTCACCGTGTCATACATGGCCGATATACAAAAACTGTAGATAGCGACGGGTTAACATGGCCAATCCCATATTTGGGCGGGTTCGGGTGCTACTCGTGCTTTGCACGAATTACAAGCCGATCCCTGTCCCTTCCCGCAACTTGGCATGTAGTCACTCTTGGGACAGAGAAGGGAGTCCAGAAACGGTCGTGATGCGAAGTCGGGTGGTCGCTCTGCGCGACCGTCGTGGTCAATACTAATTTCCACCTCCAGTCAATTTGAAATCCTCCAACGTGTGAGATTTGAGGTTCAGGATTGAGCATCCAAGCCCTCCTGTGATTCGTTAAGTTGTTGACTGGAATAGAAGGTAAGTGTGTAGGCGTTATGCCCAGAATCTAAATATATTGTGCGAGCCTGCGGTTGCGACTTCGAGCGCTCGCTTGGCGTGGAGTTGGCCACGCACTTCGCGAAAGTCCTCCCCGTATTGGCCAAAATCGGCCAGCAGCGCGTTCGTGTCTACTCTGAGGGGGAACAGAGGCTCATCGCTGTTGATCATATCGACGACAGCCTTAAGCGAGGCCACCGGGTGGACGTCCAGGCCGTTGACCACGGCGGCCTCCGATGCGTTCTCTTCAGGCAGCAGCAATCGCTTTATTCCGTTAGCGCGGGCGGCAACCGCGATCGGCAGAGCACCCTTAATTGGCCGCACTCGGCCATCGAGCGACAATTCGCCCACCACCAGCGTGTCGCCCAGCTCCTCCGGTTTCAGATCGCCGTTTGCCCCCAGTATCCCGAGCGCAATGGGCAGGTCAAAACTCGAGCCTTCTTTCTTGATATCGGCGGGCGCCAGGTTGACGGTCACGCGATGCAATGGAAAGAAGAAGCTGCAGTTGTTGATGGCGGCCCGGATGCGCTCCCGGCTCTCACGCACCGCTGTATCGGGCAGCCCTACCATCGTAAAGGTCGGCTGCATACCGTCGGTCGAACGGGGAGAAAGATCGACTTCGACCTCGACGTTGTAAGCGTCGATTCCGAATACCGCGGCGCTCAACACTTTGAAGAGCATCCAAATCCTCCGGTACAGATTAGCGACCAACAGCGATGGACCGGCCGTCACTATGGCATCATAGGGACGGACGCCGCCAGCAATAATAGACTGAGGCGCCGCCAGTTACAAATTTACAGCGAGCTTTTCGTTTCCAACGGCTCTCTCCCACCCTGGCACAAAATGGTATCTTGTGCTTCAGCCCCGTAGAGGCTGATGGCAGGCCCGTAGGGGCTGATGGCTGGCCGAAAGCCTGCAATGAAATAGCCGGGGGTAAGCGTACTCGCGCCACCCCCGGTTACGGATTGCGCAACGAGCCGACCCTAAAAGGGTCGAATGTCTCCGCCGGTGAGCGCTCGGACACCGGAAGCGAAATCATTGCTAAGCTAATGCGTCTCAACCTTTAAGACGAGTCCCGAATCCGAGCTGAAAACTGAAAACTCAAAACTGCAAACTATTCTCACCTTTGGCCGATAGAATAATAAACTCGGCAAATCGCTTGACAACCTATCACGTCATGCT
>Ga0207103_10328_pt1 | contig 11865 bp, 8 predicted proteins | sample Alteio_BWMinHeat_81_FD_153546 | JGI IMG/M metagenome (GOLD analysis project Ga0207103, IMG submission 153546) | Enriched cells from forest soil in Barre Woods Harvard Forest LTER site, Petersham, Massachusetts, United States -... | ecosystem: Environmental > Terrestrial > Soil > Temperate forest >...
TCCGCGTTTCGCTTCGCCCAATCTCATGGCCTCGAAGTCTTAGTTACCATGGACTGCGACGGGCAGCACGAGCCGCATCGCATCGGGGTTCTGCTCGAAGCCCTCGACAAGGACACCGACATCGTTTCCGGCAGCCGATACCTGCGCGACTTCAGGCAAGACACGGCCCCGCCCCAGGATCGCCAGCAGATCAATCGCGTCATCACTTCGGAGTTGAACGAACGATTTGGATTGCAATTGACCGATGCATTTTGTGGATTCAAGGCGTATCGAGCGGAGGCGCTGGCCCGGCTCCATAGCACGGAAACGGGTTGGGGCATGCCCTTGCAGTTATGGGTGCAGGCCGCCCGCCGCGGCTTGCGAATCCGGGAAGTCGGCGTGCCCCGCGTTTACCTCGATCCTAACCGGGCCTTTGGTGGCGTTCTGGACAATCCGGAAGAGCGACTCGCCTATTATCGCCGCGTGATTTCGGAAGCGGAGCAGGCCGACAATCAATCGCCGGCTCACCTCTGCTCCGCCGGATCGTCGAGGGGGAATTGTCGGTGATCGATCGCCGTCGGCTGCAAGCGCCTCAAATCCACGGCGCGATTTTGGCCGAGCCGCCCTTGGCCGAAACAGGCCGACTGCTTGCCGACAATCGAAAGCGTTTTAATCAGCCCGGTCGCGATATTCTGGGCCGATCCTGGGTAGACATACGTCGCCAAGCTCGCCAAGAAGCTTTGGCCGCCGCCAAGAATTATTTAATCCAAGCCGGCGAGCCGGTTCCCGCCTTCAATGCCGACAATCTCTTCCTCGCCGGCCATCAGCCGGATTTGTTTCATCCGGGAGTTTGGATCAAAAACTTCGCCCTAAACGGCCTGGCCAAGGCTCATGGCGCCGCGCCTCTCAATCTCATAGTGGATTCTGATGCCGCCAAATCCCTAACAATGAACGTACCTACGCTTCTATCGGGCACAGGGAAACGTCCTGGGGAACCAATAAACCCGGATCATATCAAGATGGTTGCCATCCCTATCGATCGCTGGACCCGGGAATTGCCGTATGAAGAGTTGAGGGTCGCGGACGAAGTGACTTTTGTAAGCGTTGGAGATACAGCCGCCGCAATCCTCCACATCTGGGGCTTCGAATCGATACTGAATCCATTTTGGCGAGAGTTAGTGGATCAAGGCGAGCGGACTGACAAAATGGGCGAGCGCCTAGCAGCCGCCCGGCGAACCTTCGAGCGGAAGTGGGACTGCCACAATCTGGAGCTGCCGGTAAGTCGGGTATGTCAAACTCCAAGTTTCGCTTGGTTCGCTTGTCACCTTGTGGCTAACTTGCCCGAGTTTCACACAATCTACAATGCCAGCATTCGCGATTACCGAAGCCGGTACGGGTTGCACAGCAAATCCCATCCAGTGCCGGAATTAGCAGCTGAAAACGGTTGGCTGGAGGCGCCGTTCTGGGCTTGGCGGGCGGATCAACCGCGCCGCCGACCGTTATTTGCGCGCATCGGAGAAGTCGGCATCGACCTTCGACTGGATAACGAAATGCTGCCCGCATTGCCACTCAACTTGAATGCGATTGCACGGGCGCCGCAAGTGGTAAACGCGTGGCAGGAGTTAGAACGCCATGGAGTAAAGGTCCGTAGCCGGGCACTGATGACGACCCTATTCGCCCGCCTTTTCTTGGGGGAGCTGTTTATCCACGGCATTGGCGGCGGCAAGTACGATGAGCTGACCGATGCGATCATTCGCGATTTCTACCGGGTGGAGCCGCCGGAGTACTTGGTTTTGTCCGGCACTTTGCTCCTTCCCCTGCCTGCCTTATCGGCCTGTCAACCGGATTGCCACCATTGGGCGCGGGAGCTGCGCGATCTCCGCTGGAACCCGGAACGGCATATAGGCGAACGGGCAGCGGTCTCCGGGCAAATCACACTGGCCGCCCGCAATGAAAAGAGTGATTGGATTGCCGAGAAGGCAGCCTGGATCGCGCGCCAGCCCCAAAACAGTGATGAGCGCCGCCGGCGATTTCAAGCGATTCGGGAGCTGACAAGCCAAATCCTTCCCCTAGTCAGCGAAAGAGAACAGCAATTCCGGGAGTTGCTAAGGAATTGCGAACGGGAGGTCCAGGCCAACACGATCTTGCAGAATCGGGAATACGCTTTTTGCTTGCACCCGGAAGTGACGCTGCGGCCGTTTTTGACCCAGTTTCTGTGAGAGAGGTTTCACTTTCTGGGAGTTATAATCGACCCATTTAACCGCGGAGAACGCGGAGAGACGCAGAGAAGAGATGCTTTTGCAGGTGCTCTCCGCGCTCCTCTACGTTCTTTGCGGTTTATAGAATAAGATCAGTTGGCATTCCCCGGCGTCTCGGAGATTTCGTTGGCCACGTCGTCGATGTCGATAGCAACATTCGGTCCCGAACCGGCCGCGACGGCGGAATTGGTCGGCACGGTCCGTCCGTCCAATTGGGCCAGCAGGTCCTGGGCAGCGGCCAGTTTTGGATTCGCCTGAATGGCCATGACCAGGTGGGCTCGGCTCAAATCATCCTGCTTTTCATAATGGAGCATCCGGGCCAGGTTGTAACGGGCTTGTCCCTCCTCCATGATTCGCATGAAGCAGGCGACGCTGTCGTCATAGCGCCCGCTCTTGGCCAGGCAAAAACCTAAGGTCTTGACGTAGGCGCGATTCTCATGATCCAAATTCGAGGCCTGCTGGAGACTTTCCACCGAGGCCGGCCAATTCCCGTGCCGCGCCTGGCAAACTCCTAATTCGTACCAGATGGTCGATGCCTTGGGATCGATCGTCAAAGCCTTCCGATAATAGTCCAATCCGCCGTCGTAATTCCCTCGAGTCAGTTCCACCTGGGCGAGGCCTTTATAGGCCTCCGTGCACTTGGGGTCGGTTTTTATGGCCTGGTCGAACATCTTGCGCGCTTGAGCTAAAGCTTCCTCGCGACTCTCCCCTTGGGCCGACCCGTCCATCGCCGCATGAAGTCGAAGTTGGCCGAAGGCCACGTTCGTCTCCGGTTTGGGGGTTATTTTTGGGAGATCCTCCGCCTTGACAATCTTGGCATTGGGCGGCACCGCATTTTGAGGAATGATCTTTTGACTCTGAGTGCAGCCAAGCACCGGGGAGATTAGGATTCCGGCCAATGGAGCCAAACGGTAAGCGCGAAGCAAAAGCCTCGCGGCAACGGATTTGCCTTGGGTAGCCGAAGATTCTGGACACTCCATTGTCGCCCCCGATCCCGCACAAAGAGGTGAGGAAGAGATTTGTCCCCCGGTAGCCCGCCCATTCCAATTGCGAAATGCAAGTAGAGCGCCTCCAACATTTAGCGGCGAATTATCCCCGCTACGGAGTAGGCTCCGCGGCTAAATTCCCCCGAATCACGCCGCGACACGAATCACCTAATTCGCCTAGAACTCCGAGATGAATGTGGTTGCCGCCTCGGCGATGAGGTCTCGAGTTAGTTGGACGGGCTGTCTTCTATATCGGCAAATGGACTGCACAATCTCCAATAAATCTCGGCAGTCGCTGGCCCGCGGACTGCGACCGGAATTGTAGTAACGGTCGTAGAGGTAATCCACGGCCTCGGCGCAAAGGTTCATGCCTAGCCGTTTGGCATTCATAGTGAAGATGCGTTCATACACGTCTCGGGCGGGCGCCAGGATTTCCACCTTGTGCCGAATACGCCGGAGGAAGGCGTCATCCACCAGGTCGCGAGGATCGAGGTTGGTGGAAAAGATAATGAGCTGCTCGAAGGGCACTTCAAATTTCTTGCCGTCGGCAGTGGTGAGATAATCGTGGCGGCTTTCCAAAGGAAGAATCCAGCGATTCAGGAGCTCCTTGGGGCTGACCAGCTGCCGGCCAAAGTCGTCGATGAGGAACACGCCGCCGTTGGCCTTGATGTGCAACGGCGCTTGATAGAAATTCGCCTCGGAAACAAATCGCAAATCCAACATGGGCAGGTTGAGTTCGCCGCCGGTGATTACCACAGGCCGCCGGACCCGCACCCAACGCGGATCCACGGTGCCGGTGTTCAAGAGCCGTTTGATGGTCGCCTCGTTGTCTTCCACGCGGTCGTGGCCCAGCTCCTCGGTGGTGCGATGGATAGCCTGGTCGTAAACCGTGACGATAGAGTTCTCCGCTAAGAAAGCGTAGGGGACATAAACTTCGCCGCCGGCCGAGGTCATGAATTCGCCGATGGCCGTGGCAATGGCGGTTTTGCCGTTGCCGGGGGGGCCGTAGATGAACACCGATTTCCCGCTGACGATGGCCGGACCGATCGCATTGAACAACTCGTCGCGAAGGACCAAGTGCGAGAAGTGGGACCGCAACCCTTCCGGAGATACGCTGATGCCGGTGACCGCCTGGCGATAGGCTTGCTCGACGTAGTCTTCGAGAGGAACGGGAGCGGGGCCGACGTAGCCGCACAGCTGCATGGCGTCCTGAGCGCGTTTGCGGCCCAGGTCGGTCAAATTGAAACGATAGCTCACCCGGCCAATGAGATCGCCGCCGGTCACTTCCAGGCATTTCTCATCTTTCAAGAATTTGAGGGGATCTTCGATGACTTTGAAGGGCAGGCAAAGGAATCGAGCCATGTCCAAGCCGACCATGGAGCCGCGGGTATAGAGAATCCGCAAAACGAGATCGTTGAGGAAGCCCATAGGAAGGCCCGATTCTTGCAGGGTATCCGGCGCGCTGGGCGCCTCCGGCAACCCCGTCCCTTCCCATTCCAGGCCCGCTTGTTTGGAGGTGCGAATCATGCGACAAACTCCTCTTTCGTAATCCGCAGTCAGCAGCTTGTAATAGCAGCCCGAACACTTCTTCGATACGGACTACGGATTACGGACTACTGACGAACTAAGTCTTTCGCCACCAAATGATAACGAGAGCTATCACCATACCGATGGCGCAAAACTGGATCATGTGGGTGCGATTGCTCAGCCAGACTTCCATTTTGTTTAAAAGCTGGTTTATCCAATTTCCCAGCACAAGTGTATGTAGCGGCCCGTTCACATTCCCAACCAAGAGTTTGGAAACGAGGCTGAGATGCCCTGCTGGAAACACGACCAGCGCATCCCGATTCAAATTTGCGCTGAATGTTTGCTTGATGAGTCGAGACGGATTCTGTCCTTGAAGAGAACAATTGGACTTCCAAATGCCCAATGGCAGGCGAGGGAGGGAAATCCGACCCATCGGGACTTCCCGGTCGGCGGCAACAACTTCCGTGCTCCAGCTCAGAACAAAAAACATCCCCAGGAGGGCGCACGGAAAGCGTCCGGGGCCAGACTGAAAAAGGAATGACTTTAGAACACTCATCAGGATGCAAACCTTGTTGCTCACGAACACGGATTTCGGAAAGCGCCGGGGACGGAAGCCTAAGCCGACGTCCCCGGCGGATACTGCCCTTACAGGAGTTGCGAGGCAATCCCCGCCGCTCCGATACCACCACCTTACTTGCCGCCGCCACCACCGAGCGATTGGCGAGTCAAGATGCCCTGGCTGGCCGCCTGCATCGCGTTGACCGACCGCTGGATGGTCACCGCCGAAATACCGACCTCGGCCGGATCGTGCAGGACGACGGTGAAGGTCAAGTTCCGGCCGCTGGTTTCGGCGGCCAGATAATTCTGGATCGCCTGAATCCGGTCGTTGTCCAGTTTGGCCCGGGCTTCGGCATACTTATCCGGCGCCTTGGGATCGTAAGCAATGTCGGGCGGCTGAGCGATCTGGAGATAGATCGCAGTGTCCGGAGCCGGCCGACGCCGAGCCAAATAAGCCAGGTGGTCCATTCCTCCCGGCGTTAGGCGAGGCGTGCCCGGCTCGAATTCCACGTTCCACACCGTCTGTTCGAGGATGTGGCCATTGCGAACCTGCGGGGCCAGCGCCTGGTTCACTTCCATGCGGGCCGCGTACTCATAGCGTTGGGGGTAACAAGGATCGACGATATCCCTGTAATAGCAGCCGTTTACCATCCCCAGCGCCACGCCCGACAAACTGACCGCGGTCACGGTCTTGGCGATGAATCCTTTCATCCCTCTTCTCCCTTATTAAGAGTGAGCGGTGTCTGGTGAGGGGTGAGCGGTCCGACCACTCGCCTCTCACACCACTCACTACTCCCCATTCGCCACTCACTCCTTGCTATCGCAGAAAATTCGAAGTCTCCAAGACTTCGGAAGCTGAATGACCCCGTTATTTATTCAACAAGCGTTCATAAATCGCGATGGCCGCCGGTCCGACGAGGACCACGAAAATTCCCGGAAAGATAAAGAGCACCAACGGGAAGATCATTTGCACGGCCGTCTTGGCAGCCTTTTCCTCCGCGATCTGCCGGCGCTTCACCCGCATCGAGTCGGATTGGACTCGGAGAGCTTGGGCCACGCTCGACCCGAAGCGGTCGGCCTGGATGAGGATGGCCGCCAGGCTCTTGACGTCGTCCACGCCCGTGCGGACGCCTAAATCATGAAGCACTTCGCGCTTGGGCCGGCCCATTTGCAATTGGAAGTTGGCCAAGGCGATTTCGTCGCACAAAACCCGGGCGTGCTCCTTCATCTCGTCGCACACTTTTCGCATGGCGGCATCCAGTCCCAACCCGCTTTCCACGCACACGACCAACAGGTCCAAGGCGTCGGGCAAGGTCAAGAAGATTTCCTGTTGACGTTTTCTCCGCAACCACCACAGGGCCATGCTCGGCAGATAGAAGCCCAGCACGGTTACGAGCAAAATGACCTTGATCTTGTAGAACATGGTCTCGCCGCTGCTGAGACCGGCCAAGCCCAAGGCGATCACGAGAAACAGGACCAAGGAGGCGACGCGAATTCCGGAATAAACGGCCGCGGACGATTCGCTGCGGAACCCCGCGTTGGCCAATTTGACCTTCAGGGCCGATTGCTCTAATTCCGTCTGCGGCATCAAGGGTTGGGAAATGGACTTGGCCATGTCCGTGATCCCTTGAAAACGTTCAGCTTTCTTAACGGCTTTGGGCTCCTCAATCTCGGCCAGGGATGCCGGCCGGCTATGGCGCATCAGCCGTTCCGTCGACCGCGAGTTCCGTTCGGAAATCCACGAAAGCACCGCCCAAATCGCCAGCAAAAATCCGAAGAATACGGCCAGGGGGACAATCGCCTCTTTGATCCCCGTGCTGCCTTCGGCTAACAGTGTAAGCATCATCGTCATGGTGTCATCTCCCTTAGTCCGTCGCCTTTTGGTCCTTTCGGTCCCGTTGGTCCTTTCAAACTACGAAAGGACTCAAGGGACAAAAGGAACCTAAATGACTAAACCTTAATGTCCACAATTTTCTTAATCACTAATGCGCCGAGAACCTGCATACCCAAGGCGAACAAGCTCATCTTGATGCCGGTCGGATGATTCCACAGGGCCGCTACATAGTCCGGCTTAATGTGCAGCATCACCAGGAACAAGAGGAAAGGCAGAGCGATCAAGACGACGCCGCTCAAGCGACCTTCCGCCGTCAACGCCTTTACCTGTCCTAAAATGCGGTACCGTTCGCGGATGACGTAGCCGATCTTGTCAAGAATCTCGGCGAGGTCACCACCGGTTTGCCGCTGAATGGCCACCGAGGTCACGAAAAAGCGCAAGTCCAGGTTGGGAACACGGTCGCACATCCCTTTCATGGCGTCTTCCAAGGCGATACCCAGGTTCTGCTCCTCATAAACTCGGCCGAACTCGTCGGCGATCGGGACCGGCATTTCCTCGCTAACCACGTGCATGCCGGCGCCCAAGGCATGACCGGCCCGCAAAGCCCGCGCCACCAGCTCCAAGGCATCCGGCAGCTGGGCGGCGAACGTCTTGAGCCGCACCCGCCGCTTGTTCCAAACCCATCCGAACGGAACCATGAATAATACGAGGCCCGGTACCCAGGCCAGGAACAGCGGCACTTTCGCCAGCCAGCTGGCCGTCACGCCCAAGATTCCCAGCACGATGCCGATCATCGCTAGCGAGCTGGGCTTGATGTGACAATCGGCCTGCTCGAAAACCTTCGGGAGGTTGGGAATCAACCCCTGGAAGATTTCCACGAGCTTGTTCTTGTCGGCCTCAAAGGCCGACTTTTTCAGCAACAGCTCGGGCGACGAGTCGCTGCGCTTCTTGCCCACCAGCACGTCCAAACGGCTGGCGGCTTTCGACCCGCCCCCGCGAAAGACGAAGAAGAGCGCGGCGCCCGCTACGCCCATGAGTCCCATAAACGCCAGCAACATCATCGGTGGTATGCCAAACAACATGGTCGTTCCCCTGGTGCTCGTTCCTGAAAAAAGTTTTGGGTACGTTCGCCCACAAGTCGGTTCTTGAAATCCGAAATCCCCAATTCGAAATTCAAGTTTGGTCGCTAATCCCGCAGCAGGACTCGCTCTTGGAATAAGTTGGACGGCAGCTTGATGCCGGCCGCTTCCAGCCGGGGCACGAATCCGGGCCGCACCCCGGTCGCCTCGAATTGCCCCGTCGCTCGTCCGTTCTGGTCAATCCCCAGTTGCTTAAAGCGGAAAATATCCTGCATGATGACGACATCGCCTTCCATGCCCATGACTTCCGTGATGCTGGTCACTTTTCGCGGCCCCCCTTGGAGCCGGTTGCCCTGAATGATCAAGTCGATGGCCGAAGCGATCTGTTGTCGCATCGCCTTGATGGGCAATTCCAACCCGCCCATCATGATCATCGTCTCCAAGCGGGACTGGGCGTCGCGCGGGCTGTTGGCGTGCAACGTCGTCAGCGACCCGGCGTGGCCGGTGTTCATGGCTTGGAGCATGTCGAGGGCTTCCGGTCCGCGGCACTCGCCGATGACGATTCGCTCGGGCCGCATACGCAGCGAGTTGCGGACCAGATCGCGCGTGTTCACCGTGCCTTTGCCTTCGATGTTGGGCGGCCGGGTTTCCAGCCGCACCACGTGATCCTGCTGCAACTGCAATTCGGCGGCGTCTTCAATCGTGATGACGCGATCTTCCGCCGGAATAAAGCTGGACAAGGTGTTCAACAGCGTCGTCTTCCCGCAACCGGTACCGCCGCTAATGATGATGTTCAAGCGAGCCTTGATGGCCGCCTCCATCAACATGGCCATTTCCGGCGTGAAAGCCTTAAAGTTCAGCAAGTCTTCCAGCTTGAGCGGGTTGGCCCCGAACCGCCGAATACTCATGGAGGGTCCGTCCAAAGCCAACGGCGGAATAATGGCGTTGACACGGGAACCATCCGGCAAGCGGGCGTCCACCATGGGCGACGTTTCATCGACGCGCCGGCCCACCTTGGACACAATCCGGTCGATAATCTGCAGCAAGTGGTCGTTGTCGCGGAACTTAACGTCCGTCTTTTCCATCTTGCCACGCCGCTCGACATACACCTTGTAAGGTCCATTGACCAGAATATCGCTGATCGTCGGGTCCTTGAGCAGCATTTCCAACGGGCCGAAGCCGAATGTCTCATCCAACACTTCGTCGATGAGACGCTCCCGCTCCATCCGGTTGAGGAGCGGGTTTTCCGTGTCGCATAACCGTTCTACCACCAGGCGAATCTCGCGGCGGAGCGTATCGCCCTGGAGGTCGCTGACTCGGGACAAGTCCAGCTTGTCAACCAGCTTGCCGTGAATCAGCCGCTTCAGGTCCTCGAAGCTTTTGTTCGTGGAGCGGTCGTTAGCGACGCTCTGACTCTGACTGGCCCCATGGCGGCTATAGCTGCTGAGGCCGGTAATTCCTTTGGATAGGCGTGACATGGAAGCTCCCTCAAGTTGGATGAACCTTGTCCGGGGGTGAGGCCTTCAACTCGAAATCCGAAACTCGAAATTCGAAAACCGAAGCTGTCGCATCGGCAATTCGAATTTCGGCCTCTGATTTCCCCCTTGACCCCGCAAACACCGCGGGCACCCTTATTTTCGACTGAACCATCCGCCGCCCCCGCTGGGCGCCGGCGCGGCGGGTTTGTCGTTCTTGCCGCACAGGGCGGCCGCCAAGCCGGTTATTCCCTGCTGGGCCTTGGATCGCGGCGCGTGCTGCACGAGCGGCTTGCCTTCATTTCTCGATCCGATCATGGCCTTGGCATCGTTGGCAATCTGCCAGTAAATCGGCTTGCCAATCGTTTCCTCGGCCTTCTTGAGACTAATGTCGCCCCAAAAATCGGATCCCACCCGATTCAGCACGACCCGAACTTTTTCCCCTAACCCCTCCTCGGCTCCCAGCGTGTGAAGTATGCGAACCACATTGCGAACGCTGGTCAGCTCCAGCTGGGTAATCAAAAGTATCACGTCGGCCATGCGCATCGCCGTCAAATCGGTGACGGTGAAGCTCTTGCTCAAATCCAGGACCAGGTGAGTATAGCTTGCCCGCAACAGCCCGATCAAACGTTGCAGGTGTTCCTCGTGAATCAGGCCGATTTCCTCAATGCCCACCGGATGAGGCAAAACCTCCAATCCCGTGGAGTGCTTACACAAGGACTGCTTCAAAAAGTGCATGTCCAACCGCTCAATGTTATGCGCCACTTCCGCCAGCGTATGATCGGGCACCAAGTCGAGAGCCACATCGGCGTCGCCCAAGGCCAGATCCAAATCGATCAAGGCGACCGCGTTACTCTTGTCCTGAGCCAGCGTGCAGCCCAGGTTGATCGCCAAGCTGGTGGAGCCCACGCCCCCGCGTGAGCCGATGACGGCGATCACCGTCGACGGCTTGGTCGGCCCCCGGTCTTTGCTCCCCTCCCCCAGCCGATTCAACACGGTCATCAATTCTTCCAAGACGACCGGCTGAGTAAGAAATTCTTTCGCACCCGCCCGCAGCGCCTGCAAAATCGATTGCCCGTCTCCCCGACCGCTGACCGCCAAGATCGGCATCTCGGCATATTGGTTCTTGAGCTGCGAAATCAGCTGCAGGGCTTTGGTCTGGTCGGCGTCCAGGGCGACGATAACCACATCGGGATTGGATTGGCTGACCACATCCGGAAAAAACTCATAGCGAGCGCACTCCGCCTCCATCCAAACCGAATCCATGCCCAAGAGCAAGTTTCGCAGAGGCTCCCGCGTCATGTCCGAGGGGTCAACAATAGCAATCCGCTGCATAGCTCCACCGATTCCAGAAAATCCCTGATGCACAGCTCAAGCCCAGGGAAGCGTGAGTGGTGAGTAGGTGAGTAGGTGAGTGGTGAGTCAGAAACGTTGGACTGATTCTTACCACTCACTTACTCACCACTCACCCACTCACTCTTCCATGGGCTTGCATCCTTGTTTCTACTTGCCTCCGCTGGTCGGGGCAAAAACCGAAGGCAGGGCGGCCGGCGCACCGGTCGGCGGCGGCGCCGGAGATGCTCCCGGCGTTTCCGCCACGTCAGTCGGCGGCAGCAAGTCAGCCCCATGTCCGCCCGAGGAAGCCATCGGCCCCTTCTCCCCGCCCGGGAAACCCTCTGCATGATAACCGGTATTCTGGCAGTCAACCAGTCCCCTGCGACCACATTGGCCGCCCACGCATCGCGGCGTGCTATCCTGGGCACACGGATAGATCTGGGCGGTCGGTCCATTCTTGAAGGCCGGAACATAGTGGGCGTTGGGGCAGACCTCCCGTGGTCCCCGAGGCGCTTCTATGATCTGTTCCAAGAATAGCTCAAAATCGTCCGGGCTGCGCGTTTCTTGGCCCGGCAAAAGCTTAACTAATTGATCGCAGGACTGCGGATCCACCAAGTGGGGCGTCACCAGGATGATCAACTCCTTTTCCTGTTCGCTGTAGGAATTGATGCTAAAAGCGGCCCCGATGAAGGGAATTTCGCCCAGCACCGGCACCCTGGTGGACAATGCTTGAACATCATTCTCAATTAAGCCACCGATCACCAAGGTTTGTCCGGTCTCCATTTCGACCGTGGTATGAACTCGCTGAGTCAGTCGCCCAGGGACGAATACACC
>Ga0207103_10329_pt1 | contig 11784 bp, 10 predicted proteins | sample Alteio_BWMinHeat_81_FD_153546 | JGI IMG/M metagenome (GOLD analysis project Ga0207103, IMG submission 153546) | Enriched cells from forest soil in Barre Woods Harvard Forest LTER site, Petersham, Massachusetts, United States -... | ecosystem: Environmental > Terrestrial > Soil > Temperate forest >...
GGTATTGGCAAACGAGGCGACGTCGCGAATGGTTTTGACTTCAGCACTCTTATCTTTTTCGTTTTCGTCCGGCGCCTGCATGCGCGTCTGCTGATGGGTGCAGCCCGTGGGTCCGGCCAACATGATTCCGGACAGGATAGCGCTGAGGATCGAGGACCGTTTAGCCGCGACGCGCAGCGGAGCGCGTGCCGAATCGAAAAAACTCATGGGTTCACCTCTCGCCGAGGATGACCAAATGGCGTACCTTGCCTGCCCCAATCCACAGGGAGCGAGCGGGGCGTGTCATTGCCCCGGTTCGGATTCTTCGGAATCCACCTAGGTTGCCGTGAATAGTCTTAAAGAAGGGGGGACGATAGAATGGCCTTCGTGGACTGTCAAGAGCGATTCGGGCGGGAAAAAGCAGCCATGACGGTAATCTGGGAAGGCTGCGATTGAGAAGGACCCCTCGTACACATTAATGAAGGGGCCTGAAGAATGAACTGCGTTCGATTTTTCTTAAGTGCATTGGTTTTGTCGAGTCTGGGCAGCGCTGTGCGCGCTGGTTTGTACTACTCGGGCGAGCAATACGCTGAGCTGCCGTCGCAGTGGCGCGGGTTCCTGCTCGATCAGCGAGCATTGCGAAACATCGGTATCAAACCGTCATCGCAACGCCCAGCCGGTCGGACGCGGAAAAAGTACGAGGAGGCGGCGGCGAAACTGGAAAAGATTAGCCGGGAGCGAAAACTCTCCGCGGACGAAGCAGCGGATTTGGGGGCGATCTACGTCCGCCTGGGAGATTCGGCGAAGGCAGTTGAAGTCTTGCGAAGCGCGCAACGCGAGCACCCGAATCACTTTCACATCATGGCGAATTTAGGAACTGCCTGGCAGCTCCAGGGCGACTTGGAGCAGGCAACGGCTTGTTTGGAGCAAGCGGTCCGCTTCGCGCCCGGCAAATTGCAAAAAGCGGAAGAATACCATCTCAAACTCGTTCAATTGCGGCGAAAACAGGCGAACAAAGATGAAAAGTTGGATGATTTGTTCGGGGTCAATTTCGTCGATGAGGACGGCAAATATCATCCTGGCCGATTGGCGGCAGCCGAAAGTAAGAAGCTGCCAGCCGATGCGGTGGCGATCGTGCAGCAACTCGCTTTGTGGCTGCCGGCCGACGGCCGGCTGCTCTGGCAGTTGGCCGAACTGGCCAATGCCCACGGCGACGTCAAAACCGCGGCCGCCATCATGGACGGCTGCGTGACGGAATTTGCCATGAGCAATCCGGAGCTCCGCCAGCATCGACAAGTGACGCGCGCGGCCGCGGATGAACTGGCTCAAAACAAGGTGACCATTGACATCGCCAAGGCCGCCCACGTAGGCCATGCCGGTTCCGTGCGGATGCGCTCGAGCCGACCGCTCATGACCAAGCTCGACGCCTCCGCCTTGCCCCCCATCCGCGACGATGCCGTCAACGCCCTGCCCTGGTCTGTAATTGCAGAAACGGCTCTCGACCGCAAGTTCCAACCGGCGTTTGCGACTTACTTGAAAGAGCTGGACGGTAAGCAGATCACCCTAAACGGGTTCATGCAGCCATTGGGCACGGAGCTGGAAATGGGGGCATTCTTACTCATCGAGAATCCGGTCGGCTGCTGGTATTGCGAAATGCCGGAGATTACGGGTATCGTCCTGGTGGAGCTGCCGGGCGATAAAACGGCCACTTACACCCGCGGCCCGGTGCTGGTTGAAGGCAAACTGAAACTAAATCGCAATGATCCGGAGAATTTTCTCTATACGATCAACAAGGCGAAGGTACAGAAATTGGAATGAGGAAGTGCAGCGTAAACCTCGAAAGTAACGAATCAAACGTAATTGATTTGATTTTCTTCCTCTGTGTTCTTTGCGTTCTCTGCGGTAGTTTTTGTTCCAGGAAGGAAACCGCGGAGAGCGCAGAGAGTCGCAGAGAGAAAACGGGAGCAAGCCAATGGCATTGACGCCCGAACAACTTGAGCAGCAAAAAAAACAAGCGGAAGAGTTGCTTCTTCGGGCATTTCAATGCGCCGCTGGTCTTTCCATACCCGCAAATCAAGCCCGAGGAGCGCGAGACGGTGGACAAAGCGGTAGGCGAGATGCGCCACTTCGCCGATACCCAACTTGATCCTATGGCCATCGACCGCAATGCCGAGATTCCGCCGGAGGTGATCGCCGGCCTGGGACAGCTCGGAGTTTTGGGTATGACTGCGCCTAAGGAATACGGCGGGCGCGGATTCTCCCAGTTGGGCAACTGCCAAATCCTGGAGGAAATCGGCAGCCGCTGTTCCGCGACGGCCATATTTGTCAACGCCCATCAGAGCATCGGCATCCGAGCGCTATTGCTCTTCGGCACGGAGGAGCAGAAGCGCCATTGGCTGCCCATGCTTTGCACGGGAGAAAAGCTAGCCGCCTTCGCTTTGACCGAGCCGGAGGCTGGTTCCGATGCCGGCAACGTGCAGACCACGGCCATCCCGTCTGCCGACGGCAAGACCTACATTTTGAACGGCGAGAAACGCTACATCACGAACGGCGCCATTGCTCATGTGTTGACGGTAATGGCTCGGACGCCGCCGGCTCAGGGGGCTGACACCCCCCGCTCAGGGGATAAAGAAAACTGGAAGGTCACCGCCTTCCTGGTCACGCCAGACATGCCTGGCTTCGAAGTCGTAGAAGCCCGCATGCCCAAGTGCGGCATCCGCGGCACGGCCACGGCCCGGCTGGCATTCCACGACATGCCCGTGCCGGCCGAAAATGTCCTGGGCCAGGTCGGCAAGGGGCTGAAAGTCGCGCTCACCGTGCTGGATTTCGGCCGAACGACCTTCGGGGCCAGTTGCACGGGAGCGTCCAAGACGTGTCTTCGGGCCGCCGCCCGGCATGCCAAAACGCGAGTTCAATTCAAACAGACGTTGAGCGAATTCGAGTTAGTCAAGAAGAAGATCGCCTTCATGGCCGCCCATGCCTTCGCCATGGAAGCGACCACGAGCCAATGTGCAAGTTTCATCGACCGTGGGGCCGAGGATTACATGCTCGAAACCGCCATGCTCAAAGTCTGGTCCACCGAAGCCTTGTGGATCATCGTCAACGACATGATCCAAATTTTCGGCGGCCAGGCCTATTTCAGCAACGAGCCTTACGAGCGCATGATGCGTGACGCCCGCATCAACCAGATCGGCGAAGGCGCCAACGACGTGCTCCGGGCTTTCATCGCCTTGGTCGGCATGCGCGGCGTCGGGGAGTAGCTCAAGGAGATGCTCGATCACCCGCTGCAAGAACGTGGCAACCTTTGGCGATTTGTGCGCGAACAGATGGGTAATCGGCTTCATCTCACCGCGCCCGAAGTCCCCGTGCACAGCCCGCTCTTAGAGGCCGAGGCGCGGAAGCTCGGCCAGCGCGTTCGTGATTTCGGGCTCGCTGTCGTGGACATGCTTCGCAAATACCGCGAAGCCATTTTGGAGCGGCAATACGTGCACGAGCGTATCGCCGACGCCGCCTGCGACTTGTATGCCTCCAGTTGCACGCTCAGCCGGCTTGATTCCCTCATGTCCGTAGGCAATCACAGGCCGCCGGAAGACAACTCCGACGTGGTCGCGGGCCGCTATTTCCTGAAGCTGGCCGACCGCCGCATTCGCCACAACCTGGCGGCTTTGCATGACAACGATGACGAGGAGACGACGCGGACGGCTAGTGCGGTGCTGAAGCAGTTTTGAGGTCCCGATTTTTGGCGCGCCTGTGCTACTTTTCTGCCGCGCGTTCGCCAGCCGGATGATAATTCGGGTACGCCGGTTTCTTATGCCGCGGGAGCGGGTGTTTCTTTAATTCATCCAGGACAATTTGCACGGCTTTCTCCAGTTGCGGATCGTGGCCGGCGCGGACGGCTTGCGGGTCGAGGTCTACCTCGACATCGGGCGCGACGCCGTGGTTTTCCACATCCCATTCGCCTTCCGGGCTCCAGAAGGCCATGCGCGGTGCGGTGATGAAGCCCCCGTCGATAAGCTGCGGATAATCGTAGATGCCGATCAGCCCGCCCCACGTGCGCTCGCCGACAAGGGGACCGATCTTGGCCCGGCGGAAATACCAGGGCATGGCGTCGCCTCCCGAGCCGGCGAATTCGTTGATGATCATCACCTTCGGCCCGAAGATGGAGCCCAAGGGCGTGGTGAAATCCTCCCCTTCTCGCGTGGTCCAATAATTCATAAGCGGCCGACGAAGATAATCAATGATGTAATCCGCGGCCTGGCCGCCGCCGTTGAAACGCTCGTCCACCACCGCCCCCTCTTTGCCGATCTGGGCGAAGTAGTAGCGGTTGAAGTTCGTGTAGCCGTCCACGGAAGTATTCGGCAAATAAAGATACGCCACCTTCCCGTCGCTCATGCGATCCACCTTACGGCGGTTGTCTTCGATCCAGGCACGGTTGCGCAACCCGGTTTCGCTTTCGACGGGAACTACGGTAACTTCGCGAGCGCCGGCGCCGTCGGGCTTCGGACCAACTTTGAGCACGACCGGTTTGTTGGCGGTCGCTTCAAAGAACTTGTAGAGGTTGTCCTGGGCGGTCAGGTTTCGGCCGTTGACGGCCAGCAGGTACTCGCCGGCCTTGACGTTCACGCCCGGCTGAGTCAGCGGAGCGCGGAGCTGCGGGTTCCAGTTCTCGCCGTTTAAGACATGCTTGAAGCGATAGCGGTCGTTCTCTACGACATAGTCCGCGCCCAAAAGGCCGCCAGCCACGGGCTTGATCTCCGGCGTGTCGCCGCCTCCCACGTAAAGATGACCAATGGTCAGCTCGCCCAGCATTTCATCGAACAAGTAGCTCAAGTCCGAACGAGCGGCCAGGTTGTCCAGGTACGGACGGTATTTCTTTTCGGCGGCCTTCAGGTCCATGCCGTGGTGGCCGGGATCGTACAGAAAATCGCGCTGGATGCGCCAGACCTCGCGGTACATCTGCTTCCACTCGGCTTTCGGATCGACGTAGACTTCCATGTCATCCGTTTTGAGCACGCCTTCACCAGCCTTTGGCGGTGAGCCGGCCGAAGCGATGTGCCATTTCTCGCCCTGGCGATAGAGCATCTTTTCGCCGTTGTGGGAAATGTCAAAGGAGCTGATTCCGTCCAGAACCTTTTCGAACTTGCGTTTTTCTAGATCGAATTGGTGCAGACTCAGTGCATTTTCACCGAATCGTCCGGCGACGGGAGCGGCCTCAAGAAGGAACAGGTGTCCCGTTTTGCCGGCCATCATGCCCACAAAATTCTTGGCCGGAATCGGGAGTGCTAAGATACGCTGGCTAATGTTCTCCAAATCAATTTGGACCTTGATGCTTTCTGCATTTGACGATTTGGAGACCGGATTATCTTTCTTGTCTTTGTTGTCGGCCGCCTTGGGCGATCCTTTCTTAGAGGGAGCTTCGTCTGGCGATTGCAATGGTGAGGAAGGTTCTGAAGCCTTTTCCTCGTCGCTCTCCGGCGCGATCGGCGACGGGAGGTCCTTGCCCAGGACCACGACGTAAACGCTGCGCGTCACGGGCCGGTTGTAACTTGACATGTCGAGCCAACCAGTAGTCGGCCCGGCGTCGGTGCTGGCCGTGAAGTAGAGATACTTGCCATTCTTATCAAACTCCGCAAAGCGGGCGTCGCTCATGCCGTCGGTGACTTGATGGGTCTCGGCCTTTTCCAACGAATAAACGAAGACCGTGTGCAGGTGGCTTTTGAGCTGCTTGGTGTACGCCAGCCAGCGGCTATCGGGCGACCAGGCCGGGTCGAGCGAGTGAAAAGGTGTGTCATAAGTGTTGGTGTCTACTCGGATGGATTTGCCGGTGTCGATGTCCAGATACCAGATGTTGTGCCGTTTGTCTGTGTAGGCGATCTTCTTGGAATCCGGCGACCAGCGCGGTGAATAATAAAAACTCGGCGAGTCACCCAAGGCGAATTTCTTCGGTTCCGTAAGGGCGCGCTGATCGCGCAGGTGCAGTTGATATTCTCCCGACTCATCGGAGAAATAAGCGATCCATTTGCCGTTTGGCGACCAGGCGGGGTGGCGCTCGGCCACCCCGGGAGTCCCGGTGATGTTGCGGATGGTTCCCTTTTCGGCGGGGACGGTGAGGATTTCGCCGCGGGCTTCAAAGACCGCCCGGACGCCCGTGGGCGAAATGTCGGCCGAGCGAATGCGCTTGGCCACTTTTTCATATCGTGGCCGGACGGCAGGAAAATCACCGGCTAAACGAATGTCGATCCTGCGCGTTTTTCCGGATGACAAATCCAGCTCGTGGAGTGCCCCGAGTTGCTCATAAACGATGGCGCCATTACCGCCGGAGGCCGACAGGATATCCTGCCCATTCGCCGGCAGAACGCGGGTCACCTCCTTGCTGGCCAGGTCGTAAGAGAAAAGACAAACCGGACCATCACGGTCGGAGAGGAAATACACCTTGTCGCCGACCCATATTGGATTGAAGTCGTTGGAATCTTTGCGCGGGATCTTTTCAATGGTGGAATCCGCCAGGTTCGCGATCCAGATAGGCGATGCCCTGCCGCCGCGGTAATGCTTCCAGGAAATGTAGGCGTTCGGAGCTGAGCGCCGATTCCAGAACGGCACATAGGCGAGCCGGCTGCCATCCGGCGAGAACGACCCCTCCTCACCCATCGGCAAAGGCAACTCGGTGGGCAAGCCGCCGCCCTCAACCGGAATCGTAAACAGGCGGTTGAAGCGCGAATAACTGGACCGGTCGGAGCGGAAGAGAATCTGCTTGCCGTCGGGTGTCCAGCCGATGGCCATGTCGATGCCGGGATGATAAGTCAGCCGGCGCGGAGTTCCCCCGGCTGTCGGAATCACATAAACATCTAGGTTCCCTTCGTATTCACCGGTGAAGGCGATTTGCGTTCCATCCGGTGAGAATAGCGGATCGGTTTCCAGTCCGATGCCGTTAGTGAGTCGCTTCGCCTCCCCGCCTTCGCGCGGCACGATCCAGAGATCGCCGGCGAAAGCAAAGGCCACCTGCGTCCGGCTGACCGCCGGCTTTTGGAAGAGAAGCGGTTTGCTTTCCTCCCCAAAGCTAAAGGGCGCGGCCACGAAAAGGACGCAAGAAATAAGCAGGTTGTGTTTCATGATTGGAGTGCCTCTTGAACGTGATTTCAAAGATATTCAGGCCGAATAAACCAGAGCCAGTACCATTGTAGGACGGATTTTCAATCCGTCTGCCGGCCCGATTTCTTCTCAGTTTCAATAAAACCCGCCTTCTTGAATCGGTCGAAACCGGCTTTAGTCAATTGGGCCAGTTCTTTGAACAATTCGCGATCCACTTCCTTAAAATTGAAACAGCCCTTCCCTTGCATGCGCGCTTTCAGTTCCGGCGATAAGCCGCGCACCATCTCGGGACATCCGTAGATGGGCATGAAGTAATAGCTCACGTAATTTTTCTTGATACCGACGGCGCCGAAACAGATTTCCTTCTTGAATTTCTCGCAAAAGGGTGTGTTGAGATAGTAATTTCCCGGCTTGTCGTGAAGCACGACCAAGCGCGGTTCGTATTTCTTGAGGATGTCGCGAAGACTCTCAAAGACGGCTTGGAATTCTCTGTTGCCTGGCACCGAAGTCGACCCCCAAATTTGTGCTTGAGCGGTGAAAAGGATTACTTGAGTTCCTGTATGTGCGCCTCACGAATCATGACCGGTTCGTTGTTCTTGCTCAAATGTTGAAAGCCGATGTGGCCGCGTTTGGGGCGATCCTTGACCGGCGGGGCGTCGCTGCCGTCGTGGCGCTTCACCGGCTGGTCGTACTTGTCGAGATCGACATCTTGGATCACCTCGCCGTTCAAGGTCACCTTGAGGTGGACTCCCTTTAGCTCGACGCGGAACTTATTCCATTCGGTCGGTTTGTAGACTTGCTTGGACGGGGCAATCGCGCGATAGATGCCGCCGGTCAGCTCGGAATCCTTAGCTTGCGTGTTGTAGCGGAAATCGGCGACTTGCAGCTCCATGCCGTCGAAGGCGGGGTCGCCCTTCATCGGCGCTCGCAGAGCGACGCCGCTGTTGCCGACTTCGGTAAGCTTGATTTCAAACTCAAGGATGAAATCAGTGTACTCCTTATCACTCATGAGCCAGGTGCCGCGTCGCGGACTCGGTTGCAGGACACCGTCCTTCACCGTCCAGGGGGCGTCTACCTTTTTGGTCAGGTCGTTCCACTCGCGGACGCTCCAACCTTTGGGAGGGCCGTCTTCGGCGAAGAGTGCAACGAAATCTTCGTCGGCAGCGGCGCTACCGCTAGCGAAGAGGATAAGCAGGGAAAATGACATCACTTGCTTGCGCATCGAATTTTCCTCCAATAGCTCAGGAAGGGCAGCCTGTGGTCGAGGCCAGTTTCGGCCAAACCCTCGCGTCTCCGGTCATCGGACAGAAGAGCATTTGCTGGCAAGTATACGGATTCAATATGGGAGCGTGGTTCACGAGTGCCGCCAGCTCCTCGAGTGAGCTAGCGCGGGCGGTTTCTCTAAGGACACGGTCCAATGTCTCGACGCGGCACACGCTGTCGCCTTCGAATGATGCCTCCTCCACTTCGGCCAGGGTTCTGTTATTTTTGACGAATTTCGGAGCGATATGGTGATTGGCCTGAACTATCACCCCGTCTGCCATTGGCCGAACGACCGCCTCGCGCTGCGTTCGCTCGATGACGCAAGCTTGTCCTTTTTCCGCGCCGCAGACCGTGAAGAAAACACTGGTCGAGAGCCGAGTGTCGCACAAGCTTTTCACAGCCGCGTCAAACGTATCGCATTTCTCCAAGGTGTCGCGCAACATGAAAGTCGGGCCAAAATCAAAGGTCGGGAAGCCGGCCGGCGGCGCCCAATTGATGGTCACGGAATAAGCGCCCGGCAGCATTCCGGAGAGCACACCGACGTGGCCGCAAGCGCCGACCACCACGAACTCGCGCGATCCTCGTCGAAATCGAAATAGCCGGGTCGCTTCAGCGATGCTCGGCAGCGGCCAATCCAAGGTGCGGAGGTGAACCATCCCCAGCCCGTCGATCCAGCGGATTCCGGCCGTGCAGCCTAGAAACCTTGGCCGGCGAAGGTGGCTCAACTCGTATGCGCAGTTGAGCATAGTCGCGGTACCCAAGCTCACTCCCAGGCCGTCAGCCCAGGCCGCAATCTCGGCTTGATAGAGACCACCCATGATTTGATAGAGATGAGCAAAGATCCAACGGAGGACTTCGGGAACTTTGTTAAACTCGGCGGCCGCTTCTTGGACCAGCCGGCCGGCTACGCCCTTTTCTTTCCCTATGACTTCCGACCAGCGCGCGTTTTCGGCCTTGGCAAGGTCAATTACATAAGTCGGAACAATCGCCGGGAGCATGAATGGAACCGCATCGGGGTACTAATACTTTTTCCCAACCGATCTCAGTTATCAGGGGTCCATCCGCCCAAGTCAAACAGATTCTCCTTGGCGACCTTCGCTGGACCACGAGGCATGCCTTTCGCATAATATGAAAAATGGGAGGCAACTAGGATTTTCACTCGAATCGAGGTTGCAATGGAACAACAAACTGTAACTCCGGCTGTGTTGGAAAGCGCCCCGCCCCGCCGTCTGCCCTACTTCCTCTTGGGGACGTTGGTCTTCTTCTTGGGGATGATCATTTATGTGGTCCAAATGGCCACGAAGCATTTCGTTGTACCTTGGCACGTGCCGATCCTGGGCACGATCGGCGTGCTGTTGATGCTTCTCTCGGTCGTGCAGCGGCCGGGGATCCTCCGAATTATCGGGCTGTTGATATTCATGGCGTTGGCCGGGATGGAGTGGTTCTTCATAGTGGGAACCAAGCTGGAACCTTATGCCGGCCCGGCTAAGGCGGGCGAAAAGCTGCCCGCTTTCACGGCCTCTTTCGCCGACGGCAGTCCATTCGCGACACAGAATTTGGAGGACGGAAAGGCGACACTCCTGGTCTTCTTCCGCGGGCATTGGTGAATGATTTGCTTGGTCGAGCTGGGTCAGCTCGAAGAACATCACGCGGATTTTGAGAAGCGAAATGTCCGAGTGGTTGCCATTTCTCGCGATAACTTGGAGGACTCCAAGAAAACTCAGGAGGCTTGCCCGCATTTGCAAATCGTCTCCGACGCGGACCACAAGATCGCCGACGCCTTGGCGGTCATCGATAAAGGCCACGGCCCCGGCGGCAGCGACACCAATGCTCCAACGACCATCCTCGTGGACGGCGACGGGGCAGTCCGCTGGATCGCGCGCCCCGACCGCTTCATAGTCCGCCTAACGCCGGAGGAAGTTCTGGCGGCCGTGGATGAGCATTTGAATGATAAGAAAGGATCGTAAGCCCACATGCGATGGGCCCTCCCGCCAGGGGCAGCAATTGGCATAAGGCCAAAGAAGCGCGGAGGCAAAGTACAATTTCTCACCCCTACCCACTCGGCCCGCCAAAACAATTGGCGGAGTGGGTCATATTTCCCGAGAAAAACGCAAGTATTGCTCGTTTTGTGTGTGATTTGGCGGAATGGGGTCTGAAGTCCGACTGCAACCTGGTTGGTCACAATATAGTACCATATCCCCGCTCCCGCCACGCCAAAAGAGGGCCTCGCGCCAGGCAAGGACCGGTGTACCAAACCTTCACTTGGATAGCCTATTCGCATTTCTCCGACTTACGAAAAACCAACCAGAAGCAATGTTGGCGGCGGGAGTGATGGGCGGTCTTCCACTTTGGGGACATGATCGGACCCTGTCTGACCTTAACGATGCAGTCACAGGCGGTGAAGCCGACCTGGGTCGCGGCTTTAATCAATTCGATGTGCGCCCATTGGAATCGGTGTCCATGCACATAATCGGCAATCTTGCAGAACAAGATGCCCTCGGGCCTAAGGACACGATAGGCTTCGGTAATGAATTCCGGGTATAGATGGGAGAAGTTGTATCCATTAGTAGCCGGAGACTTGATGACGAGACCGAATCGGCTATTGAAGTCCTTCGTTTGGTCCTTGCCTTGATTCGGAATATGAGGTGGATCGTAGACAACGACGTCAAAAGAGTTGTCCTTAAAAGGCATGTCACGATTATCGCCGACCACGTCTGGATGAAACTTCGGGTCAATGTCCAGACCCACGACCTTTCGTTTGCTGCCCTTCCAGAATCTCCCCACATTTACGGTTGCATCGAGAATCGCCTTGGGCCGTTTTCGCGGGTAAAAGTTGAGCATCATTTCCAGCAGCTCGGCATCGGTTCCAAACCAAACCGAAGGCAGGGGTGAATATCGGCGCTTGTCGGCGATTGGAAAAAGGAGAGATTCCTTTTGCATGGGGCCAGCCAATCCTATCTTTGGTCCTTTTCGGACCAAGTGCTTGCCGTTGGGCTGCACGATTCAGAGTATACCAAAGTTCACTAAACCGGCAAGACGGTTTCCTTCATATTGATGAAGATCGACACGACGGTCGCCCCGGGCCGGAGTCGTGTGGCTGGGCTCAAAACTCAAAAAAAGGTGTCCCATGAAACTCCTACGCTGGCTCGAACGAAAGCTATTCACGGGCGAAGTCATTCGGGACTATGGGCCACTCGGCGAATTGACGGGAATCACCTCGCCTGGACTGGTATCGCTTCTCTTATGCAAACGCCGCGGTCAATTGCAGCTCGTGGTTCGGACCCATACGCATTTTGACTTGAACTGGTATCCGGTCCGCGCATCCGCCGCGCTGGCCGCCAAACTGGCCGAGGTGGCCGAGGATATTCGCAGCTTTGTTGAATCACAGACGCTTGATGGGACTTCCGAGACGCCCTCCAGGACGAATCAACGGCGATTCGCGAACGGCCCGGT
>Ga0207103_10331_pt1 | contig 11618 bp, 10 predicted proteins | sample Alteio_BWMinHeat_81_FD_153546 | JGI IMG/M metagenome (GOLD analysis project Ga0207103, IMG submission 153546) | Enriched cells from forest soil in Barre Woods Harvard Forest LTER site, Petersham, Massachusetts, United States -... | ecosystem: Environmental > Terrestrial > Soil > Temperate forest >...
ATTATGTTATTCTAGGAGCCGCTCAATCCTACCAGGAAGAGCGCATGCGTTCTGAGTCCAAAGAATTGTTTAAATATATTCTCAAAAAGGAGCCCAAGAATGCAACGGCGCTCAAAGGGCTTTATTACTGTTTGCTTGAACAGGAAAAACATGCACAAGCCTTAGAAGTTGCTGAGCAAATGAGAAAAGCAAGCAAAGAGTTCGTCCAATATCCTGATTTCAGGATCGTAAATCCTGAGCGACTGATGGAAGAAGAGACTTATTCCACAGCTTTCTTATATGCAGAATATTTGGATGATGCTCAGTGTTTTCTTGAGAATATGATCAGAATACAACCTTTTAATGCATCCACAAGAAAGAACTTATCAAATCTGTATAATACCCGCGGTTTGTCTCGGGCTGCTGAAAGACAAGCGCATCTTGGTTTAGAAATTGATCCAGAAGATCTTGATTTGAAAATTTCATTGGCGAATTCTTTAATATCTTTGCAAGACTATGAGAAAGCTGAAGAAATTGTTGACTATTTGGCAAAAGAGTATCCGGAAAGCAAAGCGGTTCAGGTGCTTCTTCGCAGTTGGAATGCTTATAACAAACGAGAGTTCGATTTAGCGGCTGGTTATGATCGAAATTATGGACAAATTGCCTTCTCAGGTAAGCGTGAATTTTACGTAGATGGTAAATTGTATTCTCAACCCATTCTTTATAACTATAGGGCCTTTATTGGATCGCGTTATGCCTACACAAGATTTACAGAAGGAACTCTTAATGGATACTTCTCAGTGGTCGGTATGGAATATCGCGGACGAGGGTTAGATGCCGCTGTTGGATTTAACTACAACAAGTTTGGTGGAAAAAAAGAGGGTTATTTCATTAGAGGATCTGTCAATCCAACGGATCACTGGGCTTTCGCCGGAAACGTCGATATCAATAGTATTGATACACCGAGCAGAGCTTTTGTGAATAAGATTACATCAAATGTATACGAACTTGGTGGAAAATATATTCACAATGAATCTATGTCAGTTAGTGTGGGAGGTAGAAATCAGCAATATACTCATCATAACGTTCAAAATACAGTGACAGCGCGTGTCTTTAAACGGTTGTTCTCCAATTATGATTTCAAATTAGATTCAGCCATAGATTTCAGCACGACCCATTCAAAGAAGACGAATGTTCCATACTATAGTCCGAAGCGTGATTATTCGCCGAACATAGAATTAGCCCTTAATCACAGACTTTGGAGAGATTATGAGTATTCTTTCCGTCATATTCTAACTGTTGCCTATGGAAGACATTGGGAAAAAGGATATAACACAAGATGGACAGGACTTGTTTCTTATGAACATGAACTTAATTATATAGATTGGTTCTACTTTAAATACGGTTATGCACGCAAAAGAGCTTCTTATGATGGAGCGCCAGAGTATACAAACATGTTCTATCTCAAACTAAATATTAAATTCTAAGATGAGAAAAATTTCGATGGCAAGGGTATCAAAGATTATGTCTCAATATATGAAATACGTTTACAATACAATGTTCTCAGCTTTGCTATTTATGGGAACGATGGTACCTCTTATATCACCGATTCAAGGGGATCAGAGAGAAGGTCATCAAAGTTTCATTGTTTTATGTTTTCACAACGTCGATGATGATATAAATTCCTCTTTCGAGAAAGATACGATTCTTGTTAGAAAATTGACAGATCAATTTCAATGGCTACAGCAGAGTGGTTATACAGTTGTGAGTATGCAAGATATCCTGGATGCTCAAAGTGGGAAAAAGCCTTTGCCAGATAAAGCCATAATGTTGACTTTTGATGATGGTTATAAGAGTTTCTATCAATTGGTTTTTCCTCTTCTTAAAGCGTTTCATTATTCTGCTATATTGGCAGTTTGTGGAGAATGGATTGATCATCCCCACATGGTCGATGAAAAAGGCATACCTTATGGTGAAAAATATATGACATGGGCCCAAATAAAGGAAGTTTCTGATTCTGGTCTGGTGGAAATAGGAAACCATTCCTATAATCTTCATCACGGAGGAATCGCCAACCCAGAAGGGAATAAGGAACCTTTAGCCGTGACAGTTGAATATCATGGTGGGGAAAGTGGGGGAGGGTATGAATCGGTTTCAACTCTCAAACATAGAATTCGTCATGATATTGAAAAAAATTCTGAAGTGATCGCTCGACATACAGGAAAACGTCCGCGCGTTATGGTATGGCCTTACGGACGGTTTGGGACATTAGCTATGGAATTGGCAGAAGAGGCTGGTATGCCCTATAATTTGCGACTTTCTGACGCTAAAAAGAATAACATTCATAGATTGAGTGAGATATATCGGGATTATTATGCTGAAGATGCTGGTTTAAATCATTTGATTGAAGCTGTTAATCTTTGGAAAAAACCGCAAATTAAGCACATTCGTTCTATCAGAATTGATCTTGATTCAATTTATGATCCTGATCCCGCAAAAGTTGAGAAAAACCTATCTGATTTGTTAAACCGTGTTCACAAATACCAGATTACCACGGTATTCCTGAAAGGATATGTGGGGGATAAAGTCCATGGGGATGCTAAAGAGATGTATTTCCCTAACCGACACTTGCCAATGAAAGCAGATCTAATGAATCGTGTGACTTGGCAGTTGCATACCCGAGGGGGGGTTCAAGTATATGCCTGGATGCCTATCATTGGATACGACTTTGGTCGGGAAGATCTTCTCGTAAAATCAAGTATTGCAGGGCAAGGCGATGGTGTCGATTCTAGACAGTATAGACGCTTATCTCCCTTTAATCATGAGGCGCGTGAAAAGATAAAGGACATATATGAGGATCTTGCTATACATGTTCCGATAGACGGAATTGCCTTTCAGGATGATGGGGTATTGACAGCTTTTGAAGACGCCTCTTCCGCAGGCATCAATGCCCAGGTTGCAGCAGGTTTTCCAGCATCTATACAGGAAATTAAATCGAATCCAGAACTCTTTGCTAATTGGAGCCGGTGGAAAACAGATATGTTAACCAATTTTACTCTTGAATTAAAAAGAATTATGGACAAATACCATGGTAATCTGATGTCAACTCGCAGTCTTTTTGCTTCAATCGTTCTCCACCCTATTCAGGAAGAGTGTTTTTCTCAAAATTTGGATAATTTCATTAAGAATTATGATTTTGTTACCCTTATGGCCATGCCACGATTGGAAGAAGCTGAAGAACCTTATTGGTGGTTGAAAGAGTTGGTTGATAAAGTAAGCGAGCATCCTGAAGGCTTGAAGAAAACTCTCTTTGAACTAGAAGCAGTAAATTGGAATGACAATAAGAAACCTATAAGTCCTTATGTGATCGTGCGGCAAATGCAAAATCTGCAGTTGAATGGGGCTCTGAATTTCGGATATTATCCAGATAATTATATGAATAACCTTCCAGATGCTGCTATTGTGCGAGAAGGTTTGTCCACCCAGTCCGAATTATTTATTGATTAGAGGTAAAGAATTATGTCAACAAGACCAAAGTTATCAAAGCATCATACTTTCCTGCATATACTTATGAGTATTTTAGGGTGGGGGATTTATATAGGTATTTTGTATATTGCTTTTCATGGTGCTACACAAATCTTTTCGGGAATTCTTCTTATTGTTGCTATTTCATTTGTGATTCTTTTGTCAACAGCCCACGCTTGGAGTCGTTTTCATAAAAGACGACATGACAAATTGGGCTATCGACGTGTTCATGTGACAGAGGCTACTTTACACTATGACAAAGATTGGCTGGGTTATACTGTTGAGTCCGATGTGGATGCCATAAAAAAAGCAAGATTAATTTCAATTGACGTTCAAAAAGCGAAGGTTGATAAAAAAGCGAAGGGTGTACCTGCGGGAAAATCCGAGAAAATTTATAAAGTAGAGGAAATATCATGACTTTTTGGAATCATTTTATCCCCAACATATATATATTCCTATCTATATACGTCGTTGTTTACCCCATTATCACTTCTGTAATGTGGGTCATTTTTTCCGTATACTATAAATTCCATTGGGAAGAACATACCCATGAAAAGTATGAACCTCATACACCCAAGGTTTCCATTATCGTTCCGGCCTATAATGAAGGAAAAGGAATCGTCAAAGGCATCAAAGCAATTCTGGAAATTAAATATTCAGATTTTGAAGTGGTGATCGTCAATGATGGATCCAGGGATAAGACACTCGAACTCTGTAAACCCTTTTTGTCTGATCCGCGTGTTCGAATCATTGATAAGAAAGTGAATCAGGGAAAAGCTCTTGCGCTTAATGATGCACTGCCCTGTCTGAACGGCGATATAGTCGTTATCTTGGATGCCGATGCAGAGCCTGATCATTCCTTGTTAACTCATATAGTGTGGCAATTCAGATTTGCGCGCGTTGGGGCTGTTACAGGCCATCCACGCGTCAAGAATGTGGTGAATATTTTGTCGCGAATTCAGGTTGTTGAGTTTGCCTCTATCATTGGGCTGTTGAGGCGTTCGCAGCGTATTTTTGGCCGTATTGTAACTGTTTCAGGCATTGTGGCTGCTTTTCGTAAAGAAGCTATTTATGACGTGAATGGGTTTAGTCCAGATATGTACACGGAAGACATTGAAATTACTTGGAAGCTTCAGCGTCGCTTTTGGGATATTCGTTATGAACCCCGAGCCATTGTGTGGATGGATGTTCCCACAACGTTTCGCGCATTTTTTAAGCAACGCTTGAGGTGGGCGCGAGGTCTTATGCAAGTCTTAAAACGTCATGCAGGTGTTATCGTTTCCTGGAAGACTCGAAAGATGTGGCCCATTTATTATGAATCCTGCCTGTCAACCTTTTGGTGCTTGGCCTATGGTATTGTTTTTACGGTTGAGCTTATTCGTTTTCCCATTACCTTAGCCTTTTCTGAACCAATCAATATCGAATTTCAGTGGATTACAGCCCTTTTTACGGCTTGTTTGCTTCAGCTTTTCATGGGTGTGGTTCTTGAATTTAAACACGATAAAGAGGTGTGGAAATATATTCCTTATGCCATCTTCTATCCGTTGTTTTATTGGGTGTTCATGGTTATCATCACTCTATTCGCCTTACCAGTTCTTTTTCTTCCTGAAAGGGTGGTGAGGTGGTCCAGTACACGGTAAACAACAGACAGGGGATACTATACCGATCGTAGATGATTTTGCGGCTTAGAATCCCAGATATAGACATGCCTTTTGATCATAAAATCTCTTTGGATAGGAGTCTATCCGCGTCGATTTCATAATCAAAATTCTCAAGCTATCTGAGGTCCCAAATTGCGCAAAATCATCTGCGATGGGTATAGTCCCCTTTCGTGTTTAATGATCGAAGTCAGCGATGAGGGCCTTTCTTGTATTATCCTGCATAATCGATTTTTGTAAATAATGAGGATGGGTGCATTCGAGGATAACATCGCGTCCCTCTTTCACAAAATCCGTGATTTGATCGGGTGTAAAGGGCCAATGGATAAAATGGACGGAGGATGTTTTTCCCTGTTCGTTGGTTCTGTCCATGTCGGCTTCCGGTTGTCCATGGATCTGATGGGGACCAAATCTTATCACAAGATGGCGTTCAAAATGCCCCAATTTATTGAGAGTTGTGTTTCGACGAAGGGGATCGTCAATTTCAATCATGACGGTGGCAACCAATTCTTGACCTTGCGGGACAAGAGGGTTATAAGCGCTTAGTTCATCCTGAATTTGCTCCTCTCCTCCTTTTTCCCGATATACCATTTCCTGAATTTGCCATAGAAGGGTGTCGTAGTTCTCAAAATAAAAGGTGACATCTGGTCCCAGGGAAACCCGACGATTCTTCTTCATATCGATGATTTTCTTGCGATAAGTGTCACGAATCTTGATGAATTCTTCGTTTGGAATGATATCGGTTGGTTGAATATGTTTTTTTGTCATGTTAAAGTCCATAGGCTTGAGCAAATATTTCAATGGGATGAGCTGTTGTAAAGTGTGTTTTTTCTGAAGCTGTATCAGAGGATGGGGAAGTATCCGTCGGCAACCTGTCTATCCCTTGTAGGATATGCTCACCGGCGAGGGGGCATTCGGAGAGAACCAATCGATTTCCCAGCTTTTGGGCTTGTTTGGCGACGGGTTTCCCAACCTTAATGGCCGTTTCAAAATGGTCCACCATGATTCCCCAAGTGCCGCCATGGCCAGAGCATCTTTCGATAAAGGAAACTTGCGTATCGGGAATAAGATTGAGCATCTCCACGGCCTTCTGTCCCATATTTTGGGCCCTGGCATGGCAAGCGAGGTGGATAGTGATATTCTCCCCAAGAGGCTTCAAGCCCTCTATGAGTCCATATTCTTTGTGTAGATTGACGATATATTGTGAAATGTCGTAAGTATGCTCCGCCATTCGTTTAACAAGGGGGAGATAGGTTGGATCTTGAACCAAAAGAGGCCATTCTAGTTTGAGCATCAGAGCACAAGACGGAATGAGGGCAACAATGGAGTATCCTTGGTCTATCCATTTATTAAGCTCGGTCGCTACCCGATGGGCCTTGGTAACAACGTTATTGATATCGCCCTGTTCAAGGCTTGGCATGCCGCAACATTCTGGGTAAACAACTTGGACCTCAACACCGTTGTGAGCCAAAACAGCACGCGCTGCCAATCCAATGTTGGGGTTGTTATAATTGCCAAAGCAGGTCGCATATATGACGACCTTTTCGCCAAAGGCAGGCCCCTTTTCATTGGCTGGGAGAGGGGTAATTTTGGCTTGCTTCACGAAGGTTTGGGAATGAAACTTTGGAATTTTCGCTTGAGAGTCGATCCGAAGGACCTTTTCAAGAAGAGGGCGGGTGAGTTTGTTAGTGGTGTCATTGACCCAATTGGCAAGTGGCTCAACTATGCCAGCAATTTTTCCATTACGATCAGTTTGCGATAATTGGTCTTGGGCAAAGGATTTTTCGCCGCCCTTTCGGTCAACAATACGATGACGTAACATCAAATGCGGAAAATCCACATTGAATTCATGGGGGGGAACGTATGGACACTTTGTCATAAAGCACATATCGCACAGGGTGCAGGCATCGATGACGCTTTTGAAATTATCGCTAGAAACTGTATCTAACTCACCGCTGGGGGATTCATCCACTAAATCGAATAATTTTGGAAAGCTATCACACAGGTTAAAACACCGTCGACATCCATGGCAGATATCAAAAATACGGCGTGTCTCCGCATCCAATTTTTCTTTATCATAAAAATCAGGATTTTCCCAATCGACGGGATAACGGAACGGTGCCTCTAAACTGCCTTCTTTCATGAAACTCTCTTATTTGTTAGTTTTCACCTCGTGCTTCGTAATTCTTAAGATTGATGTTGGTACAGAAATCAAACCCTCTTGTCAAAGGGGGTATTAAATCTCTTTTAACCCTCAAAATAAAGAATGACAAAGCACTAGTTTAGTCAAAGTATAATGGAAAATAGACAAGGGAGCAAGGGAGAAAATGGGGGAATATTTTCCCCCATTATGGATTATTCAGTTCCAGATTTGTGGAGAAGATTATACATTTCTTCACGATCCATGAGGACAGTACCAGCGTCATTAAAAAGTTGCGATACATGCAGGGTGCACTGTTTACCTGTGACAGGATTTCTGTGCATGTAGGTATAATCGATCACACCATCGTTTTCGGAGTTAACTGTTGTTTGGGTGCTGAAGATAGAAACATCTTCGGGCTTAAGAGGAAAGGGTAAATAAACAGTTTCAGGAGAGCGAAGTTTGCCCCACAGATTCCAAACCGTCGGCGCTGGGGCTGGAGATACACCTCTTAATCTATAGGGGACACCACAAACAGCAAACCGCCTATCTCGTAACCAATCTTGTCTTACCATGAATTCTTTCTCATTTGGGCGCTTTTCCATATAATTTAATTGATTGACAAGCTCTGTAACCGGCGGATAGGAATGACAGTTTGGTTGACATTTTAATTCCTGTTCCACTGAAGATGCTATTGTTATTCCAAAAAGGAAAGATATTGAAAAAAGAGCCTTGATAAATTTATGCTTGTTCTGAATCATATGAATCTCCTAAAAATTGGTTCGATTGTTGGCTTATAAACACCTAGAATTTATCGGTTATTTTTACAAAAATCAACATATTATTTTATAAAATTATTGTTATAAATTATGAGTTTTTGTCGCGAATTTTAAGGCCAACATTGGAGTGAAACTCAATTTATAAGTTGAATCTATCAATTAAAATAGCAACTTATAAACGGATAGAGAGGAAGTTGATCGGCAAATTCAACGTATATCTGATGAAATAATGAAGAAAAAAACATTTCGAGCATATGAGAAGAATAACAATGAAATTTCATTATGAAGAGAGGGTAACACCTTATAATCAAGATGATATTTCTAAGGATTTTGTAGCGAATTTAGACCTAAAAGCTTGTATGAGTTGGCACTCAGAGGGAAAAATCCCTCCGTGCCTATCTGTTGCGAAGAAATTAGCTTACTTCGTTTCCAAATATCTTTCCGTCTCGTCGACAACAGCAGAAATATGGTTATATACCTGAAATCCGTTATTGTTGTCTGACAATTCTTGAAGTGCCTTCTGGACTACTGCTATGGACTCGCTCTTGGTCGTTATATAACGTTGGTCTAGATGATGTGACGATAGAGCTCCGTCAAGTTGGAGTTGGAGGAGGTCACGAAGATTTGAATTGCTGTGTGAAATTTGTATAATTGATGCACACTCTGCCAGTGATCCGATAAGTTTGAAGGGTATCCCCCCTTTAAAATTTTCGAAATTTTCCTTGAGGTCGTCGTAGAATTTTTTTGATTTTTCTTCATCTCTTTTATAGAGGTCTAACTGTTTTGTGAGACCTTGGATTTTTTCTTCAAGTTCTTTTTTCTTTCGAAGGGCGGGTCTGAATTCGGATTGAATATCATAAAGTCCACCCATGAGGTCTGTTATCTTCGCTGAACTCATCCCTTGCGGGTCTGTTGCGAAAATGTTATCGATATAGGCTTGACGTTGCTCAAGGGGATTATTGGCAAAGTCCAAGGGGCTCATATCAGCTGCGAAAATGGTGCTTGAGCAAAAAGCGGAAAATACAATTGCTTTAATGTAATTCTTCATGATAATTCCTTTATAATTGTTGTGTCAAATAATTCATACTATATTTATCTTCAAAGGTCAAGAAAAGATTGTATAAAAAAATTTTCAGTATCATTTCTCCAATCTTTAAGAACGCCATTGACAATTTTGATTAAATCCTTTAGTTATTGAAGATATGCTTTTCTATTTAAAGTATGAAGAATGGGCCCAGATGGCGGAATGGTAGACGCGCCAGTTTCAGGTACTGGTGGGCGAAAGCCCGTGGAAGTTCGAGTCTTCTTCTGGGCACCAGGTGACAAAAGGAAATTTTATGAATATTCATCTTCACCATGGTGACTTGCCGGCTAACCTCGATTATGGTAATTTTGTCGCTATTGATACGGAAACCATGGGTCTCAATCCGCTTCGGGATCGGCTGTGTTTGGTGCAATTGTCCATGGGGGACGGGGAGTGTCATTTGGTTCAGATCAAACGGGATCATAAACCATCCGATGCACCAAATCTGATTGCTCTGCTTGAAGACCAACAAATAACAAAAATATTTCACTTTGCGCGCTTTGACGTTGCCGTTCTTTTGAGTTATTTTGGGGTGATGACGACGCCCATTTATTGCACGAAGATTGTCTCAAAACTGATCCGTACCTATACAGATCGTCACGGCTTGAAGGATTTATGCAAGGAACTTTTAGGGGTTGAAATTTCCAAGCAGGAGCAAACCTCTTATTGGGGGGCTGACGACTTGTCCCAAGAACAGCTGAAATATGCGGCGACGGATGTGTTATACTTGCATCGTCTTAAGCTCGTCTTGGATGATCGTTTGGAACGAGAAGATCGCACAGAATTGGCTTTTCAGTGTTTTGAGTATTTGCCAACACGCGCATATTTGGATTTAACCTGCAGTTCCGACTTCGATGTTTTTTCCCATTAACATACCACATATAAGGAATCTGAACGAAACTATGAATTTTCTAGTGCGCTCAAAGTGCTCACGTACAGTTGTACTTCCTGAGCTTTTCACTCCTAATAAAATCCCTATTTTCATTCATGTTGAGTATATAAGGAATCAGGCAGAAATCCTTCAAAGTTGGGTCAAAATTCCACGGGACCAGATAAGAAAATAATGATGATAAAGAAAAAAATATTGTTTGTTTTTGGAACCCGCCCTGAGGCCATCAAACTAGCTCCATTGATCCAATTAATAGAAAAGGATGGGACGTTTGACTCAGCCGTTTGTGTCACAGGTCAGCATCGAGAGATGTTGCAACAGGTGCTCGACCTTTTTCGGATAGTTCCCCATTACAACTTAAATGTCATGACACAGAATCAGGATCTTGCTCTCTTGACCAGTAATGTCATTATGGGAATGACTAAAATTCTGAAGGAATATGAGCCCGATTGTGTCATCGTTCAAGGGGATACCACAACGACCATGGCGACCGCTTTAGCGGCTTATTACCAGAAAATTGATGTGGGGCATGTGGAAGCGGGCTTGAGAACCAGCAATATCTATTCTCCCTGGCCAGAAGAAATTAATCGTCAGGCGGTGGCCCGGGTGGCGCGGTTTCATTTTGCCCCGACGGATCAAGCGAGAAAAAATTTGCTTCAGGAAGGCGTTGTCCTCAAGAATATTTTCATCACAGGCAATACCGTCATTGATTCTCTTTTGCAAGTTCGTCAAGGACTGACTGAGAAAATAGGACTTCAGGGCGATATATTTCAGGAACAATTTAGTTTTATCCAGGATGATAAGAAGCTGATTCTGGTGACAGGCCACAGGCGTGAAAATTTTGGAGAAGCTTTCGAGAATGTTTGCTTGGCCCTGAAAGACGTGGCTGCACAAGAAAATGTTCAAATCGTTTATCCCGTTCATTTAAATCCAAACGTTCTTATTCCCGTTCGTAAAATACTTAAAAATCAGGATAATGTTCATTTAATTGATCCTTTACCTTATGAACCGATGGCCTATTTGCTGACACGTTCTTATTTGATCGTCACGGACTCTGGGGGAATTCAGGAAGAAGCACCGGCTCTCGGGATTCCTGTTATCGTCACCCGTGATACAACGGAACGACCGGAGGGAGTGGAGGCAGGCACGGCTATTTTGGCAGGTACCGATCGAAAACGGATTGTTTCAAGTATAACAACATTATTACGGGATGAGGTTGTTTATGAAGCTATGTCGAAAGCTCATAATCCCTATGGGGATGGAACGGCTAGTCTCAAAATTGTTCAAATTTTAAAACAAGAATTGTAACTTTCCAGCTTATGGCCAATTTCTGACTCATTTCTCCGCTTGCCGAGGCGAACATACATTTGTATGCTCCGCTCCGGTTCTCGAAATTCGTAGAACTTGGCTCATAATCTGAAAAGTTACCATACAGAACTGCTGAATAGTTATAAAACAGAGGAATTTCTATGAAAACTGACATGACGATTGCTATGATAGGGCTCGGTTATATAGGGCTTCCGACGGCTTGTTTGCTTGCAAAATCTGGATTCAATGTTTTGGG
>Ga0207103_10332_pt1 | contig 11617 bp, 11 predicted proteins | sample Alteio_BWMinHeat_81_FD_153546 | JGI IMG/M metagenome (GOLD analysis project Ga0207103, IMG submission 153546) | Enriched cells from forest soil in Barre Woods Harvard Forest LTER site, Petersham, Massachusetts, United States -... | ecosystem: Environmental > Terrestrial > Soil > Temperate forest >...
GGCTTTGATGAACCGGAAACTGGAGCCGCGGCTGGAGACCGTGTTCATGCTGCCGGGCGAATCGTTTAGCTATTTGAGCTCCAAGCTGGTGCGGGAAATTGCGCAGCTTGGTGGGCCTTTGAAAGATCTCGTGCCGCCCGAAGTGGAGCAGCGCTTGCGAGCCAAACTTTTATAGAAGCTTGAAGTTTTCTGGGACTTTTATGGGCGTGCTTACTTGGAGCAACAAAATAGGCTAAAGAAAGAGACAGGCTGCAGCCTGTCTTACAGGAGAAAGCAGTGCACCTTACGGAACGCATCAATCGAATACAAATCTCGCCGACAGCGGCGGTCATCGCGGAAGCCGACCGGTTGAAGGCGCAGGGCGTGGACATCGCCGATTTCGGGCCGGGCGAGCCGGACTTTCCGACTCCCGGTCACATCAAGAAAGCGGCGATTGCGGCGATCGAGGAAAACAAGACCAAGTACACGCCGACCGGCGGAATCATGCCGCTTCGCGAAGCGATTTGCGCCTGGCACAAGCGTGAGTTGGGCTCAGACTATGCGCCGAAAGAGTCGATCGTCACGGTGGGCGGGAAGCACGGAATTTTTAACGTGATGAGCGTACTGGTGCAGGCCGGCGATGAAGTCATTATTCCCGCGCCTTACTGGGTGAGTTTTCCGGACATCGTCAAGTATGCGGGCGGCACGCCGGTTTATGTGCAGACGCGGCCTGAGGAGGGATTCAGCGTGAAGGCCGATGCGATTGAAAAGGCAATCACTCCGAAAACGAAACTCTTAATCTTGAATTCACCGAGCAATCCGACAGGCGGCGTTGTTCCGCCGGATGAGTATGCGCGGATTTTGGCCGTGTGCAGAAAACACAACGTGTGGTTGATGGGAGATGAGTGCTATTCGCATTTTACGTACGCGCCGCACAAGCCGTTTTCGATTGCCAGCGCGCCCGACTCGAAGAACAACGTCATTATCATCGGCTCGGTCTCGAAAACATTTGCGATGACCGGTTGGCGTATTGGCTATACGCTGGCGCCAGCGGAGCTTGTTCAAGCGCTAACCAAATTGCAGAGCCAGTCGACGTCAAACCCAACATCGATCGCGCAATATGCGGCGCTCGAGGCTATGCGCGGCTCGATGGAGTCGGTGCCGGTGATGCTCGCGGAGTACGACCGTCGCAGAAAGCGCATCGTCGAAGGCTTAAACGCTATTCCGGGCGTGAAATGCGAAATGCCCGGCGGCGCGTTCTACGCGTTCCCAAACGTCGGGGCGCATCTTTCGAACGGCTCGAGCGGCCACGCCATCGCGAAAGATACGGCGGAACTTGCGAAGCTTTTGCTGGAGCAGGCGCGCGTCGCATTGGTCGCGGGCGAAGGCTTCGGCGCACCTGGTTATCTGCGCCTCTCCTACGCTACATCTATCGAACGCATCGACGAGGGCTTACGCCGCCTCGAGCGCTTCTTCACCCGCGTCGAAGCCGCAGCCTGAAACGTGACTGCTTCTCCGACAAAGCCTGAGCCCTTTCGCATTGAGCCGTTCTTTTCCGAGCGTTTGTGGGGCTCGCGCTCCCTCGCGCCACTTTTCCCCGAAATGCACGACCTGAATCCGCTGATCGGCGAAGCCTGGCTGACCGGCGTGGATTGCCGCATTGCCAGCGGTCCGTTCGCTGGACAGACGCTCGGTCAAGCCTGGAAAGAAATGACAATCGGGTGGCGTGGCGCAAAATTTGCTGGCGAGTTGGATTTCCCTGTTCTCCTGAAATTCATTTTCCCCACCGACAAACTTTCTATCCAAGTTCATCCGGACGACGCCTACGCCGCTACGAATGAACCCGCAGCCGGAGGCCGCGGAAAAACGGAGATGTGGTACGTCGTTTCGGCCGAGCCTGGTGCGCGCCTGCTCGCAGGACTTAAACCAGGTGTCTCCAGGCAAAAGTTTCTCGCCGCCCTTGCCGATCGCACATTGGAGGAACTCTTCCAATCCCACGAAGTCCGCGCGGGCGACACTTTCTTCATTCCCGCCGGGATGCCGCACACCATTGGGCCAAACATGGTGATCTGCGAAGTGCAAGAGTATTCCGACCTCACCTACCGCATCTACGACTACGACCGTCGTGATGCCAAAGGTAGACTGCGCGAACTTCACATTGAAAAGGCCTTGGAGGTGATGGATTTCAATTCCGGCGCCGGCGGAAAGGTAGTGCTTCGACCACAACTAATCCGCAATAAGAAAGTTGGCGAATTCCTGGTTGATTGCCCTTATTTCTCCGCATCGACGTTTGAATTTGGCCAGCGAATCCACATGAGCATGGTGCCGAAGCTTCCCGAGCGATTCAGTTTGTGGGTCTTCCTGGCAGGCGAAGGAGCAATTGGGTGGTCTTCCAGTGCGCCTGGAATGTTCGGAAAGATCGATGCAGGCCAATTCTCGTATAGGCAGGGAGAGTGCTGGTTTATCCCAGCGGGATTCAGGAGCCGCGGCTATTATCCGAAGACCAAGACGAGCTTGCTCGTAGCGTCTCCCTTCAATCCGAAGGATGAGCTAAAGAAGAATACAGATGCCGAGTGAAAAACTTCAAACGCACGCCGTAATCCTCGCCGGAGGGCGCGGGACACGCTTTTGGCCGCGCAGCCGCATGCGTACGCCCAAGCAGCTTCTCAACATCGTCGGCAAAGACACCATGCTCGAGCAAACTCTCGCTCGGTTGCGGCCGCTCGTTGCTGCTGACCGCGTCTGGACCGTTACAAACGCCGAGCAAGCCGTTGTCGTCAAGAAACAACTCCCTGCCGCGGCGCGCAAACGTGTTTTGAGCGAGCCGCTTGGCCGCAACACCGCCGCCGCCATCGCCCTCGCCGCTGTGCATGTGCGTCGTGCGGCAAAAGGCGACGCGCTGATGGCGGTGTTGCCCGCCGACCATTTCATCGCGCGATCGGACAAATACAGAAGGATCGTAAGCGCCGCACTCGAACTGGCGCGCGAGCCTGGACGCATGATCGTTCTAGGCATACCTCCTACCCGGCCGGACACTGGCTTCGGTTACATCGAGGGCCTGGGCGAGGCCCTTAACTCTGGCGGCTTTCCTGCGTTCGCCGTGCGTCGATTTACCGAAAAACCCGCGATTGATCTCGCCAAAGAATACGTCGCCTCCGGCAACTACCACTGGAACGCCGGAATGTTCTTCTGGCGCGTCTCGACATTCCTTGAAAACCTGAAGCGCTACCTCCCCAAAACGAGCGAGGCTCTCGAATCCCTGGCCGAGACGATCGGCAAAAAAACATACGAGCGCCGATTGCGCGCCATCTATCCGAAACTTGAAAACATCTCCGTCGACTTCGCTATTCTCGAAAACGCCACGCGCGAAGAGGATCCGCCGCGCGTTTTCGTGATTCCCGCCGAAATCGGCTGGAGCGACATCGGCTCGTGGGACGCCGTGCACGGACTGCTCGTCGGCGACGACTCCGCGGACGGCAATATTTTTGTCACTTCCGGGTACGCGATCGACGGATACGGCAACCTGATTTTTGTGCCGGGAAAATTTACCGCCGTCGTTGGCGTCCGCGACCTCGTGGTCGTCGAAACACCCGACGCTCTTCTTATCTGCCCGCGCGACCGTTCCCAGGACGTCGGCAAAATCGTGAAATGGCTCGAAGAGCAGAAACTCGCCAAACTCCTGTAAAAGGAACTCGGAGCGCTTCCAGATGAATGAGGGATGGGGCCGGTAAGGAATATTTTATTTGATTCTTGTTCGAGACTCAGCAGGAAGAACCTTTTCTACTCCTACTGTTCCACCGCACCTAGAGCATCCCTCCCTGTTTGCAATTCCCGAGCTGCGGAATGACCTTCAGCCGGACGCCCGCTTTCGCGGCGAGATAAGGTGGTACGGAAAGCCCATCGTCTTCGGTAGTGATGCCGCAATCGGTGAAAACATGAAGTGGGTAAGCCTGGAACAGGACGCTCAGCTTGTCCTCTGGTGGAACGATCTATATCGTTCTGTGAAAAATAGAAGCCAGGCGACACCACAAGGCTAAATCCGAGTTGAGTCCAATCTGGCCGTTTAGCGGATATATCGCTTCGCGTATACTTCCTTGTGCCTTCTATGACTGCGATTAAGTTTGGGACGGATGGCTGGCGCGACGTTATCGCCGAAGGCTTTACTTTCGCCAACGCGCGGACTGTGGCGCAAGCCATCGCGCGTTATGTTGTGCGCTGCGAGGACGCGCGCCAGGGCGTGCTGATTGGCTACGATCACCGCTTTGCGTCAGATAACGTGGCCGCAGCGGTCGCCGAAGTGATGGCCTCCACGGGAACACCCGTCTGGCTCGCCGACAAGCCCTGTCCTACGCCCGCGATTTCACTGCTTGTTCGGCAGCGTGCCGCCGCGGGCGGCATCCTCATCACCGCGAGCCACAATCCCTATCAATGGAACGGCATCAAATACAAGGCGAGTTACGGCAGCAGCGCTCTCCCTTCCATCGTCGCGCAAATCGAAATCGAGTTGGCCGAAGTTCAAAACAACGCCGCAGCACCTCTCCCGCCTCGGAAAGAACTGATCCAATCGCTCGAGCCGCGCGCTCCGTACCTTGACACCATCGAGAAACTGATCGACTGGAAGCGGCTGCATGACGCGAAGCTCCGATTTGTATGCGACCCGATGCACGGCTCTGCGACTGGTTTGCTGCCGGCGCTTTTCGTGCGAAATGGAATCGCTTGCGACGAGATTCGCGGCGCCCGCGATCCGCGCTTTGGCGGCATGCACCCAGAGCCCATTCCCCCGCACATTGCGCCCCTCCAGGAGGCTGTGCTGGCAGGCAGATATGACGCTGGCCTTTGCGCGGATGGCGATGGAGACCGCATTGGCGCAGTCGATCGCGACGGCTCGTTCGTCAACCCGCACCAAATCTTCGCGCTACTCGTGTGGCACCTTGCCGGCACGCGCAATCTTCCAGGCGACATTGCAAAAACTTTTTCCGTCACCAAACTGATCGATAAACTCGCCGCAAAATTCGGCCGCAAAATTCACGAAGTTCCCATCGGCTTCAAATATATTTGTGAGCTTATGCTCGAGCAAAATATATTGATCGGCGGCGAAGAAAGCGGAGGCATCGGCACCAGCCTCTATCTGCCCGAGCGCGATGCCACGGTCTGCGCGCTATTTCTTGCGGAGCTGATGGCCTGGCACGGCAAGTCGCTCGGCGACATGCTTCGCACGCTCTATGCCGAATTCGGCGAATACCATTACGGCCGCGTGGATCTCGACGTCACGTCGGATCAGAAACAAAAGGCAGTCACGTACTTCGCCGACAGCGGGCTGACCCGCTTTGAGGATTGGCCCATTTCGCGGCGCGAAAACATGGACGGGATCAAGATCTACCTCGGCGAAATCGGCTGGCTGCTGGTCCGCGCATCCGGCACCGAAAATCTTCTTCGCCTCTATTGCGAGACGTCAAATCAAGAAACGACGCAGCGCGCTCTTGATGCCGTCAGCAAACTTGTCCGGACTTTGTAGGCGAACATGGACGCAAACATGGAAACAATCAACCTAAAAGACAAATTCAGCCGCTTCAGCGACTACACTAACCCTCGGGTGATTGGCGAGGTGAACGATTGCCACGTCAAGGCGGTAAAGCTAAAGGGCGAATTTATCTGGCATCATCACGACAAGGAAGACGAGTTGTTCCTGGTCGTCAAAGGTACGCTGCGCATGAAGTTCCGCGATCACGAAGCCGTCATTCGCGAAGGTGAATTCGTAATCGTGCCTCGCGGCGTCGAGCATTGCCCCGCGGCGGACGAAGAAGTGCATATCGTCTTGATTGAACCGAAGTCCACACTCAACACCGGAAATATCACCAACGAAAGGACCGTCACCCAGCTCGAGCGCATCTGATCCGTACAAGTGCTCCGGCCACGGCTCTCAATCCCATGGAACACCGCTTTCACACACTTGACGTCTTCACTACCACACGCTTCCAAGGCAATCCGCTCGCGGTCTTCACTGACGGCGACAGCCTTTCGAACGATCAGATGCAAGCCATCGCCCGCGAAATGAATCTCGCGGAAACGGTCTTCGTACAAAAGCCGACCGATGAACGCGCACTCGCCCGCTTGCGCATCTTCACGACTCAGCAGGAGCTAAAACTCGCCGGCCACCCGGTCGTCGGCACCTGGTTCCTGCTTGCTGAGCTTGGCGTGGTCCCCGCACAGGAAGGCGGGGTACACGTGATGCAACAGACCGGTGCGGGCGTGCTACCTGTGGAGATTCGTTTCAAGGACGGCCGCCCGCAGCGTGTTACCATGACGCAAATGGAAGCCGTCTTCCGCCCCATCAAGTTTACAAAAGCGGCCCTGGCCAAATCGCTCGGCCTGGCCCCGAAAGATTTCGATCCGCATCTTGATCCCGAGTGCGTCTCGACCGGCATATTTAATCTCATGGTGCCGCTTAGAAACAGCGCTGCGCTCGGCAAAATCGCCATGAACATGTTCGGGCTGCGCAAGCTGCTTGGCAAAAACGCGACCATGGCGTACTGCTTTGCGCCTGGCGGCAACAGCAAAGTCTTCTCCCGCGGCATGCTCCCTTGGGAACTCTATGAAGATCCCGCGACCGGCTCCGCTGCCGGCTCGCTCGGTGCATATCTCGTGAAGCACGGCAAGCTCGCGCCCGGCCAAACGCTTAGCATCTTGCAAGGCGAAGAGATGGGCCGTCCGAGCCACCTAGAAGTGGAAGTCACGCAGCGCGGCAAAAAACTAGTGCCTCGCGTGAGCGGCGCCGCCGTCAAAGTCTTCGAAGGCACCATCCGCGTTTGACGCTGTAATGTTTCGAAAGTGCCTCAGGCAAAAAGGGCCGCCCCAGTTTTACTGAGCAGCCCTTTTTGGTTGCAGCATGCTGCGTTTGCCGAAAGTTAGTGCTTGTGAACCGCCCCCGCCGAACGATCCTTCCGCAGGTCTTTGCGATCCGCCTTAAGATCCTTCTTATCCTTGTTGATATCCTTCTGATCTTTGTTGCGGTCCTTGCGGTCCTGTTTGAGATCTTTCTGGTCGCTGTGCAGATCTGTGGCGTCCTGGTTGCGGTCTTTGCGATCGCTGCGTAGATCTTTGACGTCGCTGTTACGTTCGGTTCGGTCGGCGGTCAGATCGTTCTTATCGCGGTTGATGTCTTTCTGATCGGCGTTCCGATCCGTGCGATCCTTGCTCAGGTCGGTCTTGTCGTGATTGACGTCCCGCTGATCCGCGTTTCTATCCCCGCGGTCCTGCCGCAAATCTTTGCGGTCCGCTTTTGCCTCGGAGCTGTTGGCCCCGTACTTCTGATCGTCGCGCTTTAAATCCTGCTTGTCGTGGTTGATGTCGCGCTGATCCGTGTTCCGGTCGGCGCGATCCTTACTTAGGTCGCCTTTATCGTGATTGATGTCGCGCTGATCGGCATTCCGGTCCGCACGGTCTTTGCTCAAATCGGTTTTGTCGTGCTGGATATCCTTGTCCTGATGAATGTCGCGCTTGTCGGCGCTGATGTCCTTGTGGTCTTGGTGAACGCCCTGCTTGTCGTTTTTGACGTCGCGCTTGTCCCGGTTGACGTCTTTCTGGTCTGCGTTGCGGTCCGCGCGATCTTTGCTCAGGTCGTTCTTGTCTTGCCGGATGTCCTTCTTATCCTGCTTGATGTCCTGCTGTTGCGGGGGCGAGTCCTGGCTCCGGGCGTAGGCACCTCCGGCTAACAGGCCGGAAAATGCGAGGGCGAGCGCAGTTCGTCGCGTCAATCTATGTACATGCATGGTTTTCTCTCCTGAAGAGAACTTTCCGTGACCTGTCCGGATTTAATGCTTCAGAACACCAGGAGAACAGGAAAGTTTCTTGAAAATTTGTGGGAATACATGGTCCTAACGACAGGGGTGAGAACCACTCGAACCAGCGGCTCCAACTACTTATCTTTCAATGATTTATGCACGGCATCGAGAATGCCATTCACAAAAGACCCGGCCTCTTCGGAGGAAAATTTCTTGGCCAGATTGACCGCTTCGTTCAGGATAACCTTCGGCGGCGTTTCCGTGGTCCGCAACTCGTAAATCGCCAGCCGTAAAATTGCGCGGTCGATTACCGCGAGCCGCTCGAGACGCCAATTCTCCGCCTGCTTGACGATTAGCTCGTCGATCGCCGGGGTTTCTTTCACGGCGCCTTCGAACAGTCGATTCGCAAACGCGCGCGTGGAGTCCGCCGCTTTCGCAGCCCGCCAGAATTTTGCTTCAAGTTTCGCAGGTTCCTGCTCGCTCATGTCCCACTGAAACAGCATCTGCATCGCGAACTCGCGGGATTTTGTGCGCAACGACACGTTACTTGCGCCGCGGCTTTCCGCTGGCGGGCGGCTTTCCCTGCGCGCCGCGCAGCTGGCGTGACAGATGCGCCATCTCGATCGCCGCCAGGCCAGCCTCGAACCCCTTGTTGCCGCCCTTCAGCCCCGCCCGATCAATCGCCTGCTCCAACGTGTCGCAAGTTAGCACGCAAAACATAATTGGCACGCCCGAATCCATCTGCGCGAGCTGCAATCCGCGCGCCGTCTCCGAACAAACGTAATCATAGTGCGATGTTTCCCCGCGAATCACGCACCCTATCGCGATCAGCGCGTCGTAGCGTCCGGTCATTGCAAGTTTTTTCGAAGTGAGTGGCAATTCGAACGCGCCAGGGACGTGCACCACGTCCACATCCTTGCCGGCCGTGCCCGCGCGCTCCAGTGTATCCACCGCTGCCGCTAAGAGCCGCTCCGTGATAAAACTATTGAAGCGGCTCACGACAATCCCGAAACGCAAACCCGCCGCGCCTAACCCGCCTTCAATTTTTCCTGCCTGCATTCTGATTCTCTCGCCCTTCTCTGTGCTCTTTGTGCCCGCAGCGTCTTGTGCGTAAAATCCTTTTTCTTTTCTCCGCTTCTATCGACCTCTAAACTCCACCTTTCTCTTTTCCAGAAACGCCTTCGTCCCCTCGCGCATATCTTCCGTGGCACAAGCCAGACCGAAAAGCGTGGCCTCGAGGAACAACCCTTGCTCCTGAGGCATCTCTATCCCGCGCTCGATCGCTTCCATCGTGTACTTCACCGCAACCGGCGCATTCGCAACAATCTTTTTTGCCAACGTCTCGGCAGCCGGCAACAGATCCAGCGGCTCGAAAACATGATTCACAAGTCCCACGCGAAGCGCTTCTTCAGCGCCAATCATCTCGCCAGCGAGACAAAGTTCGTGCGCCACGCCCTTGCCGCAAAGTCGCGCCAACCGCTGCGTTCCGCCGTACCCTGGAATAATTCCCAGCTTCACTTCCGGCTGCCCGAGCTTCGCCGTCTTGCTCGCCATTCGAATCGTGCACGCCATCGCAATCTCGCATCCGCCGCCCAGAGCAAATCCGTTGATCGCGCAAATGGACGGTTTGCCCATCGTCTCGAGCAAATGAATCACGCTTTGCCCGAACAATGAAAATTCTTTTCCATTCACTGGTGTCTGCTGCGACAGCTCGCCAATATCCGCCCCCGCCACGAACGACTTTTCCCCTGCGCCAGTCACAATCAATACGCGGATCGCTTCATCGCCCTGCGCATCCAGAAGTGCGTGCTGCAACTCTTCCATCGTCTTGCGATTCAATGCATTCAAAACCTTCGGGCGGTTGAAGGTAACGAACGCAATTCCATCTCTCTTCTCGTACAACAGATTCTCGTAGGCCATGCTCTCTCTCTTGTCCGCGTCCTCTGTGCTCTCCGCGCCCTCTGGTAAATCCCTTTTCTTGTTTTCCTAAAATTTCATCGCCTTCGGCTTAGCAGGATCCGAATAATCATAGAATCCCCGCCCCGTCTTCCGTCCATTCCACCCCGCCAAGACCATCCGCTTCAAAAGCGGCGGTGACGCAAACCGCCGCTCGTGAAACTCCTCAAACATAATCTGCGAAATGTAATAGGTCGTATCCAATCCCACAAAATCCAGCAAAGTCAGCGGCCCCATCGGATGTCCGCAACCCAGCTTCATCGAAGTATCGATGTCCTCGATCGAGCCCACGCCTTCTTCCAGAGCGCGAATGGCATCCAGCAAATACGGCACCAGCAGCCGGTTCACGATGAATCCTGACGAGTCGTGCGCGCGCACGGCCGTCTTCCCGAGTTTCGTCCCAAATGCCACCATCTCTTCAAACACGCCGGCATCCGTGGCGATCGTCCGCACCACTTCCACCAGCTTCATCACCGGCACAGGATTAAAAAAATGCAAACCCACAAACCGCTGCGGCCGCTTGGTTGCCGCGGATATTTCCGTAATCGTCAACGAAGAAGTATTACTCGCAAAAATCGTGGCAGTCGGGCACAGCGCATCCAGCGCCGAAAACAACTCGCGCTTCGCCGGCAGCTGCTCGATAATCGCCTCAATAATCAAATCGCAATCCCGTAAATCCTCAAGGAGCGTCGTGCCGCGCAACCGCCCACGAATTTCACTCCGCGCCGCGGCTGTGATCGTGCCCTTCTCCACCAGCCTATCCAAATTCTTTTCAATGCTCGCCAGCCCCTTTTCCACAATCGCAGGACTCACTTCCCGAATTACTGTCGGAAACCCGGCCGCCGCGCATACCTGCGCGATTCCCGACCCCATCAACCCACACCCCACAACTCCCACTTTTTGAATCGCCATTCTTATCCTCGCTGAAATTGACAGATGACTGTGACAACCGTGCGCGGAGCGAAACGCAAGTCTAGCAGAAAGTGCCGCCTTGGGAGACTTCTCTGCGCTGCTCAGCGCACTCGGCGCTTCTGCGTTATCTTTTCTCTTCCTCTAGACAAATCTCTCGCGGGTTGGTGCCGCCGCAACGCGCCGTTACATCATTGTGTCTTTACTTCGTTCAATTCATGGCCTCAACAATCATCGCGATTCCCTGCCCGCCGCCAATGCAGGCCGTCGCCAGCCCATACCGCAAATTATTCCGCCGCAATTCATTTAAAATCGTAATCAGCAATCGCGTCCCTGACGCCGCCAGCGGATGCCCCAGTGCAATCGCTCCGCCGTTCACATTCGTCTTGTCGCGGTTCAAGCCCAGCACCTTCTCGACCGCCAGATATTGCGCCGCAAACGCCTCATTCACTTCGACTCGGTCCATCTGCTCGATCGTAAGGTCCGCGAGCTTCAACGCTTTCTGAGACGAAGGGACCGGCCCAATTCCCATAATGCTTGGATCGACTCCCGCCGTGGCCCACGCCACAATTCTTCCCACCGGCTTCAGCCCGCGGTCCTTCGCCGTTCTTTCTCGCGTCACCACCACCGCCGCCGCGCCATCCACGATCCCGCTGGCATTCCCGGCCGTCACAATTCCATCTTTCTTGAACGAAGGTGACAGCCTCTCCAGCATCTCCATCGTCGTTTCCGGTCGCCGGTGATCGTCTTCACTCACTAAAGTCGTCTTCTTCCCCTGTTTCACTTCCAGCGGTGCAAGTTCTTCCCGGATCCGGCACGCTTTATAAGCCTCATCCGCCGCTTGCTGGCTGCGCAACGCGTACGCGTCCGCATCCTTGCGCGTGATTCCGTGCTGCTCCGCCAACTTTTCCGCAGTCATCGCCATTGGCAATCCGCAGTAGCTATCTGTCAATCCGACGAATAGCGAATCCTCCAGCGCCCCGCCGCCCAAC
>Ga0207103_10333_pt1 | contig 11608 bp, 12 predicted proteins | sample Alteio_BWMinHeat_81_FD_153546 | JGI IMG/M metagenome (GOLD analysis project Ga0207103, IMG submission 153546) | Enriched cells from forest soil in Barre Woods Harvard Forest LTER site, Petersham, Massachusetts, United States -... | ecosystem: Environmental > Terrestrial > Soil > Temperate forest >...
TATAAAAACGATGTCAACGCATTCCTCAAAAATGGTGTTTTTACAAATTGCCAGGTAGCTGTTTGTATCTGCTCCATGCAAAATCTCAGGGCAAATGACTATGTTAAACTTTGCACCATCATATTAACCCTGTACAACAACAATGAATTACCGGAAAAGCTTTTAGAACATGCAATTGACCCCGATTTTTTGCGTAAACATATTCTTGCATATCACTACCAGGAACCATGCGTGACATCGCTGATAAAAAGTATTGAAAACGATCCAAAAGTGACAGATAAATATCTAAGGGCATGGTTGCCGGATGCGCTTTCCGGGAAATCGGCAAAAGAACTTCATCAATTTGAGAAAGAAAACTATTCCAACTAAACAATCACCATCACCGCTCCGACTTCCGCATTTAAAAACCCTTATCTTTGGCCTGTACTTACGTCTCCCTATGTCAAAAAACAAAAAACACGCTTCCATCGACCAGGTTTTCACCAAAATGGTGCTGGATATATTCGAACAAAACGGTAATACGCCGCTCAATTGCAAACAGGTTTCGGCCAAATTAAATATTTATGATGCCGAGGCGCGCGATGCGATTTTCGATATCCTGAAAAATGAGACGAAAAAAGGCAACTTAAAAGAGATTTCGCCGGGTAAATTCCAGTTGCTGGTGCTGAAGACTTTTATCGAGGGTGTGGTGGACATGACCAACGACGGCTCCGCCTTTATCGTTACCGAGGATGAGTTTGAGAACGACATTTATGTCGCCCCGCGAAAATTGCGTAATGCCTTAAACGGCGACCGGGTGAAGGTTTACGTTTATGCCAAAAGCAGGGGCAAAAATAAGGAAGGCGAAGTAATAGAGATATTGCATCGCGCTAAAATGGAGTTTACGGGGATTGTAAAATTGTCCGACCGGTTTGCATTCTTCATTCCGGACGACCGCAAAATGATGCACGATATTTTTATCCCGCTAAACGAAATTAACGGCGCTAAAAACGGGATAAAGGCAATTGCCGAAATAACCGACTGGCCGGTGGATGCCAAAAACCCCATCGGCCGTATCAAACATATTTTAGGCACGCAGGGCGAGAATGATACGGAAATGAATGCTATCCTCGCGGAATACGGGTTCCCGCTATCGTTTACTGCTGAAGTTGAGCGCGATGCCGAGGCTATCCCCGACCTGATCAGCAAAGAAGAAATTGCCCGCAGGCGCGATTTTCGCAATGTCATTACATTTACCATCGACCCGTTTGATGCAAAAGACTTTGATGATGCCTTATCTTTCAAAAAATTGGATAACGGCAATTACGAGTTGGGTGTACATATCGCCGACGTATCTCATTATATTAAACCCGACTCCGCATTGGATAAAGAGGCAGAAGACCGCGGAACATCGGTCTATTTGGTTGACCGGGTGATACCCATGCTGCCCGAGCACCTGTCAAACGGGTTGTGCTCATTGCGCCCGAAGGAAGACAAGCTATGTTTTGCAGCAGTTTTTGAACTGAACGAAGAAGCGTATGTTGTGAACGAATGGTTTGGTAAAACGATCATCCATTCCGACAGGCGGTTTACCTACGAGGAAGTACAAACTGTCATCGAAACCAAAACCGGTGATTTTGAACCGGAAATAACGCAATTGAATGCCCTCGCCTACAAGCTGCGCGAACGTAAGTTCAAGAACGGCGCCATCAGCTTTGAAACTACCGAAGTAAAATTTCAGCTGGACGAAACTGGCAAACCCATTGGCGTTTATGTTAAAGAACGCAAGGATGCTCATAAGCTGATCGAAGATTTTATGCTGCTGGCTAACCGCAAAGTGGCCGAATATGTAAGCAAAATGGGCAAAGGCAAACATCGGTATACTTTTGTTTACCGTGTGCATGATACGCCAAAGCCGGAGTCGCTGGCCAACTTTGCGCAGTTTGCGGCGCGGTTTGGGTATAAGATCAATACCAAATCGGATAAAGAAACGGCCAAATCGCTCAATTATCTGATGGAACATGTGGAAGGCAAAAAAGAGCAAAATGTGCTTACCCAATTGGCCATCCGCTCCATGGCCAAAGCCATTTACACCACCAAAAGCAGCAGCCATTATGGCCTGGCCTTTGATCATTATACCCATTTCACCTCTCCTATCCGCCGTTACCCGGATGTGATGGTACACCGGCTGTTGTTTCATTATTTAAATGGGGGGCAGTCGGCCAATGCCGAGCATTATGAGAAACTGTGCCAGCATGCCTCACAAATGGAGAAAAAAGCGGCCGATGCCGAGCGAGCCTCGGTAAAATATAAGCAGGCTGAATTTTTGAAGGACCAGGTGGGCCAGGTTTATGATGGCGTGATCTCGGGTGTTACGGAGTGGGGCATGTATGTGGAGGTCATCGAAAATAAATGCGAGGGCATGATCAGGCTGCGTGATATATCGGACGACTTTTATACTTTAGACGAAAAAAATTATGCCATCATCGGCCAGCGAAAAAAGAAGGTTTACCAGCTGGGCGACGAGGTGAGGATAAGGGTGAAAAATGTTGATCTGACGAAGAAGCAGATTGATTTTTCGTTGGTATCGTAGAGACGCGATACTTCGCGTCCCTGATCGTTTTGTAGAGACGCAATATTTTGCGTCTCGGACCCCATGCGAGGGGAATAATCGTTTTCACCTTGTCGTTTCGTTTCGAGACGCAAAATATTGCGTCTCTACGTAATTCAAAATGAAGAAATTAAAAGATTTACAGTTATTAATAGAAGAGGCCATCGTTAAGCTGGATATACCACGACATCCCGTTGAATTATACGAGCCTGTAAAATATATTCTTTCCCTCGGCGGCAAACGGATGCGGCCGGCATTGCTGTTGATGGCCTGCGACCTTTTCGGCGGCAATGTGGAAGCGGCCCTTTCCCCTGCCCTGGCTATCGAGGTGTTTCACAATTTTACGCTGGTACACGATGATATTATGGATAATGCGCCTTTGCGCCGGGGCAAAGCTACGGTGCATGAGCGCTGGGGGCAAAACGCCGGCATTCTGTCTGGCGATGTGATGCTGGTGTTGGCTTACCAACTGATGATGAAAGTTGAGGATCGATTGTTGCGTACCGTACTTGATGTTTTTAGTACGACGGCCGTCGGTGTTTGTGAAGGGCAGCAGCTTGATATGGATTTTGAAAAGCGCCAAACGGTTGGTATTGACGAATACCTGGAGATGATCCGCCTGAAAACATCGGTGCTGCTTGGTGGTGCGTTAAAGATTGGCGCGCTGATCGGCGGGGCGGATTTGGCTGATGCCGACTTGTTGTACAGCTTTGGCGAACATTTGGGCATTGCCTTCCAGTTGCAGGATGATATCCTGGATGTTTATGGCGACCCGGACAAATTCGGCAAACAGGTTGGCGGCGACATTATGTCGAACAAAAAAACTTACCTGCTGATAAAAGCACTTGAGTTGGCCAATTGGTCCCAGGCAAATGAACTGAACGACTGGATCAATTCAAAAGATTTTGATGGTGAGCAAAAAGTAAATGCGGTTACGGATATATACAACCAGCTGAATGTAAGGCAATATGCCGAAAATGAGATGGAAACCCATGCGGAGAAAGCTTTTAAGGCGCTGGATGAAATTAGCCTGCCAACTGAACAAAAGCAGTACCTGCGGTATTTTGCGGATGGGTTGCTGGTTAGGGAGAATTAGTATATTTATTGCATGAAATGGATTCTAACCTTATTGCTTTTTACATTGCTCAGCTTAAATGCAAAAGCACAAAAATCCACAATAAAGCCTGTTGCAAAAAATGACGAATCTATCGACGACACGATGCTTTCGATTCATCCATCATTTTCAGGAGGTGAAAAAGCCTATTATAAATTTCTTGCTACTAACTTAAAAAGGCCCAATCAAAATGATGTTTTTGGGAGAGTTTTTGTTAGTTTTTTTGTCGAAAAGGATGGTAGTTTGACCGGCTTTAAAGTGGAGAAAAGTTTAGGAAAAGATTATGACGATGAGGCGCTCAGAGTTCTTAGAAAGTCTCCAAAGTGGATTCCAGCTCGAAAGAATGGCAGTTCAATCAGGATTAAATACATAGTGCCAATAAATTTTGATATAACCGAATGATGAAAAAAATTCTGAGCTTTTTATCGATAGCACTTTTAATGGGTCAATTGCATGCCCAGCAACACCTCACCTCCGGCGGCAAGCTCAAACCAGAGCAGGCCATTATGGACATCCGCCATTACACAATCGCGCTGGATGTAAATTTTGAGCAAAAATCAATTGATGGCTATACCACCATAGATGTGATCATGGCGCAGCCGACGCATGTTTTGTTGCTCGACCTGCTTGACTCGCTGGAGGTAAAGCAAGTGCTCGTCAACAATAAAAAAGAGCCTTTTGAACATAAAAACGACATGATCCGCATCAGCCTGGCGGATGAGTTGCCTGCCGGCCGTGCCGTGGTTAAGGTGGTATATGGCGGTAAACCGCATGTAGCGGTGAGGCCACCCTGGGATGATGGGTTTATCTGGTCGCAAGATTCTACCGGTCATCACTGGATGGCGATAACGGCTGAAGGCACCGGCGGCAAACTGTATTTTCCGTGTAAGGACCACCCTTCGGATGAACCCAATGAAGGGGTAGATATGCTGATCACCGTGCCGAAGGACCTGGTGGTTGCGGGACCTGGCTTATTACAAAACGTAACGAAACACGGCGATAAAGCTACTTATCATTGGAAAACCAATTACACCATCAACAACTACAGCATTATTTTTAATGTGGGTGATTATAAAGTGGTTAGCCGCGATTATACAACAGTTGACGGCCATCACGTGCCGATGCAGTTTTATGTACTGAAAGAGCATGCGGATAAGGCTGAACATTTTTTGGACATGCTGGTGAAGGTAACACACGAAAAGGAAAAGTATTTCGGCGAATATCCCTGGGCCAAGGAAAAGATCGGTATGGTTGAAACGCCGCACCTGGGCATGGAGCACCAAACTATGGTGGCTTACGGCAATAAATTTCGCTACACCAAAGTTGGCGGCGAGGATTACGACTGGCTGATGCACCATGAATTCGGGCATGAGTGGTGGGGTAACAAAGTAACCGCTAAGGATTGGGCCGACTACTGGATACATGAAGGCATAAATACTTTTGCGGATGTGTTGTATTACCGCGAGTTTGGCGGCGAGCGGGCGTATATCGACCAGTTTAAAAGCTTTGCGCCCCGGATCGGTAATAAGGTGCCGGTTGTAGTGGGTAAGGATATTGATGAGGAAGCTGCCTACACCGACGATATTTATGCCAAAGGCGCATTCTTTATGCACACGCTGCGTTATATCATGGGCGACAGCTTGTTTTTCCCCGCACTAAAGAAATTTGTTACGTCACCGCAGTATACGTATGATAACCTGGTGACTACGAGCGATGTGGAACAGTTTTTCAGCAAGGAAGCCGGTCAGGATTTGAAACCACTGTTCGATTTGTACTTGTATACTGTCAACAAGCTGGAAGTATATGTTAAGCAGCTGCCCGGCGATCAATATCTTATTCAATTGCAAAACATGTCTATCCCGCTACCGCTGGATATTGCTTCAGATACCGGCACAAAACGGCTGGTGGTTAACACGAAAGGCATCACCGTAAAAAGCAAAACCCTGCCGGTTATTGATGCGGATATGTATTACTTAAAGAAAATCACAATTGAATAGAAAACAACTTAAATCATAATGAAAAAAATCCTGCTAACCTTAGCACCACTATTGTTGCTACTGACCGCAAAGGCACAGACCACCGATACCGCGAAAAAAGCGGTAAAAACTAACGCTGCGGATGTAACCATCGATGCCCCGATAGCTGCCGGTGAACCGAACGACAGAATATTTACATCGGTTGAAGTAGAGCCGCAATTCCCAGGAGGCATTGATGCTTTTGGGCGTTTTTTAAGCACCCATCTCCATTATCCCGCTGCCGCCAGGAAGAACAAAATACAAGGAAGGGTCATCGTAACGATGGTGGTTGAAAAAGACGGCAGCGTAAGTGATGTAAAGATTGCCCGGGGTGTTTCCGACGATATAGATGCTGAAGCGATGAGGGTGATCAAATCGAGCCCCAAATGGTCGCCGGGGATACAAAATGGCAGACCAGTGCGGGTTTCTTACACTGTTCCTATTAGTTTTACACTTGATAAATAATAATCATGAAAAAAATCCTGCTAACATTAGCTCCTCTACTATTAATTTTCACAGCCAAAGCGCAACTTACTGATACGGCGAGGCATAGCAATGACAAAGTTGTCACGGAAGTAAATACTAACACTGCCATATTTACTGCAGTAGAGCAGGCACCCGAATACCCCGGCGGCGTTAGTCAATTTAATAAGTTTTTGTCGAAAAACGTTCGTTACCCCGCAGCCGCCCGTGAAAATAACACACAGGGAAGGGTGATTGTACAATTCATTGTAGAAAAAGACGGGGCATTGAGCCAGGTAAAAGTAATTAGGAGCATTGGCGATGGCTGCGATGAAGAAGCAGTAAGGGTTGTTTAATTATCGTCGCCATGGAAGCCGGGTATACAAAACGGCAGGCCTGTTAGGGTACAGTATTCAACCCCTGTTAGTTTTACGCTGGCAAACTGATAAGCAGGCTAACGCGGGCATAGAACGTTTTCGTGAATCACCCGTTATCCGCAAAACCCGGGTACAGCGTCATGCCGCCGTCCATAAAAATAGTGGTACCGGTGATATAGTCTGCCTGGTCGGATGCCAGCCATGCGGCCAGCTGACCGATGTCTTCCGGTTCGCCGATGCGGTTGTAAGGGATTAGCGTTAACAGTGCGTTCAGCGCCTCGGGCGTTTGCCAGGCGGACTGGTTAATATGCGTTTGTATGGCGCCCGGGCCAATACTCACCACGCGTATTTTGTGCGGCGCCAGTTCCTGCGCCATACTTTTCATCATCATCATCACCCCGCCTTTGCTGGTAGCATAGTTTACATGGCCGCCCCATGGAATAACCTCGTGCACGCTGCTCATGCAAATGATCTTGCCTGCAGCCTTGCTCCTGCCTTCAACCACTCCCCTGCGGATAAACTCCCTTGCCGCCTCGCGGGCGCATAAAAACTGGCCGGTTAAATTTATGCCGATCACCGTATTCCATTGCTGGATGGTCATATCAACAAATTTCGAATCGCGCTGCAGGCCGGCGTTATTTACAAGAATGTCGATGGTGCCGTATTGCTGATACATTTCCGCAAACATCGCCTGTACGTCGGCCTCGTTGCTCACGTCGGCATGGATGGCATAGGCATTGCCGCCGGCAGCGGTTATTTTGTCGACGGTTTTTTGGGCCTCTTCGTGTGCGTCAACATGGTTGATCACCACGTTTGCGCCTGCCGCCGCCAGCGCTATTGCTACTGCTTCGCCGATGCCGCTGTCGGCGCCTGTTACTAATGCGGATTGTCCCTGTAATGAATAAGTAATCATAGGTGTATCGTTTCGCCATAAATATAATCATAGCAAACGTTGGAACCAGTCCTTAACAAAAATTTAATGTAGTAAGCGGGTTTACACAACCAGCCCTGTCAACAATAATTATTTCTTCTTCCCAAAAGCCGCGTTATCCATGCTCGACGATGAACCTTTGCCGGCCTGGTAGTCGGATTGCGTTTTGGTGCCCGGCGCCTTGGGCGCTTTTTTTACGTTTTTTTGTCCTTTGTCTTTACTCATGGCGTTTAAAATTTGGGTGAATAGATTTGATCTTGTATCGGATTAATAAGCCTGTCGCAATTTAATGATGCGTATCCAGTGCATAAATTTCATAACGGGATAAACCGGGTCAATCTCAAACCAGCGGCTGCCGAAGTTTGGGCTGTTGGGGTGTTTATGGTGATTATTTTGAAACAGCTCGCCCAGCATCAAAAAGTCGAACGGGGTAGTATTTTTTGATTTGTCCTTATTATCAAAATTGGCGTAGCCATATTTATGCCCGCACCAGTTAACGATGGCGCCGTGTATCGGCCCCATCATAAAATGGATGGGCAATAAGGCGAACATCCACCAGTAAGGGGCAAAAAAGATGTAAAAGCAGGTATACGCGGCGCCAAACAGCAGCCTCGACAAAATGGATGAGCCCATGCGGTCGACGACCGGCCATTGCGGGTAATGTCCCGGGAACTGTGCTTCGGGGTCCTTTGTTCTTTTAACGTAGTCGCCAAAGGTTTTTATTGTTGCTTTCATCAACTGGTAAACATCTTTAAAAAAATGCGGCGAATGCGGGTCCTTTTCCGTATCGCTAAAGGCATGGTGCTCACGGTGCATCAGCGCATAGGCGCGCGGGTTTAAAAACGAGGCGCCTTCACAAAGATAGGTCAATATGTAAAATATACGTTCCCAGGTTTTGCTGGTGGTAAACATGCGGTGAGCCGCATAGCGATGCTGGAAAAATGTTTGAAAGAACAGTGACAAAAACCAGTGAGCGATGAAGAAAATGACGATGATCATTATAAATTATTTTTTAAGTAGGATAATTGTTAGCCTAAGGACTTTAGTCCGGAGTAAAAGAACAAAACTCGACTTCGGACTTCGGACTTCAGACTTGCGACTTAAGACTTAAAAGAGGATCGATAATAAGCCGGGAGAGGTTGTCTTTTCCTGTTTACCGGGCTGCCTGATAGCGGGAACGCTGCGGTTGATTTATGTGCGCTATTATAACCAGGATGCTTTGCTTTTTATTGAAGACTTCTGATATATAACTCCAAAGATAGGTATTTGTTACGCTGTTTTTGAAATATGTTTGTAATAGTTACCCTAAAAGCGCAATAAACGGTCGGCCGTACAAAACCAAAAATTACTTTTCACGCCGTTATCTGAAATTTAGTCAAACGCCGATACGCCTGTTTTAACTGTTCACCGGGAATTTATTTCACAATTTATAACCTAATTATTTCATTTCCAGCTATCTTTATATATCTATATTGTGTAATATTCCTGCCCGTTTAAAACATTCGGGGTATCCGCGGGTAGTACCTAAGTATGTATTATATTTTTTCTCATTACCCCGTTACATTTAGATTTATTTTGCCCATGTGGTTAAAACCTTTCACGAATTGAAACTGTACATTAAAAACATGGTATGTATTCGCTGCAAAATGGTAGTGAAACAGGAACTGGAGAAATTGGGGCTGCACTACATTAATGTTGAGTTGGGCGAAGCAAATACCATTGAAAACTTGTCGCCGGCGCAAAAAGATGAATTTAAGATCGGTTTACTAAAATTTGGCTTGGAGCTGTTGGACGATAAAAAGAGCATCCTGATAGAAAAGATAAAGAAAGTGATCGTTGAATTGATCCACTACACGGATGAACCTTTAAAAGTCAATTTTTCAGATTACCTGAGCGAAAAGTTAAACCACAACTATACTTACCTTGCTAACCTTTTTTCGGAGGTAGAGGGAATTACCATCGAGCATTACATCATCATTCATAAGATCGAGAAAGTAAAAGAACTGCTGGTTTATGACGAACTTTCGCTGACCGAAATATCCTACCAGCTGCATTACTCCAGTGTGGCGCACCTGTCTAACCAGTTTAAAAAAATAACCGGCTTAACGCCTTCCTTTTTTAAGAAAGTGAAAGACTACAGGATGCATGGCTTAGAAAACCCGGAATAGCTATTTAACCAGCGAGATTTGCCGTTTGTTTACCAGTACCCTCCCCTGGTTGTAGCTAACTATAATTTTCTCCTTGTTTAAATGGCTTTCAAATACCATGTAAGGTTGTCCGTCGATATATCCCGGAAACCCTTTACCCAGGTAGCGCAGGTTTTGCCCCGGCGTTAGTTTACTCTCGTCAGTTATCATGATCTTATTTTTTAATGTATTGAATTCTTTTTTTTAACCCCGGATTTCACGCGGCGATTACCCGAAAGTATCTCCCTGCAACATCATCGATCTGTCAAAACGCATTGACTGACCAGGTTCGTCCGGGTGGTTTTTATTAAATAACAAAGTGAACACTGTTCCGTCGCCTAATTTGGACCCTACAATAATTTCAATATCGTTTGATTGGAGTATTTTTTGCGTAGCGGTTAACCCTAAACCCAGGCCGTCCGGTTTTTCGGTATAAAAAGGTTTAAAAATATCATTCAAATTTTCGGGTTTAATACCACAGCCATTGTCCTCGATGTGCACAATATAATTGTCGGCGGTTGCCTTTGTCACCAGTTTTAATTTGCCTGTATTAGGCTCGACGGCATCGATGGCATTGATGATAATGTTTGTAAAAGCAATCTTTAACTGTGCTTTGTTTACCAACAGTTCAATATCCCGGATATTATATTCCCTGGTTACCGCAACTTGTTTTAGCAGGAGCCGGTCATCCGCCTGTTGAATTACCTCATCAAGCAAATCGTGTATGGAGGTGGTTTCCTTAAAGTCCCTGTTTGACGAAGATGGTTTAAGCAGCTCATTGATCAGTTCGTCGATCCTTTGGGCGCTTTTTGAAATGATAGCCAGGAATTTTTGAATGTCGTCATCCTTTGTTTTCGTAGCGATCACCCGGGCGGATAACTTTATACTCGTTAGCGGGTTTCGTATTTCATGGACAATTATAGCCGCAAAATCCGGTACCGCCTCATTGTCGGATGCAATGTAAAGTTTTTCCATTTAGTAATCAATTAGGATTGACAGTATAAAGATACCCTTGTTTACCTCAACAAACTTTACATGATTTTATAGAAAAGTTACATTATTCACATATTTTAAAAACAATTGCGTGTATGCGCTGGTTGTGATGAGGCCGGTGATGAAAAAGCGGTTAATACTACCCGGTTTTTATGCAAATAATCATTGCCTCAATTTATTCGTAGCCGCTTTTTATGATGGTCTGGATCATTTTAAACCTGCCGTTCGGTTTAATATAATTGGGGGCATGTGCCGGTATAACAATGCCCATACCGGTTTCCAGGAAGTTTGAAGTATCATGGATCACAATTTCCGCTTTGCCTTCGATTATCTGGGCGAAGGTATCAAAGGGGCTGGTTTTTTCCGTCAGCCCCTCGCCGCTGTCAAAGGACATGATGCTGATATTACCGCTTGATTTTTTGATGATCGTTTTGATGACGACCGAATTTGGCACATATTCAATAATTTCAACAATAATGTGTGCGTTCGCCTTATCCAGTTCTGTATTCTCCGGCTTAGCACCCTTATCTTCAGTGTCCATGATGTTAAATGTTTTTTAGCTGCTTAACGGCCCGTTATCAAGCCGATATAATTATAGTGGTACAAAGTTTCCTTAACTTCCACCATAAATGTTATATAACTATTTGTATTAGTTACATCATTCACACATTTTACCTTTCAAAAATACTTGTTCGGTACCTGGAGCACTTGTTCAACTCAAGGTGTGAATTATACAACTTATAACCAGCATTGTGTAATTATCCGGTTGCACACAGCCGTTAGCTTTGCAATGTTTAGCGATCCACGGAGCCGCTTCACAAACAGGTACAGATCTGTCGGTTATCCTATGTTGACCGATATGAAAATACGCTTCACTTAACAACATCAAAAAACTACCATGAAATTTTCATCAAAAATTTATTTGCCGGCTCTCCGCTCA
>Ga0207103_10334_pt1 | contig 11576 bp, 11 predicted proteins | sample Alteio_BWMinHeat_81_FD_153546 | JGI IMG/M metagenome (GOLD analysis project Ga0207103, IMG submission 153546) | Enriched cells from forest soil in Barre Woods Harvard Forest LTER site, Petersham, Massachusetts, United States -... | ecosystem: Environmental > Terrestrial > Soil > Temperate forest >...
CGCGGAACAATTTTCAACATGCGGTCGGGATCGATCTTGTAGTCGATTTCCTTGAGTTCGCCCTCGACGGACCGGTTCACCGTAATCGTATTTCCGGCGCGGACTTGCCGGAGGTTAAATGCGTGCTGCGCTGCCGCCGAGACGCTGGTGGCATCCTGATGGCTCAGACCGAACTTTTCGAGCGCAGAAATGAAATTGTCGCGGGCGAGAACTCGTTGTTCCGTGGGTACCATGACCCGTTCGCGCATCCTCGCAGCCTCTTCCTGGCTGAGCCTTACTTGCTGCTTAAATTCCGCGGAGGCCGCAAGGCGCGCGCGAAAAACATACGTGAGCACACCGGTGCCAAAACAGAGGACGATAACCAGCACGATAGCGAAACGACGTTGCATTCCTTACCTCTGCCCCGCGAAGACCTTTGTGGACTCGCTCTGCTTCGCAAATCCGTGCACATATGTCCGCAAGGGACGGACGCAGCTTACCACGAACCCTTTGTATCAAACGGTGACGGCCGTCAAACGAGAATCCAATCCTCTGCGTCCAATCGCCTAACCTCTTCGGTTGCCTAACCTCTTGATGAAATCTAGCGTGTTCTCAAGTAGGATGCAGCAATGACTCCAAAGGCTTTTTCCCGACGTTCTTTTCTGGCTTTTACGACCATGCTGCCGTGGGCGCTCCGTGGCTACGGAGCGACTCAGATACCGGTCGGTCTCGAATTGTATTCTGTGCGCTCCGCATTGAAGCAAGATCCCGCCGGCACGGTGCGTGCCGTCGCCGCAATGGGCTACCAATGCGTTGAATTCTACGCACCTTATTTTGATTGGACAGAAAGCCAGACCAAGGACATGCGGAAGCTCCTGGATGATCTCGGCATCCGCTGCTATTCCACTCACAACGACAGTTCGTATCTGGGTGCGGAAAAGATTTTGCGGGCGCGCGACCTGAACCTGATTCTGGGATGCAAATATGTGGTCATGGCCAGTTCGCACGAAAAGTCCGGACTGGATGGTTGGAAGACGGTCGCAGATTCTTTGAACGTTGCGGCCGAAAAGTTGGAGCCCTCAGGATTGCAGGCCGGCTATCACAATCATCAAGCGGAATTCACTCCCGAGGGCGGCGTACGACCTATCGAAATCCTCGCGAAGAATACGAAGGCTTCTGTGATTTTGCAGCTCGATGTAGGCACGTGCATTGAAGCCGGCTCTGACCCCGTGGCGTGGATTCGCGCAAATCCGGGCAGAATCCGGTCACTTCATCTCAAGGAGTGGTCGCCGGAACAGGGCAAAGGCTATTCCGTTTTGTTCGGCGAGGGCGTCGCGAAGTGGAAGGCAATTTTCGAAGCTGCGGAGGCCGTTGGGGGAGTGGAGTACTACCTCATCGAACAGGAAGGCAGCAGATTCCCGGAGATGGAAACCGCAAAGAAATGCCTAGAAGCGTTCCGCGCCACTTATCACGGCTGATCCCCAGCTGGTGTTTTCGTTTACCTGCCTGAGGCGAGCGACTCGACCGACAGAGGCTTAGCGGTGGATCCCGCGAAATAATTCTGCTCACGCAGCTTGCGATAAATCCGCCCCGCGACAACCGCGGCCATGGGGCCCTTAACGCTGCGTGTGTTTCCTCGGAGAAGAACGGCCAGTGCGATCTTTGGATGGGCTTCATCGGCGTACGTCACAAACCATCCGATATGCGAAGGCGTGGTGTGATCGTCGCAAGTGCCGGTCTTGCCGAGTGGAGTCTCGTCGCCGCCATGATCGAAGCTGGACTTGCCTGTGCCGTAGAGAACCGCGGCTAGCATGCCTTCCCGAATTTCCGGGAGAATTGAGGCAATGTTTAGGTCACGCTTCACGCGTGGCGCGAAAGCGTCCACGTCTTCCTTCGTGCGCGGATATTGCAGATAATAGAGCGTGCCGCCATTCGCAAATGCCGCGGCTAAAGCTGCTAGTTGCAACGGAGTGATCTGAATTCCCTCGCCGAAACTAGACATCCGCGAAATGCCGCCAAGCGCCGGTGGTGCGCTTGGGAACGCTCCAGGATGCTCTTCCGGCAAGTTGTAGCCGGCCAGTTCGCCGAGGCCCAACAGACGCGCGTACTTCGAAACGGTATCAAAGCCCATGCGTCGTCCAAGCTCTTCAAAAAACACATTGTTCGAGTGCGCCATCGCATCCGTCAAATTCATGTACTTCCGGTAGCTCACCTTGAGCATCGTATCGCGGGTGATGACGTTTTCTTCAAGAGCTGCGAGCGCGATGGTGGGCTTAATCGTCGAGCACGGGATGTACCCTTCCCCAAACGCAATTTTTTGATTTACAACCGTCAGGATGCGCCCGGTATTGGGATCCACGGCGACAACAGACCCGTTGTAGCGCCCAAGGCCTTCTACGGCCGCGGCGCGAACAATTGGATCATCGAATGTTGAGATGTCTGCGCTGGAAGAATCGGCAAAGGTGGGCACGCCGCGGTAACGGGGAGCGTACTTGCGCGTCCGCGCGACGGCTTTCCTGGTTCCTGTCGTCGCAGCGGGAACTGGCACTGCGAAAAGCGCCGTCATCAAAATTGCGAGAACTGATTTTGCTGCTTTCACTGAACCGCCTTTGGTCCGCGACTTCCCCTATTAGTTCCCAGGGGCGAATACATACCTCATCCCATACTTGCGGTCAACCAACTTTCACCGACCGCGTGTTCTAACCCTTCGCTTCAGGGTTGGTGCATCCAATCGTGCGAGCACCTACTACCTTGCACCCAAATCACCAATCAGTAGGTTCACTGATTTGATGCCACTTAGAGGCTTTAGGAAAACCCTACTGTCTTCCCGAGAGAACTACCATCTCTCAGGTTGAGACCATTCTAGGCATTCGGGCAGATAGTACGCAATAGCCGATATGCACCAGTACGGCCATATGTGCTTTGTTATCAACGGCTGACCGTCAGGACAGGATTCCGAATTCAACTGACCTTACGTCCGGCGAGGATCGCCGTTCGGGCATGGAAGTACAGGCGCCCCGTCGCATCTTGAAACGGCCGTGTGCCGCTTAAGTCATGTTTGCGGTCCTCTTCGAGGAGCCGCCGTATTTCGCCCGCCCGCTCTGCAGGTGTCTTGGTGGTCGCCAGCCACCGTTCCACCTCCGGGGTCAAATCGTCCGCCGTAAGAACGGAATCCGTCTCCAGCCCGGCGTCGCGAAAAAGTTGCAGCAGTTCACTGAGCGCCAGCGTACGGACGTGCGACGGATCGCGCAGAGTTTCCCAGCGGTCCTGATATGCCGCGCGCTCGGGGTGTTCGCTAGCGTAAATATCTTCCACCAGGACCATGCCCCCAATGCGGCAAACGCGCGCCATCTCGAGTAGCACCTGCAGGGGCTTCAGCAGATGATGAAGCGCCAAACGACAGACAACTATGTCGAACGCCGCATTCTCAAAAGGCAGGTTTTGCGCATCGGCAGCACGAAACGAGACATTGGAAACGCCATGCTCGCTCGTGCGCTGTTTTCCAATGGCGAGCATCGCATCGGTGAGGTCTACGCCAACGACCTCCCGCGCAGCGCCAGCGAAGGCTTCCGCGATGTACCCTGGGCCTGTAGCGATATCAAGTACGCGCTCGGTCCCGGTAAGACGTGCGGCGGCTACCAGGCGCCGAATGCGGTCTTCATCGGTGACCCAAGGATTGGCGGCAAAAGCTTTGGCTTGGGTCGAAAACGATTCACGAATGACGTCGTTGTGTTGCATCACGACTCGAGGCTCCATAGTATGGACGCAAACAAGAGAATGACAGAATTCCGCGTCCGGCGTCTATAGACTGGCGTGACCCATGAAATTCTCGAAGATTGGCGTGGCGCTTCTGATAGGTGTAGCAGGCTGCGGCGGGCAGGAAGCTAAGCCGTTTCCAAATGCGGCCAGCGTCAGGCAGCTCGGCGGAAGCACGATCACGTCCGAGGAAATCGATGCGACCGTCACGCGCATGATGCGCGCGGCGAAGGTGACCGGAATCGGCCTCGCGATTTTCAATGACGATCGGACCGTCTATCTGAAAGCCTATGGGCATCGCAATCTGAAGAAGAATCTGCCGTTGACCGAGAATTCCGTGATGAGCGCGGCATCCTTCAGCAAGGTAGCTTCTGCCTATATGGTGATGCAGCTTGTCCAAGAGGGCGCGCTCAACCTCGATAAGCCAATATCGGAGTATCTGCCCAAGCCGCTCCCCGAATACTCGGACTACAAGGATCTAGCGAGCGACGGGCGCTGGAAAAAGATCACCGCGAGAATGCTCCTGGACCACACCAGCGGATTTCCAAACTGGCGATTTTTTGAAGACGACAAGAAACTCCACATTCACTTTGAGCCCGGCTCGCGTTTCGCCTATTCCGGGGAAGGTATTGACCTTTTGCAATTAGTCGTCGAAAAGGTCACCAAAAAAGGGATGGGCGACTTGATGCGCGAACGCGTCTTCGAGCCGCTGGGCATGACCCGCACGAGCATGACTTGGAAGTTGGGATTTGAAAGCGATCACGCCGAAGGATACGACGAGCAAGAGAACTCTCTTGGCCCGCAAAGGCGCCTCCGCGCAGACGCTGCAGGTTCCATGCTGACGACCCCGCGCGATTTTGCGCGATTCATGCAAGCAGTAATGCGGGGGGAACGTCTGAGTAAGGAAACGCGGGAAACCATGCTGAGCCCGCAGGTTCCCATTCTCTCAAAACACGAATTCCCTCCTCTCTCAGCGGAAAGCACGGAAGAAAACAAACCAATCCGTTTGAGCTATGGCTTAGCCTGGGGATTGTACTGGACGCCCTACGGCAAGGCCTTCTTCAAAGAAGGCCACGATGAGGGCTGGAGAAACTACACCGTCTACTTCGACGAAGCCAAAACCGGCATGCTCATCATGACCAACAGCTCTAACGGCGAGGGCATCTATAAAGAGCTCCTCGAAACGTTGCTCAAGAACACCTACACGCCCATCGAGTGGGAAGGCTTCACGCCATACAAACAACAGCAGTAAACGCAAGAGGGGCACACTCTATTGTGCCCCTCCGGTTCGACCAGATCGCATCACGGGCCGAAACCCGTATTACAGGACTAGCGCGTAGGACGAGCTTTGTTGGCGTCTGCCCCCCCTGACGTAGCCGCAGCAGCTGCCTTCATAGGCGGCTTGTCGGAGTGGGCCGACGCAGGAGCGTGACCGTTGGGACCCGGTGCCGCAGCGCCGGAACCGCCGGGAATCGCGATTTCCAGTTTCTTGCGCAACGCGTTTTCCAGTCTGTCGCGAATATCCTTATTCTCTTTCAGGAAGATGCGCGCGTTTTCGCGGCCCTGGCCCATGCGCTCCCCGCCAAAGCTGAACCACGTTCCGCTCTTCTCAACCAATCCCTTATCAACGCCGAGATCGATCAAATCGCCTTCGCGCGAAATCCCTTCGCCGTAGACAATGTCAAACTCCGCCTCGCGGAACGGTGCTGCAACCTTATTCTTCACCACTTTGGCGCGCGTGCGCGAACCCACGACTTTGTCGCCCTCTTTGATCGCCTGAATGCGCCGGATATCGATGCGCATCGAAGCGTAGAACTTTAGCGCCCGTCCGCCAGTAGTGGTCTCCGGGTTGCCAAACATCACACCAATCTTCTCGCGGATTTGGTTGATGAAAATCAGGCAGGTGCGCGACTTTGAAACAATCGCCGTCAGCTTCCGCAGTGCTTGCGACATCAGCCGCGCCTGCAAGCCCATCTGCGGATCACCCATGTCGCCTTCCAGTTCCGCCTTCGGCACGAGCGCCGCAACCGAGTCCACGACGACGATGTCCACGCCACCTGAGCGAATCAGCGTCTCCGCAATCTCCAAAGCCTGCTCGCCGTTATCCGGCTGTGAGACCAGCAAATTATCCACGTCCACGCCCAGCTTGCGCGCGTACACCGGATCGAGCGCGTGCTCCGCGTCGATGAATGCGGCTTGCCCGCCAAGCTTCTGCGCCTCCGCGATCACGTGCAAAGTCATGGTCGTTTTACCGCCCGACTCCGGCCCGTAAATCTCAATCACGCGTCCGCGAGGAAATCCGCCGACACCCAGCGCCGCATCAATCGACAAGCACCCGCTGGGAATTACGCTGACGGGCACCAAAACATCGCGACTGCCCAAACGCATAATCGCGCCCTTACCGTGATCCTTTTCAATCTGTGATATCGCCGCTGCCAGCAATTTTTCTTTCTCGTCTGTCATTTCACACCTCGGTGGAGGAAATTAGGGAATTTCACTTGCAATGCAAAACCGTGGCCCGGGACATAGCGGAAGCACAGTTCAACTGTTTTCGCTACGACTTCTTCAAGGCAGGACCATTCACAGCCGAGTCAGCCCTGGCGTTCGCAACCGTGTTCGGCGACATGCTCCTTCAAGCGGGCGATGGCCATCGCCACCCGCACCGCCAGTTGCCGCTCTTCGGCAGGCGAAAGGTTTCGGAGCCGTACCAGCCCCCGCATCCGACCGCGCGCCTCGATGAACTCGCTTTCGAGCCTAGCATGTTCTGGACAACTTATCGCCAGAGTCGAAGTCGAATACATCACGCACCTGTTGAAAACCGCGAATCGCAAATTAGCATCATGGCGAAGAAAAAGCAAATAATATTTTCGCCTTATATTCGCCCCACGGGACAGGCGCCCTCGCGCTGAAAAAATTGTCCTTACCCCTCGGCAGAAGTACGGGCCCCGAAGGTCGCGGGTGCTACGTGCCATTGCGGTGCACAATGCTTCGGCCGTCGTTTGAAGACCGTAATTGTTTTCACTGCCTTCGAGGAGACTGCGCTTCGAGCGTCTTGCCAAATGATGCGGCACGGCCAAATACCATAGCAACGCCGAAAGACGACACCCTGGTCAGAAACCGAAATCGTCCCGTGCTCCGTATCGAGAGACGCAACGCCGGATCCGATTATGGCGGCGAACTGTGCTTGTGCTGCACAGAAGATTTGGTCCGCGCCATAACGAAGCATCACTGGGCCGAGGACCATATCGGAAACGAAAGGTTTGTCGGAAAGATCGCCAGACCTGGCTGGAGCTTCGCCCGCTCCAATAGGGCCTCGCGCGCCGCTAGTTGCACGGCAGCGATCGGCAGACGATGGTGATGAATCTATGAAGATCCATCGCTACGTGTAAGTATAAAAGCCATGCCCGGATTTGCGCCCCAGCCACCCCGCCGCCACATATTTCCTGAGCAGCGGACACGCGCGATACTTGGGATCGCCAAGTCCTTCATGCAACACGTGCATGATATCCACGCACACGTCGAGGCCGATAAAATCTGCGAGCTCCAGCGGTCCCATAGGATGGTTCATCCCCAGCTTCATCACCGCGTCCACCGCCTCCGGCGTCGCCACCCCTTCCATCACGCAATAGACCGCCTCATTGATCAGCGGCATCAACACGCGGTTGGACACAAACCCCGGCGCATCATTCACTGCCACGGGCGTCTTGCCCAGCTTCTTCGACAACTCCATCGTCGTCGAAAACGACGCATCACTCGTTTGCAGCGCGCGAATCACCTCCACAAGCGCCATCATCGGCACAGGATTCATGAAGTGCATACCCACAAACCGGTCCGGCCGCTTCGTCAGCGCCGCAAGCGTAGTCATCGCAATCGAAGACGTATTGCTCGCAAGAATCACGTCCGGCCGCAAAATCCCGTCCGCCTCCATCAACACCGCCCGTTTAATCTCGATCTTCTCCGGCACCGCCTCCACAACAAAATCCGCCGCCCCAATCGCGGCCATATCCGTAACGCACTGCACCTGCCCCAGCACGATTCCCTTTTCCGCCTCAGTCAACTTGCCCTTCTTAATTTCCCGATCCAGATTCTTCCCGATGGTCTCGATCCCGCGCCCCAAAAACCGCTGCTCCACATCCCGCAAAATCACCTTGTACCCCGCCCGCGCAAACACATGCGCGATCCCATTCCCCATCGTCCCCGCGCCCAACACCGCCACCGTCTTAATTGTTTCGATAGACAAGTTCAAAGCCTCCGCATTCGCGTGAAATAGATGAGGTAAAGACAGTTAAGGAAGTAAAGGATGCTCTCTGCGCTCGGTCGCGGTCAAGCTGACTGTCTCTCGGCGGCGACTAAGCATCGCCCGTTTCCGGCAACTGCCGGGCGAACCGCTAGGCGAGCTCGGCATCGCTGCCTCGAATTCGGCATCAGGGGGTCATTCCGCCGGACAAGCGCGCGGCCGAGAAGGCTTGATCGAACCGCAAACCTAACATTCAGGTGCTCTTGAAATGGCAACGGAATCTCCGCCCGTTGTAATGCCGTAAGGACGGACTCGAATTCAGACTTGTTGCCGCCTCTCCACACGCGCGTTACGGTTTGCCGCTTTGCCTGCGGCTTCGTCGCAACGAGAGAGAGCTAGCAATCGCTACACTGCGTAAAGCCATCCCGAAATCCGCCTTTGCAAAGAGGGCAGCACACCGCGTCACGCTGGCGGAGCGCCTTCGACTATCTCCCGGATAATCTCCCGCGCCAGCGTTTCTTCTTCCGTCGGAACGAATACAGTCGTCTCGCCGCCGTGGGTCTCGACGCGCACCGGGATTTGGTTCTCCTTGAGTGCTTGGCTTAAAAAACTTGCTTGCGCTTCATCGGATCCAGACCACACCGCGCAAGTCGTCGCGCCCAAGTGAGACGGTTTGACCTCTGCCGTTGTAGGTTCCGCAGAGTCATTCGCCGAAAGCTCCATATCCACCGGCTCTTCGTTCAAAAGCCTCTCGAGAATCTTTTCAGCCACGGTAAAATTCGACGAGGGCACCGCCACTTCAAATCCAAATCTCGCTTTCCAATCGATGGGCAAAGTATCCGCCGTCAGCGCAACCTCATCACCGCCCGTCGGCTTGTCAATATACGGAATCCCCGCCGCCTCCAATTCCTCCAGCAAAGAGGAGTGCAGCGCCGGATCCTCCCCGGCCCACAACATGACCAGCGAACCCTTGGGTCCTGGAATTGACGCCATAAGCCCTCCCTGCGATCAACGTGCACGGACGATTAAGCGCTAAGGATACATCCAATCACGACCCAGAAAACATCTCGGCCATCCTTGGACTCCAGCCTTTCACTCGGGCGGAGCGGCCTCAATGATTTGCCGCACAATTTCCCGCGCCCGCGCTTCGTCCTCGGGCAGTACAAAAAGCCTCTCCATTCCATCAGCTTGCGCCACACGGGAATGAATCTGATTCTCTCCGAGCGACGCAGCCAGCAATGCCGCCATCTCCGGAAACTGGCCCGCCCACACTTCTGCTATTGCTTCTTCGGGATACCAGCTCCGCGGATCCCATGATGCGTGGGACTCACGCGGTTCACTTGACTCCCTGAGCTCCGCGGGAGCGGTTACACTTTCGGAAGCCGTGTCATCGGCGGAGCCATAAGCTTCTTTGACAACGGTTTCCGCCTTATCAAACATCGAAAACGGTACGCCGATCTGAAATGCGCTCCTCGTGTTCCAATTGAAAAGATGGTCCTGCCGCCGAATGGTCCTATGCGGAATTCCCTGCTCGCCAAGCAATTCACAAAGCTCCGCGTGAACTCTGGGGTCGTCTCCTTTCCAAAATGAACAGAAGGGATCTTCCTCGAGGTCGCCAGGATCAACGGGTGCAACGCGGACGATGGCTGCCGCAGGCAGTTCATAGACAAGGTCAATATCGCAATCCACGCATCGCGTAAATCCTTGTCGATACTCGGCCTTGCACTTCGGGCAAAACATGCGATCTGTCCACTGTAGTGAAGCACGCTCAAACAAGAAAATCACGCGCGTGGTGAATCTTCTGGGATCTCTCGAACAATCTCGCGGGCGGCATTCTCATCTTGAGGCAACACAAAGTGCTTCTTGGACCCATCCTCCTGGCACTCCAAACGCACACGGATCCCTCCTCCGTATTTTCGCTGTCTTCTTCCACAACGGTTTCCGGCAAATCCAAGAGACTTTTGGCTCTCTCCTCATCCGCTACCGCGACAGCCAACTCATATCTCCAAATCCGCTGCATGTCTGGGCGACGGGATTTTACATCTTGCGACACCTCGTACGTAATCCCGGCCTCTTTGAATCCTAGGCAGAGAGACACGCATGCTGCCTCGTTCCCGACCCATATTCTGCGCATTTGCGCTCGCGACTGCTCTGATCGTGCTCTCTCACTCGGTAGCGTCTCGATCAGATCCACGTCGCAATCCGCGCAACGCGTAAACCCTCTTCGATACTCCGCTTTGCAAATAGGACAAAACATGGCGATGGCGAGAAAGTCTACTACACCTGTCAAAGGAAGCGCGGCTCGCCGGCCGTCGGATGTTCGATTACTCCAGCCAGGCCAGCCGCATTTCCGTAAACGCCAACGACGACCACCGCTTTCCCGCCAACCACCCCGCCACACAAAACCATCCATCCCGAAAACCCATGCGCGGCCCCACCACCACCGTGACAACACCCGCTCCCCGCCAACCGCGACCCCTACGCGGTCGACTTCGACGACAACTGCGCCTCCGCATCGACAGCAAGCCCTTCTAGAATCTCAGCGTAGCGACGGGCTTTAGCCTGGCACTCCTGGCCGAAACCCACAACCCCAGCAAAATCAACACTTACGCAACTATATGTTTCCGCAACACCTACGGAAAACGTAAGCCCTTTCTCAGCAACAGAGTCGAAAAGAGTGAGGAGACGTCGAGGCGGTCAATTGGAAAAAGGTTAGCCATACCCTCTGAGATTCCGTCCAGCCCGACCACCGCCTTGGTTTGCGTCTTTTTGCTGCGGTCCCGCGTATACCCTGTAGAATGAGCGCGACATTTACAACTCTGACCGCAGCACCATTGAGGTCGGTTCTTCTCTTCTCCACCCAGATGGCCGACGACAACAAGGCCCTCGCCCAGGGTCTAAAGCGCCGCGATCCGCAACTGCTCGACCAACTGATCGAGCAGTATCAATACCGGCTATTTCGTTATTTGCTGTACCTGACCTCCAGTCGCGAGCGCGCCGAAGACTTCTTCCAGGAAACGTGGATCCGCGTCCTCGAGCGCGGCCATCAATATGACGGCAAATACAGATTTGAAGCCTGGCTGTTCCGAATCGCCCGCAATCTGGTGATTGACTGGCAGCGTCAGAAGAAAATGCAAAGCCTCGACTCACTCACCGACCCCGAAGAAGGCGCTCCGATGGAGTTCGCCGCGCAGAACCAACCGTCGCCGCTCCATCTGGTCCTGACCGCAGAAGAAAAAACCGGCGTACACGCCTCGCTCGACCGCATTCCCACGGTCTATCGCGAAGTTCTTGTTCTCCGATTTCACGAAGAGCTCGGTCTCGAGGAAATCGCCGGCGTGCTAGCCGCCCCGCTCTCCACGGTAAAGTCACGGCTCTATCGCGGCCTCGAGGCGCTCCGCGGCGCATTGCAGGGAGGCGCGGCATGAACGAAAACCTCCACTCCCGCGCCGAAAAGCTAGTCGCGCAGGAGCGCGTCGAAGGGATTTCTCAATCCGAGCGCGACTGGCTCGCCGCGCACCTTCGCGAATGCCAAAGCTGCGCCCAAATTGCACAACAAACCAGCGACGTTCTCCGCGTCTTGCGCGGCATGCCCATCCCTCTC
>Ga0207103_10335_pt1 | contig 11564 bp, 8 predicted proteins | sample Alteio_BWMinHeat_81_FD_153546 | JGI IMG/M metagenome (GOLD analysis project Ga0207103, IMG submission 153546) | Enriched cells from forest soil in Barre Woods Harvard Forest LTER site, Petersham, Massachusetts, United States -... | ecosystem: Environmental > Terrestrial > Soil > Temperate forest >...
AGACGCCTTCATGCGCCGCAAACCTTGGGGCGTGGTCGCGGTCATCACACCGTGGAATTTTCCATTTGCCGTACCGCTTTGGATGCTGGGTCCCAGTTTATTGGAGGGAAACACGGTTGTATTCAAGCCGTCAGAAGATACGCCGGCCATGGGCCAGCGCTTGGCCGAACTATTTGAAGAAGCCGGCTTTCCTCCGGGCACGGTCAACCTCCTTCAGGGGGTAGCGGAAGCTGGAGAAGCCCTGGTGCGACATCCCGGCGTCAACATCGTCCTTTTCACGGGCAGTTACGATGTCGGCCATCGCATTCAACAACTCTCAGCCGAACACTTTGACCGCATCGTTGCATGCGAGATGGGCAGCAAGAGCGCGGTCATCGTCTGCGCGGACGCCCGACTGGACCTGGCGGTGACATGCGGTATTCTGAGCGCCTTTAAGACCAGCGGCCAACGCTGCGTTTCGGCCGGGAGGATTTTAGTTCACGAACACATTATGGACGAGTATGCCGACAAGTTTGTGGCCATGGCCCGACGTCTGCGCGTGGGAGAGCCGCTCGACAGCGGCAACTTCACCGGACCAGTCATTCACAAGGACGCCGTTGCCAAAATCGAGCGCTATAACGACCTGGCCCGCCAAGAGGGGGCAAAGATTCTCCTAGAAGGCGGCCGGATGATTTCCACCGAACATGCCAAAGGATGCTATCTCTCTCCGTTTGTTTATCGCATCGAACATCGGCCCGGTCTGCGCTGCATTCGCGAGGAAGTCTTTGGTCCTCATCTGGCATTGATCCCGTTCAAAACGAACGAAGACGCCGCCCGAATTTACAATGACACGGAATTTGGTCTGTCGATGGCAGTGATCACGGAGGATTACCGGGCCATGCGCTTCTTTCGCGAAGAATGCGAATATGGCATGGGTTATGTCAACCTGCCTTGCATCGGAGCCGAAGTACATTTGCCTTTTGGTGGGGTCAAGAAAAGCGGTAACGGCCATCCGAGTGCCGCCGGTTTAATCGAGACCGTCACGCACAAAACTGCCTGGACCGTCAATCACGCCGTGGAAGTAAAGATGGCCCAAGGATTGAAGACCGACGTTGATTGAGAATGGAGAGTTTTCGTTTAGCCGCGACGCGAAAGCGGAGCGCTTTTGTCAAGGAAAGACCCATGTGGAAATTCGATAATTGCCAGGTGCCGAATATCAAGACACCACCGCCAGGACCGCGCGCCCAAGCCCTCTTGGAACGGGATCAGCGTTTCGTCTCTCCGTCCTATACCCGAATTTATCCGCTGGTAGCGGCGCGGGGCAGTGGGGCGGTCATCGAGGATGTGGACGGAAACCTATTTCTGGATTTCACGGCCGGCATTGCCGTGGTCTCGACTGGCCATTGTCATCCCCAAGTCGTCGCCGCTATCCAGGATCAGGCTGCCAAGCTGATTCATATGTCGGGAACCGACTTCTATTATGAGCCGCAAACGGACTTGGCCCAGCGACTGGCGGAATCGGCGCCAGGGCGATCGCCGAAGCGGGTCTTCTTCACCAACAGCGGAGCCGAGGCCTTAGAAGCGGGGCTGAAGCTGGCCCGGTGGCACACGGGGCGTTCTCGGGCCATCGCCTTTTTGGGCGCATTCCACGGCCGGACTTACGGCGCCATGTCGCTTTCCGGATCCAAGCTGGTTCATCGGCGCGGCTTCTCGCCCTTGGTCCCGGACATTCACCACGTGCCATATCCCAAAGGTCCAGATGCGCGGACGGTCCCCGATTATGGCCGGCGCTGCGTGGAACAAATTGAGGAGACGCTTTTCAAGCGAACGGCCCCGCCGGACGAAGTGGCTGCAATATTCGTCGAGCCGATCCAGGGCGAAGGTGGATATCACGTACCGCCGCGCGATTTCCTCCCCGCTCTGCGCGATCTCTGCGACCGCCACGGAATTCTCCTGGTCGTCGACGAAGTGCAGAGCGGCATGGGACGCACCGGCAAGCTCTTTGCAGTCGAGCACTGGAATGTCGAACCGGACATCATTTGTCTGGCCAAAGGAATCGCCAGCGGGATGCCGCTGGGAGCGATGATCGCGCGCGACGCGGTCATGACTTGGCCCAGTGGCAGCCATGCCAGCACTTTTGGCGGCAATCCGGTGAGCTGCCGGGCGGCCTTGGCCACCTTGGAGCTGTTGGAAAATGGCTATATCGCCAATGCCGCCGAGCGCGGCGAGCAACTCCGGGAAGGGTTATTGAAGCTCCAGCGGCAGCATCTTCAAGTTGGCGACGTTCGCGGCCTGGGCCTGATGATGGCCATGGACTTGGTGAAGGAACACGGCGCGCCCGATCCAGCCTTACGGGACGCAATGGTGCAGACCGCCTTCCAACAGGGACTCTTGCTCTTGGGTTGCGGCGACAGCGCCATTCGCTTTTGCCCGCCGCTGTGCGTTAGCGCCGAGCAAGTCGAAACCGCCCTTCACATTTTGGGCGGCATCCTCGCCGCCCGAAAACCGGAGAAATTGGCGGTGTGATTGGCTTCGATAGAATTCCTCCATGCATTCACCTTTGCCCAATGGAGAGATTCATGAGTGAGCCACTCGCCAATCGATTGGCGGATTATGCCTGCCGGCTGCGATTTGAAGATTTGCCCGGACCCGTGGTTCATGAGGTCAAACGGCGGTTCATCGACTCATTCGCAACGGCCGTCGGTGCGATGGACGCCGATGCTTTCGCCATCGCTAAGCGATGTGCCCTTCGGGTTCAGTCGGACGCCGGAGCGAGTTTGTTGGGGGGCGGCCGTAGCAGCCCGGAATGGGCGACTTTTGTCAATGGCCTGCTCATCCGATATCTCGATTACAACGACACTTACCTATCATTGGAGCCGGCTCACCCAAGTGACAACCTAGCAGCGGTCTTGGCGGTCGGGGAAACGGCCGGGGCTTCGGGCCGCGATTTGATCACGGCGGCGGTTCTGGCCTATGAAGTCCAGTGCCGCCTGTGTGACGCCGCTAGCCTGCGCAAACACGGCTGGGACCATGTTACTTATGGCGCCATTTCATCGGCCATCGCCGCGTGCAAGTTGCTTGGCCTGGATGCGATCAAAACCACTCACGCGATTGGCCTGGCGGGCGTGGCTAATACGGCTCTGCGGCAAACACGGGCCGGGGAGCTGAGCATGTGGAAGGGCTGTGCTTTCGCCAACGCCGCCCGCAACGGCGTCTTCGCGGCATTGTTGGCGGCCGAGGGAATGACCGGTCCCGCGCCCATCTTCGAAGGTAATTTGGGCTTTATGAAGTTGCTGACCGGGCCCTTCGAGCTTGCTCCGCTGGGCGGCGCGGGCCAGCAATTCATGATTTCCAAGACCTATATCAAATTCTGGCCCGCGGAATACCATTCTCAAAGCGCCATCGACGCCGCCTTGCAGCTTCGATCGCAAATCGGAGATATCCGAAATATCTCGGCCATCGACATTCACACCTTTGACGCGGCCGTGGACATCATCGCCAATGATCCGGAAAAATGGCGGCCTTCGACGCGAGAAACCGCCGATCACAGTTTGCCTTATTGCACGGCCGTTGCCCTGGCTGACGGCGAGGTCACGCTCGCCCAGTTCGATCCCCGAAGATTCACCGACCCAAGCCTTCTTGAATTGGTCGCCAAGATCAAGGTTCACCGCGACCCGGCTCTGACCGCCCGCTATCCGAATGGCATCCCAAACCGCTTGACGGTGACTCTGGCCGACGGCCGAACGTTAATGAAAGAAGTCGAATTTCCCCGTGGCCATGCGCACAATCCCATGACCGACGCGGAAGTGGAAAAGAAGTTTCGTATCCTCGTAGAACCGCATTATGGCAAAGAAAAAGCAGACCGGATTCTGACCGTTTGTTGGGAACTGGAAAACCTCAAGAGGATTGACGACCTGATGAAATTACTCGCCTCACCCGCAAGCATCTGAACTGCAATTTTGGAAAGTTGTTTGCTGTCCCAAGGTAATCATTCATTTATTTCCTGTCAGGGGCACGGCGAACAAAAGTATGTTGGCTTCTTCCACAGGCACCTGTTCCGGCCAGTGGTAGACCACTGTACCGCCAGCCGAAACGAGATTTGCTATCGGAGCTGAAGGCTTGCGGAATCGATCCCGGTGATCCGGTCGGCAATCATGAACCACATAGCGATAGTGTGGGACGTTTGCGAGCGGTGGCGCTGTCGGCTCCCGAAGAAAAGTCCGGCCAGCGTAATGAGCGGCCCAGCAAAAAGGATCATCCAGCTCGTCCGAGGGGGTGATGTGTTCTGCCAACCACAAGCCGACCGCATGATGCCCGGCTCGGTTAGCGTGCAAGGGCTCTAAAGTCTTAGGCAGTGCTAGCCCCGCCAGGCCAACCAGCAGAAAAGTAGGATTAGAGCAAAATTTGCCAAAGAGTGGAATTGAATCAGTCAAAAAGAAGACGGCGGCCACGGCCCAGAACAGGCCACACAACACGATAATAAGCACGTGTCGATCCGCGACGTAGCCGGCCACCATCGCGACCCGCAACAGGGCTAGGCATTGCAAGAGACACAGGATCAAGAGAACCGTCTCCCCGGACCAGTTTCTCAGGCGTGATCGAAACACATAGAGCCCGATCAGAGCTGGAATCCAGGCGACGTAAAAAAATCCTTTGCCGATTTCACTGGCCAGCGCGTAGAGGCTCCACCACAAGTGGCCTTGAAGATCGCTGACTTTACCATCCGGCCACCATATGGCGAAATTCGAAAATCCAAGTCCAATATTCGAAAGCATTGGGCCATGGATAAAACACGGAACAACCACGGATGGGCTTCCGGGTTTGTTCCATGTTTCATCCCTAGCCGCAAGCTCTGTTTTCGAATTTCGGATTTCAGATTTCAGGAGGTCGCGGGTCGTGGTTTTATTGGAGAAACCTTGAATGATGAAGATGTAAGGCCCGGCAACCAATGCTGTCGCCGCTGCTAAACCTGCCATTTGCCTGGCTGTCTCTGGCCAGCCTTTTTGTCTTTGAACGAACAAGCGACGACCTATCAAGACAACGGCCACCGCGACAGCAATCAGAATCCCCTCGGGACGTGTCAAGTAAGCGAATCCCGCACAAAGACCGCACCCGAGAAATCCGATCGTCGACCCGGTGCGAAATGCTCGCAAGGCCATAAGAAGAGCCGTTGCGGAACTCAGAAGAAAAAGAGATTCGGATAGAGCGTCGGACATGACGCGGGCCCCAACGGGCAAACACTGGAATATGACCGTCGCCCAGAATCCCACTCGTCGGTCAAACAACTCCTTGCCCAGGAAAAACATAGGAATAACCAACAAAATCCCGGCCAAACCACTGGCCAACTGGGCGCCCAACTGCATGACTTCCAAATCGGAGCCGGCAATGACTTGTCGCACCGGAACCGAAATTGCCAAGACCGTCAGGGGGTAAAGCGGATGATGGAGGTTGGAGCGCAGGACCTGCTTCCATTTTTTGTGCTCCAGCTCCCAAGCGTAACGCTCGAATCCAATGCTGTCGCGCGAAGTGACTTCGGTATGACAGAGCAGCCAGACGCGGATCGCCGTCGCGAGAACCAGAAGAATCAGGAGCAAAACTCCGTTGCTCTTCCAATCCGATGAGGAGGATTTTTCGACGTGCTTGGGAATGTTGGCGAGCGGCCCATCCATGAGCAATCTTGCCTTCCTGGATTCTCCCTCCTTCGCATCTTCGCGCATGCGGAGGGATAATTCGAAGTCTCGAAATGGTAAGAACTGGCCCGAGATACGTCAAGGCTTCAAATCAGGCGGCATGTAGTTGAAATAAGGTAATTGAATGAGGGGATGATTCAGGAGCCCTAGACCCGGATGATAGTGCAGAAACTCTCCGACGTAAACCTTGGCCACAAAGCCGAACCAAATAAAGAAAAGCACGACAAAAAGTATTCGGCGATAGACCATACGACTTCCGGATTTGACCACGTAGGTGATCCCGGCTGATTCCAAGGTCGGCACGGGAAAAACACCAAAGCGATCAAGCCAAAGGGCCAACGTCGGGTGTAATTCCGCCCGTGTGACCCAGCCCCGCTCCAGAACGCGCAGCACCGCCGAGCGGTAAATGCGCGCCGCCAGCCACCGCCAGACCAGCAAGGCTAGGAAGAGGGCAAAACTGCAAATGAGAAAGTAGTTTTGCAACATCCGATTTACTTCCGCATCGCGGGCATTGGTCCAGAAATCGAAGTGATCGTCGAATGAGGCCGGGGCAGTCTTAAGAATTTCCAATGGCAATGAAAGCAACGCGATTATGCCTGCCAAAATCACGTAAGCGCTCAACCGTGCTCGGATCAATCGCCAGACAAAGCGGATGTCAAAGAATGCATGGTAGTCTCCGGTCACAGCTTGGTGAACCTGGGCCATAGGCACATAGAACATGGCTGCGATGAAAATGAAAATCCCCAGGAGCCCGGTCAGAGGACCAATGAATGCTTGTTCGTAACCTTTGTTGAAGGAATTGAGCCAGCCGAACTCCCACGAAAACAACATGATGAGGCAGCCAAGGCCCGATAAGAGATAGGTGCAAAAAAGCCCCTGAATGCCGATCTTGAAGTTGAGCCAAAGCGAATGCCACGGCACGCGCAGGGCGCGTATAATTCTGCGCGCGGTTCTTGGAGGCCTGCCGAACACGTCGGGGCGATTCACGGCCAAATGCACTCGCTCTTGCAAGAACCAACGTGGCCGAGCCACCGGAGCGTCATAGCTCAAAGAAGCGCAGAACTCTTCAAATGATCTTGTTTCCCGAAATCGGCTCCTTTTCCACCAACCTCGCAAGACAAGTCCTTGCATCCATCGGTAGGTCCACCCGGTCACCAGGATGCTGCCTATCAAGGTGAAACAGAAAAGACCGCCCAGCAAAATTCGCCAGCTCCAGCCGAAAATAGCCGCCAGCACTTTTCCCAAAGAAGTCAGAAGACTCACATCGATGCGTCGGGACGGCGAACTGGAGGGTGGCACGCCCTGAACGAAGGGGAGGGCGTGAGCAGTGCCCTCGAACCCCACGCCCTTCGAGGACTCAGGGCGTGCCACCCGTTCGGGCTCGGCGGGCTGAACTTCGGGAATCGAAGAGGTGTTCACGCCAACATCTCCTCCAAAGGTCCTGCCTCGACGTGGCGCGTATCGAATTTCATGATGCGGCCCACGGTGGCCGCCACGCTGATTTGCTGCCGCATCTTGTCTACGACCAGCGGAGAGTGAGCGATGCCCGGCCCGGCCGCCACCGCAAAAATCTGATGCGCGCTTTTTGAATTGAAATGGTGCTGGAAGGGCACCGCCATGCAGCGATTATTGTCCCGCCCACAATCCGGCACGACCAGGAAGACCGTATTGTCCCGATATTCCTCATCCGCCTGCACGGCGCTATAGATTTCGCGAATGCCGTCGTCGATAATCGAAATGGCCCGGGTGTAGAAATAGGGATTGCCCCAGTGAACGTAATCGGGGTCCTGATAATTTATCATTATCAGCCGGGGCCGAAGTTCCCTGAGCGCGCGCAGCGCCAGGGCCGTTAACACGCGGTCGCCGCGGGGATTCACCAACCCGGTCTTTCCATAATATTCCTTCCACTGCTCCCAAAACCGGTCCAGTTCCGGGCTGGTCACGCTGCGGTCCTGAACGCGGTAGTCCTTGGTCTCCATTTCTTGGAGTTTTTGTTGCTTGGCCAAATGTTCTTTTTCCGGCAGCTTAGTATCCTTTAACTCTTCGCGCAACAAATAAGTCTTGAACCGGTACAGGCTCAGCACGGTGGAGCGATAGCGGACGCCGAAAAGGTGATGGTTGCTGAAGGTGTAGAATTCCTCGTTGATCCGGTCTTCTCCATTAATGATCAGGGCTTGGTGTTCTGGAATGTTGTAGGTCTTCCGAAAATATTCAAAGATCGTGGGATCGGCGGCTTCGAAGCGGTCAGCGAAGGGCTTGTGAGTAATATCCTCGTAATGGCGATATTGGCCGGTCAGCAGATACAAGGTGCCTTGGCCGTGGCTGGTGTCAATGCCTTGCTTGGCCTCAATTTCAATGTTGCCGAGGAGCGTGCCTCGCTTTTTATACAGATCGTGATAGACGAAAGGACAGTAAGTTTTTTCGGGGGAGGTGATAGTTTCCAAGCGCCGCACCCCGCCGCCGAATCGAATCATGATCACGTTGGGACCTTTGTAGTCCTTTCGGACGATGTTCTCCTCGGGTGCTGGCTGGGGAGTGGACTTGGTCTTGTCTGGACCCGTCGAATCCTGCCGGTCGTCCGACGCCAGGGCCAGTCCGGCCGAGAGGGCTCCGACGCCCGCCGCCGCTTGTCGGAGAAAGCGCCTGCGGTCGAGTGGTAGACTTGCCATGATCTGCCGCCTCCGAAAAGACCGAAAAGTTTAATCGCTCAAGTATAATACCGCAACATCGCACGCGACGTTTCAGGAAATTATCGATGTTGGAAATCGCGCCCATGATCTGGATCCCTGATGGAGAGCTTCATTGGACCTTCGTCCGCGCCGGGGGTCCGGGCGGACAAAATGTCAATAAAGTGGCGTCCAAGGCCGTTCTCCGCTGGAGTGTAGCCGGGAGCCAAAGCCTTCCCGATGACGTAAAGGCGCGGTTTTGCGTTCAACAGCGAGGGCGCATCACCCTCGAGGGTGATTTAATCATTTCGTCCCAACGATTTCGCGATCAACAGCGCAACAAAGACGATTGCTTAGAGAAGCTTCGAGATATGATCGTCCAAGCATCCCTAACTCCCAAGAAGCGCAAGGCCGGCAAACCAAGCCGAGCCTCTCGCGAGCGCCGCATGCAAGTGAAACGGCACCATTCCGAAATTAAGAAAAGCCGCCGGGTTTCCACAGATGAATAAGAAGTTCGGCAAACGCTTGCATCTCGCCCCCCGACCCTTACAATCGCAACGATTCGCACTCTCCGAGGGCCGGCCGGATGATTTGGGCTTATCAGCAACGCCTCGATCCGTTTTACGAGACAGTTCTTTGGTCTCCAATCTGGTCTACGATCCTGGCGGCACTTCCGGTGGTGACGTTGTTTTGGCTTTTGGTCATGCGTCGCTGGCTGGCGCCTAAAGCCGCGGCCGGCGGGGCAGTCGTCGCATTTCTTATCGCGATCATCGTTTATCAAATGCCGCCGGTAATGGCCGGAATGGCCTTCGTCGACGGAGCCGCCTTTGGTCTGTTGCCGGTCGGCTTCACCATCTTCAACACCATGTTGCTTTACAACATCACGGTCGAAACGGGACATTTCGCCATCGTGCGCCGTTCGGTGGCGGAGTTGTCGGCGGACGCCCGGATTCAGGCGATTCTGATCGGCTTCGCTTTTGGCGCATTTTTGGAAGGCGCCGCCGGCGGCGGCACGCCCGTCGCCATTTGCGGCGCCATTCTCGTCGGCCTAGGATTCGATCCATTCCTGGCGGCCGTCTTGTGTTTGATTGCCAACACCTCGCCCGTCGCCTACGGCGGACTGGGCACGCCGCTTATCACTCTGAGCGGAGTCACTGACATACCGACTGAAACCCTTAGCATTATGGCCGGGCACCAGTTGCCGATACTTTCCTTGATTATTCCGGCTTACATGGTTCGATGCATGTGCAATTGGAAACAGACCTGGGAGGTCTGGCCGGCTCTACTCGTTTCGGGCGGCTCATTTGCAATTTTCCAATTTACTTTCGCTACCATTCACGCCTATGTGCCGCGCCTCGTGCTTTATCCAATGACCGACATCGGCGGCGGGATTTTCTCGTTGATTGTCACCGGCATTTTCCTCAAGTTTTGGAAGCCGAGAAATGAATGGCATTTCACGCCGGAGTCCAAAGCCAAGTCTCAGGATTCAGAACAAGGACCTCCCTTAACAACTTGGAACAAGACGGTTGCCTGGGCGCCCTACGGCGTTATGTCTCTTTTTCTCCTGTTGACTGGTTTTGTTCGCCAAGCGGAAGGCCACGGCCCGGTCCGAGTCGGCCCAATTCAAACCAATTACCTGGTTCCGATTCCCGGCCTGCACCTGGAGTCGTATCGGGACGCTCGCCTTCTCGAAGAAGGTCGTGAGCATCTGCCGGAAAAGGCGGAATTTAATTTCGCCTGGCTGACAAATCCCGGCACCCCGGTACTCTTAGCCGCGCTTATTTCCATGGCCATGCTTCGCATGAACGCAGGCCAGATTCGTCGCGTGTTTTACCGAACCTTTCTGCAAATGAAGATTCCCATTCCCACGATCGCCTGCATGTTGGGCTTGAGTTACATCACCCGCTACGCCGGCATGGACGCCACGTTGGGCATTGCTTTTGCCCAGACCGGGTTGTTGTATCCGTTCTTCGCGGCCATCCTGGGCTGGATGGGCGTATTCCTGACGGGCACGGATGCGGGCAGCAACGCGCTTTTCGGCAGCTTGCAGAAGATCACGGCGACGGAAATCTTCAATAATCATCCGGGCATGTTCGCGGGATTAGCCCGTCAACAACTGCAAGTGCTCATTTGTACCGCCAACAGCACCGGCGGCGTCATGGGCAAGATGATCGATGCCCAGAGTATCTGCGTGGCTACCGCCGCCACCAACCAACTCGGTAAGGAAGCCGATATCTTCAAGGCCGTCCTTTGGCACAGCATCCTCCTGGCCGCCGTAGTCGGTCTGATCACCTTGCTCCAGGCCTATGTTCACCCGTTTTCGCTGTTGGTTCCACCATAACCTTTTTCCTCTTGCCAATAGTGTTTCCTCCGCTATAGTTCCGGCCTCTAATTAATTCGAGAACAAAGGCAATTTAGTCAATTGGGGGGGGGAAGCATGGCCCGATGCGGTCTAGCGCAATTTGTGTTTCGGTCACTTTTGTTTTTCGGGATTCTCGGGCTTGGCTTGAATTTCGCGACTGATCTGCGGGCAGCCGATAAGGTTACCGAGCAACGAGATTTCACCATTTTCGTGGACGGCGCTCAAGCCGGGGCTTATTCCATGTCCATCACCGATCACGAAGACGGCAGCCAATCGATGTCCGCTTCGGCTAATGTCCGGGTCAGCTACTTGGCCGGCTTAAGAACTTACCGATACAGTTACCAGGGCACGGAAACGTGGAAAGCCGGCCGGCTCGTGCAATTTAGCAGCACCAGCAACGACGACGGTAAGGAATTCAGCGTCTCTGCCGCCGCGGAAAAGGCCGGCATGCGGATTCGCGTGAATGGCCGGGATCGAATCAGCCGGCCCGACATTTGGCTGACCACCTATTGGCATTTGGCCGATCCCAAGTTCCGCAATCAAGCCGTGCCGCTCGTGGATGCCGACACGGGAAAGGATTTGGCCGCGCAATTGCGTTTCGTGGGCACGCGCCAAATGCAGGTGGCGGGCAAAACTCAAAACTGCACTCACTATCAAATAACCGGCGAGGCACAAGCAGATATGTGGTTTGACGCCCAGGAGCGCCTGATTCGCTTGAATTCCGTGTCCGACGGCCATCGCTACGAGTTATTGCTGACCCATGTGGGAAAATAACATGCTCAACTTCTTCATTAACCGTCGGGGGTTGTTCCACAAGAGTGCCCGGTTTGATCTTGCTAAAAACGCCAGAAAGTGCTTATTTTTGCG
>Ga0207103_10336_pt1 | contig 11555 bp, 8 predicted proteins | sample Alteio_BWMinHeat_81_FD_153546 | JGI IMG/M metagenome (GOLD analysis project Ga0207103, IMG submission 153546) | Enriched cells from forest soil in Barre Woods Harvard Forest LTER site, Petersham, Massachusetts, United States -... | ecosystem: Environmental > Terrestrial > Soil > Temperate forest >...
CAATTAAATTATAACAGAAGCAAAACAGAAAGCCGCAGGGATGATAAGGCATTCATATCCATTAAGGTTGAACCAGAAGCCCAGGCAATCATTGATAAATATGCTGACCCAAGTAAAAAACGCATTTTTAACTTTTACAACCAATATAAAACCATCAATAATTTCACAAAAGCAGTAAATATTGGCTTAAAACAGATTTCATCCGAACTGGAACTACCTGTTCATATAACATCCGGTTCCGCGCGTGCAAGCTGGGCCACTATTGCCTTCAACGATTGCAATGTTTCAAAAGATGAGGTCGACATGGCTTTAAACCATCTGGACCCAAAGCATAAACTCGCCAATATCTATATAAATAAAGATTTTTCGATGATCGATAAAGCAAACCGCAAAGTATTAGATACTTTGCGGTAATGCTCAGGCTGCTTGCTTAAAGTAAACGATTAACTCATCTGCTTTTACAAGTGCCTCTAATTCTAATCTGTCGAGTTGGACTTTTGAGTTGTTATCCCCGCGTTTGTGCGCAACGATACGTCCCTCTTTGATCCAATTTTCGACGATCCCCCTACCATAATGTTGGCAGGCGGTTGACTTAGTTAGGTAACGGCTTGATAAACCGGCCTGCACCAAAGCTTCTTTGGCTCCTAACTGTGCAGCCATGAAAATAATACCCTTTAATTGATGTAAATCAAGTGTTATATTCATAGAATTACCCCACCAAAGTAGGGCCAGCAAAAATATATTTTTAGGATAAACTCTGCAATTCAAAACTAAATGAATTTAAACGCAGTGCTATCTCTATACCCCCTCTTGTCAACCACCCCATATCTTTCCAAAATATCACTATCTTAGCCGTTGTTGCCGCGTTGACAATACACCTTTATCATAACCCTGATGAACCGTTTTTTCGAGAAGCCAATATTAAACTCGCCATACAACTATCCTTCTCAGTATTGGGAACTTGACAGTCAAGGGCAACCTACGGATCGGGTAATTGATAAACGTAGGCGTGCTGAGTTTATCACGCCAATCCCAAAACCGAGGAAAAGAAGAGCAAACGCCCAGCAGCAGGATATTATTTTTGATGAAGGCAAGGGCTTGTCAACACAGGTACAACAATACGACCCTACCCCGATAATAAATTCGATACGCGAAGAGATAACCAAATGGCGAATGATACCCAACCCAGCTCATTGGGGAGTGACGCCAGAGACAGCAAGATTATTACAGCACTGGCGTACACATAACTTCAGTGGGATACGCCCATTCTTTTGCCAGGTAGAGGCTGTTGAAACCGCGATATGGTTAACCGAGGTTGCGCCAAACGCAGGAAAGTTCGGTGAACGTGTTATCGATCATTTAACTAATGCAAATAATGAGGCAAATCCAGACCTTTTTCGTGTAGCATTGAAGTTAGCAACCGGTGCCGGCAAGACAACTGTCATGGCTATGCTTATCGCCTGGCAAACCGTCAATGCTGTTCGTCGACCTCAAAGTAAAAGGTTTACACGTGGTTTTTTGATTGTAGCTCCAGGCTTGACAATAAAGGACAGGCTAAGGGTTCTGCAGCCAAACGACCCGGATAGCTATTATGCTAATAGGGAGTTGGTACCGCCAGATATGCTTGAAGATTTGCAACGGGCAAAAATCGTTATCACAAACTACCACGCATTTAAACTGCGCGAACGTATCGAGCTGTCAAAAGGCGGCAGAGCGCTCTTACAGGGTCGTGGGGACGCATTAAATACCTTAGAAACTGAAGGGCAAATGCTTCAACGAGCAATACCAGATTTGATGGGTTTAAAGAACGTCATGGTTTTGAATGACGAAGCGCATCATTGCTATCGTGAAAAAGCGGGAGCAGATGAAGAAGAAGCTGAATTAAAAGGTGAGGATAAGGATGAAGCTAAGGCAAATCGGGAAGCCGCACGTCTTTGGATATCCGGATTGGAAGCTGTAAAAAGGGTAATGGGTATCAATAGGATAATGGACCTGTCTGCCACGCCATTTTTTTTACGCGGTTCAGGGTATCCGGAAGGTACGTTATTCCACTGGACGGTTTCGGACTTTTCATTGATGGATGCCATTTAGTGTGGTATCGTAAAACTTCCACGGGTGCCGGTTGCTGATAACATCCCAGGTAGTGAAATGCCGATGTTTAGAAACCTGTGGGAATATATCGGTAAAAAGCTTCCTAAAAAGGGCCGTTCCAAAGGTGGCGAATTGGATCCGCTTAGTATTCCGCCTCAGCTACAAACTGCCCTTGAGGCGCTGTATGGGCATTATGCTAAAACGTACGAATTGTGGAAAGATGCAGGCATGCAGGTGCCACCATGTTTTATTGTTGTATGTAATAACACGGCAACATCAAAGCTTGTATACGACTTCATTTCTGGCTACCATCGTCAAAATGATGAAGGCACAATTGACTTTAACCAGGGCAGGTTGCCGCTGTTCAGGAACTATGACGACAATGGGGACGCTTATCCACGGCCCAATACCATTCTAATCGATAGCAATCAGCTTGAGTCAGACGAAGCCCTGGATGACAATTTCCGTTCCATGGCAGCCGATGAGATTGAGCGGTTCAGGAAAGAAATAATCGAAAGAAGCGGTGATATCAATGCTGCTGATAATTTAACCGACAAAGACCTGTTGCGCGAGGTAATGAATACCGTTGGCAGACAAGGCAAATTAGGTGCATCAGTTCGGTGTGTAGTTTCGGTTTCCATGCTTACTGAGGGATGGGATGTTAACACGGTTACGCACGTATTAGGTGTTCGTGCTTTTGGCACGCAGTTACTTTGTGAGCAAGTAATAGGTCGGGCTCTTCGTAGGCAATCGTACGATCTCAATGAGGAAGGACTTTTCAATGCTGAATATGCTGATATATTAGGCATTCCGTTTGACTTTACCGCGAAACCGGTAATAGCGCCTCCACAACCACCACGCGAAACCATCCAGGTGAAAGCCATGCGTCCGGAACGTGACTCTCTCGAGATCCGTTTCCCGAAGGTTGTAGGTTATCGCGTCGACCTACCCGAAGAACGATTGATTGCCGAGTTCAATGATGAGTCCACTTTAGAGATAACACCGGAGCTTGTTGGCGCCACTGAAACTCAAAATTCCGGCATTATCGGAGAAGCAGCCGACCTCACGCTGATACATACTGGTGATGTGCGGCCATCGACTATTTTGTATGAACTTGCCAAATACGTTTTAATAAATAAGTGGCGCAAAGCCGACGAAGATGTTCAATTTAACCTGTTCAATCAGATAAAACGTGTTTGCAAACAATGGATCGATGGGGGATATCTGGTATGTAAAGGCGGAACGTTCCCAGCGCAACTGCAATACAAAATGATAGCTGATATGGCTGCCGACAGGATAGTTGCAGGTATCACGCAGGCCTTCGTAGGTCAAAAACCTATTCAGGTATTGCCCGACCCATACAATCCTGTAGGGACAACAATGCATGTTCAGTTTAACACGTCAAAGAAAGATCGATGGGAAACGTCGCCTGGCAAGTGCCACATAAACTGGGTTATCCTTGACAGTGACTGGGAAGCCGAGTTTTGCCGGGTTGTTGAGAAACATCCGCTTGTCAAGGCCTATGTAAAGAATCACAACCTGGGATTCGAAGTGCCGTACAGGATGGGAGGCGAGGCCCGCACATATTTACCTGACTTTATAGTTTTGGTGGAAGATGGACGCGGAGAGGATGACTTGCTTCATCTTGTGGTTGAAATAAAGGGCTACCGACGTGAGGATGCCAAAGTAAAAAAACTCACGATGGATAGCTTCTGGGTGCCCGGAGTGAACAATAGCGCTCAACATGGACGTTGGGCCTTTGCGGAGCTAACCGATATTTACGCGATGAGTACTGAACTTGCCGCACACATTGAAAAAGCTATGAATAACTTGATAGAAAAAGCAATTGACGATCAAAAAGCCACAACCAAGATATGAGCAAATCTAAGATAGTAATGCCAAAAACGGTTGAAGCCATCAAGCATAACGAGGATACGCGAAAAAATATCCCAACAGCCGAATACCAGAGTATGGTTGAGGAGGAAGCGGGTGAATATCGGGTCGCGTTTGAAAGGCGAAACAAAGATTTGGACCCCCAACTGGTTTGGCGAGGTAAGGATATAACCGATTGGAGTGATTTGGTTACACAGGCACCGCCATTGTACATCCAGGAAAAAGTTCATCCCAAAGCCTTGATAGACGACTTAATGCAGCGAAGTAAAGAGAAAGACCACGCCAGCGGCAAAATCATGGCCGACCTTTTCTCTGACTTTAATGGACTCCCTTACGGTATCGATAAAACCGAATTTTATCAGCATGATCAGCATTGGAGCAACCGGATGATATTGGGTGATAGCCTTCAGGTTATGGCCAGTCTTGCTGAGCGTGAAGGACTGCGTGGACAGGTGCAGTGTATTTACTTCGATCCGCCGTATGGTATTAAATTCAACAGTAATTTCCAATGGAGTACAACAAGCAGAGATGTAAAAGACGGTAAAGTTGACCACATTACCCGTGAGCCAGAGCAAGTAAAAGCCTTCCGGGACACCTGGCGTGATGGGATTCACAGTTATCTGACCTATCTCCGCGACCGGCTAACTGTCGCGCGCGATCTACTCACTGAGTCCGGCTCCATGTTTGTACAAATCGGCGAAGAGAACGTGCATCGTGTACGTGCCCTAATGGATGAAGTATTCGGTGATGAGAATGCTGTGTCCACGATAATCGTTTGGAAAACAAGTTCTCAAACGGCTTCAGCGTTGCCCACGACATGTGATTTTATTCTTTGGTACGGCCGCAATCGCGAACGGTTTAAATATCGTCAAATGTTTACGGTAAAAGACCCTACCGACCCGGATAGCGGAGCAGGAGAATACAAAAATTTTTGGCTTGGCTTCGGTGAATACGTGACAGAAAAGCAAGCAAGAAGTCTTAATTCGGAGCAACTAAAAAGGTTTAGGCCTTCCCCCACAACCAGCCAATCTGGTTCGGAAACTACTCGTTTCTCGTTTCCATATAACGGTACGACATTCACACCCGGCCCAGGAGGGTGGAAGACAAATCGGGTTGGGTTTGAACGCCTTGCAAAGTGTGATCGCCTCCTTGCGCGAGATCGTAGTATTTCATACGTCCGATTTCTTGATGACTTTCCGGTAGTCCCCATTGCTGACCTTTGGACGGACGTGCGATGGGGGTTTGATGCAAGTGAGAAGAGATACGTCGTTGAAACTAACCCTCGGGTTGTACAACGCTGTATTCTTATGGCGACCGACCCCGGTGACCTTGTGTTAGATCCAACCTGCGGTTCTGGCACCACTGCTACCGTTGCCGAACAATGGGGCCGCAGGTGGATCACCATTGATACCAGTAGGGTAGCCTTAGCCCTGGCCCGTGGACGCATCATGGGTTCGCGGTATCCCTATTTCATAATGGCGGACAGTAAAGAGGGGCAGATCAAAGAGGCGGAAATCACCCGTACTGTGCCTTCAATGCTACCGACGTTTAATAACATCAAACATGGTTTCGTCTATGACCGTGTCCCTCATGTTACGCTGAGGAGTATCGCTAATAACACGGAAATTGATGTCATTTGGGCCGGATGGCAAGAAAGGCTGGAACCACTACAAAATGAGTTGAATGTGTTACTAAATAAACATTGGCAAGAATGGGAAATACCCCGTGAATTTGACGAAAGATGGCCCCAGGAGGCGCGTTCTCTTCACGAAAAATGGTGGTCGGCTAAGATCGCAAGACAGAAGGATATTGATGCTTCAATTTTCGCCAGAGCGGAGTACGAGTATTTGTACGACAAACCTTATGAGGATAGGAAAAAAGTAAGGGTTGCGGGTCCCTTCACAGTTGAAAGTATCTCACCACATCGTACGTTGGGTTTGGATGAAAATGATGAATTGATAGACTCTGCAAGACAATCATCCGGCGAGGACTATAAAAGTTTTGCTGAAATGGTTTTGGATAATCTTAAAACTGCCGGAGTACAACAAGTACATAAGGAAGACAAGATCAATTTTACATCATTAGCAGCCTGGCCGGGTGAGATGATCTGTGCTGAAGGTAGATATATGGAGGGAGAAGTTGAAAAACGCGCCGCAATCTTTGTGGGGCCAGAGTTTAGTACTGTGCAACGGGCGGACCTTGTAGAAGCAGCTCGGGAAGCTGCCGATGCTGCCTTTGATGTTTTGATCTGTTGTGCATTTAGTTATGAAGCCCATACAACAGAGTTTGCAAAACTTGGGCGGTTGCCTGTTCTCAAAGCCAGGATGAACGCCGATCTGCATATGGCAGGCGACCTCAAAAACACCGGCAAAGGCAACCTGTTCGTTATTTTTGGCGAACCTGATGTGGAGATTATTATTGGTGACGGCGGAAAGGTCCAAGTGAAAATAAATGGTGTTGATGTTTTTGATCCATCCACTGGCGAAGTCAGGAGCGATAGCGCGGATGGTATAGCGTGCTGGTTCATCGACACCGATTACAACAATGAAAGCTTTTTTGTTCGTCATGCATACTTCCTTGGAGCAAATGACCCATACGACTCGCTCAAAACAAGCCTGAAAGCTGAAATAAACAAAGAAGTGTGGGAAACACTGAATAGCGATCTGTCACGACCATTCCCGAAACCGGCAACAGGCCGGATAGCAGTCAAAGTGATCAATCATCTTGGTGATGAGGTAATGAAGGTATTTAAAGTAAGCTAATGGAGTTTCGCATAGCTGATACCTTTACTACAAGCCTCACCCGGTTGACGGGAGATGAGCAAAAAGCCGTTAAAACAACGGCGTTTGACTTGCAGCTCAATCCTGCTAATCCTGGGATACGTTTTCACAAGCTCGACCGGGCAAAGGATAAAAACTTTTGGTCGGTAAGCGTCAATATGGATATCAGGCTTATTATACACAAAAGCCAGGGATCGCTTTTGTTGTGTTATGTTGACCATCATGATAAAGCTTATGATTGGGCCGAGCGTCGCAAGCTGGAGGTTCACCCTAAAACAGGTGCAGCACAATTGGTTGAGATCCGCGAAACCATCCAGGAGATTTTCGTCCCTGTTTATGTATCTGAAGAAAAATCGAAACCATCAGCCCGAAGGCTTTTTGATAAAATTACCGATGACGAGCTATTGAGCTACGGCGTGCCGCAGGAATGGCTGGCTGACGTAAAAGATGCTACAGAAGATAGTCTACTACTATTAACCGATCACCTGCCGGCAGAAGCAGCTGAGGCGCTGCTCGAACTTGCCACGGGCGGCAAACCATTGGTTTTAACACCTGCCTTGCCTGATGAAAATCCATTCGCTCACCCAGATGCTCAGCGACGCTTCCGTACGATGGCCAATTTTGAAGAGTTGGAACGTGCATTGGAATATGCCTGGGATAAATGGACGATATTTCTTCATCCAACTCAGCAGGGGCTTGTTGAAAAAAGCTATTCAGGGCCGGCACGTGTATCGGGTTCGGCCGGAACTGGTAAAACAATAGTTGCATTGCACCGTGCCGTACACCTTGCAAAAACGAATCCCGAAAATCGGGTACTATTGACCACCTTTTCGCCGATTTTATCCAACGCATTAAAGAGTAGGCTTCGTAAGTTGATTTCGAACGAACCCGCACTAAACGAACGCATCGATGTTTATCCCATAAACGACATTGGTATAAAGCTTTATAAAACCCATATCGGGGTCCCACATTTGATCGAATCAAAAGAATTGGCCGTTTTAGTGCAAAGTAGCTCCAAAAATGTAACGGAACATAAATTCTCTCAACGCTTCTTGCTTTCCGAATGGGAACAGGTAGTCGATACCTGGCAATTAAAAACCTGGGAGGAATATCGTGATGTTAAGCGACTTGGTCGTAAGACAAGACTTCCGGAAAGTCAACGCCTGGTGCTTTGGGAAATATTTCAGCAGGTCATCGTCCAACTTAAACAAAATGGGTTGACAACCATGTCACAGCTATTTACCGAGTTGGCCAGCGCTATAAAGGTTAACAAGTTGAAACCATACACTAATGTTGTTGTCGACGAGGCGCAAGATATTAGCGTTTCACAGTTGCGTTTGGTATCAGCCCTAACTGAAAACGCTCCGGACGGTGCATTTTTTGCAGGTGATAGTGGGCAAAGGATATTTCAACTACCTTTTTCGTGGAAGTCGATAGGGGTTGACGTTAGGGGCCGGGCCAAAACATTGACTGTCAACTACCGCACATCCCATCAAATAAGGCAGCAAGCCGATCTTCTGCTGGGACCCGAGGTGAGTGATGCTGACGGCAACGTTGAGGAACGAAACAGAACTGTATCAGTTTTCAACGGACCCCTTCCGGAAATACAAATATTTAGCAGCATTGTGGATGAGGGTGCTTTTGTAAAAACCTGGCTGCAAAAGCAACTTACTGACAATATTGCCCCACATGAGATTGGAATATTTGTTCGTTCAGAAAAAGAACTGGATCGCGCTATTCAAGCAGTAGCCGACCTGACAGTAAAATGGAAGATTTTAGACGATAAGGTAGAAACTACTACCGGCTCAATCGCGATAAGTCAAATGCATTATGCGAAGGGTTTGGAATTTAAGTCGGTAGCAGTGATGGCTTGTGACGACGAGGTTATCCCCTTACAGGAACGGATCGAAAGCATCACTGATAACTCCGATCTGGAAGAGGTTTATAATACAGAGCGCCATTTATTATATGTAGCCTGTACCAGAGCGCGTGAAAATCTGCTACTGACAAGTGTCGCTCCCGCATCGGAGTTTTTGGATGACCTTTTGAGTTAAGAACAATTCACTCTCCAGTCACTAACAATGTTGTTTGACCGAGAACTGGGATGACTTATAAAAATATTGATGCAGCTAATTAACGCACAGTGATACAAGAATTTCAGTCGGCTTACCTTAAGTTCAAAAGAATAATGAAAAAAAGAAAAAGAGAACCCATTCTTGTAATTGGCATAATATTTTTTTTAGTTGGAATGTTTGCGCTGGGATTTTATTGGTACAACTTTCACACAAGTGAACTTTCGAAAGATGGGGCGAAGTGGGGAACATTTGGCGACTATGTTGGAGGTGTACTTGGCACCCTTTTTAACATTCTTGGTGTGATCTTAATCTTTCTAACATTTAAGCGGCAGGAAGATTACTCACATATAGAGCGTTTTGAAACTACTTTTTTTAATCTGTTGGATAATCAACGTGAAATAGTAAAATCTCTATCCGGCTTTTTTCGGGAACCGAATGGAGGTAAAAATGTGAAGGTCGAATCATATTCATATATCAAAGCTTTTTCTAACGAAATCGCGCCAAAGGTCAATAAAGTTGACAACGTAGGCGATTATATAACGTGTCAAAAGGAAATTAGTAAAGAGTATGTAAGTGTATATAAAAACAGCGCTGACCAACTTGGTCATTATTTCCGGCACTTGTATCACATAGTAAAATATACCGATGAAAGCGATTTAGATGACAAGAAAAAGTACATAGATATTGTCCAGGCACAAATGAGCAACAATGAACTTTATAGTGTATTTTATAACTCGATAAGCGATTTTGGTATAAGAAAACTACTTCCACTATTAAAAAAGTATCAGTTTTTTGAGAATATCACGAGTAAAAGTAAAGTCTTTGATTTGCATGCATCCCTTTTTTATCCGGGAACAGATTTTAAAAACACAACAGATACCTCGTTTACACCAATGGATTCTTTTGAGGAATAGGGTATCGACACTTTGCTGCCATTAATCGAATCAGAATGTAGAGCCTATAGTAAATTTACCTTTGTACTTTTTTAGTTTTCGAACCTTATGAAAACAGTCAAATGAAAGATAAACTATTATCATCCCTAAAGCCACTGTATACAGAAATGATGGCTTCAATAACTATCGATGAGGATGTTGATCTGGTTCCATTTTGCCTCCAGTGGGGCCGAAGTTTTCCGTCTGAACAGAATACTGGCATATTGTTTGTCGGTCGCGCTACGAATGGCTGGGTTTCGTCTTCCAGAGATCCCGATGTACTATTTGGCGATTCGGAAAAAAAGATATTTGCCCGTGAAGACCAGATGCGATGGGTGCATTTACATGAAGGTAATAAACATTATAACACGCGAAGCTCGGCCTTCTGGCGTGTTATAAAAGGTGTCACAACGGCTATCTATGGCGCTAAAGACTGGTATACAAAGATCGCATGGAGCAACCTTTACAAAGTTAGCTATGGTAAGGGGGGAAATCCCGACCACCAGTTGATAAAAGATCAATATGAAATCTGCAAAAAGATACTTCAAACTGAGATTGAAATCCTTTCACCGAGGTTCGTTGTCTTTTTAACGGCGGATTGGGAAGAAGACTTTGTTTTTTATCTCAACGGAAACAAGGAATGTGACTGGATAGAAACTCACCAATGGGCCGGTAAAAATGAAACTAACCTATGTGTTATAAACAACACGGTGATAATTAGCTCGCACCATCCACAAGGCAAAAACGAATACAATCATATAAAAACGATTGTCGACATTATAAAACGATATTAAATATGCCAGTCCACCGATTTTTTGCTGAGTTAAATGACCTTGAACAAAACCCAATTACCGGTCAATACAATATTTTGGTTATCGGAACTTTCAATGCAGCCGATCAAGTAGGTTTAGTTAATGATGCCGAATGGTTTTATGGTCGCAACAAAAATCAGTTCTGGTTTCTTTTTCCACAGTTGTTGGGGTACCATTCACTGCATAGACGAGAACACCCTAATGTTGCTCTTGAGGCATTAGCTGAGGAATGGCGAAATTTTTGTGGCGAAAACGGTATTAAAGTAGTGGATATATTTAAGACTATTGAAGGAGTGTTACCCAATCATGGCGACGGAGCAATAGAGAACCCTTTGGTTTACGAAACTTTTAACTACGAACAGGCATTTGGCAATTGTACATTTGACCACGTGCTTTTCACCTGGAAGGGACGTACTTTAAATAACACTTTGGGAGTCTTAAAAGAAAATGCTCATGATTGGTTTATTGAGCAAGGGGCCGTTGTACACCATATGATAACTCCATCCCCAGTTTTCCGCAGGCCCAGGGAATGGAAGTTAGAGTGGTGGTTGAATGAGTTTCAAGGGCAATAACGGTATCCAAAAAAGTTCCGCATAAACACTTAATATTACTAAGTCAGTTTAAAAAAGTTGCAATCTTGCGCTCGTAACAGGCATTATAGCCAACTTTTTGCCGGTATCCGCTCGCCAGCAATGATCTTGCCGGTCAAGCCGAAAGATGTGTAGACGAACCTTTTTAGGATCCAAGGCATGTTCTGCAATACATATATGATAGTCGGCATGTAAACCTGATTCATTGTATTCATTCGGCGTTAGTTCTATAGTATTAAGAGCACCCGATGTACCCTTTACTTCCAACTTTAGCTTGACATTCCCCGATTTCGCCTCCATATCCCATCCCAGATTTTCTTTATGAACATACCTGACAATGAAGCCTTTAGCGGCAAACCACCTTTCCGTGGCATCCATTGCG
>Ga0207103_10337_pt1 | contig 11545 bp, 12 predicted proteins | sample Alteio_BWMinHeat_81_FD_153546 | JGI IMG/M metagenome (GOLD analysis project Ga0207103, IMG submission 153546) | Enriched cells from forest soil in Barre Woods Harvard Forest LTER site, Petersham, Massachusetts, United States -... | ecosystem: Environmental > Terrestrial > Soil > Temperate forest >...
TAGTTCTCGTTATGAACCACTCAGTTCGATATGATGAGGAAGGCCTAGCGAGGATGCAGAAAATATTGAACTATTTAGTTCTTTACCGGATCATATGTGTATGGGACGCCCGAAGAACTTTAATCGAGAGGAAGTGCTGGAGAAGGCTATGCCTGTCTTCTGGAAGCATGGGTTTTCCGACACGAGTCTTCAGGAGCTGGAACGGGCTACAGGCGTGAACAAATCAGGACTGTATTCGGAGTTTCGGGACAAGGAAGATCTTTTTGTCGCGTGTCTTCGGCACTATCTTGAGAGCCAGGAGAAGCGGGGGCTTCTCACGAAGGAACCTCTGGGCTGGAAGAACGTGGAAACGTTTCTCCGACATGGACCTCTCAACCAGGGAGAGCAAAAGGGGTGTTTTTCCGTCAACTCCATGCGGGAGTTCGCCATTCTTCCCGACGAAGCTCATGCGATCGTTGCAGAGAACCGCGCGACGTTGCAACGCCTTCTCGCTCTGAATATCAAGGCGGAGAAGCCCAAGATGGCTCCCGAGGCGATTGCGGAGATGGTATTGTCCTTCTTCTCCGGATTGTGCATTGAGCGCAATCTCAAATCCGGCAAAGCCGCATCGACCCGCAAGATTGAAAATCTTATGAAGGTCCTTCGCAGCCTCTGATCGTCTTTCCTTCTGTTTGCTTCTGACTAAGCAGGGTTGAAGCGATCCCAAGGACCGCAATCGCCGGCAGCGCTTACTTAAAACACTCGTGGTGCCAGAGCAGATCGCGGTTATAAGGTCTGTTGGGAAACGCGATCGAGTTCTGGCGGCCCATGAAATTGATGTCGAAGCTGATCAAGGCTCCGGGATCGCGCGGCCAGCGGCCGGTGTTCCAGGACCGGCAGAAATAACGGCCATAGTAAAGGCGATAATTTTCGTACTCACCAAGGGACAAATTCATCAGGTACTTTCGCCAGCGCTCATCCTTGTATTGGTCGGCGATGCTGGCCGGCTGCTCGTAGCTGACCGGTTGGTCGGGATGAAGGACGTTGACTTTGCGGCCATCGCGCAACCGCCCCTCGATCACGTACCAACCGTCATACGTAAGCGGATTGGGGGCGAACATATCCCAGCGTTGATCGACGGCGAGGGTGAGCCCCACTGCGTCGCCAAAGGGCTGACCCGGCAGACGAACGATTGACGAAAAATTCCAGAATGAAACGTAGATGATAAACAGCACGGCAAGGACACTCACCAGCCACGGGGTCCTGGGATTCATTCGCCGCGGTTGGATCCAGTTTGTGTAACCGCTGAGCCGGTCTCTGTGCCGCTCAACGAATTCGTACAGGCGGTCTCCGGCCTTGGTTAAGAGGCGCGTGCGAAGCAGCGGGGCGAGCCACGAAAATAAGGGCGAATAAGAAATGACTTCGGCAAACGCCTGCCATTTGTAGCAACGCTTGTCATCGGCTCCCACGACGATCCAGCTCCGTTGCCGGCGCATTTCCAGCTCCGTCACCGGAAATTCCTGCGCTGGGATTACCTCGGCTCCGGAAATAAGCAGAAATGTACGAAGCGCGCGAACCATTTTGGAACAGAAGGAACACTTCCCGTCATAGTAGATGCGCAAGCCGGAACCATGCCTGGCGTCTTCCGTCGACCAGGGCAGCGATCGTCGAACCCAGCTCCGATTCCAGAACCACGTGGGCAGGAGCGGCAAAGCAGCCGTGCAGGCGATGTAGGGGAAGTGGCCCAACCGGATCGAAAGCCCGAGGCCGACGTGCAGGACAACAATGAGCAACGCGGCCAGAAATCTTGCCGGCCCGGCGAAAATCGGCGTCAGGATCAACAGCGCAATACTGCCTTCATGCCACAGAGTGGTTCGGGTGAGCCAAGCCAGCAACTTCGGGAAATGCAGCAAAAATCGGCCTAGCGGCGTGGACATCTGCTGAATGCTCAGGGCATAAAACACCGCAGTGTGGTCGATGTGCCACTCTCGCGAGTTCTTCAGCATCACTGCAAACCCGTACAGCAAGGCCACTTGCGCCATTAACGCCAAACCGGGAGTGGAGAAATATGTAAAGCGGTGCGCGCTTTTTTCCTCCGGCGGGGTAGTGTCAAGCGCCGCGTCCACCGAGTAAAGCGCTCCGAGCGGCAGGAATACGGCGAGGAACGCCAGCAAGCGAAGATAAACATCTCCACCTTGCAGAATGGCGGGATTGCGAGCCTGCACTGAAACCAGCATGAGCCAGCTTGCAAACGCAGCCAGGCGCGTCCTTGCGCCGACGAGCAGCATGATTGCGAACACTCCAGCAATAAGAAAAAGAACCACCTGGAAGGCCGGGGCACCACTTATCAGGTGAATCGAAAACCGCTGAGCTGGAGAGAATCTGTCGAGCAGCGCCGCACGCGGCAGCACTCCCCAGTCGGTGTAGAACGCCGTTAGATCGCGTGCTCGCGCGATTAGATCGCCGAGAATCACCGCCGCGAGCGCGATTCGGAACAGGGCCAGCGACCGAAGATCCAGGCTGTATGCTGCCCCCAAGTAACGAACGAAACGCCTGAATGGATTAGCTCGGGAAGACTCGGCGGACCGAACCGCAGGGGATGCCCCATCCGGCACAGGAAGGTCTACAACGGTCATAACAGGGGGATTTTCCTCGGTGACTTTATTACAACTTGTAAGTGAATGGCCACAATTTTCAAGGACTCTGACGTACGAAAGTAACTGGGAACAGCAAGAGGAAATAGGGGCAGGTTGGGGACAGGGCAAGACTTTTGGATCGAGCACTTCCCCTGAGGGTTCCAGAATTCAATCACCTACCGGCGATGCCGGGTTGGGACATGCTCCTTTTGTCTCTTATTCTCTGTCCCCTGTTCGCTGTCCCTGTTCTTTCAGCTGTTTACCACGAAGCGCATTACGTCTTCAGTAACTTGAATCCAGAGTTGATCTGGGCTATCTTCCGTGGAAGCTCCCCCCAGCTCCCGTCAACATCTTGTGCGAGTCTGAGACTCGTATTTGTAGTTGAGACGGGAGAACAGGTTGTGTTGAAAGCTGCCGGAAGGGAAAGACGATATGAGGGTTGATCGACAACGCGGATTTTCACTTTTGGAACTGATCATTGTTCTCGCAGTTGTCCTCATTGTGGCAGCCCTCACGGCTCCGAGAATGCGGGAAATCATCGATGCACAGAAGTTGCGCGGAGCCGCTCAGGAATACGCCGGGCTTATGCAGATTGCTCGCACACGAGCGGCAGAGGATAACAAGCCCTACGAGATTCGAACGGTTGTAAATGGAACCTCCACTACGGCATTTGTGGATCTGAACGACGATGGAGTCTATCAGCCGGCCGGAGATGCGCAGGGCAAAAATCCCGAACCTGGAATACCGCTCCCTGAACAAATCACGATCGGTGACGCAGGAGCACCCCAGGATTTCGAAGCGAGCGCGACTCTGCTCGGAGCGACAGCGATTGATCTTGAAGACTCTCCGATGCTTGACACCCAGGGAAATGCTGCTCCGGGCATTGCGTTCAATGAGCGCGGATTGCCGTGCCAACGCGATACGGCTGGGGGTACCTGCAAGAACTCGGCAACAGTCAATGCCGCGTTAGCGCCGATCGCATGGGTCACGTATTTTCAGTACACCCGGAGTGGTAGTGGAATCACGAAATATGCGGCCGTCACGGTAACACCCGCTGGCCGCATTAAGACATGGACCTACCAGAGCAACGGCCAAGGCGGCGGGAGCTGGCGATGAGAAAACCTTTGCTAAACAAACAGCGGAATCGACGTAGCGATGGCTTCAGCCTGATCGAATTGCTGATCGCCATGATGGTCCTTGTTGTCGGTCTACTTGGGGGCATGGTGATCATCATCACCGCGGTGGCCAGCAACGCCCGCAGCCGTATGGACACGGCGGCAGTCGCGCTCGCCCAAAGTACTATGGATCGCATTATTGTGCTTTCCTCATCCGCGGCCGGTCAGCAGACGCAGATGACCGACTGCAACGCAAACGTACACGCCATCACCACATCAGTCGGAGGATCGCCGACCGTCGATCTGGCCAACATTGCAAGCGGCGGTCAGTCCATTGATTTCAGCCAGGCGGCGGTGAATGGCTATCAGATGCTTTACACGCTGTGCGACGCCGGCGCGGCAGACCCTGACGCGGTCAATACTCCTCAAACCTACGACGTCCGCTGGGCCGTTAAGGACATCGACGGCACGTCGCAGCTAATTCTCGTGGCTGCCAAGAACATCACCGAAAACGGGAATGGCTTAAGCCAGAGCCGTTTTTTTTCTCTCCCGATAACCTTGCGCGCAATCCGAGGGAACTGAAATGAACTGTTCTGTGAAAACGAGAAAATGCACGCAAGCGGGCTTCTCCCTCATCGAGTTGATGGTGAGCATCCTGATCCTTGTGATTGTCATGGGTGTTGTGTTCCGTCAAGTCGACAATATCCAGATGAACGCCAAGACGGAAGCGCTCAAGCTCGACCTGACACAGGAAAGCCGGGAGTTCGCTGACCAGTTTGCGCGCGACATTCACATGTCGGGTTTTCCAACCTCGCGAATCTACCAGAACCCGAATCCCGGGGGGCCGACCGATCCTGGTGGACAACAAAGCCCGGTTACGGCTCTTGGGTTGGTATACGCCTCGGGTACATCGATCCGCTTCGAAGGCGACGTCTACGGCGATGGCAACGTCTACAGCGTGGTGTATACCTACGTGGCGGTTGACCCCGATCCAAATTGCCCGTGTTTGCGTCGCAGCGCGCTGGTGAAAATACAGGCGGACCCTGTCACCAATCAAACACCAGCCAAGTACTACACCGAGGTTCAAAACGTCATCGATCCCACCGGGATGGCGCAAGGCATCTTCACATTTTTTCAAGCCGACGGCACTGCGGTGGACCTGACACCTTTCACATGTGTCGACGGCACAACGGGCTGCGTCGACATCGACAGCAACCCGTCAACGATTCAGCTTATCGACGCGATCAAAGTGAATCTGAACACGAAATCCCACGAGTATGATCCCCGAACCGGACGGAGAGTCGTGAACAACATATCCACGATCGCGGAACTGGAGAATTAGGAACGTATGAGGGGAAAAACAACCAATTCGGAACGCGGCATCGCGCTCATTGTGGTGCTGTTTGCCTTGATCCTTCTGTCGGCCATCGGACTGACGCTGATGTTCTCGTCAAATGCCGAAACTGGGGTCAACTCCGGCTATCGCCAATCGAATCTGGCCTATTTTGCGGCGCGGGCGGGCGCGGAAGAGATGCGCGACCGCATCCGCACCACCAGTGCGCAGCAAGCGAACGGCCTCGCGGACTTCCTTCCCGCGGTGCCACTCGGACAGGCGCAGGGGGTGCTGTACGTCACCAATCTCAACGCCGCCGAAATCGCCAGCAATTACTACCCCTGGACGGCCTCAGCGCAAAATCCCTACTTCGATGACGAACTCTGCCACCAAGTCAACAGCGCATCTGTGGCTAGAAGCCCGGGAACGCCTGACAAGGCCTGCGCCATCGATCAGCTGCCAACGACAGCGAATTGGTACGTAGCGAAGACGGCCGAAGCGCTTCCCGGCGGAGCAACGCTAAGTTACAAGTGGGCACGCATAAATCTCAAATTAAATGAGTCGTCATCCCCCTGGTGCGTTTTGGGAGTCGGCAAATGTGCGCCGCTGACCGGCGGCCCTGCAGCCGACCAGGTCTGTTACAACGGCAAGAATGAATTCGTCCTGACGGACGGACGTCCCATTGACGTGCCCGGACAAGTTGACGGCGTCAGTTTACCTTCTCAGCTAGCGATGGCGCTGACCATGTTCGGCGGTGGATCGACCGGTAACGGCAACTCGGGACACAGCGGCACGGCTACAGCCAGCTCTTCGAGCAGCTCCACAACTGGCACCGCGAGCAGTTCCAGCAGCACAAGCGGAAACGGAAATTCCGGACACGGATCTTCCAGTTCCTCCTCAAGCTCGAGTTCCAGCTCGTCCTCAAGCTCCAGTTCCAGTTCCTCCTCAAGCTCGAGTTCCAGCTCGTCCTCAAGCTCCAGCTCCAGTTCATCGTCAAGCTCCAGCTCATCTTCTTCTTCAGGTTCCAGCAGCTCTTCTTCAACAAGTGGCTCAGGCGCTTCCAGCGGCACAAGCGGAAGCGGCAGCACGAGTGGCAGCTCCTCTAGCAGTTCCAGCGGCAGCTCCAGCAGTTCTTCCGGATCATCCTCCGGCGGCGGCAGCCAGCCTGTCTGCGGCGTAAACGCCCCACCGCTTCCTGGCACTCCGGTTGGCGTAGGAACCACTCCAGTATCTGCGCCCTCCTGTATTGCAGTGGATGCGCAGCCGGTTTACATGCTGACGGCTCTCGCAGTGGCGCCGACCTCACAATCGGTGAACAAAGCTCGCCGCATGATCCAGTTTGAAGTGGCCAAAGTTGCTTTGCCGCCGGTACCGTCGGCGCTCACTTTGGCCGGCCCGGCGCCAAACCTTAAGTTCCCAAACTCGAACCCGTACAAGATCAACGGCAATGACGATCCGGCCTGCGGGACGACCGACAACAAGCCCGCTATTGGCACGGTAACCGACCAGCCGATTGGTTCCGAGAGCCCTACCGACGTTGCCACAGATGCGCGGAATACGGTCATCAACGCATTGCCCAGACCGGACCACTACGTAGGCGTCGATGCCTGCTCCAATGGACAGCCGGACGTACAGAACGTCAGCAATACGGTGAATTCGCTGTATTCGACGGTCTCTGGATTGAACGGTATTGTTCACGATATCCAGGGCGCGGCAACCCAGACCTTTGGGAACAACCCGACGATTCCCGATTTGGGCGTGAATGCTCCGAAAATAACCGTTGTGAACGGTGACTTTACGTTTGGTCCGGTTACCGGAAGCGGAATCCTTCTCGTGACCGGCAACCTTACTTTGCAAGGAAACTTCAGTTTCACCGGAGTGGTCCTGGTAATCGGCAGCGGTTCCGTCACGGCCAAGGGCGGCGGCAACGGACAAATCAACGGGGCAATGGTCGTCGCGAACATCGGAAACTCCAGCTATGCCACGAACCCGGTCGACGCTAACCTGCTGCCGAATCTCGGTTCGCCGACCTTCGACTTCTCCGGAGGCGGCGGCAACGGGATCCAATACAACAGTTGTTCCATCGTTGCCGCAGGCGGAGCCGCCAACTACACCGTGGTAGCCCGTCGCGAGATCACGTACTGAACATGAACGAACTTCGAGGAAGCGCAGCGCTCGTCGCTGCGCTTCTTTTTCTTGCCGCATCACAATCGAGCAGCCGGGACAGATTATCTTCGCGATCACAGCACCTGCCGGCGCGAGGCTTACAGATTGCCGGTTGACTTGCAACTCGAGGCCGCGGAATGCGGGCAGGAGTTCCCTTCTCGGCGAGTAAACTCAGCTGCGTCCGGCGTGACTTCCGCGGGAGCATTGCTCCGCCCAGGACACTGGGCAGTCTTGATCGGGCTCGTGGCACTGGGTTCGTTGTTGCGAGTCTGGGCCGTATTCCAGTACAACCCGCTCGAAATTCTCGTTACCGATCCGGGACGATGGTGGGAAGAGGCCACTCACCTTTCCAGCCTCCAGCCGATCGCCGCAATTGATACCTTCGGCTATCCCTTGTGGCTCGGTTTATTCGTGAAGCTCACCGGTGGCGGGGCATTAGCCGTTGCCCTCCACAATGCCGCGTTGTCCGTCATAACGCCGTGGATTTGGCACAGGCTGGTGAGAGAAGTCAGCGACGACCGAGATATTGCGCTCCTCAGTTGGGCGGCGTTCTGCTGGCTTCCCTCTTGGATCTCGATTTATTCGTACACCATGAGCGAAACGCTTTTCCTGCCGCTGCTCGGGGCCGCGCTCTGGTTGAGCGTGAAGGCGTACAAGCAAGCGTCCACCGGCCCTTACTTCGCTTCCGCCTGCTTATGGGCTTTGGCCTGCGCAACCCGCGTGTTTGCTCTCCCGATCGCAGTAGTGATGTTGCTGTGGACCTGCCGGAATCCCAGGCGAATTTCGAAGCTCGGCTACGCGGCGCTGGCCTTTGCGGTAATCGCAATTCCGCTCTCGATTCGAACGCACTACATCCTGAATGTCTGGCATCCTTTTGGCTTTCCCCGCATGAATCAGATTTATGTGGAGTCGGGAAAGCGGACGGTGCGGTTTGACGTTTCTCGCGAGAGCGACGGTTATCGGTGGACCTACGAATTCGGCTCGCCGTCTCTCTATCAGGAACCATTTACGCCGCTGTCGCACTGGAAATCCGCAAGGAGCGGCACAACCTACTTCTCGATCCGGGAAGATCATGGCATGGCCGATTGGGACCTTGCGTTGCAGGCTAACCGGTCGTCATGGCGCGAGCGTATGCAGGTTTGGAGCGAAAACTTTATTTTCTTTAATTTCGCTCCGTCCTGGCCGGACGACAATCCCAACCGCGTGGCCGACGAGGCAGCGAGCATGTTTCGCTGGTGTTGGGTACCCCTCGCGCTTGTGGTCATCGCAGGCAATATGCGTCATCGAAAACAATTGGGATCCGGGATCGCCGGCATGTTCGCGGTCGTCACGACGCTGGCGTGGACGTTGACTCCGCTTTTGCCTGCTGTGATGGAAGGACGGTACCGGAAACCCGTCGAGGGCCTCTTGCTCGTAAATCTATTCCTGCTCATCGAGTGCCGTCGAGAGCGATTGGCGACTGCGGTTTAGGCTGAACTCTGCGAGAGAAAAAGAGAACCCGGCGCTCTCGCGGGCCTTTTTGGCGGAACGTCCACGCTCGGTAGGGGCGGGCTCGTAGGCCCGCCGTGAAAGACGCCCGCAAAATTCATTTTTGACGCGCTTTTCGCGCCCCACCAAAGGCGAAAGAAAATAGGGAGTGCGATCTGTGTCGGCGGGCGTGAGCCTGCCTCTACCGAGTGTGGACTTCACCACCGGACATCCGGGCGGGGGCGCCTGATCCACGTCTCTCAGCTTGTGCCTGAGGCCGGCACTTCGCTGTGCGCGATGGCAACCCACCCCCGCTTCACTTCTTGCCAGACCGTGGTCATGTAGAAACGCTGGGGCGCAGAAGCAGCCTTGGTCTGGAGCATCGCGGTATAGCTGACTACCATGTCCGGCCCTTCGGGTTTTACCTGCAGCTCGCCGATGCTGATGCTGCTGAGATCCAAGCCCTGAAAGTATTGCAGGGCTTGATCCCTCTCCTTTATTCCGGTCGGTGTCGTGAGGGTATAGATAGGTGCCAGGCGCCGCTCTGCTGTCTTGAAGTCACGGTCCTGCACGGCCTTCCACCACAACCTCTCGTAGGCCTCGGCGCCGGTTGCGGCCGACCAGGCCTGGGACTGCGGAGGCTTGCCTTCGGTACAGGCGATGGTCGAGAGAACTAGAGCGATGGTCAGCAGGAAAGCCATGCGAATCATGCAAGGGATTGTACTCGGGAAGACTGCTTGTCGCGTTAGATGCCAAGGCATTCGCTGAGAGCATCCAAGCAAAGGCGGCCGGTTCTCCTGTGCTTTAGCTAGTCGGGACCTTCGTACCTATTGTCGAAAAATAAAAAGGCGGAGATGCTGTGATCTCCGCCTTTGACCTCAATATGGGAACTTACTTTAGAAGTCTCAACGAACTGCCAAGGTTTCCCTTCCCAAAACGAACCAACACAACTCAGAAATCGTGGAAGTCCAATTCGCGCCGTTCACCGTTTTCGTCGAACAGATCGTTTGGATTTGGGGCGCCTTCGGTGGATGAGGGAGCTTTGGGTTCCAGCTTGCGCTCGGCTTTCTTCTTCGCCTTCTCGACCTGCCGCTCGCGGCGGGCCCGCTCCCTTTCGCGTTTTTTGAATGTTTGACTAACGGCCATGAAAGAGTCCTCCGTATAAATGAATATGCGGCGCAAGCATGGGAGGCTGCGCCGCTACTTTCCTGTCCGGCGTGCGTGCTTAGACTACAGCGTACCTCTGCAGCACTTCTCCGGGCAATCTCACCATCCGGGAGCCGGGTACCGCGATGGGCGCACCTTGTACGACTACCGGTCCAGCGCGCTCCTCGACAGCGAGCTCGCCGTCGACGCGCATTCTTTCAATCTGCAGTCCGAGTGTACGCTCGATGCTGCGGAATTCCGCGCGGTCTTGAAGAGCCACGAAGATTGACGCCGTGCCTGTGGTCCCGATCCGACCCGTGCGGCCTACGCGGTGGATCAAATCCTCAGCAAGCTGGGGCAGTTCGTAGTTGATTACGTGGGCAACGTCGTCCACGTGAATGCCTCGTGAAGCCACGTCAGTTGCCACCAGCACCGGAACAGTTCCTTCCTGGAAATCCGCCAGTGCCGCATTGCGCTGCGATTGCGAGCGGTCGCCGTGCAGCATGCCGGCATTGAATCCTGCTTTACGAAGCTGGCGGGTAAGCCGGTCGGCACCGCGCTTGGTGCGGACGAACACGAGGCAACGGCCGTCTTCTGCAGCCAGGAGTCGCTGCAACAGCGCAAGACGCTGGTTGGAGGCGACTTCAAAGGCTTGCAGCTTCACGCTGGCGACGGGCTTCGATGTGGATCCAAACGCGATCCGCAAAGGGTTCTGCACGAAGTCGGCCACGATGTGCGCCACGGCGGGATCGAGCGTCGCCGAGAAGCAAAGTGTCTGGCGCTTCTGCGGCAACATGTCCACGATGCGCCGGATAGCGGGCAGAAAGCCCATATCGAGCATGCGATCGGATTCGTCGAGCACAAGCATTTGCACTCCGCTCAGCTTTGCGAGCTTGCGGCGGAGAAAATCCTCGAGCCGTCCTGGGGTTGCGATTACGAGTTGCGCAGTCTTCAGAGAAGCGATCTGTTGTTTCTCAGAAGCGCCTCCGATTACCAGGGCAGCCTGGCGCAGCTTCTTGCCGCGCAAGTCTTCGAATTGTTGTTCGACCTGCATGGCCAACTCGCGAGTCGGTACCAGGATGAGGGCTTGAATACCGGCGGCTCGCGTCTCCAGCAAACGTTCTGCAATGGGAAGGAGGAAGGCAAGAGTCTTGCCGGTTCCGGTTTGTGCCGTGGCAAGCAGGTCTTTGCCACTCAATGCCGCTGGAATTGCGCTGCTTTGGACTGGGGTGGGGGTTGTGAAATTGTTGCTTGAGAGTCGCTCCTGCAGATACTGCGAAAGAGGGAGCTCAGAAAATTGGGAAATCAATATGTCTTCTTTCTAGACGGCGGGTTCGAGGACCGGTGCGAGTGCACCGCTTGCGTCCAGACCGGGCGTCACTGCTTGCATTGTAGGTGCTGCAGGCGCCGTTTGTTCGCCGATGGCTTCTAAAGCCTGGTTAATAGTTAGATGCATGCCTACTGAACTTCGGACCATGGTTCTGGCGGAAGAAGAGGCGAGACGACAGAGTTCAAAGCGATTGATGACTTTGTCGTTGGCGCGGAATACGAGGTCGGAGCGCATTTGAGGGGTCCTTTGCGGCGCAACGTGATGCCGGAGGGATGGTCCCTCCGGCCTGAAAAACGTGGTTGGGATGCTGGCTTAGAGAGCGCGAACTTCTTCGGCCTGCAGGCCCTTTTGGCCCTTGGTCACCTTGAACTCC
>Ga0207103_10338_pt1 | contig 11526 bp, 7 predicted proteins | sample Alteio_BWMinHeat_81_FD_153546 | JGI IMG/M metagenome (GOLD analysis project Ga0207103, IMG submission 153546) | Enriched cells from forest soil in Barre Woods Harvard Forest LTER site, Petersham, Massachusetts, United States -... | ecosystem: Environmental > Terrestrial > Soil > Temperate forest >...
CTGTTCACTATAGGACTGTTTGTTATCGTTTTCCTTTACGAGCGCAGCGCGATATTGTCGGTGTTTCGAGGCTTCACTGGTAAGTAGCCACGGTTTGGCCCGCGCCGGTCGCATGAGCTGATCGCAAAAGCATAGGAGACGCTTGTTTATGCCCATCCTCTCGCTAGTGTTATGGCTGCCTACTCTCGGGGCCATCCTGCTGCTGTTGTTTAACCGGGAGAAGAAGGATTCGATACGCTGGTTCGCCAACATCTGGATCTTTCTGTGTTTCCTCGTGTCCATTCCGCTCATAACCGGGTTCGGCTCCCTCCGCGGCTATGACCGCGGCCTCGCGGGCTTGCAGTTCATTGAGGACCACGAGTGGATACCGATAATCGGGGCTCGCTATCAGTTGGGCATTGATGGCCTATCGCTGGTGCTGGTTCTGCTCACGACTTTACTCGGCGTGGTTTCGGTGGTCTGTTCCTGGTCGTATATAAGAGAGAAGGGGCGCGAAAAGGAATACTACATAATGATGTTGCTGCTACAGAGCGGCATGATCGGAGCCTTTGTTTCGGCCGACCTTTTCCTGTTCTTCATATTCTGGGAGGTGATGCTGGTTCCGATGTACTTCTTGATCGGAATTTGGGGTGGAAAAAACAGACTGTACTCGGCCATTAAATTCTTCTTGTATACGCTGGTCGGTTCCGTAGTAATGCTGCTGGCTGTGCTCAAGCTGTTCTTCATCTTTCCTGAAGTTGTTAAGTCGCATCGACCTGAAGTCGAAGCCACTGCCCGGCAGTTGGCAGCTAGCAGCTTGACCGACGCTCAGAGGATGGGCCAGGTAAACCAGCCGATGCTCGCGATGATTGATAATGCCATCATGCGCGGAGCCGGCATAGACCCCGATACCCGCGGCCCACTGCCGACGGGCTACGTTCACAGCACGTTCAACATCGGCGCGCTGACCGCGATGGGCCCTCATATCAAGGAAGTCTTCGGGCTAAGCCTCGTCATATATCTATTCATCGGATTCGCCCTCTCATTTGCCATTAAAGTACCGATGTTTCCATTTCATACCTGGCTGCCCGACGCGCACTACGATGCGCCGACCGCCGGGTCGGTCATACTGGCGGGCGTCTTGCTAAAAATGGGAACGTACGGGTTCATGCGCTTCTCACTGCCGATGTTCCCTGACGCCGCCAACGATCCAAGGGTGCGTCAGATGATGGTAGCGCTGGCCATCATCGGGATAATATATGGCGCGCTGGTCGCGATGGCCCAGAAAGACGTCAAGAAACTGGTGGCGTATTCGTCGGTCTCGCACCTTGGATTCGTGATGCTTGGCCTGTTCGCGCTGAATCCCAGCGGGATCTCCGGCGCCGTGATGCAGATGATCAATCACGGCATTTCGACCGGCGCCCTGTTCATGCTTGCGGGCATTCTATACGAACGGCGGCATACCTACGAGATCGCCGAGTTTGGGGGCCTGGCCAGCGTAATGCCCAAGTTTTCGACCATCTTTCTGGTGGTTACGCTTTCTTCGCTGGGGCTGCCGCTAATGAATAATTTCATAGGTGAATTCCTGACCTTGAGAGGCGCGTTCGAGGCACGCATGCGGTGGGGCGCACTCGCCACTGTTGGAATAATCCTCGGGGCGGTTTATATGCTGTGGTTGTACCAGCGGGTCTTCTTCGGGCAGGTGACAAACCCGGCCAACCAGTCGCTTCCTGATCTCAACGCGAGGGAGTTCTGGCAATTCGCGCCACTCATCTTCTTGATTTTCTGGATCGGAGTCTATCCAAACCCTGTTCTGTCCTACATCAAGCCGCAAACCGAGATCGTAGTCGCTCAGGTCAACCCGGGATATTTCAAGAGCGGCGGCACGGAGCAAGCCCAGACTGGTGATCAGAAGAAAGATCAGCAGGAAGCCGCGGCCGTTGTTCCTGGGACCGGACCAGGGCCCGAAAGATAATTGGTGGAATCGAGGATTTTGGGAGAAAAGCGGCGCAATCCGGCACGGTGCGCTGCATCAGAGCCGCCCTGTTGATTTCGACTAAAGAGAGACAATGCTGGCCCTTATACAAGCTACAAACGATTTCGATGTAATCGCGCGCCAGACGGTGCAGTTCATTACCCCTGAGGTAGTGTTGACGATTTTTGCCTGTGCGGCTCTGGTGCTTGATGTGATGCTTCCTGCCGGCCGTAAGAAAGTGGTTGCATGGGTCAGCTTCGCCGGGATTCTGATGGCAATGGTGTCGGTCGCGATCCTGTATTTAGAAGTCGCGGGCAATCGCGTACCGCGCACCGGCTTCTACGGAATGCTGATCATCGACAATTACGCCGTCGCGTTCAAAGTTATCTTCCTTACCGGCGCGGCGTTGTCGGTTTTGCTCTCGATCAAGTACCTGGATATCGAGGGAGAGCAGCGCGGCGAATACTACTCACTGATTCTGTTCTCTGTCGTCGGAATGATGTTCCTGGCCTCAGGTGTCGATCTACTGACGCTGTTCATTTCGCTCGAGCTGATGACCATCCCCATTTATATCCTGGTCGGATATTTCAGGCGAGACAAGCGCTCGAATGAAGCGTCGATGAAATACTTCCTGCTGGGCGCTTTTTCGTCCGGCGTCCTGCTCTATGGCATTTCACTGGTTTACGGTTTGACCGGCTCGACAAACCTGGCCGCCATTGCCGCGGCGCTTCCTCAGGTGGCGACACCGCATTCGGCGCTGGCCGGCGGCGCCGCCGACTTGAGGTTCCAGGACATGCGATACCTGGCCCTGTTGTCCATGACTCTGATGGCCGCGGGCATGTTCTTCAAGGTCGCCGCCGTGCCGTTCCATATGTGGGCCCCCGATGCGTATGAGGGCGCTCCGACGTCGATTACCGGTTTCATGTCGGTCGGCGTAAAGGCGGCGAGTTTTGCCATGTTCGGCAGGATATTCCTTTATGGCTTGCCTGATCTGCGCAATTCACTGGCGGGCGATCCGGCAAACAATATTCCGGCCGTACCAGGCTGGGCGGTGTTATTGGGCATAATAGCGGCCATCACGATGGTATGGGGCAATCTGGGCGCCGTACTACAGAACAATACCAAGCGTCTGCTGGCATACTCGTCGATATCTCACGCGGGTTACACGTTGCTGGGCTTGATCGCCGGCAACCAGACCGGCTACACCGGCATGGTTTTGTATCTGTTCATTTACACCATCATGAACCTGGGCGTATTTGGGTGCATAATAGCGCTCAGGAGGCGAGGGATAATCGGCGATCGCCTGTCTGACTTGAACGGGTTGATTCGCAAAGCCCCGGGCCTGACCGTGATGATGACAATATTCTTGTTGTCGCTTGGCGGCATTCCACCCACGGCCGGCTTTATCGGCAAGTTTTATCTTTTTGGGGGTTTGATTGAAACGGGAAACCCATGGATGGTCAGGCTTGCCATTCTTGCCGTCTTGATGACAGTCGTCTCGCTTTACTACTACATACGCTTCATCCGGGCCATGTACATAGAGCCGGAAGGCGATCCTCAGCCGGTCGTGCTGTCGAGGCCGCTCCAGGCTGCGCTGGCTGTCGCCGTCTTTCTGGTGATGTTCATAGGCATATATCCGAAGCCTTTCATAAGCTGGACCCAGTCCGCAGCCTCGTCGCCGAGCCTGAGGACTTTTACCTATAATCCAGATGGGACTCTCGCCAACCCGGCAGGACCTTCTAGCTCGCCGGGAATGTCAACCCGCCCGGCCCCGGCGGGCGTTCAAAGATAGTCCTAATTCAATTCGCAGTTCAGATCGCCTGCCGTCTGCATCTCTCGCTGAGAGGCAACCCAATGTGCGCCTCCCCGCTTTTCAGCATCAGGTTGCTTTACCCCTCAGGTTGATTCAAACTGGAATGTGGGGATCTATGAGTCGTAACGATAACAACGATGATGCCGGATGGCGTGCTGGCCTTGCCGCCGCGGGCCTGGCGCTTGCCATCCCCTGGCTGATCGGCATCCCAGCATATCTTGGATGGTATCTGGACAAGAGATATGGAACGGGACCGCTATGGTTCATAGTCTTCTTGCTGGCGGGCTTGATTGGTACGGCACTTGATATTTATAAACTGCTGAAACAATTCGGCCAGCTTGATTGAGACGGCCGGGCATGGCCCTCAGCCTTACCGGGCTCGTCAAAAGGTTTTGACAGAACCAGGATAGTGACGTAGACTAGGATTGTTCTCATACCAGTGAATCGTGCGTCAGGTATTGGGCCCGAAAAATGTCCAAAACTCTGATCTGAGATAAAGCCTCCAAAGCAAAACTGTAAGTGATACGAGGGCACTTGTGATCTGCGGTCGCGAGTGCTGTAATATTCAAGTGGGCGTCCCCTAAAACAGAAGGGCTCTCCAAGCCGGCGCCAGCCGCCAGGGAGGGGTTATGACAACCGACAGGACTTCTCATCCGGCCATTTCCTCGCATAAAGAGTGGTCGATTTCTTACTCCCAGCGCGATGTCGAGACCATCCGGGAGCAAATCCAGCAGGAGCAAGCAGCCAGACGGAGGCTCCTCCTTCTTGCCCTCACCGTCACCACGGCCGCGTTAGCAGTGGCCATAATTCTGCTTTCAACGAGCTACGGCTTGTATAGTTCGAGCGTCTCGCGTAACCAGGCGCTGGTCGATGAGAACTCGGCGCTCAAGGTCAAGGCCGCCGATTCTAATCGCCAACTCGGCGACCTGAACGAGAAGCAGGCTCGTATCGACCAGACACGGGTTGAAGCCCGCGCCAAGCTGGAGGAGATACTCCCCGAAATACTCGGGCCATCAGGCGGAGGCCGAGAAGCATCAACCCTCGCCGCGATGGTGTATAGCCTGCCCGACCACCAGATAGAGATTGACCAGAAGCCTCATGATTCCATTTTCAGAAACTGGAAAACAAGAGCAGGCGACGTGACCAGCACTTACGCTCTCGTTGGTGGTTTCGTGGACGGCAAGTGGATCATTTACTCGAACCTGATCGCCCGCAAGTGATTCAGAATTAGGAATTACAAGTTAGGAACGAATGACCGTGAGTGCTGAGCGCCGCCGCTCTTCGCTCCTGCTCTGTACTCCCATCTCGTGCCTTTCTATTCATGACGCTTCACTATTCACTCGTTCACGACTCACTCTCAAATCATCCATCGGTTGTCCAGAAATTTGAGGCAGATCCGTTCGAAGCCGTCGCTCCCTATGTAACGGTTGCAAACGGCAGCAAGCGATTCGAAGCTGTGAGTCAGGTTCATGATTCTTATAACTTCAACCTCTGACGGGGCCCCTTTCACAAACACTCTCGCACCGCCAGGACTGATGTTCTCGGTTACCGCAACCTCCTGCCTGATCACCTCGAGGGACTCGTTTAGGTATCGAATGCTAACGACTTCCGACCGATCAACCCGCGGCTCCCGTCGTCTTTCCGGTCCCTGCCATGAATCAATTTTGAAAGTCGCCCATGGTCTTTCAAAATAGCCAGGGGGTGCATCCTCTCCCATGAATTCGACCCCGATCACCCTATAGCCTTCCGCCAGTGTACCGATTCGCCGCACCGTCGCGTACACCCGGTAGGTCGGCTCCGAAAACCCGTGCGTGCGCATCGTAGGCGGCATCGCCATTTCCAGGCGCAGAATCGAGCCATGTCTCAGCCTCGTGCTGAGCCGGATCGCAGCACCCTTTCGGCTCACATCCATCGTCTCTGCGATTTCCTCCCACTTACCCTTAATGCGATCGTGCCCTGTGACACGAGCCATAACCGTCAGTCTGATCCGCTCAAATCGCCGCCGGTTCTCGCTTGCCGACTGAGCCCGGACCTCTATCAGGCCCGACTCGCCGGCAGCGTTAATATCGAAGTGTTCCGACGGGTCCAATCCCTGATTAGGCGCAACCATATCTTCTGTACTTATCCGGTCAAATCCAGCATCCGGCTCGCCCGCGGGCTGTCTCAACTCTCGCGTTCCGCCTGATCCGGTCCCAGTGCCCTTGCCATCGGATTTCCTATTAAAGGCGCCGATGGTTCCGGGATCGAATGATTCAGGTATGTCTACCGGGAGTGGTCCTGTAGCCCTGCGAAACAGGGCATTGTCATACTCGATCCGCTTGCCTATGTTGGAAACTACCGTGAACGCATCCGATACTTTTCGCAAGGCCTGTTTGGCACGAGTCCTAGTATCCAGAGTGCTTGAACGGAATGCCCCGGCCAGGAATGGTTGGAGCAGCGCGACCGCCGTCTGGTAAGCCGCTTTGATTTGGTCAATGGTTGAGTTGCGGTCGATTCCGAGTACCTGATAATGACTGCTAGAACGCTCGACGCGGTAATACAATCGCTCAAAGTCGAGGTAGTACCGATTGATCTGCTCCGGAGTCAATTCGGCCTCGAAGTCGCGCTCTCGTTTCACCTGAATTGTCTTGAACTCACCCAAGAATTCTACCTAAACCCATGGTTCGATCCTGCCGTGATCATTTGGTGGGGGTGACCTTAGAAGGAGAATTACCCTCGCTTTGAGCGAGGTGTATTCTAGATAGACCTTGCGCCGAGGGAAAGCGCTCTTCAGCTTCGGGGCCTATCCTGATTTGAGCGACTATGGTTCTTAATTCGCGTGGGTCGGGGAGCCACGCCCGCTCGTCGCATTGGATTATAACACACTCTCCGACATCTTCCATAAGGCAATAGTGGTGCCAGCCGGGTGACGGTTGTCGTTCTACACCTTAAACCAACGCAGAATGCCAGGTTGCGAGAAAACAATAGACGCGGTGGGTGCCTCTTTTCAGTTCTGAAGTCGTCATTATGACCTATTCTATCGCCCAATTTGACTGCCCCAAATTGGTCCCCGGAACGCCGCTTGACAACACAATTAACCAATAGTCGGCAACAATCGGACCGTGATTCCGGAAGGTAAACCACATTGCTTACGGGGTTAAATCTGGCGGTTCGGACGCGGCATTGCGCAGGCGCAACCGCCACATTATAATGACGGTTTGACTTATAAAGTCGGGGCGAGCCGCAGGTGTGGAATCAGCTTGTAGTAATCAAGCTGGGTGATGATCAGTGATGCAGACAGAGGAGCGAATGATGGGTCGACTTCGGTTAAGGGGCGTTTTGCCTCCGGTTCCCACTCCCTTTGATGAGAATGGGCGCCTGGATCTCGACGGGCTCACCGAAAACATCCTCAAGCTAAACGGCGCAGGTCTGGCCGGCTATGTTGTGATGGGTTCTAACGGCGAGGCAGTTCACCTGTCCCCTGAGGAACGCGGCGCCGTCATCGAAGCCGTGAGGCGGGCCGCAGATCAAGGGCCGGCTCGAATTGTAGTGGCCGGCGTCAACGAACTATCGACCTGGGCCGCCATCGAGGCAGCAAAGAAAGCAGCAGCCCGAGGCGCTGACGCCGCCCTGGTAGTGACACCTTACTTTTACAAGAACGCAATGAGCCAGAACGCGCTGGCCAATCACTTCACGGCTGTCGCCGACGCCTCGCCCATACCGGTCCTGATATATAACGTACCTGCCAATACTGGGGTCATAATAGAATCGGATACCACTGCTCTGCTCTCGCGGCACGAAAACATAATCGGCGTGAAAGACAGCGCCGGCAACATGGCAGCGATATCTGCGACCGTCTCCGCCACCCCTCAGGATTTCGCGGTCTTATGCGGCAATGCCGGCATCTTCTACCCTGCTCTGGTGATGGGAGCGGCTGGTGCGGTTCTCGCGGTCGCCTGCATAGCGCCGGCAGTATGCCTCGAGATATTTGAGGCAGCCGCCTCGGGCAACCACGGCCGGGCCCGCGAACTCCAGCGCAGAATAGCTCCGGTTTCCCAACTGATTACGGCGGGGCTGGGAGTTCCCGGCCTCAAGGCTGCGCTTAAGCTGGCCGGATACAAGGGAGGGTACCCTCGCTCTCCGTTACTGCCGGTGGGTGATGCCGATGCTCTCAAGATAAAGCGGGTCATGCTGGAATCAGAGCTGTTCCCGTCTCTCCAGGCTGCGATGGTGGGCAGTCATGACTGATATTGATTGTACCGACCTCGAAGCAGCAGCGACCAGGCTCGAGGATGCGATCCGGTTCGACCGGATCCCGCATACCACGAAGCTCTTTACCGACTTCCTCTATAACTACAACAAAGTCGCGCGCTTCTACCCTGACTACGGGCGGAGTGCGGTGCCGCTTGCAGCGCACGCGAGAGAGATCGGGACCGGCCGCTTCGACCGGGACGGTGTTGCTGACGCGCTCGAGCGCATCAACCGCCGAGCAGGCTCATCTGATCTCACGTTTCAGAATATCGATGTCCTTCGCCGGCCCGGATCGGTCGCCGTTGTAACTGGCCAGCAGGCCGGCCTCTTTACAGGCCCGCTGTACACAGTTCTTAAGGCGCTGACCACGATTAAGCTGGCCCGGTGTCTGAAGGATCAAGGAATCGAAGCGGTTCCGGTGTTTTGGGTCGCTAGCGAAGACCATGATTTCGATGAAGTGAACCATTGCAAGATCATAGATACGGATGGCCGTCTCAAAGAAATCCGATACGACGGTTGCGGTCACGGCCAGGATCTGCCGGTCGGGCACATTGAGTTGTGCGAAGGCATCGACCAAAAGATAGCCGAGCTCGCCGGATGCCTGCCGAATTCGGAATTCGTGGTTGACATCAAGAAGGATCTTAGCGATTCATATCGCGCGAAAATCGGATTTGCCGAGGCTTTCTCATCCTTAATGGCGCGGCTCTTCAAGGCCTACGGCGTCGTGCTGCTTGATCCACTAGACGACGGATTGAAAGAGATCGCCGCTCCGATCTATGTGGCTGCTCTTGAAAAGTCCGCCGAGATAGCGGAAGCTTTGACCCGCAAGAGCGCCGAGCTCGTGGGCGCGGGCTACCACGCTCAGGTGCACGTTTCGGAAGACATGGTGCCCTTGTTTATTATGGATGAAGGACGGCGTGTGGCCCTCACACGACGCGACGACCGTTTCTATGTCAAGGGAGCAGACCGATCATATAGCCGCGAAGAACTAATCGAGACCGCCCGAAAATGCAGCACTTGCTTCAGCCCCAATGTGACTCTGCGACCGGTCGTACAGGACTTTTTGTTGCCGACGGCGGCGTACATCGGGGGACCGGCCGAGATCGCTTACTTCGCCCAGATCCGGGCGGTTTATGAGACTCTGGATCGTCCACTGCCTTGTGTGCTGCCGCGAGCGAGCATGACCATCGTCGAGGGGCGGCATCAGAAAACGATGAAGAAGCATTCGCTGAACCTCGCGGACTTCTTCGACGGCCTGCACCCCGCGATATCCAAAGTGGTTGAGCGCAGCCTCGATCGCGAGACGTCCGGTATCTTTGCTGAAACCGAGGGCAACCTGACCAGTCAACTAGATCGCCTGGAGCAGGCCCTGCGCTCGACCGACGCCACGCTCGTTGCATCGGTCAAGCTTGCCCGGGAAAAGATCCTGCACCAGATTGAGCACCTCAGGACCCGCTTCGTGCATTCGAGCGCCAAGCGAGACGAGGCCGCTTACCGGCAGGTCGAGCGGGCCTGTACGACCCTTTTTCCCGAAAAGAACCTGCAAGAGCGCGAACTGAATATTTACTATTTCCTATCGCGATATGGCCCAAAACTCATGGACGAGCTCTATGAAGCTACCGAGATCGGTTTCTCGAACCACAAGCTCGTTTACATTGGCGCTGCCGCTTCACAGGTCGTTAACGCCGGTTAATTCAGATGTAGGACAAGCTTCCAGCTTGTCCTCGATTAGGCAGTGCCTAATCAGTTAAGTCTCCGCCTTACCGTGGGGGAGGCGTCCCCTCTTTGCTCCGTGTTCTGTCAGTGTAAGGTTCGCGGTCCGGAATCCGTTCGTCTGACCAGGCCAGGATCGCGCCCTATAAAGTAGAGAAAGGTAGAGAAGAGTAGAGGAGACTAGAGGGGACTTTTTGGGGCTTTTGCTACGCCATCCCGCGGCCGGGTGCTTTGGCACGTTTGAACGTTGAAACGTTGAGGAACGGCTGCGTCGGGGTCCCCATCTCAAAACTGTGAGAAAAGGTGAGAATTCTCGAGGGTCTGCCGTACAGCGGTCCTTAAATTTTGGGATTTCAGGGTCCTATTCAGATTTCAAAGAGCACGAGTTGTCGCGATCAGCCGGTAGCAAGACCTTCTAGAGCTGATCTAGCCAGTCTCATTGTACCATGGTGTGATTGATTTGGCAAGCACTTTGATAGTTTATTTTTCTGTTGAGAAAGGTCGTCGGAAATGTCCAACTCAAGGGCAGGCTGAAAGGCTGGCGACTGCCGCCTTTCAAGGCGGGGGATTGCCGCGCGCGCGGGCATTTCCCAGTCGCGTTAGTGACGACTGAATCCCGACCCACATGTATCATCGGGTCAAATCATGGGCGATATTGTGCCTTCCGCGGATCCCGGGCCTCATTGACCAGTTGCAGGGACGGTCAATCGGGGCCTCTCAGCCATAAAAGGGGGGGGCGTGCGACTCGGACGCACGCCCCCGCTGGGGTTATAGCCCCAGAGCAAGGAAGTGGGTTTACCCACATCAGGAGAGGCCGCCAACCAGGGAAAAATACACCTTCACAATACTAAAATGATGTGCGGTTTGGGACCAAGCGGATACAAGAGTATTATCAATGTTTATCAATATCTCGGGAAGCGCACCATCGAACCCACGAAAAACTCAATGTTTATCAATGTCTGACAACCCCGTGCCTACGAGCAGGGAGGTCGGGCCGGCAGTGACTCTGAGCCGGGTTCATTGGTTTCTATTTGATTGCTTACGTACGTCTCGGTTAGCGTTCTCTACCCCTCGGTCACTGGGGCGCGGTGTCTTGAGCACCTCCCTCGGACGCTGCTGGTTATCCAGGTCCGAATCGCTCCGCTTATTCTTATTGCTGTCACGCGCTCCCGGCTGATCCGTCTTACCTTCCGGCCATGGGTCGGGCGTGGGCGATGAGGCTGGAATGGGCTGGCCGGCGGAATGCAACGTACAGACCTCTGTGGGCTGGCTGCCCTCGACGAAGTATTCAGTTCGATGGCTGGGGCAAGTATCCGCGGCCAGCATTCCGGTCTCGGGATCGATCTCGGCGGTCACAATTCCCTCTGGTTGAGGGAAGCTATCCCCCCGCAGGTCTGGCCTGATTGCAAGCGCCTGTTTCATGAATGCGGCCCAAATGGGCAGCGCTGATTTAGCGCCTTCCAGCCCCAGCTCCGAATTATCGTCGAACCCGACCCACACCACACAGACTACATTCGGAGTGTAGCCGGCAAACCAGCCGTCTCGCGAGGTGCCCGTCTTGCCTGCCGCCGTCTTTTCTGTAAAGCCCATCCTGCGGGCGCCGGCGGCCGTTCCCCGATTCAGAACGTCCTGCATTATGTTGGTCATCAGCCAGCTTATGGTTGGCCGCAAGACCTGGCGGACTTCAGGCTTCTCCTCGCTTATTCCGCCCCCTTCAGAGTTGGTGACTTTGGTGTACGGCCGGGTCGAGACAAGATTCCCGGCGTTAGCAAATGCCGTGTAGGCACGTGCGACTTCGAGCGGCGTGGCTTCGGCG
>Ga0207103_10339_pt1 | contig 11475 bp, 12 predicted proteins | sample Alteio_BWMinHeat_81_FD_153546 | JGI IMG/M metagenome (GOLD analysis project Ga0207103, IMG submission 153546) | Enriched cells from forest soil in Barre Woods Harvard Forest LTER site, Petersham, Massachusetts, United States -... | ecosystem: Environmental > Terrestrial > Soil > Temperate forest >...
CTGGATATGGCTGCGGATCAGCTGAAGGTTGCTGCCGAAGAATCGCCTAAAAATACCGGAACTGCCGGCGGAAGCGGAGTGACCAAGGGACCACCGGGTCCAAGCCTACCCCCCAAGCTCATCATTTCCGCCCCCAAAAAGCTTCTGGACCAGGTAGCTTCCGGAAAAATCTCCCATGCGGATTTTCGTAAACAAGTGACGATTGATTATTTCGGATTCTCCTCACCCGTAAATGTCGAAATGAAATAGCGAGGGCGAATCATGCTAAGCCGCAAGCGATTCACTTCATCGTTTGCGGCTTAGCGTTAGACCAATCTTGTGATTTCGGCACCAATTCTACGAATAATTTGGCCTTGCCCACCGTCCACTACTCAGAGTCACTGATCAGACAAGGAGAGGACTCCGGCAGGAGTTCTTTCATAGCCCACGGATAGCGGTCCGTGGGCTTTTTTGTTTTGATTCTAGATGTCATGGGACGACGACAATTTTCCCCGACAAAGTTCCGGCTTTTTGCAAGTTATTTTCTTCTAGCAGGCGGTGGACGGCCGCGGCCTCTGATAGAGGAAAGGTCTTGCCGATCTCCACTTGAAGTTTCTTTTCCTCCAGCCACCGATTTATATCCTCCGCGCAACGGCGTTGCTCCTCGGCCGACGCATTGAACATGGCCAAGCCAAACATCGACAGATCCTTGACATAGAATGGTCCCACCGGAAATACCGGTCGAGCTTGCCGGCCGGCAATGAGCAAGATTCGTCCTCGCTGTCGGACCGATTCCACGATCCGCCCGAGGTCTGGCTCGCGTTGCGTTTCGAACCAGATATGAACTCCGTTGCCTTTGGTGAAATCGCGGATGCCGGCGGCCACGTCGTCCGTCTTGTAGTTCAAAACCAAGTCAGCTCCCCATCGCCGACAGAGAGCCGCTTTTTCCGCCGACCCAACCGTGGTAATCACGCTTGCTCCAACGGCCTTCGTTATCTGCACGACCATCGAGCCGACTCCTCCGGTGCCGCCATTGACAAATACAGTTTCCCCGGCTTGCAGGTGAGCGCAGCGAAAGAGACCCTGATGCGCGGTGATTCCCGTAAGGGCCGCAGCAGCGGCTTGCACATCCGAAACCGTTGCGGGCGTCTGATACAACCATTCCTCCGAGACACAGCCATATTCGGCGAATGTCCCTTGTCGGCCAACTAATCCTTGATTGGAGCCCCAGACGCGATCCGTGGGACGAAATCGAATGGCATCCTGCCCTACGGCCTCAACCACACCGGCCAGGTCGCAGCCCGGAATATAGGGCTTTGGCAATTTCATGGCGACCAGGCCCGACCGAATGTACGTATCGAGGGGATTCACGGCCGCGGCCTTGACCCGTACCAGCACCTCTCCCCTTTGCGGATTGGGTCGCGGCAGGTCGCCGTATTGGATGACTTCCGGGCCTCCGGTTTTTTCGATGAAGGCAGCCTTCATGATTGTTCTTGGCTTAGGAGACCGGAATGCCGAATCGTTTTACCAGAAGTTCAATCTCCCGGCGAAGAAATGCAAACGAGGGAATAATAAAGAGCAAATCTTGCATGCGCGAAGGATCGTAATCCGTTTCGATGACCTCGTTCGTCACGAAAGGCCGGCGTTTCACGTCTTTGGACAATGAGAATGGAATCTCACCCGTGGAAGAAAGGATGCCGGCGCCAAAAATCTTGGTTTCGTTGTCTTCTTGGATGAGGCCAAACTCAATGCTAAACCAGCTGAAGCGCTTGAGGGCATGCACTTGTTCCGGGTGAGGAGTGGTGACGACTGCCTTGCCAATGAGAGTCAGCAGCTCGGCGTAGTCCTGATTCATGAGCGATGGGACATGACCTAGGCAGTCGTGGATCATGTCCGGCTCCGGTGTGAACTCGGGATGGGAGCCATGCCGGATGAATTGCGTCACCGGAAAGCCGCGGTCGGCAATATAGGAATAGAACGTGCGGTAGGGAAGCGGTCCCTCGGCCGGCACAAGGTGCATGCGAGTCTCGCGCTCGAGCCTAGCGCTTAGATGTCGTAATTGGGGAATTTCGGCTTGGCTGATTCCGAGTGTCTTCTTGGCATTCAGGTAAATCCGGCTCGCGTGCTTTTGGTGGAGTTCATCCAGCTTGGGACTTACTTCTCGCCAAATCCGCGTTTCCTCGGGAGTGTAATCAATCAAGGGAGGACCAAGACGTTCCAGCCGGTGGCGACGGCAAAGTGCGAAAAGTTCCTGGCGTCGTTGGACATAACCGATGTCACCCAGACCGGGATGCCCGGGCTCCAACTCCAGTTCGGCGGCATCGGGCGGCTCGATCATTGTCTTGGCGTCGATCGGCACACCGTATTCCACCATCCGCGTCGTCTCTTGCATGGGCTTTTCCTCCAGGAAACCTTTCCACCGGGCTGGGCCTGCAGTCCGTAGCTCTACTGTTAAAATAGCCTTTCCTTTGGGGAGCTACAAGTATCCTCTACATCCGCTAAAATCAGATTAGTGCTCCTTAGTGCCTATTAATGGTTTTCGAACCAAACGGGAAATATCTGAATGAAATCCAAAGACCTCCTTCCATTGCGGCGGATCGATCACGTGCGTTTCTTCGTCGGCAATGCCCGGCAATCGGCTTATTTCTATCGCAATGCATTCGGATTCGACGTGGTCGCCTACGCCGGTCTGGAGACGCGGTTGCGACATGAGGCCGGCTATGTCCTTCGTCAGGGAGACATCACGTTTGTCTTGGCATCGCCGCTGTCCGGCGGTCATCCGGAAAGCCGCCGGCTTATTCTGCATGGTGACGGGGTGCAAGACATCGCTCTGGAAGTGGATGATGTGAAGGCCGCCCATGAAAGTGCAGTCTCTCGCGGCGCGGTCAGCGTTCATCCTCCAACGCTTCTCGAGGACGAAAGCGGCGTCTACGAGTTTGCCACGATCAAAGCATATGGCGACACGACGCACACCTTTGTCAATCGCGACCGCTATCATGGAGTTTTCGCGCCCGGCTACAAGCCGCTCGACGCGGATCGCTATAGTCCCCGGACTTTCAGCTCCGTCGGGCTCAAAGCCATCGACCACATTGTCGGCAACGTCGAAGAAGGGAAGATGGACGAGTGGGTGCGCTTTTATGAAAAAGTCATGGGGTTCACCCAGCTCGTACACTTCGACGACAAGGATATCAGCACGGAATACACGGCCCTCATGTCAAAAGTCGTTCAAGGCGGCAATGGGCAAATCAAATTCCCAATCAACGAGCCGGCGCAATCCCGGCGCCGCTCGCAAATCGAAGAATATTTGGAGTTCTACGGAGGACCGGGCGTTCAGCACATCGCCCTGGCCTGCGATGATATTATCGAAACGGTCCGGGCGCTCCGTCAGAACGACGTTTCTTTCCTACGCGTCCCGGCCGCCTATTATGAAATGCTCCCCGATCGCGTCGGCCGAATCGATGAAGATATGGGTGAACTGGCCGAGCTGGGCATCCTTGCCGATCGCGACGAAGAAGGCTATCTGCTGCAAATCTTCACGAAACCCGTGGAAGACCGGCCGACGTTGTTCTTCGAGGTGATCGAGCGTCGCGGCAGCCGCAGTTTCGGCAAGGGCAATTTCAAGGCCCTTTTCGAAGCGATCGAGCGCGAGCAAGCCCGGCGAGGAACTTTGTGAAAGAGAATTCACCACAAAGGCACAAAGGGCGTAAAGAATAACCTTTTCCAGTTTCCCGTTGGCCTCTTTCTTTGTGGGCTTTGTGCCTTTGTGGTGGTTTTCGGGAGTTTGCATGCGATTGCCACTTCCGACTATTGCCAGCATTCGCGATTTCTATGCCTTCGAACAGCACGTCAAGACTTGCCGCAAGCACCGGGGGCTGGAAATGGTCCCCGAGTGGTACCAGGTTCCGGTCTTCTATTTTTCCAATCCCACGGGCGTAATCGGTCCGGACGATCCGGTCACCGCGCCAAAAGGCAGCAAGGCCCTAGATTATGAGCTGGAGCTGGCCTGTATCATCGGCCATGCAGGCCGGGATATTCCTCCTGATGACAATGCTCTCGATTATGTTGCCGGCTTCACAATTATGAACGACTGGAGCGCCCGTGATTTGCAGCGCGTCGAAATGGCTGTGGGTTTGGGTCCAAGCAAAGGAAAGGATTTTGCCACGACTCTTGGTCCTGAGTTGGTTACCTTTGATGAGCTGAAGGACCGTTATCGCGACGGCCGGCTTAATCTGGAAATGTCGGCTCGCGTCAACGGTCGGGAATTATCTCGCGGCAATTCCAGCAGCATGTACTGGACCTGGCCGCAGCTCATTGCCCATGCCAGCCGAGATGTTTGGCTGCGACCCGGTGACGTGCTCGGCTCCGGCACGGTCGGCACTGGATGCATTCTGGAACTGACTCCCGAGGCCGTCGGGGGTTGGCTTAAGCCGGGCGATGTGGTGGAATTAACTATAGAAAGACTGGGCACGCTTCGAAACCGCGTGGCCTGACTGTGGTGGCAAGTTTACAACTTGCCGAAAAAGACCGAGGCAAGTTGTAAACTTGCCACCACAACCGTTTTTGAACCGCAACTGATACATAGGAGGACCTTTATGCCTCCCTACATGAAAATTGGTTCGATTCCGCGCAAGCGGCACATGGCTCACCGGCACCTTCCCGGTTTTCGGGGCGAGGGCATCTTTTATGAAGAAGTCGTCACGACCGGCGGCTTCGGTCGAACTTATAGCATTTGCTATCATCTTCGGCCCCCGACGCGCGTGCGCAAGGTGGAATCCTCGGGATCGGTATCCATTGATACTTGGAACGAGACTGTTCTCCGACATCACCATTTGAAAACCGGCCGTATGATGCCCCACGGCACGCCGATTTCCGGCCGAGTTCCGCTGTTGCTGAATGATGACGTCGTCATGTCCCGCTGTCGTCCCTCCGAGCCACAAACCGAGCTCTACCGGAATGCTGCCGCTGATGAAGTTCTTTTCGTCCATCAAGGCACTGGCGTCTTGCACAGCATGTTTGGCGTGCTTCCCTTTAAGGCCTGCGATTATGTTGTCGTGCCCAGGTGTACGACTTACCGCTTGGAGTTTGACACGGGCATTCATGGCGCCCAACCCGATCTCCTCGTCTTCGAATCCGGCGGTAGCGTGATTGTTCCACCACGCTATTTACAACCGGATGGCCAAATTCGGCTTGGGTCTCCTTACGGCGAGCGCGATTTTCACGGCCCCCACGAAACGGGCGTTATCGACAGCGAGAAAGATGTTACCATACTCATCAAAGACGGCCGCCGCCTGACCCGCTACACCCTAGCGCATCATCCATTTGATGTCGTCGGCTGGGACGGAATGCTTTATCCTTACACATTCAATGCGGATGATTTCGAGCCCATCACCGGCACGTTTCACCAGCCGCCGCCAATCCATCAGACTTTCGAGGCGCCCGGTTTCGTCATCTGCACATTCGCACCACGCATGTTGGACACCAACCCGGAAGCCATCCGGGTCCCGTGGGCTCATTCAAACGTCCAAGCCGACGAGGTTCTCTTCTATGTCCGCGGGCATTTCTCCAGTCGGAAAGGAGTCGAAGAGGCCAGTATCACGCTTCATCCACGCGGCATCCCTCACGGGCCGCACCCCGGCACTATTGTCGCCAGCCGCAACAAAACCCAGACCGACGAGCTGGCCGTCATGATGGACACCGTCAAACCGCTGGCCTTGACTCGGCAAGCAGTTGAACTTGATGATCCGGATTATCCTTACAGTTGGTTGGAGGACGAACCGGGACCTGTGCTGTAGAATTGGACTCATTGATGTTCATTAGGAGTCCATTGGTTGCTCATCGACGTTGCCGCTGCCAACTATCTGGATGTCTATCACCTGCTCGTCGGCGTGGTGACACCGCGGCCGATTGCCTGGGTAACGACCCTCGACCCCAAGGGTCGGGTAAACTTGGCCCCCTTCAGCTTTTTTAATGCCTTTGGCGCAAATCCTCCTGTCGTCGTTTTCTCGCCGACACTTCGACGGGACGGTAGCAAGAAAGACACTCTTCGAAATTTGGAAGCCACCGGGGAATTCGTGCTCAACGCCGCCGTCGAATCTTTGGCGGAGAGAATGAACCTTTGCTCCAAAGAATTGCCTTATGGCCAAAGCGAAGCGGAATTGGCCGGTCTGAATCTCGTGCCATCATTGAAGGTGAAGCCCCCGCGTGTTGCCGATACTCCTGTCACCATGGAGTGCAAGCTCTTGCAAATCGTTCCGCTGGGTAAAGGGCCTGTCGCCGGGAATTTGGTGATCGGCGAAATCCTGGTCATGCACATTAGTGATGCTGTTCTGGATGCTAATGGCCGAATCGATCCTCGCAAACTACAAACGATCGCTCGCTTAGGCGGAGACTATTATTGCCGCACCAGTGACCTCTTTGAGATGAAGAGGCCCCAGTAAGCCAGAGTACATTGATCCGACAGAGGAAATCGCGTGCAGGTCTATTTTTTTCACCTCATGTCCTGGCCGTACTTGCCGGCCGACTTTAACGACAAGTACGATTCGGCTTGGGTTTGGCTTCCCAATGAGCTTTACGATCCGGTTAAGGGCCAAGAGCTTTATCAAGAATATATCACCACGTTAGCCTACGCCGAGGAACTGGGCTTCGACGGCATTTGCGTCAACGAGCACCACCAAAATGCCTACGGACTGATGCCGTCTCCGAATTTGATCGCTGCGGCCCTGACGCAGCGAACTCGGCGAGTCAAGATCGCCGTCATCGGCAACGCCCTGCCGCTCTACAATCCGCCGCTGCGCGTGGCTGAGGAAATGGCCATGCTAGATGTCTTGAGCGGCGGCCGGCTTATCGCCGGTATGGTGGTCGGCGGCGGACCGGAATACTACTCGTATCAAGTCGACCCGACCTACGCGCGCGAGCGCTTTCGCGAGGCCCTTGATCTCATCATCAAGTCCTGGACGCACCCCGGTCCGTTTCTTTGGAACTCCAAGCATTATTTTTTCAACTACGTCAACCCGTGGCCCAGGCCGCTCCAGAAACCCCATCCACCCATTTGGATTCCCGGCGTCGGCAGCTTGGAAACGATCGAGTTCATCGCCCAAAGACGATATTCCTACATGGGGGTACCCTATTTCCACATCGACGTCTTTCGGCGGATGTTCGCACAGTTCCGCGAGGCTTGCGACAAAGCCGGCTACACGGCGGACCCGCATCAGATGGGTTGGGGCGTGCCGATTTACGTCGCCGAAACCGATCGCCAGGCCCGTGAGGAATTCGAGCCGCACTGCACTTACTTCCAACGCAATCTCCTCAAGGGCATCCGCCTCACCCCGCCGGGCTATACGTCCGCGAAGTCGGCTTTGGCCATCATCAAGAATCGGCCCCTGTTTCTTTCCGAACAGAAAACCTGGAATGACGTGGAAAAGGGCGTCTTCGCCATCGTGGGCAGCCCGGCCACTGTTCGCCAAAAACTTGACCTTTGTCTGAAAGAACTAGGTTGCGGCGTGCTTCTGACCGGATGTCAGACCGGAACCTTGCCGCATGAGCTCGCCCGCAAAAGCATGGAGCTGTTCGCCCGAGAAGTCATGCCGCATATTAAGATCGAGGCTGCAAATAAACCGATTGACGCGAAAACCAGCCATGTTTGAAACGTTCAAGAAACTGAAGTACGGCGCTCGTGTCTTGCTATCCCAAGGCGGCGGCGAGGCGGAGACGATCGCTGTGGCCGGAAGGTCCACGAGCATTCGCCAAGGTGGAGAAGGCCCGCCATTCGTTTACTTACACAGCACCTTGGATGAATCCTTCAAGTGGTTTCCCTTTTTTGAAGCTTTCGCCAAGCAATTTCGCGTGCTTGTCCCTTCACATCCCGGCTTCGGCAAGAGCGAAGGATTCGATCGAATCGACGCCATCGAGGACATGGCCTTTCACTATTTGGAGTTGTTCGACACCCTTGGTTTAGAAAAAGTCATCCTGGGCGGAGTGAGTCTGGGAGGCTGGATCGCGGCGGAGTTTGCGGTGCGCTGGCCGGAGCGAGTCGAGCGCTTGTGGCTGGCCGATGCGCCAGGCTTGTGGATCGACGAGCAGCCGCTCGGAGACATATTTCGGGCCATGAATGACCGCGATCAGCTTCGGCAAATGCTGTTCTACGATCCGGACGGCTACATTGCCAAGCTCGTCATTCCGGACAACCCATCCGAAGATCGCATGCTGATAGCCTACCAATCGCTTACCGTCCTGGCCCGATTAGTTTGGGAACGGCCCTACGATCCAAAGCTCGCCGGTCGTCTTCATCGAATTTCATGCCCCGTCCTGCTCGTCTGGGGAGCCAACGACCGACTCGTGCCCCCTACTTACGGAGAGGCCTATCGCAAGCACATTTCGCAGGCAGAGATAAAACTCATTTCCAATTGCGGGCACATGCCGATGTTTGAGCAAGAGGCTGAGTTTGTAGATACGATTCTCCGATTTTGCAAGCGCTAACTCCCTTCCCCTAGAATAGTCTCATGAAGTCCGTTGTACATTTTCTGGCTCCGCCGGGACCGTGCGGCTACTTGCCCGATCAGACTTGGCGATTGGAGTATGAATCCTTCAGCAAGCTCAGTCCCGCGGAATACCTGGTCCGATTGGAAAAAGGCTGGCGGCGCTTTGGAGGTAATTTATTTCGGCCGCGGTGCTCGGCCTGCAATGCCTGCCGCTCATTGCGCGTTTTGGTCGAGCAATTTCAACCCAATCGCAGCCAGCGCCGGGTCCGCAAGTCCAACCAAAATGTGGTCACCTTACAAATCGGCTCACCGAGCGTCACGCGCGCTAAGTTGGATCTCTACGACCGCTATCATGACATGCAGTCCGAAACCAAAGGCTGGCCACGTCACGAAGCCAAGGACATGGCGAGCTATGCGCATTCTTTCGTGGAAAACCCGTTTCCTACGGAAGAATGGTGCTATCATATCGGTGACCGATTGGTCGGCGTCGGCTATGTGGATTCGCTTCCAGGCGCTCTGTCGGCGATCTATTTTTTCCATGACCCCGATGAGCGCCGGCAGTCCTTAGGCACCTGGAACGTCCTCCAAGTCATTGAGCGCGCCCAGGAGCTTCACATCCCCTATGTCTACCTTGGCTATTTCGTAGAGGGCTGTCCAAGCATGCAATACAAGGCTGGCTTCAGGCCAAATCAGATCCTAGGTTTCGACGGCCACTGGCGAGATTTCAAAATAACGTGATGTCTCACGAACATCGACAGGGGTCCGTGGGCTTTCATATTTCTTGTCACTCACCACTCACCTACTCACCACTCACTCTTCATTTCGCCGTATAGCCACCGTCAACCATCAAATGGCTCCCAGTAATGAAACTCGCTTCGTCGGAAGCGAGAAAGAGGACGGCGTAGGCAATTTCGCGCGGCTCGGCGATGCGCTTGAGGATATGAGCGCCGCCCCAGTCGGGATGGGCATCGGCCGCAGGACGATCCATGCCTCTTTCACGAGTCAGACGTTGCACGATTTGCGTCCACACCGTGCCGGGGCAGACGGCATTGACGCGAATCTTGTCCGGCTCCAGGTCCAAGGCCATGCAGCGCGTCATGGTGGCGACCGCGGCCTTCGAGGAGTTGTAGGTGACAAAATTCGGTTGGGCGATAAAGCTCGACATCGATGCGATGTTGACGATGGCCCCGCCGCCGGCTTTGCGAATTTCCGGAACGACGTGCTTGGCAACGAGGGCCGGGCCCATCACATTCACATCCAATATCAGCCGCCATTCCTCCGGTGTGGCGTCGATACCTTTGAGGACGAAGATGGCCGCATTGTTGACCAGGATGTGAATCCGGCCGAAAACCCGGGCCGCCTCAGTTGCCATGCGAGCCACGCTGCCTTCATCGGCCACGTCGGTGGCAATGAAATGAGCCCGCCCGCCGCCACGACTTATCTCTTGGGCCGTTCGCTTACCCGTCTCCGGATTCTTTTCGGCAATGACGACGGCGGCGCCTTCCTCCACGAACAATTGGCACGTCGCCTTGCCGATCCCGTCCCCGCCGCCCGTGACGACCGCGACTTTATCTTTGAGACGATTCATGGTGGTCTCTCCAATCTTGCCGAATAGATTCTATATGGACTTGATTTCGCTCGCCACGTTTCCCATCCGAGGTGATTTTATGAAATCCTTTCACTTGCTTTTCGGTTCGTTCCTCGCCATGAGTTTCCCGCTGATCTCAACAGCCGCCGACGAATACAAACTCGGTCCCGATTCCCAAGAACAGCCGGGAGTGCCTCAGGGAAAAATCACCAAGCACACCTGGTCCAGCAAGATTTTCGATGGCACGATTCGCGATTATTGGGTGTATGTGCCCGCACAATATGATCCTCAGAAACCGGCGTGCGTTATGGTTTTTCAGGACGGGCAGGCCTACGTGGACAAGAAAGGTCAGTTCCGCGTACCCACTGTTTTCGACAATCTCATCCCCAAGAACGAGATGCCGGTCACGATCGGTATCTTCATCAATCCAGGAAACTTTCCGGCAAACGAATCAGGAAAAAAGCCGCAATCGAATCGCAGCTTCGAATACGACACGCTGTCCGATCAATATGTGCGTTTCCTGGAAAAAGAAATCCTTCCGGAAGTTGGCAAGGAATACAAGCTCCGGCAAGATGCGGCCGGGCGGGCCATATGCGGCATCAGCTCGGGAGGCATTTGTGCATTCACGGCCGCTTGGCAACGGCCGGATTTATTCAGCAAAGTGCTGAGTCACGTCGGTAGTTTCACCAATATCCGCGGCGGCGACGTCTATCCAGGACTCATTCGCAAGACCGCTCCTAAGCCCATCCGCGTCTTCCTGCAAGACGGCGCCAATGATTTGGACAACCAACACGGCAACTGGCCTCTGGCCAACCAGCAGATGGCCCTGGCGCTCAAGTTTGCCAAATACGATTACAAGTTCGAGTACGGCGACGGCGGCCACAACGGCAAACACGGCGGCGCGATTCTGCCCGATTCGCTGCGCTGGCTGTGGCGGGATGTGAAGTGAGACTGACTATCCCGAGTGGCCATAACTCTCAACGATACTTTGCACGCACCAATCAACGACGAAACCCAAGACGAGGAAGAATATGTAAAATGCCCATCCAAGCACTGATGGGCGATTTCTTGCCCCCAGGAACCTTGACGTATGTTGGCCGAAGACCGTGTAAGTCAAGCCCAAGGCAAGAACCAAAGGTGCAATGATGGCTGCCTTCGAGGAAGCGGAGTCGGTCGACTCGTGATTTGCTGCGTTAGAAATCGGCTGGTAAATGCCCAAATAGATTAGCACAAAACTTCCGAGCAGAGCTAGAACTCCAATCGCCCTTTCAGGGATTTCATCTTTTGTGGTGGGTGATGTCATTCCTCACCTCGAGAGGGGACTATCTCGCCAGTCGCAGCGCGGCGCCTTCGCCATTTTCTCCAGCGCGGGAAAGAGCGCGCCGCACGGTGTTGCAGATGCCGTTCGCATCCAAACCAAGATCGGGCAGC
>Ga0207103_10341_pt1 | contig 11448 bp, 6 predicted proteins | sample Alteio_BWMinHeat_81_FD_153546 | JGI IMG/M metagenome (GOLD analysis project Ga0207103, IMG submission 153546) | Enriched cells from forest soil in Barre Woods Harvard Forest LTER site, Petersham, Massachusetts, United States -... | ecosystem: Environmental > Terrestrial > Soil > Temperate forest >...
TTGAGAAATTCGTGCTCGAGGTATGGAGTGGGAACAGAGTAAAAGCTGGAAAAGATCTCCGGATGGTCAGCAATCATCGAATGATCTTGAGGATCCTGCCGCCATCCGCGATAAGACATATCGGCAAGATCGTCGTCCAGGACCAGTGAATCTTTGTGCTGCTTCTGGATTGGCGTATCCGCCAGCGGCGCGAGAATGCTGAGTTGAGGATCGGCGTGGTCATAGCGCAGTGAATCCACAAAGAACGCTGCCGTAGCGCGCAGGTCGTTCATGGTTTCTTCGGGAAAGCCAGCCATCAACGAGACCGCTGTGTTGATTTTGAACTTGTCGCAAGAACGGACCCGCTCGGCCGAATCGTTCAATTCGAGCCCTTTGTCAATAATCTTCTGCATTCTCGACGAGCCGCTTTCAATTCCAAAGAAAATGCCGCGACAGCCTGCTTGGGACATGAGCGCGATCAGCTCCTCGTCGACGCAGTCTGTGCGGGCGCTGCAGCCCCAGTAGAACTCCTCGTTGCTCTCCAACAGAGCTTCGCAGAATTCCTCCACTCGTTTGCGGTCGACGGTGAACATGTCGTGCACCAGCTCAAAAGAGTTGATGCCGTACTGTTGCCTGACACGGCGCATCTCGCTAATCAAGTGCGCCGGACTCTTTAGCCGAAACCGGCGACGGAAAAAATCGTTGGTCGAACAAAACGTGCAGGCAAAAGGACACCCGCGCCCAAGCTCCAGTGGAAAATGGCGGCAGAAGCGGATGTCAGGAAAAAGATGAAAAGCGGGAAATGGCAGGCCATCCAGATCCAGGATCAGGGACGCGTCCGGGTTGCGCACTATGTTGCTGTGTTGCTGTCCATTTTGGCGAAATGTAAGCCCCGGAATTGTCGCCAGTGAAGAATGGCTGGCCAGAGCGTCCACGAGGTCAGGAAGGGTCTGCTCCGCTTCCCCGCGAACCACCAGGTCAATGAATGGATAGGCTCGCATGGTGGCGATATCCACCACAGAAGCCTGTGGGCCGCCCAAAGCGACCAGTGATTCGGGGTGCAGCCGCTTGACTTCCGCGGCAATGCGAAGCGTAAGCGGATAGCTGCTGCATACGGTACTGAAGCCAAAGAAATCGCGCTCGCGCACGGCAAAATAAGAACCGGCAAAGCGGCAGAAACTACCTTCGTTCGCGTTCGACTGTTGCCGCCATTCGTAATAGACGCGATTCAGATCGACGACTTCGGGCTGCAAGCCCTTTGCTTCCAGCACCGCGGCAAGGCTCAGGATGCCAACAGGGGCAAGCTCGCCAATAATGCGAGCTGCGTCCATTTCGTCCACGGTCCGGTAATCGAACTGGTTGGCCGTGGGCGCACTGATCAGGCACACCTTCATAGCGGTCGCCTGTTGGGCTGGGGACCAGGGCTGTGCCGAGACGCGGCAAGCTCACTAAGTGCCGCCGTACGGTGACACTGCAACCAACTACCCGGGAGGCGTTTCGCAGCCCATGTTGGTCACCAAAGTATTCTCGAAGACACGGCGTAGCTGCTCAAGCTGATCGGCGTTGAGACCGAAATTCGGGATTTGTTGGGCAGCCTCATTCAGTTGGTTGGACACGTGTCTTGCAAGGGTCCTCGCCCATTCTCGTTCGGCGGGGACGGTGCCTTGAGCCTTCACCGTACCGCGGCCGAGCGCGGATACTCCGCCTACTGCAAGGGCACCACGTATAACTGCTCGACGATCAAGCTTGGGGCCGGTAGAGCGTTTTGTTTCTTCATTGCGTTTTGGCATTCGAGTAGCTCCTCAACACCAAATTTGGCTTTACAAAGCGTATAGCCCAACTATTGTTGGTTGTCAAGCCGGACAGGGCCGGGCAAGGTCGATGGCTGGTCTTGCCGTTGACGGCAACAAATACGTCAATGCCCGCTCCACCAGGAACCGGCGCGGCATTGTCCTTCTCCAGGCTTCGACTTCTTCTCAGCAGTTCAGCGCCTCGATTGCTCTGGCCGCTGGTAATCGGGATATGGCGGATGCTTGGGCGCAGGCGGCGGCGGGTTCTTTTTCAGCAGCTCCATCACGACCTCGACCGCCTTCTCAAGCTGCGGGTCATGCCCCTCGCGAACCGCTTTCGGGTCATATTCAACCTCGACATCCGGAGGCACGCCGTGGTTCTCGACATCCCAGGTACCATTTGGATTGTAAAAGGCGAGGTTTGGCGTGCCGGTAAATCCGCCATCCAACAGGTCTACAGGATTGGTATAGTGCCCGACCAGCCCGCCCCAGGTTCTTTTCCCAACCAGAGGACCGATGCCCGTCTTGCGAAACATCCAGGGAAGCGCGTCGCCTCCTGACCCGGCCATTTCGTTAATGATCATCACCTTTGGGCCAAAGATCGCCTCGATTGGCGTCGTGATGTCCTCGCCTTCACGCAGAGACCAGTAGCTCAACAGCGAGCGCCGCAGGTTATCGATGATATAGTCGGCGATGTCGCCGCCCCCGTTGTAGCGCTCGTCGATAATGGCGGCGTGTTTGCCCACTTGCGCGAAGTAATACCGGTTGAAGTTCGTATAGCCGCCGGCGTACGTGTCAGGAAGGTAGACGTAGGCCACGCGGCCACCGCTCAATTCATCGACCTTGCGCCTGTTGTCTTCGATCCAGGCGTAGTTGCGAAGCCCAATCTCGTCATCGATGGGAACGACTGTGACCAGGCGAGACCCGGTGCCATCCGCATTCGGTCCGACCCTGATTACAACCTGCTTGCCTGCCGTTTCCTCGAAGTAGCTGCTGACGTCTTCAGAAGGGCGGATATCGCGGCCATTCACTGCCAGCAAGTATTCGCCCGCCGTCACGTTCACGCCCGGTTGGGTAAGCGGCGCCTGAAGCCGGGGATTCCAATTTTCGCCATTGTAGATCCGCGCAAAGCGGTAACGGCCGTTCTCAACCGTGTAGTCGGCGCCTAGCAGCCCGCCGCGCACTCGCTTGGGCTGAGGAATATCGCCGCCGCCAACGAACATGTGTCCGACGGTTATCTCTCCCAGCATCTCTTCGAACAAGTAGTTGAGGTCATCGCGGCTCGAGATGCTGCCGAGATAGGGCTCATACCTCTTCTTGACACTCTCCAGGTCCAGTCCGTGAAGACCGGGGTCGTACAGGAAGTCCCGCTCATCGCGCCAGACCTGGTAATACATATGCTTCCACTCAGCCACCGGGTCCACATAGACTTGAAGCTGGTCAAGCTTCAACGGGCCACCGCGCCCCGGTTGAGGAGGTCCCGGCGCCGGTTTCTCCGCCGGACCTATGGTCCACTGGCCCTGTTTGGAGTACAGCATCTTTTCCCCATTGAACGAGAGACCAAAGGCGTTGATGCCCTCGAGGATCGCCTCCGTCTTCCGAGTCTTCAGGTCAAACTTATGGATAGTACCGGTCGGTCCGCCGTCTTCAAAATCAATAGGATCGATCGCCGGCCCCTCAGCCAGATATATGACGCCGGTCTTTCCTGCCTCTAAACCTGCATAGTTGCGGGCTGGGATCGGCAGCGCCAGGATCCGCTGGCTGATGTTGTCCATGTCGATATCGACTGTGACTGACTTCTCGTCTTTCCCCTTCTCTTTGTCCTTGTCGGTGGCCGCAGCCTGGTCCTTGGCCGTCTTATCGGCCTTGTCGGCATCGGCAGGTTTTTCCTCGTCGCTTTCAGGCGCCAGTGGAGATTGAGTATCCTTTTTCAGGACCATCACATAGACGCTCCTGGTGACCGGGTGCTGCAAGCTCGACATATCGAGCCATCCGGTACTGAGGGCCGTATTTGTGCTTGCCGTGAAATAGAGGTACTTGCCCATCTTGTCGAAGGCAGGGTGCAGGGTGTCGCTCATTCCGTCGGTCAATTGATAGCTCTTGCCCTGCTCCAACGAGTAAGCAAATACAGCGTGCAGGTGGTTGCGAAGCTGGCGTGAATAGGCTAGCCAGCGGCTGTCAGGCGACCACGCCGGACCCAGCGTGTTGAACGGTCCGGCGTACGTGTCCTGGTCGATACGCACTGGAGTCTTCTTGTCGAGATCCACATACCACACATTCAATCGCTTATCGGTGTAGGCGACCTTCTTGGAGTCCGGCGACCACACGGGCGAGTAATAGAAGGTAGGCGGAGAGCCGAGGTTGATCTTGCGGATTTCACCGGTGCCGCTCTGGTCGCGGATGTGGAGCGCGTATTCGCCCGACTCGTCTGACAGGTACGCAATCGATTTTCCATCGGGCGACCACGCCGGATCACGTTCCACGACATCAGTCGTATTCGTGAGATTGCGGATGTCACCTTTCTCGGCGGGGACTGTCACGATCTCTCCCCGTGCGGCAAACACCGCCCGAGCGCCGGTAGGAGAAATCGCGGCGGAGCGAATTCGCTGAGGCTCGATCTTTTGAAAATGCGGCCTGACTTCTGCAAGATCGCCGCTAATCCGAATGTCCAGTTGACGATCGCGGCCCGATTTCGGATCCAGCAAGTGCAACGATCCGAACTGCTCATATACGATGCCTCCTGAGCCGGCGGAAGCCGATTTGATGTCGAGGCCATCGTTCTTGACTACCTGGCGGACCTGCCGTGACCTGGTGTCATAAGCAAAGACGGTGACCGGACCACTCCGATCCGAGAGAAAGTAGATTGTATCGCCCACCCACATAGGGTTGAAGTCATTAGAGTTCTCGCGGGGTATCGTTGCCTCGATACTCGAATCGGCCAGCCTGGCGATCCAGATGGGGCGAGTCTGGCCGCCCCGGTATCGCTTCCAGGCGGGTTGCCACTGATCGATCGGCTCGTAGGCTATGCGCGAGCCGTCGGGCGAAAAGGCTCCTTCCCGCGCCCGCACGAGTGGAACCTGTGTCGGGAATCCGCCTTCGACAGGCACCGTGAACAACTGAACGACTCCGAACGCAAAAGCATTACGGGCGGAGCGAAACAGCACCCTCTTGCCGTCCGCAGTCCAACCGGCGACCGCGTCCGCTCCTGGATGATAGGTGAGCCGCTTAGGCGTGCCGCCGGTAGCCGGAACAACATACACATCCTGATTGCCATCGTACTGTCCGGTGAAAGCTATCCAGGCTCCGTCGGGAGAGAAGACCGGATTGCTCTCGTGGCCCCCGGTAGTCAAGCGCTTCGCATCGCCACCGTCCCGGCCCACGATCCAAAGGCTGCCGGCAAAAGCAAATACTATCTGGCTCTCGCTGACGCTGGGACTTCGCAATAGCAATCCCTTTTTCTGCTGCGGGTACGCGGTTGCGGCGCTGCATAATACAATCGCCACCACTAGAGTGCAGTTTCCCAGCCAAGCTAAGAAGCCCTGCGAACGGTCCTGAGCAAGCCGCAGTCGTTCCATTGCCTTCGCCTCCTATGCGAAAATCGACCCGAAAACCGAAATGAGCAACGAGACAAGGACTGAAATCTCCAGCCATATTCTCGCAAGCCGCGTAACAGGTCAAGCAAGGATCCATTTTTAGCTTAGCAACACCGCGATCACGGCCGGTTTCTGTGAGCAAGACTACATTTGCTGTTGTTTGACAACCGTGGAAGGAGGTTCGATAGTTCTCAGGGGAGGCCCTGGTGGTTTGTATCGACGCGAAGTACAGATTTTCTCGACGCCGTCGCCCACCTTCCGCCTGGCGGAAACCTTGAGGAGGCCCGGCATGGTGCTGCTTTCGGAAATGGGTTCGCGAGCAGATTGATGCCTCGCAAGCCGGTGTCGCCTACTGACTTACGCGATAACCTGGCCGAGACCGCACTTTCACTCCCTGCCTTGCAACCTGAACGCTGATCTTTCTTTCGCTGTCATTCTCCTTAGTGTTGGTCGGATAATATCCAAGGAGATATTGCTGTCGCAATTCAGCGGCAATTCTGGCGAACGCGCCGTTCAAATCCTTCAATGTATCGGCTCTCTCGACAATGCCCCCGGACAAATCGGCAAGCTCGCCCAGGTACTCGTCAGCCGCCCGGTATGCCCGGTCAAGGGCCCTTATCCGTTCCTCGCCGGTTTCGCCTTGATAATCCTTCCTCTTGCGCAGCCGGCGCTCTACGTCCTCGCGGGTGCTATATCGAATCGGATATACCAGCACACCCTCGGTCTCTGCGACGGCGTTTAGAGTGTCATCGTCGTCGATCTCGCTGCTCGCCGTGTCTATACCGTCAGTGAAAACTATGACAGCGCGCCGGCCCGTTGTCTTTTTCAGTCGCTCCCAGACTGCGGTGTAGATAGCCTCATAAACCTGGGTATACTCGCCGGGCTGTATGCTCTCAACAGCGCGCCTCAGCACGCCGCGGTCGCTGGTGAAATCACACTGAACGTGAACACTGTCATCAAAACTCATTATCAAGACGCGGTCCTGCGGGCGAAGATTATCCAGAAAAGCCATCGCGGCAGCCTTGATTTGATTCAACTGGTCCATCGTGGAGCCGCTCGAGTCCAGCAGCAACGCCACGGTGAAAGGCTGGTCAACGGCTGCAAAGAATTCGATCTGCTGAACGACGCCATCCTCTAAAAGCTTGAAGTCGCCCTTTTTCAGGTCAATTACATAGCGGCCTCCAGCGTCGCTGGCAACCACAGGCACCTGAACGAGCGTGGCCTTCAACTTGATCGGCTCGTCCTGGCCCACAGCGAGAAATCCGCCGGCCATCCCTATCGGGAGTACTGCCGCGGCGGCCCAGCAGGCCATCATAAAGACACACAAGCTGCCTGCTCCGGCTCTTAAAACCCTCTGAATTCTCCAAGCTCCCCGAACTCTGAAAACTCTCAAAACAACAGCCATTTCGCTCACCTTCTACCGACTGATACGAACCTGAAACCCGCGGATTTGACCTTGTCAGGCTCGTATATATTGCGCAGGTCGATCAAGTTAGGCTCTCGCATCACTTGCTTCAGTCTTTGCAAGTCGAGGCTGCGAAACTGGTTCCATTCCGTTATAACGACGAGAGCGTGACTACCTTGCGCAGCCGCATATTCATCGTCGCAATACTCCACGTTGCTCAGAACGCTCCGAGCCGCTTCCATGGCAGCCGGATCATACACCTTGATTATAGCCCCCTCTGCCTGCATGCCGCCAATCATTGCTATCGAAGGCGCTTCCCTCATATCGTCTGTATTGGGCTTGAAAGAGAGTCCCAGCACACCAATTGTCTTGCCATCGAGACTGGGAACCAGACGCTTGATCCGATCGACGGATCCAGCCTTCTGTCGATCGTTGACCGATAAGACCGCCTTTATGATCTGCATATCGTAGCCCGCGTTCCTGGCCAACGCCGATAAGGCTCGCACGTCCTTCGGAAAACAGCTTCCTCCAAAACCCGGGCCTGGATGCAAGAATTCAGGCCCGATCCTGCGATCCAGTCCCATGCCCTTCGCGACCTGACCCACATCCGCGTCCAGCAACTCGCACAGATTGGCGATCTCGTTGATGAAGGACACCTTGGCTGCCAGAAATGCATTGGAAGCGTATTTGATCATCTCGGCCGACTTTGGGTTCGTGATGACGAAAGGCGCGTCGATAAGGTAAAGCGGCCTAAACAGATCTTTGAGGATGGCTATGGCTTCTTCGTCCGTGCATCCAATGACGACGCGGTCCGGCCGCAAGAAATCGCTTATAGCGGCGCCTTCTCTGAGGAACTCGGGATTGGCGGCAACAGAAAAGCGATAAGGACCCTTTTTGTTGTCCTCGATTATCGTCTTTATCTGCGACGCTGCGCCGACCGGAACTGTACTCTTTGTGACTATTACCTTGTAGCCATTCAGCGCGAGTGCGATCTGGTTCGCTACTTCCTCAATCTGGCTCAGATCCGCCGACCCGTCCATGCTCGATGGAGTACCGACGGCCAGAAAGATTACCAGAGCTTTCTCGACTGCATCCGCCAGATCGGTGGTGAACTTGAGCCGCCCCTCCTTCATGTTCTTAACGACCAGCGTTTCCAGCCCGGGCTCGAATATCGGCATCTCGCCGGCCGAAAGCATCTCTATCTTCCGCTCGTCCTTATCTACGCATGTGACGTTGTTACCAAATTCCGCGAAGCAGGCGCCGGTTACAAGCCCGACGTATCCTGTACCGATAACGCTGATCTGCATAAGATACCGTCTCCGTGTTCTCTATTAGTTCCGCTGTGCTTATCTTGAGGGCACGTTAAGGCTTTGGCTCAAGACTCTGAGTCTTGAAGTATTCGATCGTAAGCCTCAATCCCTCAGTGAGTTCAATTCTCGGCTGCCATCCCAGCAACCGCCTGGCGCGCGAAATGTCTGGCTGTCGTACCCTGGGATCGTCGACAGGTAGGGGCCTGCGCTCGATTCTGCTCGTGCTACCGGTTATGTCGATCACCCTCCGGGCAAGCTCGAGTACGGTGAACTCCGAGGGGTTCCCGATATTGACCGGGTAATGAATATTATCCGATGACGCGTTGAGAGATGCTTCACCATTGTCATCGCTGGCGGCAGTGTCAGGCGACTTAAGCAACTTTACGATTCCCGAAATCAAGTCAGCCACATAGCAAAAGGATCGGGTTTGGCTGCCATCGCCGTACACAGTCAGGGGAAGTCCGGCAAGTGCCTGCACAATGAAGTTAGAGACGACGCGTCCATCATTGGGCCTCATTCTGCCACCGTAGGTATTGAATATCCGGACGATCCTGGTATCCAGCCCATGAAACCGATGATAGGCCATCGTCATCGCCTCGGCGAATCGCTTTGCTTCATCATAGACGCCGCGCGGACCAACCGGGTTGACGTGACCCCAATAATCTTCGGACTGGGGGTGCACCTGCCGATCTCCGTACACCTCAGAGGTCGACGCCAAAAAGAATCTTGCCTTCTTCTCCTTGGCCAGACCCAGTGCCTTATGTGTCCCAAGGCTCCCGACCTTTAGTGTTTGAATCGGGAGTTGCAAGTAATCGATCGGACTCGCTGGAGATGCAAAGTGTACGACTGCGTCAAGCCTCCCGGAGACGTAAAGGTATTCAGTCACATCTTGTTTTACGAACTTGAAGCGGCTGTCCCCCAGGTGATGGGCGATATTCTCCGTTCGCCCGGTCACCAGGTTGTCGAAGACGACTATTTCATAGTCGTCTTTGAGAAGGTGATCTGCCAGGTGAGAGCCCAGGAAACCGGCGCCGCCTGTTATGAGTACCCTCATACGCTGACCCCCATCAGGACTCGATTTACTGGTTAGAATAAAACCCTGCAATCGAATCCACTACGTATTCAATGGCCGGCGCTTTTAACTCCGGGTAGATTGGTATTGCGAGGGCTTCCTCCGATGCAAGCTCGGCAACCGGCATATCGCCTCGCTTGTATCCGAGATAAGCAAAGCACTCCTGCAAATGGAGCGGCAACGGGTAATAAACTTCGGTACCGACGCCACGCTCCTTCAAGTGGAGCCTGAGATCGTCCCGCCGTTCAGCCCGGATCACGAACTGGTTATAAACGTGCCTGCCACCCACGCTGTCTTGTGGCAATGTTATATGCCCCGAGTCATCCAGGCCTGACTGACCAAACAAGCGCCTGTATGTCATGGCGTTTCGACGCCGCGCCTCAGTCCAGTTCTCCAGATATCGGAACTTCACGCCCAGAATCGCCGCCTGCAATGAATCCAACCGGCTGTTTATCCCTACCGTGTCGTGGAAATACTTTTTCTTGGCGCCATGAGCTCGCATTGCACGGAGCCGGTCCGCGACCTCAGCGTCAGAAGTCGTTATCAGGCCGCCATCTCCGGCGCCGCCCAGGTTCTTTGTCGGGTAAAAACTGAAAGAAGCCATCAACCCAAGGCTCCCGGCGCGGCGCCCGCCAAAATCGGCCCCTATCGACTGAGCCGCATCCTCAATCACCGGAATTGCGTGCGCTGTAGCGACATCGTCGATCGCAGCCATCGCCGCGCACTGGCCGAAAAGATGGACCGGCAGAATGGCTTTGGTCTTGGGAGTGATCGCCTGCTGTAGAGCCGCTGGATCTATGTTGTATGTCCCGGCGTCGACGTCTACGAATACCGGCTTAGCGCCAAGCCGCGCGATACACCCTGCCGTGGCGAAAAAGGAAAAGGGCGTGGTGATTACTTCATCTCCGGGGCCTATGTTCAAGGCCATCATCGCCAACAACAGCGCGTCAGAGCCCGAAGCGCAACCGATTCCATAGTCAGCTCCGCAGTATGACGAAATAGCCTCCTCGAGGGCCCGCACTTCAGGCCCGAGAATAAAATGCTGGCTGTTAAGGACTCCCGACACGGCAAGTCCGATTTCATCCGCGATGGCATCGTGCTGAACCTTTAAGTCCAACAATGGCACATTCATCTGAGTTTCTCTTTCATTTCCTGCGTTCTGGCGGCTCTCCGAGCGGCGTAAGGGGCGGTTCGACACTCAGTACGACAATCATACAATCAAACCCATCTACACGTCCACTCCACAGTTTGTTGAACGTTGGAGGTTTGAAATTTGAAAGTTGCAGCTTGATCGGAACCGTCGGCTCGCTGTGCAGGCCGACTTCAACTTTCAATCTGCAACCTCCTCATGATTGCGCAAAGGTGTCAGCGATCTCCTTGAAAAACCCGACCGACCAGATCGTCGAGCCAAGCAAGTATGCTGGTGATATGACGAGGAACCTCAGGAACTGCGTCGTATCGTAATCCAAGAGCCATTTGGCCGCACGGGCAAGCCTGACAAACGGAGTCAGGAATATTAGAGCCGGATATCGCAGCAGGACTCGACCCGGCATCTCGCCGCGCAGCCGGGCTGCAGCGGACATGCGCCCCATACCGTATTGGTAAGATAGCACATTGCGCCAGCCTGTCCGGTTCAGGTGCGTTACCTGTATCTCAGGATCGAACAATATGGTATATCCGGCGAGAGTGAGCTTGTAATTAAACAGTATATCCTCGGTCAGCCAGAGCGTATCGTCGAAGCCTCCAAGGCGCTCGAACACGTCGCGGCGATAAGTAAGGTTTGCGGTCGCAAGCGTCTGGACAGTCCTCCGCGGTGTGGAGGGCATGGACTCTTTAAATTCCATCAGATAGCATAACAACCCGCTCCAACTCCCCGGCGTTCCGTTGCAAATAGCTCCGCCTATGCCTGCGTAGTCCCCTTCCCTGAATCTCGCCATCACTCGTTCAACCATGTCGGGCGGCGTTATGCAATCGGAGTCGATCATCATGCAATAGGGAGCGCGGCTCGCTCTTACTCCGATGTTTCTTGCGGCGCCCGCGAGCGTTCTCGTGGTGCGGCGGATAAGCCTCACCGAGGGGAATTCTTCGCTCACAATCTCCGACGTGCAATCTATTGAGCTGTCAACGACGGTAACGTCGAACGGAACGGATGTCTCCTGCCTCAGAATCGAATCCAGGCAGCGGCGTATGGTTCGCTCGGAGTTATAACAGGGTATCAATATAGAGACCAGAGGTTCGGTTCCACCGTCCTTCTGATGCAGCATCATCCGAATATCCCTTTTACTAGTGCAGGAGCGCG
>Ga0207103_10185_pt2 | contig 11434 bp, 5 predicted proteins | sample Alteio_BWMinHeat_81_FD_153546 | JGI IMG/M metagenome (GOLD analysis project Ga0207103, IMG submission 153546) | Enriched cells from forest soil in Barre Woods Harvard Forest LTER site, Petersham, Massachusetts, United States -... | ecosystem: Environmental > Terrestrial > Soil > Temperate forest >...
CAATTGGAGCGTGCCGCCGTCGACCGTCACTGTGCCGTGGTTATTGAAGGGAATACTCACATTAACCGTCCCCGCTCCGACGACATTGAACTGCCCCGCATTGTCGAGGTTGGTACCGCCTTCATTATTAGCGCTCGCCCCGGCCGTCATGGTGATTGTTCCAGAAACCAGGTTGGAGAGTTCTGAGCCGGGATAAAAGAAGACCTGGCCATTCCAGGCGAACGCACCGCTGTTCACCAAGGTGCCTCCACGCAAATTCAGCCCCCCATTCTGCGTGCCTCCGTTAAATAGCACCGTGCCGTAGATGTCCCCACCACTCCAGTTAAAGCCGCCACTGTTCAAAACCTGCAGCGTCTGGCTGCCGATTTCTGCCCCCCCACTCATCGTCAGGGAGGTTGGTGTGGTCATGCCGCTGCCGTTCAAGTTCAACGTCCCAGCGGAAATGACCAGTGCGTTGGTGATCGTACAGGCGCCGGTCACATTCACACCGCCACCGCTGACCGTGTAGGTCCCGGCTACGTTCAAACTACCCCCAAAGTTGGCCGTGCCACCGCTGACCGTGAGATTTCCCGCGCCTCCAACACTGCTGTTGACGTTGAAGCTAAAAGTCCCGGCATTAAGATTCAGTGTGCCACCGACGGCAGTCGTGAACGTGCCGGTTTCTGTGCCACCGCCGGACAATTGGAGCGTGCCGCCGTCGACCGTCACTGTGCCGTGGTTATTGAAGGGAATACTCACATTAACCGTCCCCGCTCCGACGACATTGAACTGCCCCGCATTGTCGAGGTTGGTACCGCCTTCATTATTAGCGCTCGCCCCGGCCGTCATGGTGATTGTTCCAGAAACCAGGTTGGAGAGTTCTGAGCCGGGATAAAAGAAGACCTGGCCATTCCAGGCGAACGCACCGCTGTTCACCAAGGTGCCTCCACGCAAATTCAGCCCCCCATTCTGCGTGCCTCCGTTAAATAGCACCGTGCCGTAGATGTCCCCACCACTCCAGTTAAAGCCGCCACTGTTCAAAACCTGCAGCGTCTGGCTGCCGATTTCTGCCCCCCCACTCATCGTCAGTGAAGTTGGTGTGGTCATGCCGCTGCCGTTCAAGTTCAATGTCCCGCCGGAAATGACCAGTGCATTGGTGATCGTAAAGGCGTCGGTCATATTAACCACGCCACCGCTGACCGTGAGATTTCCCGCCCCTCCAACACTGCTGTTGCCACTGAAAGTAAAAGTCCCGGCGCTAAGATTCAGTGTGCCACCGACGGCGGTCGTGAATGTGCCGGTTTCTGTGCCACCGCCGGACAGTTGAAGGGTGGAGTTGCCGACCGTCACTGTGCCGTGGTTATTGAAGGGAATACTCACAGTAGCCGTTCCCGTTCCGACCACGTGGAACTGGCCGGCGTTGTCGAGGTTGGTGCCGCCTTCATTATTAGCGCTCGCTCCGGCCGTCATGGTGATTGTTCCAGAAACCAAGTTGGAGAGTTGTGAGCCGGGATAAAAGAAGACCTGGCCATTCCAAGCGAACGCACCGCTGTTCACCAAGGTGCCTCCACGCAAATTCAGCCCCCCATTCTGCGCGCCTCCGTTAAATAGCACCGTGCCGTAAATGTCCCCACCACTCCAGGTCAGTGGGCCGCCCACCACAATGCTGCCTGTACCGAGCAACGTGCCGCCACTGATGACGAGGGTTGATTGGGCGCTGTCGCTGCCGGAGCCGTTGACAGTAAAGGTGGCCGCGGAAAGATTCACCGTCAGAGTGCCACTGGCGGCCCCCAGAACCAGGTTGCTGACGGACTCAGAGTCTGTGACGAACACGGTGTAGGTACCGGGAGTCGAAAACACGGCGGCATCACCACCGCCAGGAACCAGGTTGGGGCTCCAATTGGCGGGCAGATTCCAATTTCCACTGGCCGTGTTGGTCCAGGTGATGGTGGCGGCGGGTGTGACACCGCCAACGAGGAGCAGCTTCAGCACAATGAATAAGGCGCGGAGTTTATTTTTCATATTGGATCTGAGATTTCCAAATCTCCCTCTTGAGGACGGCTCTGGATTCTTGCCGGCGATGGTTCTACGGGCCAAATGGGTTAAATTCAACTTAAAAATGGCATCAGCCGCTGATGCAGAGGATGCCGTCGTTGGGGCGCAGCAAGTGAAAGTGGTGGTAACCTCACAAGTGGCTCGTTTGCTCGACCGGCTACGACTACTCGCTCCGAGCTACGCCCGGCCCATGCTCGCCACGACGTGACTAATCCCATCTCCGCCACACAGTTATTCCGGTTGCGCCAGTAGCGACGACTCTCGTCCGGGTTCAATCCAAGCCATCTGAGAACAATGCACCACTTTAGTGTTGACTCCTCGCATTCAGCAAGAGCAAGGCCGATCTCATACTGCGTTAGAAACGGTGATTGGGGTGCTCATCGTCAACATGTTCGGCTGAGACACCTCTGGAGCTTGAGACCCGACCGTACTCACGCCTGTTTCTAGCCAGGCCCAAAAAAAGTGTCGACTCGGAACACTTTGCAAGCAGAACGCACGCCCTCATTCGGATACGGCCCAGACCCCGGACGGAAACTCTGCTATCCCCATTGCGTTTGTTATGGAACTGCCAGACGATAGAATTGCCGTGCTTCGGAACTCCAATTTGTGAACCCAAAATTGGTTCCCGTGCTGGCGACTCTCCCCAGGGTGGACCACGTCGAGAAAAGGTCTGTCGCGCCTTGAACCGAATAAATCAAATTTGTCAGCCCTGCCCAATGCAGGTTTTGGCTGCCATTCGAAACCGTCAATCCGAGCGTCGGCGGCGGCACGCTGACGGCCGGCCATTCCAGCCGCACCACGCTGTATTGAGGAATTGTGAGCGTATTGGTGACCGTGGCAATCTGGATCTGCACCGGGCTGCTTTGAGGCGAGGAATTACTTGCGCTTGCGTCATTCCCGGTCACGAATGTTTCCAGAAATTGATTCGTCAGCGCCACGCCATCCTCAGTGATCTGCGTCGGCACGGCATTCGAGCCTTTGTTAGTGAGGAGGACATATCGTTTTCCATTACCACCTTGATACGCCTGCGCGTAAATCGCCGGCATGGTCGTGAGGTTATTGGTGTCCCGGGGCACCGTGGGACAATTCGTCCCGACGGAGGTTGGATATACGGCGAGCGACCTGTTGAGCGCCCAATAGGCGACCGCTTCGGCCGTTCCCTGCGCGCTGAGGAAATAGCCAAACGGCAGCCCATCTGTGTTCGTCACATAGCCAAGCGTGGCGGCCTTGGTGACTGCACTTGAGAAGGAATTGGTCGTGCCCACGCCGCTTTGGTTGAGCATTTGGAAGCTGCCGACAAATGTCATTCTCGGCAGGGCGGACAGGCGCACGATATACTCCGCGCAGTAAATGCCGCCGTACAGCGTGCCGGTTGGAGGGTATTGTCCTCCGTTGCCATCACCCTTGGACGGGTTCATTTCGGTGATGAAGAAGGTGACGTTGGAATTGTTTCCTGGGATGAGGTAGTCGGTTACGAAGGCCGTGTTGCTGAAAAGGATGCCGTTATCCAATGCCATCAAATCAGTAAAGGGCGCACCGACCGGCAGCGGGGGATAGTGATGGTACACCACGGCGTCCCAGTAGCGGCTGCCGTAGTTGGTCAGACCGTTGTTCCAGATGCTGTAGTTGTAGGCTGGGTCACCAAAATAGAGTGCTACTACCGCATTGGAATCCGCAGCCTTGATGGCGTCGCTATAGGGTTTCATTTTGTCGGCGTAGTCCGTCCCGCTGGTAAAAAAATTGCCCGTACCTTTCAGAGTGTACGGCTCATTGCAAAGCTCCCACGCGGCCACGGGAATGTGGTTGCTTAGGGCGTAGGCCGCAAAAGCGGCTGCCGAACTGCTGCTGTCGGTGAATCCGTTGATCGTGACGATAATCCTGGCCCCGCCAAGGCTCGCGGCCATGTTCGCAAAATTAGTGAACATCACGCCGCCCTTGCCGATCAGCGGCTCATATGTGTACTGGCAGAGCGTGCCAGCGAAAGCGTCGTTGCTGGCGTTCAACTCATTGATCCAGCTCAACACAGTTAGCCCGTTGGACCAATTGAACGCGTCCCCCGTCGTGCCGCCGGGGAATCGCAGCCATCCCGGCGAGAGCAGGGTAGCGTACCGTTGCAAATTCGTGTCACCGTACTCCTCGCCACCGGTCATCAAATCAGCAGTGAAGCCAGCAAAGCCGAGGTTGAGCGGTGTAGAATTGGTGGTCGTGAAGGCAACGACCACCGGATTAGCGCCGGTTTGTGCCAAGATTTCCGGCGCCTGCCAAAGGCTGGCAGAAAGGATTAACCATGGGACCACAATGGTTTTCATTCGCGTTTCGGCATTTTCCACCCAATTTCGTGCCGCCCGGCGCCAAGTTCCAGTTTTTAAGTCTTTTCACGCCGAGATAACGCAAACACCGGGTCGAGCGGGTATGTTGAAACTCGAGCCATGCTTCCCTGCCAGGGACATTGGTGTAGGTTCCATTCACCGTGGTGCATTGCTGCAACATGGCGGTGGCGACATTGCTTCCCGTCCGACATAGCACTGTCCATCCTGGATCCGTCTCCTTTCATCCTCGTTTGGCCGCGATTCGTCGCGACAATATACGAGTACAAAGGATAGTCTAAAACTTATAAATATAAACGCAGAGCAAAGACTAATGAATAAATGCGTCCCATTCCTCCCGCCAAAGAAAGAGCTGATGACGCCAAACCTTCGCTATTAACCCAAGCCTACAGTCAGTCACGCGAACTTGCGATCCAGGTGAATTGGCCGAATGGCCGGCCTCGTTGCAGGCGGCTGGGCGAACTTTCGCCCACAGACAACACCTTTCTGTCGGATCGTCGATTCCCGCACAAAACCTTTTTCGGGGGACCTGCCGTCCGACGCAGCCAGAGTTAGCCTTAGCGCGGCATAGAAAATCAGGCTGAAGCTCGCCCCGCAAACAGCGCCACCCAGTGCTCTCCAACAATCTGACCGAGCCGAAAGCCGGCCGGTAAGCCCTTTGAAATGGATTAACAGCACTAACCGTGGCGCTAAATGCCAGGGCGCAGATTGGACGCATTTGACTCGTTGCTGCGCGCGTCATCGTGGCCCATTTTCAGTATTCAGTGCTGCCTCAACAGGCTAAGCTCATCACCGCCTGCGCATAAAAAAGCCTGATCCAATCTTAGGTTATGTGGATTGTCCGACTGGCCCTGAACCGGCCGTATACTTTTGTGGTTGCCGCGCTGATGATTTTGCTCGTCAGCCCGGTGGTCATTTTGCGCACACCGACGGACATCTTTCCAGACATCAGCATTCCGGTTGTGAGCGTCGTTTGGTCCTACGCCGGCATGTCGGCTGAGCAAATGGCCTCGCGCATCGTGACCATTAGCGAACGCGGGATTACGACTACCGTCAACGACATCGAGCACATCGAATCTCAGTCGCTCAACGGGGTGGGAGTGATCAAGGTGTTTTTCCATCCAAATGTCAAAATTGACATGGCCATCGCCCAAATCACCGCGATTTGCCAGGCATCGGTGCGCAGCCTGCCCCCCGGCATCACGCCGCCTCTCATCATCACTTACAACGCCTCCAGCGTTCCAATCCTGCAGCTGAGCTTGAGCAGCAAAACGCTGTCGGAATCGCAGGTCAACGATCTGGGGGTGAATTTTCTTCGCGTCGGCCTGGCTACTGTCCAAGGCGCCTCCATGCCCAATCCCTATGGCGGCAAAGTCCGTCAAGTCATGGTGGATATCGACGTCTCGGCATTGAACGGAAAGGGACTCTCCCCCGCTGACGTGGTCGCCGCGATTGGTGCGGAAAACCTGATTTTGCCCTCCGGGACGGAGAAAATCGGAAGCACCGAGTACGCCGTCGAGTTGAACGGCAGTCCGACCTCCATACAGGAACTGAACGACATTCCGCTCAAGCTGGTTAATGGCCACATGATCTATATCCGGGATGTGGCTCATGTGCGCGACGGGTTCGCGGTCCAGCAGAATATCGTGCGCAGCGACGGCATCCGCGCCTCGCTGTTGACCATCATCAAATCCGGCGCCGCTTCCACGCTGGACATCGTGGCGCGTCTCAAGAAAGCCGTGCCGCGCGTGGCAAAGACCCTGCCGCCTGAACTGGAAATACGCACCTTGCTGGATCAATCCTTGTTCGTGCGAGCCGCCGTCCAATCGGTAATTAAGGAGGCGGTCATAGCGGCCTGCCTCACGGCCATAATGATTCTGGTTTTTCTCGGCAACTGGCGGACGACCTTTGTCATCGTTATTTCAATCCCCCTGGCAATCCTCTGTTCCATCATTACACTTAGTGCGCTGGGAGAGACGATGAACATCATGACCTTGGGAGGCCTGGCGCTGGCGGTCGGCATCCTTGTTGATGATGCCACGGTGGAAATCGAAAACATCGAGCGGAATCTGCGGCAAGGCAAGGAACTGCGTACCGCGATCCTGGATGGGGCCGCGCAAATTGCCGTGCCGGCTTTCGTCTCAACGCTGTGCATCTGTATCGTATTCGTGCCCATGTTCTTTCTCACCGGCACCGCCCGTTACCTTTTTGTGCCCTTGGCCGAGGCGGTCGTATTCGCCATGCTGGCCTCTTATCTGCTCTCCCGCACTGTTGTGCCGACCCTGGTGATGTACTTTCTGCGTCACCATGTGCATGACACGGGCACAGAAGCCAAAGGCTGGTTTGGCCGCTTTCACGCCCGGTTTGAAACCGGGTTTGAGCAGCTAAGGAGCGTCTATCGCGGATGGCTCGCGACCTGCCTGCACCACCGCCGGATTTTCACCATCTGCTTCCTGTCTTTCTGCGCGGCGTCCTGCCTTCTGACGGCCTTCCTAGGCCAGGATTTCTTCCCGAAAGTGGATGCGGGTCAGATGCGGCTCCACGTCCGGGCGAGAACCGGCACCCGCGTAGAGGAAACTGCCGCCCTGTGCGATCACGTTGAAGAGGTCATCCGGCGAACGATTCCAGCCAGGGAGTTGGAAAGTATTGTTGACAACATAGGCCTGCCGACCAGCGGCATCAACGTTTCCTACAACAATGGCGGGACCATCGGGCCGTTCGATGCCGAAATTCTGATTTCCCTCAATCGGGAAAATCACCATTCCACCGCAGGTTACATTCGAAAACTCCGCTACGATCTGAATCTGGCTTTCCCGGGAGTCTCCTTCTTTTTTCAGCCGGCGGATATTGTCAGCCAAGTGTTGAATTTCGGGTTGCCGTCCCCCATTGACATTCAAGTCGTCGGTCGGGACCAGGCGGCGAATTACCAGATAGCCAACGACATTGCCGACCAACTTCGCCACATCCCGGGCGCGGTGGACGTGCATGTCCAACAGATGTTCGACCAACCCAGCCTGGAAGTGAAAACGGACCGCACCAAAGTTCAGGAGGTCGGATTCACCCAGAGGGAAGTAGCGTCCAGTCTGTTGATCGCGCTCAGCGGGAGCTTCCAGACGACACCCTCCTTTTTTCTGAACCCGGCCAACGGCGTGAGTTATCAAGTGGCGTCGCAGGTGCCCCAGTACAACCTGGATTCTTTGCAAGCCCTGGCCGGAATTCCGGTGTCCGGCCCCAGCGGCGCAGTGCCGCAGTTGTTGGGCAATCTCGCCACAATTTCAAGGAGTTTCGAACAAGGGGTGGTGAGCCACTACGATGTCCAGCCGGTGATCGACGTTTATGCGGACGTCCAGGGCCGCGACCTGGGCGGGGTGGTCAAAGACTTTCAAGGAATCGTGCGTTCGGCTGAGAAAAAACTCCCGCGCGGCAGTTCGATTATTGTGCGGGGGCAGGTTGAGACGATGAGATCTTCCTTCATCGGGCTGGGGTTCGGTTTGTTGTTCGCCATTGCGCTGGTCTATTTGCTGATTGTCATCAACTTCCAATCCTGGAGTGATCCGTTCATCATCATCACCGCCTTGCCGGGCGCACTGTGCGGGATCGCGTGGATGCTATTCCTGACGCGCACGACCCTCAACGTGCCTTCCCTGATGGGGGCTGTCATGAGCATTGGAGTGGCAACCGCCAACAGCATCCTGGTCGTCACCTTCGCCAAGGAACGATTGGCCGAGACTCGGAACGCCTTCACTGCTGCGTTGGATGCCGGGTATATCCGGTTGCGACCCGTGGTGATGACGGCGCTGGCCATGATTATCGGGATGGTGCCAATGGCATTAGGCCTGGGCGAAGGCGGCGAGCAGAATGCGCCCCTGGGCCGCGCGGTGATCGGAGGGCTGTTGTTCGCAACAGTGGCAACGCTTTTTTTTGTGCCGGTGGTTTTTTGCGCGATCCGAACCCGGGCCAATGCGATATCAACTGACGTCGCAAATACCGGAGCTGTGAGCACGACCTAGAACTTATGAAGCAAACGCCGTCCGAACCCCTCATCGCTTCGCGCAAGCCCACCACGCTGCAAGGAGCCCAATTGGGTGCTCCTATCGCGGAATCGGAGCCGGTCCCCCCAAGAGGTTGGAGCCCGTGGTTTCTAATGGCGGGAATTATTTTGGTGTTGGTGCTTTTAACGGGGATCACGATTATGTCCCGCGCACGCGCACGCGCGGAACTGGAGAGCGACACCCTCGAGAACCTGCTTCCCGCAGTGAGCGTTATCCATCCCAGCCGGACGGCGACGCAGCTCGAACTTGACTTGCCGGGTAACCTCATGGCGTTCGAGGAGGCTCCGATCTACGCGCGGGTCAGCGGCTATCTCAAGCATTGGTTTACAGACATCGGCACGCGCGTCGCGGAGGGGCAACAACTGGCGGAAATCGAGACACCCGAACTGGACCAGGAACTCAACCAGGCGAGCGCTGCGCTGGCTCAAGCTCGCGCCAACCTGGAAATTGCCCACATCTCCGCCGAACGCTGGCAGAATCTGCGCAAAAGCGACTCTGTTTCACAGCAGGACACCGATGTAAAGGTGGCGACATTCCATGCCGGGGAAGCAGACGTGCAGGCCCAGCAGGCTAACGTCCAACGCCTGACGGAATTGGCCAACTTCAAAAAGCTGGTGGCTCCTTTCCCCGGCATTATCACCGTTCGGACTATGGACGCCGGAACCCTCATCACTGCGGGATCGTCCCGGGAGATTTTCCGCCTGGCCAGGACCGATCCATTGCGCGTTTATGTGAGCCTGCCGCAAGCCTACAGCCAGATGGTCAGGACCAACGATGAGGCGGTCTTGACGCTTTCCGAACTTCCTGGCCAAACCTTCACCGGAAAAGTAGACCGCACGGCGGGCGCGATTGATCCCGTCTCCCGCACCCTTCTCACCGAAATACTGGTGTCCAACCACGACGGAAGGTTGTTTCCCGGCGCGCACGCGATGGTCCGCGTGAATCTTGCGACCGGCGTGGATCCCGTGGTCGTTCCCGTCAACACGTTGCTCTTCCGCAACGAACAAGGCGTGCAAGTAGGCCTGGTTGATTCCAACGGAATAGTCCGTCTGGCCAAAGTGACCGTTGGACGGGATTACGGCACCACCGTTGAGATCGTCCATGGCCTGTCCGAAACCGACAACGTCATCCTCAACCCATCCGATTCCCTCGAAACCGGTATTAAGGTGCGGGCCTCCAAGGCCCAAACAAGCGCGCCCAAATCCACCCATGAGTGAGATGTGTCGCGGACGGGCGCGTTGCGGGAGGGCGAGCGCCTTTCTATTCGCACTGCTCCTGGCCGGTTGCAAAGTGGGTCCCGATTACCGGCGTCCCCCTCCTACTGCGCCAACCACAGCATGGAAAGCCGGGTCCCCCTGGAAAGAGGGCCAACCCCGGGATGCCGAGATCAAACAAAATTTTTGGGAAGTTTTCGATGATGCCGTCCTGACTGAACTTGAGCAAGAAGCCACCACAAACAGCCCGGACCTGCGCGCCGCGTTCGAGCGAGTCGAGCAGTCCCGTGCCGTTGCCCGCATTTCCAGGGCGGACCTTTTCCCCGGCTTGAGCTTCGATCCCAATGGGAACCGCACACGGTATTCTGCAAGCCGGACCGCGCAACCGGGCTCGCTCGTGTTGGGTTACACCGGAAATGAATTCACGCTTCCGCTGGACTTAAGCTACGAGATTGACCTCTGGGGGCGAGTCCGGCGCTCGTTCAGGGCAGCGCGCGAACAGGCCCAAGCCAGCGCCGCCGCGTATCAGAGCCTCCTGCTTTCCCTGCAAGCCGACGTCGCGGAGGCGTATTTTATGATACGCTCTATTGATTTGGACCGGCATGTGGTGGCCGAGACGATCGAATTGCGCAAAAAGAACCTCAGCCTCGTTGTATCCCTCCACCAAGGCGGCGCGGACAGCGCGGTGGATGTGGCGCAAGCCGAAACGGAACTGTCCGCCGCTCAAGCCGACCTGGTGGGTCTGGAACTTCGGCGGGCCCAACTGGAAAATGCCCTGGCCGTGCTTTGCGGCCAGAGCTCGTCAGGTTTTTCGCTGGCGGAAACCACGCGCAAATACCAACCGCCGCCAATCCCCATCGGCCTGCCGGCCGATCTGCTGGAGCGGCGGCCGGATGTGGCAGAGGCAGAACGCTCCATGGCCGCCGCCAGTGAAGGCATCGGCATTGCCAAAGCGGCTTTCTTTCCATCCATCCAACTGACGGGCGCAGCCGGGATCGAAAGTGTGGCGCTTAAAGATGTTTTCAATTGGGAAAACCGCATCTGGAGCATCGGTCCCAACATCAGCCTTCCGCTGTTCGAAGGCGGACGCAATCGAGCCGGTGTTCAACGTGCCGAGGCGGCGTACCAGGAAGCCGTAGCGCTGTACCGCTCGCAGATCTTGGTCGCATTCCACGAGGTAGAGGACGGCTTAATCGGCCTGCGCCTGCTCAAAGAACAATTTGAGGCGCAAATGCGTGCCGTGGATGGGGCCAAGAAGGTGGCCGAGCTCTCGCGAGTACGTTATAAGGAAGGTTTGGCCAGCTATTTCGAAGTCGTGGTCGCAGACAGAACCGCGCTGGAAAATGAAATATTGGCTTACCAATTGAACGGGCAGCGCATGGTCACAACCGTCCAGTTGATTAAGGCGTTGGGCGGCGGTTGGAGAACAGACTACAAACTGATGCGCGACAACATCGCACCTCTTCAAAAAAGGTAACTATTCACGTCTTTCATCAGCTGCTGATAGAAAGATCTCCGTGGCCTTGCGGTTGGTACCAACCAATTCATCGGCGTGGGCAAGGGCGGCACAATCCTATCTTCGCCCGAGGGCAACGCCTCGACCGGCCCAACCCGAGTGCGACCGACGGCACCGATCTCCCGCCGTCACTTACGCAAACAACCGCTTGTTGCAGTGGGTGGGCAACGGAGTCCGGGCCACTGTTATATCTGAAAACCCTGTACGGCCAAAATATTAAGCTGAGTGAACCCTAGGGTTTGAAATCTTCAGCCGAGAACCGAGCAACAAATCCATCGGCCTCGCACAGGT
>Ga0207103_10342_pt1 | contig 11416 bp, 10 predicted proteins | sample Alteio_BWMinHeat_81_FD_153546 | JGI IMG/M metagenome (GOLD analysis project Ga0207103, IMG submission 153546) | Enriched cells from forest soil in Barre Woods Harvard Forest LTER site, Petersham, Massachusetts, United States -... | ecosystem: Environmental > Terrestrial > Soil > Temperate forest >...
CAATTGGGGCTGCACACACAATACATCAGAAATTCGAGTGCTGCGTTTGGGTCTGACATGTGGATACTCCCTAATTATGGACGGAAGCAGCCGAGTCGCCAACACCTAGTTGTGTATATCTAATCTCCGACTAAATTCATCATCAGCAGGACTTTCGAATCGAGGCTGTAATATATTGCCTCGAGGCAATCTTTCTGGCTATGGGCTTTAGGCTGTACGGAGAATAGTCCTCGCCGGACACGGATGAGGCCAAAGTTGTGCGCCCGAAGAATCGACAAGTCGCCCAGGCTATCCCCAAGCACGTTTGTGGTCTGTTTGAAGCTCTTGCCCGTAACAGGTTGCCAGGGAAGAGTTTGTTCTGAAAACACGAGTAAATCGACGGGTATCTGATTTTGCGGCGACTCTGAGAGCTGCGCTTAGGAACTAGCACGCAACTTCGCAGAAGCCATTTTCCCCTCAAGCGGAAATCGGTGTCACGGATCCGGCAGCGCGCATGGGATTGTGCGATCAGGGCGCTGCGGATTTGGTTATTTTTCTGAACTCTTCGAAACGTTGGCGCCATATGCGTGCCCCAGTATTTTGTGGAGAGCATGCCGTACACCGCTCGTCACGAGGATAATAGTGCGCCCCGTTCGTAACTGCCGCCGGATTTTGGAACTGGAATACGGCGCGGTTCCGCATCTCATCGAGCGGACCTATGCAATTCCCTGAGCTTTTCAGCAACTCAGCAGCAAGAAACGTCCCAGCCAAGACGGACACGAAGCCAACCGCAAAGGCGGGCACTGAACCGTCATCTGTTCGTAAATCCTCGACGAGACGCTCACCCGTCTCACTGCATTTGCGTTCGTGAATCCATATCGCGACTTCATCGCGGTTAAGGCCCAGTTTTTCGGAAAGTCGGTCGATCATCTCCGGCCTCTCTAGCAAAAGGGCACGGATTTCCTCTTCGGTACGCTCGTTTGTCTTCAGAGGATTGAAACAGGCAAGGCAGGCGCCTTCCGACGGTGGGCCGCAACGTAGGACTTCGGCCCGAAGATTGAGTGTAGAAGCCGATAAGAACAGCGGTGCGTATTGTTCTTGGAGAGCATGACGGGACGGATTTGTGTCTACCGCTGAAAGAACAATCGCAGGTTTATTTTGACCCTCAAAGAAATACTCGAAGCCGCCGTCGTGGTGCTCTGTTCGAAACTCTGCGCCCCGAAGAAGCTTCGCAGCGTGAGAGGCTTTTTGCTTTCCCAGGGCGGCCGATCCGAAAAGAGAGTAACGGCCTAGATTAGTAAGATCGATACCCAAGGGATCATTGTCAGCCACCAAGATTGTTCCCGATATGGACAATGGATACAAGGCGTGGAGTAAGGCGCAACCGACCGCGCCAGCTCCAACAAGCAAAACAGATGGGATCTCGGCAAGCAGTTGGGGTTGACTCCAAACGGGTTCGGAGCCGTGGGAATAATCAGTTGCGGTCAAGAAAAGCTGGTGCTTGGGCGCATAGTCGATTAGGCGAACTAAACGGAATATCTCGCCTGCTGCGAGGCAGCCTGCTAAATAAGGGCCAATTGTTAAATCAGATATTTGGGCAGGAATTTTGATTGGGCGACTGAAAACGCCGCCGCACAGTCCGTTGCCAATAACGCAAAAATCCGCCTCGGGACAAAAATCGAACCCAACCCCAATAACGAGATCTGAAGCTCGGTCCGACGCCAATTCGACACATGCGAACCCATCCGATGCTGTTCCAATCGTTTGTGCCGCCGAGATCAGCGAGTGGATCAGATTCGGGCTTTGACTCACCAGGGGAGACAAGCGTCGGATTGTATGCGCGTGAATTGGGCAGGTGAGCCGGACTGCATTTATAACACCTTCGAGCCTACAGAGGGTGTTTATCAACATCCACGCGGTGTGTTGCACGGGTGCAAGGTGCGCGTCCCGCGCAAGCTTGATCTCAACGGAAACCGGCCGACCACCTAGCCGCAGAGCACCCCCCGCCATGCCGCGATGCCGGTCACCGATTCCGGTCACCTGTACCTCCGAAAATCGAGACACCCGGGAACTATGCGAATCTCACGCTCGATCTCGGCCGTGCTCAAGTTTCGCCATCCATGCGACTCCCGGACGTGTATGCCACAATGCATCAAATCGGGCCGATGCCGGGCGTGTTCCGGCAAGACGATGGAGACTGAGCCGTCCGACTGGGAGTAGGCATTCTCGTCGTCAAACGACGAGTGCTTGACTCCGCTCCCGGGATGCGTGTGAACTTGGGCCAGACGCTCCATCCCAAAAAGCCGAAAATGTTTTCCGGCTTCGCTCATGGCATCGGCCGAAACCGTGAAGTATGTGGGGTGCATCTCGGCATTCGGGATTGTTAGCGTCGTCGCAATTTGCAAATCACCAGCGGGAATTCCATCTATGTAAGCCACGCGTTCCACGGCGCTCCGCGGCCACCGAAATTCGTCCAGCAAGGTGTCCCAAATGAGTTGCGATAGAACGATCATTGCCCCGACGGTCCTTGATAGTGAGGAGGTTTCAACACTTCAGCTAACCGCGAGAGCGTTGCCGCCAATGTGTGGTATCCCTGGCGCCAGACACTGTCAGCAGGAGGTGCGTGTGAAACCATGTAGTATTCCGCAGTGAAAGTAAAACAGAGCAATTGGGGCAGGACCATATTGCCGTTACCGTAGGGAGCATGCAGGCCAAACCAATTTATGCCTTGGCATTGAATCCTCGGAAGCCACCGAGTCCCTGTGGTTGCTAACTCCCAGCTGTCCGGTTTCACAAATGCTGCCGTGGGTGGCCACTTGTCATAGAAATCCGCTCCAAGCCGTACGTAATAATCGTCTTCCTCGCTATTGGCACGCACTCCTGGAATTCGGACGACGGCGTACATCCGGTCTTGGTTGACAAGCCGTAGTCCTAGTTGGGCCGCTCGCTGCCTGCCGAGCCACTCGAGGTGCTCCTTGAGCTTGGCAGCGGCCACCTCCTCGTCCACCTTCACCGGCACCGGCAGCACGAAGCCCCCCCCGGTCGCTCCGGCGAAAACCCACTCGTGTGCCGAGCAGTGGTTGCGTTCGAAATCGCTGATGCTAAGATTCGCGTAGCTAAATACGTTGACCTGGGCGCCGCCGCAGCGCAACCGGTCATCAGGCTTCTGCGTGGTGCTCAAGGCCTCGTATAGCTTATTGATGAAGGTTTGCACCAAGTCTGTGCTTTCGCCTTCCAGTTTGATTGATTTGCCTGTGTCCTCGTTGTGAACCACAATGGTCACAGTGTGTGGCTTTTGGTTCGCGACAGTCGTCTCCATTTCTCCTCCGCTCCAGCTGAACTTTAGAATTCGTGGCGCCCACGGCTCTGCCTCTAAACCCAACAATTACATCGATTTAGAGAATCCTGGTGCCATGCGAGACTTGCGTTTGGGAATTTGAACGGGTCAATAGTGTCCGACCCCGACGAAGCCCATACACGTGCCCCTGCTTAAAGTGCGATTTAGATGGCATCGTTTTTCCATTGGCCCAAACATTTTTTGGAAGCCCAACGGCAAAATGCCCAATACTGAATCGCATATACTCCAGAAGACGGAATGGATGCCAAATGGCTGAACTTCCCGTGGACTTCACCGCGGTTCTCTATGGGCTTGTGCTGTATGCACAGAGCCTGTCGTCGGCACTGGTGTGCATGGACTTGCAAGAAAAGGTTGTTCCAGGAGGCGAAAGCGCCGAAGACTTAGCAAGGTCAACTCTGCTGAAGTTCTTGGACCCGGCAGATAGCTCCGTCACATGGTCAACGGAAAGAGGCCAGCCGACGACGACGAAGGTTCTTGCATACCTTCGCAAGGTCTTATGGCGGGACTTTCTCGATCTTAAGAAAGGCAGCCGCTATCAAAAAACTGTCTATCTTGAAACGCATCCTTCTGAAGAGGAGGAGGGAAAGGCGGGTCTGACGCTTGATCAACTCGCCGCGACGTCGGACGGTCCAGAGCAACAAGCGATCAGCAAGGAGCAGCGCGAAAGAGTTCTGAAGTATTTTGAAAAGGAGCCCCAGCTGAGAGAAATACTCGCGTTGCAATTGGACGGCGAAGGATACAATGCGTTTTCCAACCAGGAATTAGCCCAGCTCACGAACAGCACAGTCGCGGAAATTGAGAACCGGAAGAAGCGAATCAAATTGCGACTTTCCAAGCTTGCGGCGACCGCCCGCCGCGAAGAAGGTCACCATGTCTAAGCGGAAAACTGAAAAGCTATTCGAGGAAATCAGGCGTCTCGCTGATTGTTTCAGCGAAGGCGAAGAAAATCTGGCGACGGAGGAGCTCCGCAAACGACTCTCGGAGGGTGGTGTAGACGTCGATGAGTTAAAAGCGCGCTTTCACACTGCCGCAAAACAGATTGCTCAGCGAGAACGCTTAGCTAACCGATCTGTCCCGGCTCTTCTGAGCCAAGCGATTGAGTCAACTCGGCCAGCTACGGATATGCCGCGCGATCCGGTAGCAGCACGTAAAGTTGCGGACAGTTGGTTGGAATCGTTCTCCGCTCCATTCAAGGTGCCTCAAAACCTAGAGGCCTGCCGAGCCTACCGAAAAACCGGTGACGTCTCTGAATCGGAACTCAAAGAACTCGATCGACTGGAAGATGATTTAAAGAGGAAGGTCAAAGAGGAGAGTGAGCGAAATCGTTGACCCAATTCTAGTTGTGACCGATTCCTTTCTCGGTCGTTTTGGCCTAGATGCTGGCAGGCGCCTGCCGGATGTCGCCCGCGCAATCGGACTTGACGTCGTGTACCGCCAGGTCGAAAGCTACGAGGGGGCACTGCTACGCATAAAGGGCGTGCCTAGGGGTTGTGTCGTCATAAACTCCGGCATTCGAGAAGAATCTCGACAGCGATTTACGCTCGCGCATGAGATCGGACATTTTGTACTCCCCGACCAGCAGGACCTGTCCGCTCCTTGTGCTCGGGAGAGTATTGAAAACTGGGAGGAGGAATTGAAGAGGCCTGAACTTGACGCAAACCGCTTCGCAGCCGAAATCCTCATGCCCAGACCACTGCTCGAGGCGTATCTGCGTTCTGAACCTTCGTTCGAATCTTTGCGGTCTATTGCTAGCCTGTGCGGTACATCCTTAACTGCCTCCGGATTTCAGTTAATGGCGCTGACGTCATTTCGTGCGTCTTTGGTGTGGTCGAAAAAAGGGCGAGTACGATGGTGCAAATCGTCCGAAGACTTTGTTCGATGGGTCAAAAAAGGTGAGCTGAGCGAGGGCACTTTTGCTTCAGACTGTTTTAAGGGAAAACGTGTGCCGGATAGGTTGGAGCCTGTTCCCGCATCTGCATGGCTCTTTGAAAAGGGACTAAAAGAGGACGCGAAGATATGGGAACACTCGCTACCGCTCCCCAGTTACAGTGCCGTACTTACTGTGCTTGTAATGCGCGAGATCGTGGAAGCTTGGAACGATGCTCCTGATTCATTGGATGGCCTCGACCCGCGAGAATTCACCCTCGAACGGAGGCGTTGGCCAACAAAGCGATAGCGCGGTTCGGTCAAAATGGGCCATTTCCGCGGCGGACTTTCCCGGATTTCCTTCTACGACCTTTCGCACTAGCTATAAGCAATATAAAGCCAGCGCCCGCTCAGCACGAAGAAGGTCAAAACTGTGAGTGCGAAGAATCTCCAAGTAACCCAGCTTATCCCCCATGCACAGGTTGTGATCTGCCTGAAGCTTGTATCCGTGGCACGTTCCGCAGATACACTGGAGGTTTTCCCGGCGGTCTGGATTACCGGCGTTCAATCGCCGGATGAGCCTCGCCGGTACGATGTGATCCACATGCCGCTTGATTCCTGCCTGTTTGAAATCCACTCCGCATGTCTCAACCTCACACTTCCCACGCAGAGCTGGCGTCCGCAGACTGCCCCATCCTTTCCGCAATGGAGGGCGCCCTGGCCACTTCGGATCCACGCGGCTCCAGCGTACGGGTCTTTCTTGGGTACTGAAGCGAGATCCGCAGTAGACGCATCGCCGGTGGCGATATGAACTGTGGCCGCGGTAAACCGTCTTGAGCACCTCTGTTCGTCTGTCTCCGCAATATGGACAACGCATCATGTGTTTCTCCTTTCGGTGGACGCGGGGCGGCATCCGCCGCTGAAACCTATGGATTGGTCGATGGCAACTTCGCGGGGAGGAATCTAGGCGTGCTGGTGAAAATACAGCGGAATCACGAATGAAGGGGATGATGGAAGCCTATGGGTGGAGCTCGATAGCCTTTAGCACGGAAGGACTTCGGCAGGAGTTCCTGTCAAAATACTGTGGGAGTTAATTTTATGGCGCGAGTCTTTGTTCTCGGCGCAGGCGCATCGCGCTTTGCGGGCTATCCCCTCAGCTTTGAGTTGTGGAAATTTGTGCGCGATTTCTCCGTGATCGAAGTGATGGCGAAGAGGAGGGCGGAGTCGGTTATCCAAGCAATGGAACAAGTACTGCGAGTAATTCCCCCGAGGGTCTTTGACCAACCGAACTTAGAAGAGCTTTTCACATTTCTCGACCTCGCGGCCATGGGAGCGGAACCACTTGGCCTAAAGACTGTTAACTGGACTGAGTTGCGTCCCAAGGTAATGGGAATGATCTCTGAGGTCTTTCTAAGTCATGAATACGACTTTCAAAACGAATTGTGGAGGGACAAAACGTCCCCCGCCGCCACAGTGCTCAGAAACTGGGCAAGTTTTCTACGCGAGGGAGACACCATAATTACCTTCAACTGGGACATACTGCACGAGAGCGCATTGTGGAAGGCGGGAAAATGGCACTACGCAGACGGATACGGATTTCAGTGCGGAGATGCTCCGAGCGAAGCACATTCAAAGATAAAAATCCTAAAGCTACACGGTTCTATCAATTGGGCCCAACGGAACGAATACGACTGCGAGCCGTCGATCGAGCATAAGACAACTTTTTTCGCGGGGTCTTTTGACAACCACGACATCTATATGAAAGCCGCTGGGCAATGGAACGAAGGGAGAAATTTGATCATTCCCAGCTACCTTAAGGATATAGCTGGCAATCGCCTGCTCCTTCACCTCTGGAATCAGGCATCAGAGGCCCTGGCCAGCGCTGAAGAAGTGATTGCGGTTGGCTATCAACTTTATCCCGCTGATGCCCCAGCTCGACAGCTTTTCGGAACCTCCCTGTTGCGAAATTCCAAGCTTTCCACCGTCCTGCTGATTAGCCCCAATAGAGGATTCGATCATTGGGATGAATTCTGCCTCAACATAGGCAAGACTAGAAAACTTGTTTCCAAGAAATTCGAGGAATGGATATCTAAGACTTAAGACTGCGCACAGGTTGCTTCCCAATTGAATAGAAGCGCCCGGAGTAGCTTTGAGTTCTAGTGTCGGGCCGAATTGTGCCGTTCGAGATTAAACGGCCTAGAAGCGCGGGACGCGGGACTATGCGAATGGCAAGCGCGTACTCGATAAGATTCGCATCTCATGAGCGGAGTTATGCCCAAGAACCACGCTCGCGTTCGACAAGGCTTGCGAAATGCTGACCAACATGATGCGAGCGTCCGGCGCCGTCACGGAATGGGCATCGATCTCGTAGGGATGGAAGAAAACCGATCCTCGCCGGTAGACAACTGAGCAAGGCCTTCCTTGCATGATAAAATTCCCGGTCCTGAGGGATGCCCTCTGATGATCGTCTGTTTCCTCTCCTACACTTGGCATGCATGGCAGAAGGAGTTCGCCGACGCGCTTGCAATCGAGTTGCGGCGGCAGCCAGGGTTTGAGGTCTGGAGGGACATTGAGCGACTTCGTCCCGGACTCCCGCTTTACGAGCAGCTACAGGATGGACTCGGCGTAGAAAGTGATTGCGCGGTGTGCTTGCTTTCACACGAATACTTCAAAAGCGACACATGCAAAAAGGAACTCCACTTCGCACAAGCGAATGCTTTCAAGTTTGGAAAGCCCTTCTTCCCGGTAAAGATTGGCGAGTGTGATTTGCCTTTGGAGGTCGCCGATTTGCTCTATCACGACTTGAGTCGAGCGGTCTCGGCTTCAGGAAGTATCGATCGAGCGCTCCTTGCCGAAGGCGCGGCTAAGTTGGCCCACGAAATCCGACGCAGCATCGAAGCGCGCTTGACGGGCTTTGCCGACGATCACGAATTATCCGAGCTGCTGCTGCACTTTTTTCGCCCGGACAGGCGAACACCGGTTCGGTTGGTCAGCAATCGTTCGTATAAGAGCCCCTTTTACGAGAAGAGCTTCTCGACTACTACGCGTTTTACTGATGCCGTCGCCGGCGTCCTGCGCACGCTCCAGGCACGGGCAGTCATTGCGGACTGGGCTCCTCGGCAATCCGACTATCTGGAACTATCCGATATCGATCGGCTGGCGGACGGCAGCGACAGTCTCATCAGCTACGCGAGCAGCAAAATAAATCCGCTCACAGGAGCTCTGCTAAAGCGACTGGAGACCGCTTACGGAATCACGCTTCGGTTCATCCTCCAAGACGACCTCTCGAAGGGCGTAGCCGAATCGACGTTTCCGGACTTTGATCCCGCTCGCCGTCTTTCATTGGTCGTCCAGGATACTAGGCTGGACTATCGGAATTGCGAAGACTACGGCTTGCTGGTCAGAGCTGCGGCATCCCCGAACGGGAAGAAAACTTGGTGGATCGTCGCGGGGTGCGGCCGACCAGGCGCTTCGGCGATATATAGGATGTTGTTCGATCCTTCTTGGCGCACCGTGCTGTGGCCGAGAATCTCAAGCAAACTACCGGACGCTTTCTATGCGATTGTTCGGGTGCGATTCGACACTTCCTCGTCACATGCGCCTACCGATCCGGAACTAATCGACTTCCGCATATTAGGCTGAAGTGGGCATGATCCCCACTGTGGGCGTTTGTTTCATACACCCCTGACAGAAAAATTGAGGACGAGTTCCTTGATCCTTGATCTTTTCGTTTTCGCGGTTTCCAGCTTGCTTTCTAGATCCTGTTTTCCGAATTCCGTAAGCCGCAGATTAAACCCCTGGAGGTGCTCCCGCGCTTTCGCAATGGTCTGAGGCCGACGGTTCTGCGTAACTTCAGTTCTTTCGCAGGCACGTATCAATGCTCTTCGTTTGCGAACACAAAAATGCCTAGAGGTCTTTTCAGCAAGGCAACGGTGTACCGAACCGTTGTTTTCTGCCGGGCTCGAGAAGTTCCTTTCCAAAAGCGCGAGGCGAAAACATGAGCGAGACTAGCAAGGAGCGAAAACGAATGACAGAAATCCTGAGATGAACCAGCAGCGCCAAAAAAATATCAAGTTCACCAAATCACGTCGAAGCCGAGCGCCCCTTCCGGGAACAGGGTTTTGTGATTCCCACAAGCTCGAATGTTGTGTTCATTCGATCGAACAACCAGCTCTCAGGATCTGCCTCAACCTGGAGCCGGATCGTTCTACCTACTTGATTAATCCAATTCTCGAAGCCATTGGCCATGTCCATGAATGGTTCGTCGCCCTTAACGCCCAATGAACCGAATAAACTTCGCAACGCGGCCATCCTCTCGCTGCCGCGCGGGTGCGTCCGCTCTGGCTCCGGCAGGGCAAAGTTCTTGCCGAGTGCAACGCCCACGTCTTCCACAAGTGCATCCAATGCCATGACCGCTGTTACAGCGGCCATCGTAAAGCTCATATCTAGCACCACTTCTGCTGGAACGCCGCCCTCCACGCGAACCTGCGCAGCGTGTTGGAGCAGTACACCGAGCCGGTCTGCTTCGAACTCCTGTTCGCGAGACTTTCGTGCGCACTCGACTCGACCCACAGACGTGCGCACGAAAGTTGTGTTACTGGAGTTGATATGGCCAGCTAGCACATGCCCATATTCGTGAGCCAAGACGAAGCTCTCGCAAGCGTGGACCACACTGCCTTTGAGGATCCCATCTGGGCCGCCAACGCTCGGAAATTTGTGCGTGAACGAAAAATTACCTGTGAAATACCCAAATAGAATTTGTGAGAGGAGGCCAGCGGCTTCGTCCGCGCTAACCCATTCGTGTCCGACCGCTACTGCGAAAGCGCCATCCGTTTTCGATCCATCGTATTGATTGAGCGCTGAGTACTGGACGACTTTATTCAGAGGCACCATTAACTTCACTACCTTGTTCAGAAAGTGAAAGAGACCCGAGTTGAGCAGTATTAACGCACCTCCGTCGGCAAGTCGGCAGTGCGCATTGAACGAATCTGTCGGAAATTCTCGCACTAGGACGGCCATCGGAAGCTTTCTGCCGAGGCGTGGAATCGCCGCCTCAAGTTCTGCTGCTATGTGATCAATGACAGGCGAGAACCCCGGCCCTGACTCGAACATCTTCGTCGACGCCCGAAGCAGATCGGGATAGTAGTGACGGAAAGTAGCGCGAGCGGAATCCGGGCTATCTGTTCGCTCGACCGAGTGCACGACCTCCCTCAAATCCTGAAGCCAGCTTGCCGGACGCTCGAGAGCGTCCAGTTTGAGCCCGTGCTCCTCTACGAGGCGAAGGTAGTGTGCCCGAAGCGCATCACGAGTGGCTGGTGTAGAAGCTTGTCCCTGAGTTCTCGCGACCAGCGTTGGAGCAAGTTCCTTAGCCCGCTGTATCTGCGATTGCGTCATGCCCTTTGACACTTCTCGTACCATCTTCGCGGCAATAGGCAGGGTAGCAGCAGCCAGACTCGCCCAAGCGTAGGCGCGAACAACATCACTGCGGATACCTCGCCCACCGTTGCCGTAGAGCAATCCGAGGGCGGCCTGAGCCGTGGCATTGCCCTGGGTTGCTGCTTTTTCGTACCAGGAAAGAGCTCGGGGAAGATCCGGTGGCTGATCTTGACCGTAGTGGAAAACAACGCCGAGATAGAACTGTGCTTTGGCGTCACCGGCTTCCGCCGCGCGCTTCATCTTTTCCCACTCGGACGCTTTGAACCTATGCTTGAGCCAATCCAGCATGATTCGTCGCTTTCCAGATCATGGACAATCGTGGGTAAACATCATATAGGAACCGGTGAGAAACAGCGGCACGTGTGACTGACCACTGTCCCTAGTGATCAGTGCCCAGTGTTTAGAAGCGCAAGAAACTTCTGCTACCGCAGCGTTCCGCGAGCTACCGGTAGACGGCGCGCCCGCTGACTCAGCTTGCGCAAACGTTTGACCGCCCTTCTTTGTGGTATTCCCATCGACAATTCTAGACCCTGCACTGCAATCTCTGTCCCAATCTTCGCCGCCACATCGAGAGCCCAATTGCCCGCTCTCTTCAAATACTCAAACGTCTTGGCTCCGTTACGCTATTTTGCCGCACTGCCGACAACAGCGACAGCCCTATCGCCATTTCGTGCTTCGGGTCCTTTGCTTCCTAACACAAAGCCGTTTGCAACGTCGCAAGTTCATTGGCGAGTTGCGGATGCCATCTAACCGGCCGGAAGACATACCTAGGAAAAA
>Ga0207103_10343_pt1 | contig 11403 bp, 16 predicted proteins | sample Alteio_BWMinHeat_81_FD_153546 | JGI IMG/M metagenome (GOLD analysis project Ga0207103, IMG submission 153546) | Enriched cells from forest soil in Barre Woods Harvard Forest LTER site, Petersham, Massachusetts, United States -... | ecosystem: Environmental > Terrestrial > Soil > Temperate forest >...
TCGCCGGCCAGCCAATAATCAACGGCCAGCGACAACACCGTTACGGGCCGGTAGGCCTGGTTTTGCGGCAACACGCTGCTTGTGCGGCCATCGGTAAAGAAACGCGGCGTATTCTTTAGCGCGCGGATATTAGCGTTGTTTACTATGGTATGAAAATCGTCGAAATGGAAGGTATTGTCGAAATGATTAAGATAGGCTGCAAGGGTAAGCAGCATCATTAAAATAATGCCGGTAATCAAAGGGCGTTTCATCATCTTTTGTACGAATAACCGGGTTTGCGCTAATAAAGGTTACAATTGCCGGTAAAAGCCGTAAATATAATACAGGCGGAAAGTAATTAGGAAAGGGAAAGGCCAGGGATTTTTTAACAATTAAACATATTAGCATAGCTGTTGAGTGCAGGCGGCGCCCCATTCAGCAACTATTTTTTAAACTCCGGGCTATTGACTCCACTCATCAATCCCGATCACATCCGCCTGTCGCGGAAAAACTTTCGTAGTGAGCACGCGGTGAACCTCCTCGTCCCCATCGGCGCAGCAATCCGCTAAAATAGTGATGCGGTAATCTTTATCGGCCGCCTCGCGGGTGGTTGATAATACAACACCGCTGGTTGCAATGCCTGTTAATATGATGTGCTGTATTCCCTGAGCGCGTAAAACAACTTCCAGGTCGCTGCCGGTAAATGCGCTTACCCGGCGTTTAACTATGATGATCTCGCCTTCCTCCGGCGCAATGGCCGGCGCGAGGGCCATAAATGCTTCCGGGGACATCATTCCAAATCGTTCTTTGGCGCCGGCAAAGCTTTTATTGTTTGGGCTGGTTTCCGGTGCGCCTGCCCTGAACCCTACAACAACGTAAATTACGGGGATAGCGTTGGCGCGGGCTTTTGCTATCGCTTTTTTAACGTTTTCAACAAATTCTGTAGCTGTTGGCAGCATGCCCAGGATGGCTGTTTGCATATCCATTACAAGCAAAGCGGTATTTTGTGTGTTTTCCATTTCGATTTATGTTTTATTGATAGATTGTTGAATTTGCCTGGTATGTACAGGAGATGTTTTATATTGTTTTCGCCATCTTTTCCACGCAAAAACTTCGCGAATATAACAGTGATGCCTGGCATAACAACCCCAGGGCAGAACTTTTACAGGCAAATGAGATAGGCAACTTTATTTTAAGTCGTGGAAAAAGCATATTTTTCAGAATGACTTAATATATTTGCACCCTGAAAAAAAATACCGTCTGGAGAGATGTCAGAGCGGTTCAATGTGCCTGATTCGAAATCAGGTGTACTGTAACAGGTACCGGGGGTTCGAATCCCTCTCTCTCCGCTGAATTCAATATCAAATACAGATAAAAGCTTGCAAATCAAATGATTGCAAGCTTTCTTTTTTATGCCAAAACCCTATTTTGGTCATCAAATCGTACAAAAAAGGTGCGTATTTCGGTGAGTCAATTTAGGAATTATCTTACTCACCAATATAGTCATATCACTTTGATTGTCAACCTGTTCAATGGTTGAACATCTTGTGTGAGGTTAATTGCAAGCTTACTTTTGTTTTACTTTTTAACGCTTTAAAAACGTATGAAAACTACATTTAGCTTGCTTTTTTATTTAAAAAAGCCAAAAACTTATGAAGATGGGCCAATCCCTATCTATTTACGAATTACCGTGAACGGAAAACGGGCGGAAACCACCGCTGGGCGGGAATGCGCTCCTTCTGCCTGGAACAGTAAAACCGGGCGCTTCCGTGGTACCAAAGAAGAAATCAAATCATTTAACGCTTACCTCGACAACCTGCAATCGCAAGTTTATGAAGCGCACAAAGCGTTAACAGAGTCAGGCGTTCAGATAACTGCCGAACTGCTTAAAAACAAGCTACTCGGTAAAAGCGAGAAGTCAAGGATGCTGATCTCGGTGTTTAAAGATCATAACAAGAAGGTTGCTGCTTTAATTGGGAATGAATACGCTGCCGGCACACTTACACGATATGAAACCTCTTTGAAGCATACCCAAACTTTTTTGGAATGGAAATACCAAGCATCTGATATCGATATCAAACAGATCGACCACGACTTTATTACCAACTATGAATTCTACCTGCGATCTGAAAGGAAGTGTGCTAATAACTCAGCAGTAAAATATATCAAGAACTTTAAAAAGATTATTCGCATTTGCCTGGCCAGCGGCTGGCTCGACAAGGACCCTTTTGTCAACTATAAGGCGAAAGTAAAGCAGGTAGAACGTATATTTCTCAATGCTGACGAGATCAAAAAGATTATGGAAAAGGTTTTTGATACCGACCGGTTAAACCATGTTAGGGACATTTTTCTGTTCAGTTGCTTTACCGGCCTTGCATATGCCGACGTACAAAAGTTAAACAGATCAGAAATCGTGAAAGGCTTGGATGGCGAGATGTGGATCATGACCAAACGTCTAAAAACGGATACACCTACCCGTGTGCCTTTATTGCCTTCTGCCCTATCTATTCTGGAGAAGTACAACGATAACCCCGTTTGCAATATCAAGGGTAAAGCACTACCCGTCTCCACTAATCAAAAAATGAATGCCTATCTGAAAGAAATAGCTGGTGTCTGCGGCATTAACAAAGACTTGACCTTTCATACCGCTAGGCATACTTTTGCAACCACCGTAACCCTATCCAATGGCGTTCCGATTGAAACGGTTTCGAAAATGCTGGGCCATACGAACATCAAAACCACACAACATTATGCTAAAATATTAGATATGAAGGTCAGCAAGGACATGGCGCTACTAAAAGAGAAACACCTGGCAGGTGCATTTTAATAAAGAAACATGGCAATCAAAAAACTAACAAAAGATCATTTTACTAAAATAACTATATTTGTATGAGAACACTTCAAAGCATGAGCAGTAACACCACTAAAGATTTACGCTTAATTTCTGTCTTCGACTTATCAGACGAAGAATTGACGGAAAGACTCCGACCGACCTATCAAAAGATTAAACGGGAAGCATTTGCAAAAAATAGCTACCTTACTTATTATGATCCATTAAATTGTCCGACCACCGCTCATACAGTGCACGAATACGCTAATAGAAAAGAATTGATGTGGGTAGATGGTACCGGAAAAGAACACTTTGTAAAAACCCTTTGATCCAATGTCAAAAAGCCCGCAACTATTATATGTCGCGGGGCCGAATGGTGCAGGGAAGTCGACCTTTTCCAAAGAATTGTCGAAACCCGGTGCTATTATCTTTGATGTGGACAAAGTAATTGCCCGCATTGAGGCCCAATCACCTGGTATGCTTAAGAAACAGGTGTATGACACAGCGACCCAGGAATTTTTTAATCAGGCTAACGTAGCAATAAGGCTAAAACAGCACTTTACCTTAGAAACTAATTTTCGGGACAAAGAATTAGTAGACATCGCCGCTAAATTCAAGCAATATGGCTATACCACAAACATGTTCTATTTGACTTTGGAAAGTATTGAACAATCTATGTCCAGAGTAAACAAAAGAGTGTTAAATGGCGGTCATTTTGTAGATAATAAAAATATTGTGCTAAATTATGATGAAGGCTTACAATATCTTGAGCGTTTTGCTGATCGATTTGACAAGCTGGAAATTATTCATGGTTCAAAAGATCCTGGTAAATTCAGATCTTTATTGAATATAGAAAATCAACAGCTTGTCTACCTGAGCACGAACCTTCCTGTTCGAGTAGAACAAACGGTTATCAATATTGCCGCCCGCTTTAGGGATAATTCCAGGGATGCAAATAACGACGAAGAACGAGGACGGGATTATAATCTGGGGCGGTAAAGAAACCCTTCAATGCAAAGCCGTTTCCTCATTCCGCTTCGCTGCATTACGAAAACGCTTTGCATTGCCCGCGAAAGGATGTTGTTCGCCTACTCACAACAACCTTTCTATACCCGGCGCTTTAAAATATCCATCCCTAATTCACGGGTGCCGCAAAGGTAGGCCAAACCGGGACAAATAGTCAAGGCTATAACAAGCGGCCCGATGTTGTTTATTTTTTAGTGGCCGGGCCGGCCTTGACGATTTGCCCGGTTTAACTCATTTATTGCTTAACCGTTGAATATGGCCTGCTTTGTTCATTAGACTTCGCATCGATTGGTTATCCTGGAGCTTGAGTTTTTTTGAAGTTTAAGATGATCCTTTTTTGATCTTTCCTATGATTGCATCAGCATCCATTTCCGGGTAATTGTTAGATAGATAAGTACTAAAGGCGCTCTGCGTTTCGGGCTGTTCCCACTCCATCACTGTAAGGAAAAACATTGGCCACCGTTTGGTTGCTTTCATAAAGCCATAGATGGGCAGATAAGGCGGAGCATAATAGAAAGAATTGGCAATAAGTTTCTCATAGATGGTTTTCTGCAGCGCTACCTTCAAATCCTGCACAAGGTCGTAAGCAACACTGGACTTAGCGGCTGTTTTTATTGTTTCAGCCAGGGCCGGCAAACCTTCGTCGTAAAAGAAAGTATACAGGTAAGCTAAAAAGCCACTTTCCAATTCACCACACAGGTCCTTGCTGTAATAGGCATATGCATTTTTAAATCCCTCGAGGGAGAAATCAACTTTATATTTTTCGATGATAAGCCTTATTAACTCCGTTTCCATCCCGATCACCTGCAGTAAACCCGGCCCTTCGGCTATACCGGTTCCAGGTACGGTAAGAAAATATCGTTCTTTTGAAAATAACTCGAAATAGTAACTTTTAAAAAAGTGCGCCTTTCGATCAAAGGTAACCTGCACGTACAGCGGATAAGTGAGCATTCCATGGAAATTAACTTGCTTTAAGCGGTAGTTAAAGTACGTCTTGTAACTTATTTTCAAATTTTTCAATTTATTTCTTGTTGGAGTTTGGTCGCCTTTGAATATCAATAATTCCCCGACCTCTACTTCCTTATATCATTCCTCACTAAAGGGCAACAAAATGTATGAATCAAATGCTGTTACAAAGATATAACATGTTTTGACATATTTTAAATTATCAAAACATTTTTTTACTTTTGTTGCTATGACAGCACTCGACCTGATAACAAAAGAGGATTTAAAAGCTTTCAAGGCAGAGCTTTTAACCGAAATTAAACAAATATTGAAACCGAATTCCAATGAGGCTAAACAATGGCTTAAAAGTGTAGAAGTACGAAAGATGCTTTCAATTTCTCCTGGTACTTTGCAAAACCTGCGTATTAACGGCACGCTGCGATTTACCAAGATAGGTGGCATGATGTACTATAAGCTCGAAGATATTCATAAGATCCTGGAAGGGAACTCCAAATAATGCAAACGAAGTCTACCCTAGCGTTTGCGGATTACAGCGGGCTGATCAGGCGTATGGGCAAGGACACGCGCCTGCTGTCCACCCATATCAGTTTGTCTTCGGCGCTGTTTGTCTGCTGGCAGAAAAATGATTTTATAAGCCCGTTTCCGGTTACCCGCAAACAGTTGATGGCTTTTTCAAGAATCGCATCAGCAGCCACTTACCATAAGTGTATTAAAGAGCTGGACGAGTACGGATATATCCGTTACCAGCCAAGTTTTAACCCTAAGATGGGAAGCCTGGTTTACTGGCCTAAGGTAGCGGGAGACTTTGTATTCCGAGATAAAGTAACTCAGAGCTAGCGCTTCCGGAGCGGGATATTTTGTAACCAGCTCCAAAATATCCAGATCTTTCCGAGCTGGATACATATCCAGGTACCACAAAAATGAAATCATCAAATCGTATCATGCCTTTAAATTTGATTAACCAAAAACAGTTCTGCTATAGTTTTAGCTACGCTAAAACTATTCAAAATGGCGTAAACGCCATTAAAAACGCAGTTTTTTATATGTGTAAGTGTCCGACCGCGTTAAGCGGGGGGAGCAAGCGGGAGTTGGGCGCACCCAACTCTTCCGCTTGCCCTGCGGGGCTAAGGCCGTTTTGCGTATACCGTTGGTATACTTTACCCTCCCGCTTAATGCAACAAATAAGGAATTGGTATACTTCGGTGTATACTGTTATTAGTTAGTAATTGACGGTATGAGTAAAGATGAAAATGTTAAGACCATCAGGTTCCCAGTCATTACCGATGAAAAGCTGCAGAAACTGGCAGCCAAAAGCGGTTTGACCAAGCTTGCTTTCTTTATTCACATGGTCGATTATTTCTATAAATCAAAGAAAGACCCAAGGGATCTGAATGATGAATTGCTAAAGAATGCCATTAATAAAAAAACAGACAACATCATAAGTTTCATTAAAACTCAGGAACAGGACATCTTAATTCCGCTAAAAAAGAGTGCTGAAAGAATGATAACAGTTCAAGGGAATATCGTTGACCATTTCAACAAGCATATCATCCGGTTCAACGACGAGCAGAAAGCAGCATTTCAGAGCCAGTCAAACCAAATCGGCAAAATAGTCGAATATCTGCAAACTGTCGACCGTTTACAATATGATAAAACTGCATTAAAAGATCGTTTTTCCTTCGTACTGGAAAGCTATATTAGGGCCAGGGAGCAAATGAGCATGATGACTAAGCAGAATGAGAAAGACAACCTGATCCAGCAGGTCCGGGAACAATTAAAAAGTTTATGAGATAGAGACCATGCATATTAACATTACCAAAAGCGAAACCGGAAATAATAAAGGCAGTTGCAGCAAATTGGTAGCTTACCTTGAAAAGGAAAACAGGCAGGCTGAACTATTGGATAAGAATTATACTTCCGAATGCTGGTTTAACAACCGATCCGTTCAAATTGAGCCCTACGAAGTGCGCCTTGCCATTGACAATAATATCACCAAGCTTTCAAGAGATGATGCTAAGTTTTTTCTAATCAATATCAGTCCGAGCGAAAAGGAATTGTTATTCTTAAAAGAGCTCTATGGCGAAGACGGCGCCAGGCAGGCATTAAAACAATACGCAAATGAGGTGATGAACGCCTATGCGATAAATTTTAAACGAAATGGCATCAATAGCAATGATGATCTGGTTTATTTCGGTAAACTGGAAAACAATAGGTATTACACATACAAAGATCTTGAAGTTCGAAAAGGCCTGGCAGAGAAAGGTGATCGCAAACCAGGCGAGCAAATGCATATTCAAATTATTGTAAGTCGTAAGGACGCCAGCAACGGTGTTAAGCTAAGTCCGCTCAATAATTCCAGGGGGAGCAATAAAGAACATAGCCTAAAGGTTGGTCAGTTTGATAGGGTGGCATTCAAACATTCGGCCGAAACGCTTTTTGACGCACTTTTCTCATACGACAGGAAATTAAATGAAAAGTTTCAATATGCAAATACGATGCAACATGGTGATGATGACCAACGACAAGAGCTTAAGGAGCTGCTGACGACAGAAAATGATTTCAATCGGGAAAACGATCAATACCAGCAGTCTGATAACTTGCCTTCCATTTCTATTACGGATGACATTGACGATGAGGCGGTTTATGGAAAATACCGCCAAAGAAGGAAGGGACCAAGATATAATTCGAGATAGCAATTTGATAAAATAGAAGAGGTTTACCAAATGATATTTCTAACAAACAAATCTATTAAAGCCAAAAACGGTAAGCATTATTAAGGTTTTGTTGGAAATCGCGTTCTGGTTTACGGATGATTTTTGCAAGGGTACATTTATTTGCCAATACCTGCAATTTTTGCTGTTCGTTGATAAAACATTGATGAATTTCTTCCGGGGTGTTCCCAAATTTCTTCGCATATTCGACAATGAACTGTTCATGTAATCGGGGAACAATTCCCCTGTCCCATATTATCGCTGGTTTCGCTTTTATGAAAATGAGTTCACATTCAATTTGATTCAATTTGATATCATAAGCCAACACATCGCTCCAGCAACATTATTGGGATGCGCTGATGAAATATCTACATTGGGCGGTTAAATAAAAAAAGGGTCTTATAATATTTGAAACTTAAAGATTATTACTTTATATTTGTAACTATTAAAAATTTATAAAACAAACTAATGAAAAAATATCCCATAAGGTGTCCTGTTACAGCCTATTTACGCGTAATAGACGGGCACTGGAAACCGTTACTTCTTTGGTACTTACAAACAAAACCGCTGCGTTTTAAAGATATCCTGTCACTTATCCCAGACATCTCGACTAGGGTGCTCACCGAACAGCTTAACGAACTGGAAGAGGATAAGCTGATTAGTCGCAGAGCCTACAATGAAACACCTCCGAGGGTGGAGTATGCGTTAACTGATTACGGAAGGACCTTAATACCGTGTTTGGCCACGTTACGCGAGTGGGGCCTGCAGTTTTTAAAGGAAAATAAACACGCCCTTCACCCCGATAGTGAATGGAATCAAAAAATTATTGAGCTACAATAAAATGAAAATCACATAGCCGGCTCTACTCGTCTGTTTTTTTAAAAAGGCCATAACCCGGTCGATGATTTGCTCGTCGCGCAACCCGATATAACTGATGAGCAGCTAAATAAAATAAAGAATTAACATGAAAAATGAAGAACTAAATTACCTGTTCAAAGAAAATTTATCCACTCCTTTAATAACAGATGCTTGCATTAGAAATAGTATTCCATTGCGTTTAGCTCCATTTGGCATTCATCCAATATTGCCTGGATGGAAGATAGCAGGCGCTGCTATTGGGGTGAAGCATTTTGGAAGCGTGGATGTATTTATTGAGACTATTCATTCAGCCAAAAGTGGCGATATTCTTATTATAGATAACGGGGGAAGGACAGACGAGGGTTGTATAGGAGATTTGACCGTGCTTGAAGCGTTAAATGCTAAAATGAGAGGGGTAGTGTTGTGGGGTATACACCGCGATACTTCAGAAATTAAAAAGATAAATTTACCCGTTTTCAGTTTTGGGGCTTACCCTTTGGGCCCGGTCCGCAAGGTTTCCGAAATTGACGATGAAGACAAAATTGTGCGGTTTGGGGATGAAATAGTTACAAATGATGATTATGTTTTTGCGGACGAAGATGGAGTAACCTTTGTTCATCAGCAATATTTGAAAACTATTTTAGATACCGCTACTGAACTATCGGAAAAGGAACGAAAGCAGGCAGATCAAATAAAACAAGGTAAAAACCTGTATCAACAATTTGAATTTGACAAGTTCCTTGATTTAAAGAAAATTGATCCGGGGCATTCGTTCAGGGCCTATTTAAAAAATATCGGCGGTGCAATCGAAGAATGAAATTCCCCACTTCAGGCGCGAGGTGCAGCGCAGGCCAAAATAAGTACGCAGTACCCGCCGGCACGTAACGAATTGACTATCGATTTATAGTTTTGATAAAAATGCACCAGGATGGGAACAATTGAGATCATTGATTTTTCGGATGACTTAAAGGAATATTTTAAGAAATTAAATGTGGAGTGGCTTGAAAAATATTTTACTGTTTTACCGTCGGATGAGTTTATGCTAACAAACCCGGTAGAATCAATAATTGAAAAAGGTGGATATATCAACTTTGCAAAAGTTGACGATGAAATTGCGGGAACTTTTGCAATGATTAAGATTGATGACTATACTTATGAGATAGCGAAAATGGCAGTTACAGAAAAATATCAAAACCTTGGGATTGGCAAAAAATTGATGGAGTATGCAATTAAAAAAGCTAAGGACATGAGCATAGCCCGGCTTATTTTATATTCAAATACGGATTTAAAAACAGCAGTGAGTATGTATGCTAAATTCGGATTCCAGGTTATACCCAAAACTGATTTTCATAACGAAAGAGCAAACATAAAAATGGAGTTGATATTAAAATAAAAGCACAAACCTCCAACAAAGGCCAACGGCAATGAACTTTTCATTTGACGAAGAAATAATACTTGAAAACTCTTTTGCACTGCTTAGGCCTATCAATAAAACCGACATTGATAACCTGTTGCCAGTGGCTACTAAAGACAAATATCTGCTGCAATTCTCACCTGCACAGATTTTCACAGCGGAGCTGTTAAAAACATATATTGACAGCGCTGTTGAGAATAAGATAAGCAAAAACCGATATGCATTTATTGTTTTTGACAAGACTAGGAATCAATTTGCCGGCAGTACCAGTTTTTTAAATATTTCAAACCCGGACGACAGGCTTGAGATTGGATCGACTTGGTATGGCGATGAGTTTCAGCGGACTGGCTTAAACCGAAATTGTAAATATTTATTGTTGCAATACGCATTTGATAACTTAGAAGCCGAAAGAGTTGAATTCAAAACGGACGAAAGAAATTTAGCTTCAAGGAAAGCAATAGAAAAAATAGGTGGGCAATTTGAAGGAATATTAAGGCGGCACACTTTAATGAGTGACGGGTTTAGACGAAATACAATATGCTACAGTATATTAAGATCTGAGTGGGCAGAATTGAAAAAGCACTTTTTAGAACACAATTTGGCAAGGTGACAATGACAAAATTTAGCTAAAAAAAGAACTGAACCGATTACCTATGAGCGAAAAATCCCGGACCTTCGACTCATAATTTACTTTTTGTTTTTATAAATAGCCCCGACTTCTCCTACAAGCTGGGGCTATTTTTTTTGCCCGAACTCAATTTACGCAAAATCCTTCCCCCATTCAGGTGTAAGCGTGCCGCGTTGGCCGAAGTAGATGGTACCTCGTGCCTCGATTACAGATAACGAACTATGCAAATTATTGTATCATCGGAGCAACCAAAACTACTTCAATAGATCGGGCAAACCACAACGACTGCGGCGCCGGCGCATAAATAACTCCCGCAAATATACTCAGATGACAACCTAACTTTTCTAATGAAAAAAAGTTCGGTATAATATTTGGAAACTCAAAAATAATTACTTTAAATTTGTAAGTATTAAAACTTTATAAAATAAACCAATGAAAGCAATTAAAACAATCGGACTGATCGGCGGAACGAGCTGGCTTTCCACGATAGATTATTACCGCATCATTAACCAGGAAGTGAACCGTGAACTGGGAGGCGTGCATTCCGCTAAACTATTACTCTATTCGATTGACTTTGACGAATTCAAAATCCTTGCTGACGCAGGCGAGTGGCGGAAGATAACAGAGTGGTTTGCAGGCATTGCGCGACAACTGCAGATAGCCGGAGCAGAAGCGATCGTGCTTTGCGCCGTTACGCTGCACCTGATCGTTCCGGAACTGGAACAACTTGTACAAATTCCCATTATCCATGTCGCTGACGCGACGGTCAGCGAACTGCGTTCGCAAGACATCCGCAAGACCGCATTGCTGGGAACTAAATTTACGATGGAAGCGGCATTCTTTACGGATGAACTGTTAGAGCAGGGTATTGAGGTGATGATCCCCGATGCAGATGAGCGGCAGTGCATTCATCAAACAATATTTGAGGAACTGGACAGGGGTATACTGCTGGCAGAAACAAAAGCCCGTTATCTGGAAATTATCCAAAATC